>OMBQ01000031.1_pt1 | contig 185958 bp, 171 predicted proteins | sample 1674311 | NCBI WGS metagenome assembly OMBQ01 (sample SAMEA103958160, study PRJEB25191) | human gut metagenome | biome: human-associated habitat [ENVO:00009003]; feature: intestine environment [ENVO:2100002]; material: feces | place: Germany | collected 2013/2015 | reverse complement strand
GTTAAGCAACACATCCTGTGAATGTGTTGTAGCCAAAGCGAACGAGGCGGATTGCTCTGCAAACGCCGAAGTCCAAACACGTGAGGAAAGGGGGAAAGTTTAATTTGGTTTTTACCCCCTACACTCTTGAGATGAAAGACAAGGAAAAACCCTTTTGTGAATCCGCCTAATGTATATGTAATACATGACGGAGGAACAAAAGGGCTTTGACGCAGTGTTTCGCCAAATAGCGCGGTTTGTAAAATACAAGACAAACAGTTACCAAACAAAACCGCAATATTGAGATGAAGAACGCGAAAGGCACGGCTTGAATCAAAACCCAGTGTACATAAGCGTACACGATTTTGATGCAAGCCGTACCTGACAAAGTTATTCGCTCAATAGTGCGGTTTTTAGTAGTTGCGGGCGATGGATAAGAGCTCATAATACCCACACATCACAATCCTATCGTAGCGGTATGAAATCCACTTGTCAGAATCGGATTTGTTGTCGGCAAGATAGGTTTTGCAAGCGTTTTCGGTCCAATCGGCAGTGACGTCGTTGCCGCAGAAAATGATGAAAAGCTCTTCGGTGACTTCGCTCTCTTGTCCGTCAACAGTGCGCGTGTACACCTTTGTAGAACGAATGAGATCTTCGAAAACATACCCTTTTGCCTCTTTCGTAATAGGCGTGGTTCGCTCGTAAGAAATGGTTGCGCCCGACTCTTTAAGACGGGATTCGATGGCATTTTGTTTCATACCGATTTTCATGCACGACGTCAGGCTTGCAAGCAAAACGCAAACCATGACCACACAAGTTATAGACAAAGCAACCTTTTTTCTCATAAGTATATTATAAATCCAAAATGGCATTTGTCAATCCAAATAAACGCGCACACGATAAGGATTTAATCATTGTTGCTATATAGAGAGTCAAAATCCACTCAAAACTAAAATCTGGCAAATCTTTCCATGCATATCGTAGGAATAGTTGCGAACAATAAAATCAGGAGGCAACGAAATGAAAAATTCACTTATCATCGGCACAATGCTTGGATTGGCTACCGCTACAGCACTTTATTGCAGTATGACGAACAATTCGCTTAAAAAAGCAAAACGCGCCTTTGTGAACAAAATCGAAGACATTATTATGTAAATAAGAAGTCAAATTCATTTATCCTCTATAACACAAATCGTGTATTAAATATTTCAATTAATACACGTTTTGTGCTTTTATATATTAAATTTTGCCGTTTTAACGCCTATATTGGCAATATTGCACACGATACGTATATTTGATTTAATAACTTGATTGAGCAAAACGGCATTATTTCACCGCAATAAAGCGTGGATTTAAATTCAATATATCATTTTTATTTCTCGACTTTTCACGTCATTCGAAAAAGTTTTACCATAAAAAAACGGTCTGCAAATTTACTTGCAGACCGTTTTTGTCAATACAGTTTGAAATCAGACGGTTTCCTTTTTAGGGACTTCACCTTTGAGGTAAGAATCGATTGCCATGCGGATTGCGTCTTCTGCAAGCACGGAGCAATGAATCTTTTGCGGAGGCAAACCGTTGAGCTCTTCGATAACTTGCTTGTTGGTGAGTTTAAGAGCTTCCTCGATGGTTTTGCCGATGATCATTCCCGTTGCGGTTGAGCTGGAAGCAACGGCTGCCGCGCAACCGAACGTCTTGAATTTTGCGTCCTTGATGACATTATCTTCGATGCGCATGGTGATTTGCATGATATCTCCGCACACTTCGTTGCCTACGGTGCCGATTGCGTTGTAGTTTTCAACCTCGCCCATGTGTTGCGGATTTTTGAAAACTTCCATAACTTTTTCGTTGTACATATATATGCTCCTTAAAGGCTATGCCTTAAAAATTTATTTCGGATTTGTTTGAAATACGCTTCACCGCTCTTCATTATTTTTTGTAAAGCGGGGACATATCTCTCAATCTCTTGACGATTTTGACAAGTTGATCGACCGTATAATCCACTTCTTCCATCGTGTTGTGCTTGCCGAACGTAAATCTTATCGAGCCGTGAGCCGTGCCTACGGGCACACCGATTGCAAGCAGCGTTCTGGAAGGTTCAAGCGAACCGGAAGAGCAAGCAGAACCGGACGATGCGCTGATACCCGCAAGATCAAGCGAAAACAAAATGGATTCGCCTTCGATATAGCGGAAGCTGAAGTTTGCATTGTTGGGCAAACGCTTGGAAGTGTCCTTTGCGCCGTTGTAGTAGATATCGTCGATTTCGTTGAGTACACGCTCTACAAAGTGGTCTCTGAGCGATGCGACGTATTTGTCGTCTTCCTCAATCGTTTGAAGTGCCTCGTCAAGTGCGGTTGCCATGCCGACTACGCCGGGTGTGTTGGTTGTGCCGCCGCGGTGCGCTCTTTCTTGCTCGCCGCCGGTGAGAAGTTTCTCGATGCGAATGCCGTTTCTCACATACAACATGCCCATACCCTTGGGGCCGTAAAACTTGTGTGCGGACATGGAAAGCAAGTCAACGCCCAAATCCTTGACGTCATACTTGATTGCGCCCGTTGCCTGAACTGCGTCCGTATGGAACAAAACGCCGTGGTTGTGCGCGATTTGGCAAAGTTCTTTGATGGGTTCGACAGTGCCGATTTCGTTGTTTGCATACATAATGCTTACAAGCACCGTGTCGGGACGGATTGCTTTTTCAAGGTCGTCGGGAAAAACGAATCCCTCGTTGTCAACGGGAAGATACGTGACCTCCCAACCGAATTTTTCAAGCTGTTTGCAAGTCGTATAGATTGCGGGATGCTCAATCACCGAGGTGATGATATGTTTGCCTTTCTCGATATTTTGAAGAGCAATGCCTTTGACCGCCCAGTTGTCCGCTTCGGTGCCGCATGACGTAAAATAAATCTCACTTGGTTTTGCGCCTATGCAATTTGCCAAAAGTTGTCTTGCGTCGTTGACGGCTTTTGCGCCTTCGCGTCCGTAAACGTGTTGAGAATTCGGATTGCCGAACACGTCCGAGAAATAAGGCTTCATTGCCTCAAACGCTTTGTGCGATAGCGGCGTGGTTGCCGCATGATCGAGATAAATCATGTCCATATATACCTTTTTGCGCTTTCGCGCCAAAATTTAATTCGAATTATACCGTCGAGATTTTGATAATTTTCAATCAAGCCCGTGCGATATTACGTTTTGCAAACATGAAAAATGTTTCATATTTAGCATAATAGGTATATCACTGTCGGGCAAGATTGTCAAGCGTACAAATTATATTTGTACGAGCGATTATTCCTCGTCGTCGACGTCGAGAGTTGCGTTGTGATAGACGTTTTGAACGTCGTCAAGCTCTTCGAGTTTGTCGATCATCTTGATGATGGTTGCTTGTTGCTCTGCGGTGGGCGTAACGTAGTTGTCGGGGATCATATCGATCTCGGCAGAAAGCACTTTTACGCCATCCTTTTCAAGAGCTTCGCGCACCGATTGAAGTTTTGCGATATCGGCATACACTTCAAAGACGTCCTCGTCCTCGGAGTTGATGTCTTCGAAACCGTCGATTTCGAGTGCATACATCATCAAATCGTCCTCGGCAATGTCCTCTTTTGCAATGGTGATGACGCCTTTGCGCTTGAACATAAAGGAAACGCAACCCGTCGTGCCCATAGAGCCGCCGAATTTGTCGAACAAGTGGCGCACGTCGCCTGCGGTACGGTTTTTGTTGTCGGTGAGTGCTTCGACGATGATTGCAGTTCCGCCCACGCCGTAGCCTTCGTAGGTCATATCTTCGTAGTTGATTGAGCCGAGTTCACCGCTTGCCTTCTTTATGGAACGCATGATGTTGTCGTTGGGCATATTGTTGTCTTTTGCCTTTGCGATGACTTGGGCGAGCTTGCTGTTGCTGTTGGGATCTGCGCCGCCGTCCTTGACCGCAACCGCGATTTCACGTCCGATTTTGGTGAAAACGTTTGCACGTGCCGCGTCGGTTTTGCCTTTCTTCTGTTGAATGTTATGCCATTTGCTATGTCCGCTCATATTGTTCTCCTGTTTATAAAGTTTGATACATCGAAACGGCGGTTGCAACCGCAACGTTCAATGATTCGATTTCGTTTTTCATGGGCAACGAATAGGTGTTTTTTGCCGCGCGTTTCAAGATTTCTCTCACGCCGTGCGCCTCGTTGCCTGCAACCAAAAGCACGGGTGTACTCGGTTTGTTTTCAAGGATATTTTTGCCGCCCATATCCAAAACCGCGCTGTTGGTTTCTGCCATAAGTTTCAAGGCAAGACACTCGTCAACCTCGTGCAAACGCACTCTGAAAAGTCCTCCGAGCGTCGCTCTGACCACTTTGGGCGAAAAAACGTCCGCGGTGTCGAAAAGATATACGTCGCAAAAATCGCATGCGGCAGCACTGCGTAGAATCGTGCCGAGATTGCCTGGATCGCTCACTCCGTCAAGCAAAAGAGCATTTCCCTTTGGCATTTGAAAGTCAAGCGACGGCATTTTGCAAACGGCGCAAATGCCGTAGGGCGACACGGTGTCGGCAATGTATGCCATAATCTCTTCACTCACATAATACACTTGCGCGCGCGTAAAAGCAAGAACCTTGCGCGATTTTTCGCCGTCCTCCTTGCCGAAAGCATGCTCGACTTCCTCTTGTCTTTGAAGAGTTGCAAGCACGTATTCGACCTCTACGGACGAAGGCATATCCTTGATGATATTTGTCCCTTCAACCAAAAACAGTCCCGACTCTTTGCGGAACTTCTTTTGAGAAAGCGAACGGGCTTTCTTCACGAATTGATTTTTGGTGGAAGTGATGATTTCGGTCATTCTAACCGCCTTTATTTCACTTTTTCAACAAAACGTTTCAAATGAGAAAAACGGTTTTACAATCAATGTTGCGCATAAAACTATGCGCAACATCGACAAATGTTTCTATTATGCAAGAGCTTTCTTTGCGCTGTCGCAGAGTGCCGTGAACGCTTGGGGATCGCTGATTGCGATTTCGCTCAAAACCTTTCTGTTGAGGTCGATTCCCGCGACTTTGAGGCCGTGCATAAGAGTTGAATAACTCATACCGTTGATACGTGCGGCAGCGTTGATACGTGCGATCCAGAGGCTTCTGAAATCACGTTTCTTTTGCTTTCTGCCGACGTATGCGTACACGCCGCTCTTGAGAAGTTGTTGCTTTGCAACACGATAAAGGGAATGCTTGCCTGCATAGTAACCCTTTGCTTGTTTCATTATTTTTCTACGCTTTTTGACTGCGTTGACTGCTCTTTTAATTCTCATTGTTCATTCTCCTTATTTGTACGGCAACAACTTCTTGAGTTCTCCGCATCTTGTTTCGTCGACGTATTCGATGGAACGAAGATCTCTCTTTCTCTTGGTTGTCTTCTTGGTAAGAAGGTGGCTGTGTGCAGAATGGCCTCTCTTGTAAAGACCGCTTGCTGTAACGTGGAAACGCTTCTTTGCTCCGCTATGTGTTTTTTGTTTTGGCATAGGTCTGCCTCCTATTTTATTTTGCTTTTGCTTGCAAACAAGCAACAATAGTGTTATTTCTTTTGCGAGGGTGCGAGTATGGTGTAAATCATACGACCTTCCTGCACCGGCTTTTTCTCGACCGTGAAGTCTCCGCCGATCATTGCGATGTAGTCCTCAACGATCTTGACCGCGATTTCGGGATGCGCTTGTTGGCGTCCTTTGAGCCTTATCGACGCTTTGACTTTGTTGCCTTCGGCAAGGAATTTTGCGGTTTGTTGCGCAAGTCTTGTCGTGTCGCCGATGTCGATTGTCGCAGAAAGACGGATTTCTTTGATTTCCATGACTTTCTGATTCTTTTTGGCTTCCTTTTCGCGTTTTTGTTGTTCGTAGCGATATTTGCCGTAGTCCATCAATTTGCATGTCGGAGGCTGAACGGAAGGCGGTGAAACCTTGCAGATATCAAGCCCTTTTTCTTCCGCAATCGCTCGTGCGTCTCTCATCGATATAACACCGTATTGTTGACCGTCGTCGCCGATAAGACGCACTTCTCTGTCTCTGATTTGTTCATTGATTTGCAGTTCTTTCAAATTGCTACTCCTATGCGCCCCGAAGGGTTATTTTACATAAAAAAGAAGTGTCGAAGCAAAGTTGCCTCAACACTTACCGATTGTCCTTATCATAGACAAGACTTTGTGAAGTGAGAACCATATCGCGAACGCTGATGGTGAAAGGCTTTTCCTTTGCTTGCTCGTATATATTAGCAAAAACGACGACTCGTGTCAAACAAAAGTCGGATATTTTTGAAAATATTTTAATTTATTGTGTTTTCGTTCCCATTTAGGGGATGCCCACGTCACTTTGCTCCTCGGAATGACACAAAAGAATGATAGAGTTTTTCGTCGTGTACCATAAATTAGATGTGCCCCCTCTTTCCCTTTCGGGCTTTTTGTTCTTCCTCTACAAGAGTTGAGCGGTGTGAACTCTAAATTAGATGTGCCCCCTCTTTCCGGACACGCCGGTATTTCTCCCGCCACTCAAATAGTGGCAATTCTCTACAAGATTATCCGTCGTTCGCGGGGGAGACAATCGGCACTCGCATAGATAGGGACAATTCACTCATTATGCCACCGCCCTTTGTGCGCCAGCTACGCAACAACACGGCGCAGTCGGACGGTACAACCGTCAAGCTCAGCACTCATATTCTCGCCGCCTTGCGGCTCGCACCCCGAATAAGCACATTCCATGTATAAGAACACTCTGAATAAGTGTTCGTTTGTCCGCTTGCGTGCTTTGCACGCTTTCACCAAGCAGACAATCTTGCGAAATTGCGGCAAGAGTTTTTTATCCGTGTTTGAACTGATAGCAAAGATTTTCTGCGCGGTAGAGATTGCGAGAACAAGTGCGGTCGGTGGCAATCGCCACTGTGTTTTTCGTTCCTTTTTAGGGGATTCCCACGTCACTTTGTTCCTCGGAATGACATTTGGGGCGGTTGCCATAACCGCGATGCCGTTTGAGCAATTTATTCGCTCAATAGCGGTGCGAAAATCATTTGATTTGTTTGGTTGCGACTTCCATAAGAGCGAATTTTGCAAAGTCGTCAACGCTCATTACGCCGAGGTCGCCGTCGGTACGATGACGCACGGCAACTACGTTTTGCTCCGCTTCCTTGTCGCCTATAACAAGAATATAAGGCACTTTTTCAAGTTGCGCTTCGCGGATTTTTTTGCCGAGTTTTTCGCTTCTTACGTCGACTTCCGCACGCAATCCCATGTCGAAAAGTTTGTCGCGAACGCTCTTTGCGACATCACACGTTCTATCCGTCAGCGACAAAACGCGCACTTGTTCGGGCGCAAGCCACATCGGGAACGCTCCGTTATACTTTTCGATGAGCATAGCAAGAGTGCGCTCATAACAGCCTATGGACGAGCGATGAATTATTATCGGGCGTGCCTTTTCGCCGTTTTCGTCGATATATATCATATCGAAGCGCGTAGCAAGCGCAAAGTCGATTTGCACGGTGAAAAGCGTGTCTTCTTTGCCGTGTACGTTTTTGCCCTGCACGTCGAGTTTAGGCCCGTAGAACGCCGCTTCACCCCACGCCTCGCTATGTTCGATACCGAGGTCGGAAAGAATGGTTTGCATAGCCGTTTCAACTCTGTTCCAATCCTCCGCCGTGCCGACGTACTTGTCGGGATTTTTCGGATCCCAGCGAGAGAAACGATAACTAACGTCGTCTTGAAGTCCGAGCACGCCGACAAGGTATTTTATGAGGTCAACCGCGCCTTTGAACTCCGATTCGAGTTGCGCCGGCGTGCATATAATGTGTCCGTCCGACAGCGTGAATTGACGGATTCTGGTAAGGCCGTGCATCTCGCCGCTCGCTTCTTTTCTGAACTCTATTGCGGTTTCGGCATATCTTATCGGCAAATCGCGATAACTTTTGAGTCCGTTTTTGTAGATGGTGAATTGCAACGGACAAGTCATAGGACGCAAACACAAAATCTCGTCGTCAACGTCCTCGTCGCCGATGTAAAACATTTTTTCTTTGTAGTGATCCCAATGTCCCGACACTATAAAAAGATTGTTTTTTGTCATTATGGGCGTTTTTGTGAGCAAGTATCCCCTCTTTTGCTCCTCGTCCTCGACAAATCTTTCCATAATCTGAATAATGCGCGCGCCCTTGGGCATCATAAGCGGAAGGCCTTGGCCTATGTTTTCGTCGGTCATAAACAAGCCAAGCTCTCTGCCGACTTTGTTGTGGTCGCGCATTTTTGCGTCTTCGAGCTTTTGGATATACTCGTCAAGATCGGATTTTTTCTCGAAACACGTGCCGTAAATACGCGTGAGCATCTTGTTTTTTTCGTTGCCTTTCCAGTACGCGCCGGTGAGCGATGTGAGTTTGAACGCCTTGATTTTTCCGGTAGACGTAAGGTGCGGGCCTGCGCAAAGGTCGACGAAATCGCCTTGTTGATAAAAGGTTATCTTTTGGTTTTGAGGAATATCCGACAAAAGCTCCGCCTTGTAGATTTGTTTCATCTTTGCAATGCGCCCTTCCGCCTCTTTGCGAGTACATTCGATGCGAATTATGGGCAAATTGGCTTTGATGATACTCTTCATTTCCGACTCTATTTTGCCGAAATCCGCTTGGGTTATGGGCGTTCTGAAATCGAAATCGTAATAAAAACCGTTGTCAACGGCAGGGCCTATGGCAAGTTGAACGGTGGGATAGACGTTTTTGACCGCCTGCGCCAAAATATGCGCGCAAGTATGGCGATAAACTCTTCTGCCTTCTTCGTCATGAAAAGTGAGCAATTCAAAATCGCAATCTTTGTCGACAAGCGTATCCATCGAGCATACAACGCCGTCAATCTTGCATGCGAGCGCACTCTTTGCAAGCCCGTCGCCAACATGCTTTGCAACGTCAAGCGCACTCAATGCGCCGTCAAAAGAAACCACTCTTCCGTCTTTCAATGTCAAATTCATAAAACCCTCCGCGCAATCTGCAACACCAAAGCAGTACGCGCAATATAGTGAAAGACATTATATATGTGTGTTCAAGCAAAGTCAACACAAATTTCTATCAAAAAACAATATACAAAAAGTGCCGTAAGCAATAGGCTTGCGGCACTAAATATAGATTGAAAATATACCCTTACGCCTTGATGACAAAGCTGAATTCGTGGTAACGGTTGGGAAGTATCTTGTAGCGTTTCTTCGTGCAGGCAAGTGCCGGGACGTCGCCACCAACGCCGCGTTGCGCGCCGTCTATGCAAACTTCAACCACTCCGCCGTGTTTGAGTTCGTGCGCATGAGTTGCCTCTTCGAGAGCTTCTTGCGTATAATCATGCACGCTGAATTCAAAAGGCTTTTCGCACGCTACGAACGTAAGTCCGTCCTCACCGCCAACTTTGAGCCAACGTGCGTCGGTGTGGTTGCCGTTTTCTTGCGGGACGAGATAGTTGTGCTCGAAATCCGCAATTTTGCCCGAATACACGCCGAGTTTTGCCGCAGCTTTACGGTCGCAGTAGTTTTCGTGAGGTCCTCTTGCGAAGAAGGTCATATCGTCGGAGGACGCAAGCCCCATACGGAAGCCGTATCTGGGAAGCGAATACATGTTGTTTTTCACTCTCATTGACACTTTCAATCCGTCCTCGCCTGCCTCGTAAACCGTTCTCAATGCAAACAATTGCGGCGAGCAAGACCAGTCTATGACAAGGGATTTGTCGGTTATGGTCATATTGGACTTGACAAGGTGATCCTTGCACGATTTGAAGAAGGTTTTGCCCAACAGAGCAAGCGCGAAATGCGGAATTTGCGGAGATTTGTCGTTGTCGATTGCCGCGCGCCAGAAGTTGAGCATGATAGGCGACGAAAGTTTTTCTTTGCCGTCCACGACAATGGATGAGATGCATCCGCCGTTTTTGGATACCGTCGCACGCATTTTTCCACATTCGAGCACGATTTTGCCGTCCTCGTCAAAGACGGTTTTGCCTTGCGCGCACTTGAACTCTTGCGGAACGTAACCCGTCATATCGATTTGCTCGTAAGCAACCGCTTCACCATCCTCGAAAACGTCGAAGCTGTCCTTTACGATTGCATAGCAGTTGATTGCGACTTCGCATTTTTCTTTCGGCATATCGAAAGGAATTTCCACGCTGCCCTTTTCAAGCGGTTTGACGGAAGGCATATCCACGACTTTGGTTTGAGTTACCACGCCGTTTTGTACAAGCTCGAATTTCAACGTAAATCTGTCGAGATTTGTAAACATATATTCGTTCGTAAGCTCGATTTTGTCGCCTTTGCGCTCGAATTGGACTTGTTGATAAACTTTTGCAACTTCATAGAATGCGGGATTTGGGCTTCTGTCCGCTCTGACGATGCCGTTGAAAGCAAAAGTGCCGTCGTTGGGCTTATCACCCCAGTCGCCGCCGTAGGTGTATTCCACGACGCCGTCTTGGTTTACGCGTTTGATAGCTTGGTCTGCAAAGTCCCAAATATATCCGCCGCAAAGTCTGTCATTGTTTCTGAAATGTTTCCAGTAGTCCTCGAAATTGCCGAGGCTGTTGCCCATGCAGTGAGCGTATTCGCACTGAATAAACGGCTTGTTTTTGTACATTCTCGGCGTGAGAAGATGTCCGAACGGCGCCCACAATGCCATGGAATGGATATGGCAACGATTGTGAGCGATCTCTTCCATCTGCTCTTCCTTTGTGTACATCTCGCTCATAATATCGGTGGTTTTGAGATGTGCGTCCGGCTCATAGTGAATCGGACGAGTATTGTCAAGTTCGAGAGCGGCTTTTTTCATTGCCGGGAATGCTTTGCCGTTTCCGCTTTCGTTGCCGAGCGACCAGAAAAGAATACAAGCATGGTTGCGATAAGACAAAACCATGTTGCGCATACGCCAGCACACTTGCTCCGTCCATCTTCTGTTCGAACGAGGCACGCGAGTTGCAAGTCCGTGAGTTTCGAGGTTGTTTTCGCACATAACCATAATGCCGTACTTGTCGCAAAGCTCGTAGAAATGGCGGCTGTTGGGATAGTGCGAAGTTCTTATGCTGTTGACGTTGTGTTTTTTGAGAAGAAGGATATCCTTTTCGGTGTACTCTCTGGGCACCGCATGGCCGAAATCGGGATGGAACTCGTGGCGGTTTACGCCTCTTATTTTGAGTTTTTTGCCGTTGAGAGTTATGTAGGGCTGCTTGCCGTCTATCGACGGAATTATCTCGACTTTTCTGAAGCCGAAATCTATCTCGCGAATATCGTGGACGACGGTTTGTCCCTTTTCAACGGATGTGAACGTAAGGCGAAGTTTGTAAAGATACGGATCTTCCGCACTCCAAAGATGCGGATTGACGATATTTTCCGTCATCTTGACCGCCATGGATTCGTCCTCGTCAAGACCGAGCACCGCAAAATTGCCTTCGCAAACGGTGTTGCCGTCCTTGTCGATAAGCTCGATTTTGACGTCTGCGTCCGAAATTTCCACGCCTTTTGCGCAATACACGCTTGCGTCGACAAGAAGTTTCGCCTTGGAATAGTCCTCGTTGAACTCCGCGCGTGCGTACATATCCTCTATGCGCACGTCGGGAAGGAACACGAGGTTGACGTCGCGATAAAGTCCGGATATGCGCCACATATCCTGGTCTTCGAGATAACTGCCCGTCGTATAGCGGTAGACGATGATTTTCAGCTCGTTTTCGCCGACTTTTACATACGGCGTAATGTCATATTCCTGATAATCGAAAGTGTCCTCGCTGTAACCTACGAAAGAGCCGTTGACATACACTTCCGCTCCGCTGTTGGCTGCAAAATTGACATGTATGCTTCCCTCGACTTTGTCAAGCGTAAAATTGCGTCTGTACACGCCGCAAGGATTTTCGTTTTCGTTGATGTGAGGCTTGCCGCTCGTCGCAATCGGATGCGGATAGCGAATATTCGAATAAATGGGCTTGCCGTAACCTTTGAGTTGCCAGTTGGACGGCACTTCGATTTTGTCCCACTCGGTAGGCCGAGGATTGAGAATTGCCGTCGAAACGTAATATTTGAAATCCCATTCGCCGTTGAGGAGAACGGTTTTAGTTTTGCCGTTTTGGTCGAGGGGAAAACCCGCGCCGTGCTTCTTTTCAACGTTGACGCAATAGACGTCGGGGTTGTTGTAGCAATTGTTCATTTTCTTCTCTCCTTTAAATCGATTATTGCTCGTCGGCAACGTAAAGTATTCTGCGGCAGTTTGGGCACTCGGCATAATCGCCGACGTTACGCAGTTTGGACTTTGTGTCGTTGGGCAAGTCCATAAAGCAGCGTCCGCAAACTCCCTTTGTTTTGTCGTACGCGACGAACGCAGGCATCTTTTTCGCCGTGCGAAGCGCAAGATACGCATTCATAATATTTTCGGGGATTTCCGCTTTGAGAGCGTTGAGTTGAGATTTGATTTCGACGACTCTGGGTTGGAGTTTTCTCACGAGATTGTCGTAATCCGCCTTTGCGCTCTTGTACACGTCGGTTGCTTTGACGCCTTGATCCCACGTCTTTTTGTAGCTGTCGTTGACTTGGTCGATTTTTGCCGCAGCACCGTTTGCTTCCTTTTCGAGAGCGTTGATTTTTTCGGCGATGGACGCCACCATTTTGAGATAATGATCCGCTTCGTTTGCGTCCTGAACGTCGTCCAAAATGCCGTCGAACTCGTCGAGTTCGTCTTTGAGAGCGTCGATTTTTTCTTTCATGGCGGCATAGCCTGCAAGAAGTTCGCCCGCTTCGGATTTGAGCTTACCGATCATTTCCGTAGCGCCTTCCAGATGCGATTTCGCAACGGCAAATTTTTGGCGTTCGTCGCTTTTTGCGACTTCGCTTTCCAAATTCATAAGTTCTTGGTCGATTTTTTGGTATTGAAGTATCTTGTCAAATTTCATTGTATCCTCCAACCGTTTTGAAAGGACGGTTTTGTTTTGCTTTTATAATGCTCACGCCGGTGGGCGCAATGATTTGTTCGAATAAATTTTGAACGATGATTTCGCTTGAATAGTGCGAAAACTCGACGATGGGAAAATCGTCGTTTTCGGATGCGACGTAAAGATGATGTTTGAAGTCGCCGCTCACAAAAACGTCTGCGTTTTGCTTTGCGTTTTCGTATGCGTCGTCGCTTGCTCCTCCGCCGCAAATTATCATTGCTTTTTCAATCGTTTTGCTACCCTCGCCCGTGTATTTTACGGAATCGTCTTTGAGCGTATTCGCAACGTGTTTTGCAAACTTTTCAAGGCTTTGCACCTTTACGTCGCACACCACACCCACGCCGTTCGGCGCAAGGTTTTCACCGCCCAGAAGCGTTGCAAGGCTCATACACAATCCGCCTTCGCACTCGTCGAGATTTGTGTGCGCACTATAAACGGTGAGTCCGTTTTTGAGCACATCTTCGATAATTCCGCCCTTGGACACGCTTGTGTCTATACACTTTATTGCGCTGAAAAAGAACGGGTGATGCGTCACGATGAGGTTGCATCCTTGCTCGATTGCTTGCCTTACGACGTCTTTTGTTAAGTCAAGCGCAACGATTACGCCTCGACATTCGTCGTCGAGATTGCCCATCATAAGCCCCGGGTTGTCCCACGGCTCGGCAAGCTGCAACGGTGCGAATTTTTCGATTGTATCGGTTATTTGTCTGTTTTTCATAATTCCGAATCCGCAGTTTACGTGCGGAATATTGCTTTTTAACCCTCGTTTTTGTCCAAAGCGGCTTGCAACTTCTCGATTTTCTCGGAAAGTTCGACGGCTTTGGGATTGTGTGCAAGCACGTTTTTCATGCTTTCGATTTCTTTTTTCGCAAAATACGCAAAGTTCTCGCTAGTTTTGAAAAACGCGCCGTAAAGGATTTGGTCGTCCGAGAGATTGCTCTCGCCCTCTTGCGTTTTTATTATCGTATAAACTTTGCCGGCACATTCCAGCATTTCGTCAAACACGACGGTATGTCCGCACTTTTGAAGCGCAACTCTGACCTTTTCGGGATGCGTGTTTGCGGAAAGCAAAAAATGCGCAAACTTTTTGTCTTGCGCATGCGCGCGCAAAACTATATCGGATATGACGTCGCCGCCGAGTCCCGCAATAATCACGGTGTCCACTTCTCTGTCACCCACGGGTTCGAGTCCGTTGCCAAGGCGCGTTTGCATAACGTCCTGCACGCCGTTCTCTTTGGCAAGTTCCTCCGCTTTTGCAAGCGAGGGCGCAGATATATCCGTTGCGATGACCTCGCTTGCCCTGTCCGTGCTTACGAGATAATAGCCGAGCTTTCCGTGGTCGCACCCGACGTCCGCAACCTTGCCGTAATCCACGAGATTGGCAATGGCGGTGAGTCTTTGGTCAAGTCGTATTGGCATCAGTCGAAATCCTTGAGTTTTTTGAGGCGGTTGGGATGACGGAGCTTGCGCAACGCCTTTGCCTCGATTTGACGGATACGCTCACGAGTGACGTTGAATTCCTTGCCGACTTCTTCGAGCGTTCTGGGATGAGAATCGTCAAGGCCGTATCTCAAACGCAACACCTTTTCTTCACGCGGAGTGAGCGTATTGAGCACTTGAATGAGTTGCTCTTTGAGCATATTGCCTTCTGCCACTTCGCTTGGAGATTGAGAGGTGTGATCCTCGATGAAATCGCCGAGATGGCTGTCCTCTTCCTCGCCGATAGGCGTTTCGAGCGAAACGGGATCTTGTGCGATTTTTTGAATTTCACGCACACGCTCGACCGAGCAACCGAGGTACGCCGCAATCTCCTCCGCAGACGGCTCTCTGCCGAGTTTTTGAAGAAGTTGACGCGTTGCGCGCACTTGCTTGTTGATGGTTTCCACCATATGCACGGGGATACGAATGGTTCTTGCCTGGTCGGCTATCGCTCGAGTGATTGCCTGTCTTATCCACCACGTTGCGTAAGTGGAAAACTTGAAGCCCTTTGTATAATCGAATTTTTCAACCGCTTTCATCAAGCCGAGGTTGCCCTCTTGAATTAGGTCGAGAAATTGCATGCCTCTGCCAACGTAGCGTTTTGCGATAGACACGACAAGGCGCAAGTTTGCTTCGCTCAAAATATGCTTTGCCTCTTCGTCGCCCTCTTCCATACGTTTTGCAAGTTCGATTTCCTGATCAGCCGTCAGGAGGGGAACTTTGCCGATGTCTTTGAGGTAGATTTTCACCGAGTCGTCCACGCTTGAATCGATGATTTTGTCAAGCGCGATGTCGTCCTCCTCGATGGTTTCTTCCACTTTGACGTTCTCGTTTTGCAAAGCGTTGAACACCATCTCCATATCCTCTGCGGTTGCGTTGAGGTGTTCCAGCCTTGCCATTATGTCGTCTTCGCTGATAGAGCCTTTGCTCTTGCCGTAGGCGACGATTTTGTCAATCTCTTGTTTCAAAAGTTGTTCTCTGTCCACTTATACTCCTCCTGGGTGAATCAAAGTTTGTCGTTGATGTCTTTTGATTTTAATATTTTTTGCAAGCGGGATATTTCCGCAATGCTCGCTCTTTTTGCTTCGGGATCCGACAGTTCGTTATATCCGTTCTTGACTTGTTCGAGTCGTTTTGACACAAATTCGTTTGCGAGCATAAGCACGCAATCGTTGAAGTAGTCCGCTTCTCTTATATTGTCGGCAAACTTCATGTTTATGTTCAAAATATTGCTTATTTCTTCGTTGTCGTAGCCGAACACGCTGAACATGGTTTTGACCATATCCGTATGCTCGGGCATAGTCTTTGCCCACTCGAAAACTTGTCTATGCAAGTCGTTTTCAAGCCATTCGGTCTTGATTTTGCTCAAATCGACGTACTTTTCGCCTTTCACGATACGGTTGAGCACAAATCTCGACGCACGCAAATTTTTTGCGATTTTTTCCTCGTCATTCTCTTTGGGTTGCTCGATTTTCACGGGGCGAATCATACCGGCTTCGTCGGTGAGAGTTGCAACGGATACGCCGCTCATTTTGGACACGACGTCCATATACACCTCACGTTCTGCGCGATTATCTATCGTTTTCAGCACTTTAAGTGCCGATTGCACGTATTTCGCTCTGCCGTTGACCGAGCCTAAATCATTGGCGTCGGCACAAAGTTTCAGTTTGTATTCTATCACGGGCAACGCCTCTTTTTGCTTTTTGAGGAACGCTTCCGCACCGCCTTCGCGCACGGTTTCGTCGGGGTCTTTGCCCTCGTCCAACGAAATAACTCTCACGTTTTGCACGAACTTCGCAAGGATATCCACGTTGCGTATCGTCGCTTTTTTGCCCGCGCCGTCGCCGTCGTAACAAACGTATAGATTTTCCGTCATGCGGGAAAGCTCTCTTGCCTGCCCGTCGGTAAGAGCCGTGCCCATACACGCAACCACATTCTTTATGCCGCTTGCGCCGAGCGAGATGACGTCCATATAGCCCTCGACCAAAATCAGCTCTTTATAGGCAACGCCGTTCATCTTTTTGTCGCGCTTTATAAAGTTGATGCCGTATATCGTGCGTCCTTTGTCGAAAAGCGTGGTGTTTGTGGAGTTTTTGTATTTTGCAACGTCCTTTTCGCCGTGATAAATACGTCCGCCGAAAGCAATGACGTTGCTCATGCTGTCCATAATCGGCACTATAATTCTGTTTGCAAAAGCGTCGTAAGGTCTTTGAGCGTTGCCAACAAGTCCGCACTCTTCGAGGTCTTTAAGCGAGTAGCCTTTTCGGCGCATGTATCCGACCATACTTTCGTTGTCGAGCGACAATCCCAAACCGTAGCGTTTTGCGATTTCGTCGTCAAGTCCGCGATTGTGCAAATATTCTCTTGCGTCATTGCCCTTCTTTTCGTCGAGGAGGTTGTTGCGATAATACCTTGCCGCGTCGCGCATAAGTTGTTTCAAGACGTCGCCGTGCTCTTTCTTTTGAGCGTATTGAGGGTCGAGTTTGACTTCGGGAAGTTGCAACCCTACCTTGTCGGCAAGGATTTTTACGGCGTCGTAAAACGACACGGATTCCATTTCCATAACAAACTTCACCACGTCGCCGCTTGCGCCGCAACCGAAACAGTGATACCAGCCGTTGTTTACGCAAAAAGAAGGGGTTTTTTCATTGTGAAAAGGACAGCACCCGAAATAGCGTCCGCCTTTTTTCTGCAAGGGAACGTATTGCGAAATGACTTCCACTATGTCGCATTTGTATTTAAGTTCCTCCAAAAATTCGGGAGTAAAACCGCCTGCCATAATACCTCTTCTTAAGTTTTCTAAATATATATACGAAAGAAAAATGCTTTTTTCCTAAAAAAAGTATAAATATTTTTGTATAAATAACCAAATATTGCCGACAAACGGAGTCTGTCGGCAATAAAAAGCGTAAATGCGATAAAAAACAATTATTTGGTTGCGTTTTCGATATACTTGACGACGTCGCCGACGGTTTTGAGATTTACGATTTCGTCGTCGTCCGCGGTGAATCCGTACTCGTCCTCAACCGCCATGATAAGCGTGACGATATCGAGGCTGTCAAGTCCCAAATCCTTGATGATGTCGCTCTCGAGCGTAACCTCGTTTCTATCCTTGCCAAGTTCCTCTTCCATGATGTCTTTGATTTTTTCGAGAATCATAAAATACCTCCGATATCTCTTTGTTGTTTTGTATTATACCACCCTATTCGCATTTGAACAAGGGCAATTTTCGGTTGTCGAACGCATACGCATTTTTTAAGAATATATGCAAAGATTTTGCAAATATCAGTTTTCGATTGCGTTGACGTCTATCTCGTATGCTATTATATTTTGCTCTTCGGCGCACACGCAAGCATGATACTCTTCCCACACCGGAAAATGCTCGAAGTGCGCTTCGGCAGGGATTTCGCATCTGAACGCCGACAATCCCTCGCCGGTAAATTTGAGATAACTCTCTCTTTCCGTCCATTTTTCGAAAAAATCCTCGACGTTATCCGCATGGATAAAATCGAATTTTTCGTAGTCTATATCGCGGATTTTTTCGATGTCCACGCCTATTTGCGAATGAGATATACCCAACATAATCGCTCCGTGCGAATGAGAGAGATTGAAATACGCCTCGTCGGTGTCGAAATGCGGTTTTTGACCTTCCTCGCGCACGATTTGCACGTCCTTTGGCAAATCCGCACCGTATCTTGACATTATGTCCCTATAATGGCCGTAGCAGAATTTGACAAATTTGTCGCTGTCCGCCTCGCCTTTGGCAAAGAAAAGCACCATGATTATTCCTCGACTCTGATGACGGCGGCGATTTTTTCGACGCAGGCAAGATTTTCAACGATCGAAAGCATATTTTTGATTGCGCTCTCTTTTGTTTGAGCGGTGACAAGCACGATTTGCGCCATGCCGTCTTTCCCTTCTTTTTGCAAAACCGATTGGATAGATATATTGTTTTGCGCTAACGCCTTCGACACGTTGGCAAGCGCGCCCGCACCGCTAACAATTGTTCTGACGTAATATTTCGAAGCGAAATCCGTTGCGAAATCCTCGTCGTTCACGTCCTCGGCGCACATAAAATCGTATCTCCTGTGCACGTCCTTTCCCGCTGCAAAAACGATGTCGCTCACGATTGCGCTGCCCGTCGGGAATGCGCCTGCGCCCCTACCGTACAGCATCACGTCGTCAACGCTGTCGCCGTGGATATAAAGCGCGTTGAACGAGCCTTTTACAGATGAAAGCGGATGAGTTTGCGGCAAAAACGCAGGATGCACTCTCGCCTCGATTTTGCCGTCCGTGACGTTGGAAATCGCAAGCAATTTGATTGCGTAGCCAAGCTCTTTGCCTATCGCAATGTCCTCAACGGATATATTTGAAATGCCCTCGCGATAAATCTTGTCGATTGGCACTCTTTTTTTGTAAGCAAGCGAGGACAAAATGCAGTTTTTGTAGGTGGAATCGAAACCTTCGACGTCGGCTGTTGGATTTGCCTCTGCATAGCCGAGTTTTTGCGCTTCTTTGAGGCAGGTTTGATAGTCAACTCCCTCGTCGCTCATCTTGGACAAAATATAGTTGGTCGTGCCGTTGACAATGCCTTTAAGCGAAGTTATGCTGTTTGCCTGCATGCTGTCCGTAAGCGTGCGGATGACGGGAACGCCGCCCACGCAACTTGCCTCGAAATACAGCCCTGCACCGCTCTTTTTTGCGGCAATTTCAAGCTCGTGCCAACTTTTTGCAAACATCTCCTTGTTTGCGGTGACAATGCTTTTGCCGTGTTGCAACGCTTTAATCAAGAAGCTTTTTGCAGGCTCTACGCCGCCGAAAAACTCAGCGACGATTTGGATTTCGTCGTCGTTTACTATGTCGTCTATATCCTGCGTGACGATGCTCTCGTCAACGCCGAGTTCTTTGCACCTTGCGAGATTTCTTTCAAGCACGCGCTTGACTTCTATGTCCAGTCCCTCGTTTGCTTTTATCATTTCGCGCTTGTCGCGCAGTATTTCGTACGTACCTCCGCCGACGACGCCCAGTCCCAAAAGCGCAACTCCGATTTTTTTCATATGCCTACCCGCGCAAAACCTTTGAGTTTTGCAAAAATCATTTCTTTTTTGAATTTCTGTCGTAAATATACTTCAAGCCTTTGAGCGCAAGCGCGCGATCTGTGACGTCGATAAGGTCGGGTTCGACGTTTTCCACAAGCTCGGAAAGACCGCCCGTCGCCACGACTTTTGCACCTTTCATCTCGTCAAGTTCTTTGTACTTGTCAACAAGGTATTTCACAAGTCCCGTGTATCCGTAAACAATGCCGCTTTGCATACAGCTTTTGGTGTCCGTACCCACGATATTTTGCGGTTTTTCAAGTTCGATTCTCGGAAGTTTCGCAGCCGTCGTAACAAGAGATTCTGTTGCGGTCTTGATGCCGGGCGCAATCGCACCGCCGAGATACGTGCCCTCTTTTGTCACAAGATTGAACGTTGTTGCCGAGCCGAAATCCACCACGATAACCGGGCCGCCGTACAGCTTGTACGCCGCCGCCGCCCCGACGATTCTGTCCGTGCCCAACTGCCCCGGATGAGCGTACGCAATCTTCAAGCCCGTATCCGTCGTTGCCGACACCAAAAGCGGCTCTTTGCCGATGTAATCGCGGCACATATGGTCAATCGTATAGTTGAGCGCAGGCGCAACCGATGACATAACGCAAGCGTCTATGTCGCCAAACCGCACGCCGCTTTGATTGAGCAAATCGTACAGAACCATTCCGTACTCGTCCGCAGTGCGCGACGCCATCGTGGAAACTCTCCACGACGCAATCAGATTGTCGCCGTCAAAAACGCCGTATTTAACGTTGGTGTTGCCGATGTCCATTGTGAGAATCATCTTGTACCTCTCATGCGCAAGCGTACATACCGTGCGCAATGTTACATTAAATTTACAATAGTATAGCAAACTATTTTGATATTATCAACAAGAAAAATCGACAGCCGCAAAGACCGTCGATTACTCTTGCAACTTTCAAGCAATCCGTTCACAATTTATTGAGGTCTTAGCCTGCGGCAAAATCATCTCGAACACCGCGCCGTTTCGGTTGTAGGCTTTCACGTCGCCGCCGTGGAGCTTGGCTATCTCTTTGGTGAGCGCAAGTCCTATGCCCGTATTGCCGTTTTTTCCGGTGTAGAATCTGTCGAAAATATGCAGAACGTCCTCTTTGGCAATACCCTCGCCGTCGTCGGAGATTGTCAAAACGACCTTGTGATTTTCAACGGTGCATTTGCAACCGTGCGTTTTGGCAAGAACACTGCCAAGAGCGTGATTGCGGCGATTGCCAACGCTGTCAAGACAGCCACTGCGGTTATCTTGATTTTCATGGATTTGTCGGTTTTCATGGTTCACTCCTTTTGTTTATTGCAAGCCTTAGCTTACGATTGAAGTTTAACAAACCGAGCAAAGAAAATCCCCGAAAAACTGCTAGACGTTTGCAACAAATTTGCAACAAAACAAATTATTTTCCGCAAATTCTGCAAAATCCGTACACACACGTGTTTCGCGCGCTTATTATGATTTTATAATACTAAACAAACCATATTGTGTCAATAAATGAAAATTGCCGTTTTCAGTTGTTCATAAATATGCAAAGGGTGCACAAAAAGGCATAGACATTGAAGAGGAACGTCGGCAAAAATTCGAGGGCGATTTTCACTTCTTTGGTGAGAAAGCGAATGAAAAGCACGTAGGACGTGGCAAGCACGACAGACATGCACACAAGTGCGAATATCAAATCTTTCAGCGTGAAAAACGCAAATACGAAAAGGATGCAAGCACCGCCCAAAATCACAAAATAGAGCATGGACGGAAAAATATGTTTGAACTCCACAAGGCGAGATATTGCAAGCACCGATGACAGATAACTCATTGCGACGAACAGCGTAAACCAGCCGCCTGAAAGCACAAACGACGGTTTTGAAAGCGCAATCCACCACTTTAAGTCCAAATTGAAGCAAACCGAGCATAAGCCGGACACCACAAGCGTGAGGAGCAATCCCGCAACAAGTCCTATCATTCTCTTCAACTGATCCACACAAAAATATATTTATACAAAATCCGTTCAATGCCTCTGTCACACAAATTTCAAAGGTTGCGTAAGGTAATGTAGGAGCAATCCGAATCTTCAAGGAGGTACATAACATGAACGGAATCTTTACAAACGGTACAAACGGATGCGGCTGCAACACGTGCGACATCGTTTTGCTCTTGATGCTTCTCAACTGCTGCGGTTGCGGCGGCAATATGGGCGGATTGGGCAGTTGCGACATCGTGTGGCTCATCCTCATCCTCTCCTGCATTTGCGGCGGAGGCAACGGCTGCGGTTGCTGCAAGTAACCTCGGACGGCAATTTTGCAATCGAACGCGCCCTCAATCGAGCGGCGCGTTTGATTTTTGGAAAATAACCGCAAAATCCCCATATTGTTTGGGCAATTGTCGATTGAAAATTGACTTTTTTTGCTATATATCTTATTATAAATTCACAATAATTATCGGCTCATCATCCGGATGAGTGCGAAAGGAGTTATCTTTATGGCACAACTTACAATGGACAAACTCGTTGCCCTCGCAAAAAACCGCGGATTCGTCTACCCCGGCAGTGAAATCTACGGCGGTCTTTCAAACTCTTGGGACTACGGCCCTCTCGGCGTCCAACTCAAAAACAACATCAAGCAGGCTTGGTGGAAAAAATTCGTTGTCGAAAATCCCTACAACGTAGGTCTTGACAGCGCAATCATCATGAACCCCACCACTTGGCAAGCAAGCGGACATATCGGCGGTTTTTCCGATCCTCTGATGGATTGCAAATCCTGCAAATCACGTCATCGCGCCGACGACCTCATCGAAGAATACAACCTCAAACACGGCCTTGACGTCAACATCTCGGGTTGGAGCAACGAGCAGATGGAACAATATATCATCGAGCACAAAATCCCCTGCCCCGTTTGCGGCAACAGCAACTTCACGGGAGTTAGAAAATTCAACCTCATGTTCAAAACATTTATCGGCGTGACGGAAGATTCGACATCCACCGTCTATCTCCGCCCCGAAACCGCGCAAGGCATATTCGTCAACTTCAAAAACGTGCAACGCACAACTCGTAAAAAAGTACCTTTCGGCATCGGTCAAATCGGCAAGAGCTTCCGCAACGAAATCACGCCCGGCAACTTCATCTTCCGCATCCGTGAATTTGAACAAATGGAACTTGAATTTTTCTGCAAGCCCGGCACCGATCTCGAATGGTTTGCATATTGGAAGAACTTCTGCCATCAATGGTTGCTCGACCTCGGCATGAAAGACGAAAACCTCAAACTCCGCGACCACGAAAAAGAAGAACTTTGCTTCTACTCCAAGGCAACGACCGACTTCGAATATAAATTCCCGTTCGGCTGGGGCGAGCTTTGGGGCGTTGCGGATCGCACCGACTACGACCTCAATCAACATATGAAAACGTCGGGCAAGGATCTTTCCTACATCGACCCCGTAACCAACGAAAAATACGTTCCCTACGTCGTCGAGCCGTCTTTGGGCGCAGACCGCGTATTCCTCGCATTCCTCTGCGACGCGTACGACGAAGAGCAAGTGGGTGAAAACGACACCCGTGTTGTGCTTCACCTCCATCACGCTCTCGCTCCCGTCAAAGTGGCTGTTCTCCCCTTGCAAAAACAACTCAACGAAAAGGCGGAAGAGCTTTATATCGAACTTTCAAAGCACTTCGCTTGCGACTTCGACACGTCCGCATCCATCGGCAAGAGATATCGTCGTCAAGACGAAATCGGCACGCCCTACTGCGTCACCGTCGACTTCGACACCCTCGAAGACGGTTGCGTAACGGTGCGTGAGCGCGACACGATGGCTCAAGTACGCTTGCCCATCGACAGCCTCGTGGCCTACTTCACCGAGCAATTCAAGTATTGATTTATCCGGTGATATCTTCTGACGAAAATCAAATATTGATTTACCCGACGGAATTCCCCGACAAAAATTCAATCCTAAACGCAAAAGCGACGGCGATGCCGTCGCTTTTGCATTGAATTGCATATCGATTATTCTTGTTTACACACGGTATTTCGGCATCGAGAAAAACGCCGATAAAGAACGCATTTTTGTTATTTACAACTCTATCGCGCCGTAAAATTCCGTGGTTTTTGCGCCTTTTATATTGCCTTGTTGCATGGCATAGACAATGTTTTCTTCCGTCAGTTCTTTGCCCTCTATATTTGTCAAAAACGCGCCGAAAAACGCATCTCCGGCGCCCGTTGTGTCTACGCACTTTACTCCGCTTATGCTCGGCACAATTCCTTTCAAATCGTTGTAATAGTATGCGCTTCCGCTCTTGCCGAGAGTTACAAGCAGCAACTTGTCCTTCTTCAAAACGGATTTTGCCGCCTCGTCCATATCGCTTATGCCCGTGTAGTCGGTAAGTTCGTCATCCGAGAATTTGATTATATCCGCACACTCGACAAACGGAGCATACGCCCTTTTTGCGTCCTCGAAATTCTTATAAATATCTTTGCGAAAATTCATATCGAAACTGAGTTTTGCACCGAGTTCGTTCGCCTTGTTTGCAATTTTTTCGGCAAACTCTCTGCCCTTTTGTTCGGACAACATAAGCGAGCCGAGATGCACAATCTCCAAATTCTCGTAACTCTCAAAATCTATATCGTCAAAATCGATATTGAAGTCCGCCGTATCGTGACGGTTGAAAGCAAAATCGCGCTCGCCGTCCGTGAGCGTAACAAATGCAATCGTGGTGTTGCGTTCGGCATCTATTTGGATATCTAACCTATCCAAATGCGCCTTTTGCGCCTCGCAGAGCACAAATCTGCCTATGACGTCATTGCCCACTCGTCCGACAAAGCCGACCTTTGCGCCGCTTTGCTTTGCGTTTACGGCAAGATTAAACGGAGCACCGCCGCAGAATGCCTTGAACGTGGTTACACCGTCCACCTTTTGCCCGATCATATCGGCAAGTATTTCTCCGACAGACAAAATCATAACAATCATCTACATAATCGATTTTCAAAGACATTATAGCATATCAAAACGATTTTGTTGACTTTTGTATAAAGTAGTGCTAAATTATTTGCGAAAGAGAGTTTGCGGAAAACAATTTGTACTCAAATTGCACGCTGTAATAACTTGGACGCTTCGTTCTGTGGCAATAAGTCGTTTCTCTCTTTTTTTATTTGCCGTTTTTTTGTACCGTATTGACAAAAATACAGATTTGAATATAATAATATATTTGAGCGTTGGATGAAGAGCGAATTAAGTTTCGACAATCCGTAATCAGTAGCCACGGCGTTTATAACGCTAGTTATTGTCGCTCTTTTTTTATTTACGTTTTACATTCCGTATTGACAAAATGCGGATAATTGCATATACTATGATTGTTCTTTATGAGAACAACTTGGGCATTGCCCATAGGAGTTATGTGCAATCACAGCGATGTGGTTGCATTTTTTTATAATTGCACTATAACATTTTTAGGCGATGGTGCGCAGAAAGCAATTGCAGTTGGACACAAAACATTACTAGAAGAAATCGTCATATAACTCATATTTAGATTGGCTACTAAACAATTTTATATAACCATTTTTTCTATATTTTTTTTAATCATTTCTGCCTCAAATCCTATTCTCCTCTGATATATATATCCTTATCCAACAATGTTATATAGAAAAACAATTCAGATTAGCAATTGGGCTTTTCACAAGTACTATCAGCTTCAATTCTTACAGGCGTTTCCCCTTTTCTATCGAACAATACATACAATAATTTCTCTATTATTGCATCTGCGATTTTCCCTTCTTCATCAATATCATCTGTTTTGTAATCATATCCAATAAAATCGGTAAGAAAGAGGATTAAATTCTCTACTTCTTTGGCATTCATTGTCTCTAACTTCCGAATATCGATTTTATTCTTTCCCGCTGCAATCAACTTGCAATTGATATAATTGAAATCATTGCCTGTGAATCTCACGCTATTATATTTCTCTATTCCATTCCTGTTTCTCTTTTATATTTTCATTTGATCTCTCACTTAGCTATCCAATCTAAATGCCTGTTTAAGAGTTATGCACTGTTTGACTAGCATCAATTAGCAATTTATATATTTTATAACCAACATAATTTTCTATGTTTGGAATGTCTTTTCTGTAATACACATTCCAATAGCTTATCATTCGCGCATAACCCTTTTTGATATTATTCATATTTAAACAAATAACATCCACAAACTGTTCATTAATAATTTGCGGTAAAGAATCATATATCCTATCCAAAATTCTTATAACATACTCATCACACAATTTGAGAATATATGGATATACCCATATTTGTTTATGAACCAAAGTTAGGAGCTCGTCAATAGCGTTATACCGTACAAATCCACTTTGATTTCGAGTTAAATAGCATAAATATGCCAACTTATCATCTATGTCAAAATTTGAATAATCTGGATATATTCCCTTTTCCCCTATTCGATACGGTATTGTTATAGAATCATTTATATCAATACGCCAAACTGTATCATAAACTGATCGTACCTCATATGAAATACTGTATTGCTCTGCATTAGATAATAATGTATTCCTCACTATTGTCTTTGGGAACATATAATAATTCACAAACAAACACCTCCATAATTATATAAATTTGAAATCATCAAACACATCTAAATATACATTATATGTGGCATGTATTGTGATGTGTTCGTACTTTCCTGCCATATATTGTACTTTAACCCAACCGTCTTTCGCGAGCCATATAGCATCTCTCATTTCTATCTTATCCAACACTCTCCATTTTTGAATTGGCATAGATATACCTTTTAAATACTTCATATAGCACCACATCATCTTTTGATAAACCATTTAATAGCACTATCATCTATTTCTGTTTAACCGAATCTAGAATAAAACGAACTTTGACTTTTTATAAAGGTTCGTTTTATTCTTGTTTGGGGCGCAGAAAGCAACCGCAGTTGAACACCAAGCTCATCTTAATTGACTTTTTTAATCTAAATCTGGCAAATCGGGATCTAATCTCTTCGCATTTGATTGTGCAATGACTTTTCCAATTGATGTTAATTCAATTCGATTACTTAGCGAATTCCACCAATCAATAACAGTATTCATCGATGGAAATGAAGAAAGAAGATCTTCGAATCTTTTTTTTACTAACTCTATTTCTCCATTATCATTTGAATAGCTGTCAAAAATCTCATATAAGCAATCTTTTTGTTCTTGGGTCAAAGGTTTATTTTCTATATGTTCTTCAATTGAGACTCCATCAGTTATGACCAAATCTTCTATATCTTTTTTCCGACAAATAGCTAACCTAACATAACCATTCATCAGCTCATGGTCCATCAAAATATCATGGTCTATATCATGCTGATTTAGTTTCTCCAGTGCTTTTATATGCTCTTTACTTTCTTTAGGTATTCCCAAACAAACATACCCATCAAGCGTTCGAATAAGACGCTCTTGTAACCTCTCTACTTTAGCAAAAGGAATCGTATTTGCTATACCTAATATCTTCAAATTATCAATCCATAACGTATCGACTGGCAACTTAGACAAATCAACTTTACCAAAAAGGTTATCTAACGCCTGAATGCCATCTTTTATACTACCAGAAGTAGGCCCATATGTTAAAACCATCATATATAACGTTAAAGCACATAAAGAGTCATCATCTACATAATCAATAACATCAATGGCTTTAATTATGCTAGCCTTTTTCTTTATATTTTTTTTATTATTTATTCTATGAATTAGCAATTCAGAGATTACATCGTAGTCTAAATCTCGTTCAGAACAAATAACATTAAATTGAGCCTTTCTTAAAGCAAATATAAATGATGGATCAGAAAAACAAGAAAAATAATTATCAAGTTTTTCAATTTTCGGAATAACTATATCTTGAAATCTGACAAGTCTGTTATTCATTTCATATAACGCTATATCAGTATTTTCTTTTATCGTGCGTTGAGAAAGTTCAGAAAAAATTTCACGAGCACGCTTTTCTGTTATGCCACAAAAAATATTTGCTTCTTTACATTGTAATTGTTTAGCATTGCCTCCAGCTTTTTGAATTTGTTTACACATCTTCACTATCCTCTCTATGTTCTATATTTGAAATATTGATGCTTCCAATTTGATTCTGGATAGAATTATTATTCGCTTTTTGTTTTTGTTTAATTTTATTCTTAACTCCTATACGATAACCAATAAAGCCACCAAAAATGCCACCAGTAATTACGCCTATAATAGCGCTTATTAACTCCGTTCCAATTCCATCGAAAAATGCATTAATATCCATAGACATCCCCCGTAGTTTTTTTTATAATAACTTATTTTATATAAAAAATCAATAGTATTTTATTTGCCCTTCGTGGTGGTTATCGTCGCATAAGTCAGCGAATATATCAACGGCACGGAAAAATAGTGGCAGATATTGTAAGAGCCATTTTATAGAGTCAGACTCATAGTAGTTTGGCTCTTTTTATTTTCACACTATTTTTCGCTCAAACGGATTTGGCCGTTGACATATTCCATTGCAACAGTATTTGCATTTGAAACGTTTCGACTTATGCTCCTTGCCCACTGCCGAACAGCAATATCAAATAAAAAGGAGTTTCAAACGTAGACAAAAGGCGATAAATCGGACGGCAAAACGGCATAGAAAAACCGAGCGTTTAGAACACTCGGTTAAAAGTTGCAATGCATTTATAGTTTGATTTTTAGTCCGAAATAATCTCTTGTAAAAAACAAAACGAACTCAAGATTTTCTCTCGGGTTCGTTTTATTCTCGTTTGGTGCGGACAACAGGACTTGAACCTGCATGAACTAGTGCTCACAAGAACCTGAATCTTGCGCGTCTGCCAATTCCGCCATGTCCGCAAATTTCCGTTGATTTTTACACGGAGCGGATCTCCGAGGGCGGACGCAATTTGTGACGCATGCGTCGTATCGCCAAAGCGTCAATAAGCATTTTAGCGTATCATCGCCTCGATGTCAATCTATTGGCGGAAATTGCAACAATCAGCTTAAACTCGAACGTCGATTGCTAAAAACGTAAAAAGCAAAGGAAGCGATTTCGCTTCCTTTGCTTTTGAGAGAGAATATAGATTGTCGTATTGCTACAACACATCTTGTGATTTTGCATTGAATTTGGGTTATCATTATTCAATATCAATGCGAAGTTGAACTAATCGTTGTCGGTAGGTTGTGAATCATTGTTTTGTTGCGAGGCTTTTTCGCGCTCGGCTTCGAGTTCCGCCTTACGCTTTTTGACGAGTTCCGTCCAATCCGTCCAATCGACGTCCTTGTCTTGCGAGCAACAATGTCCGTTGCACTGCCCTGCATGCGAGCATCCCGCGCAATCGCTTCCGAGCGAGGGCTTACCCTTTGCTTTTCTCACGATTGACGCGACGATGACTCCCGCCACAATCGCAACCGCAACGACTATCGTCACGATTCCGATCGGGTGCATTGCCGACAATATAGAATTGAAAACTACGTTTGTCATATATCGCTCTTTTCACGCAAAGTCCGTATTGCGCATTTTGCGCGACTTATGCGTTCTTTTTGATTTTGAGTTTTGCGCCGAGGTCGCCAAAGAACTTCTTGACGTTGATCTTGCCCTTATTGTCCAGCACGATCAGCGTGATGATCGCCGCCCAAATCGCTGCGAAGATGAACACCGTCCACCACCATGCGCCGATGAGGTAGATCATCATGGACACGATATAGCTTGTGCCTACCCAGAAGAGCAATGTCATTCTGTATGACTTCTTCGTCGGGAGTTCTGCCTTTGCGGTTGCAACGGCTGCAAAGCACGGAATCGTGAGCATGTTGAATGCGATGAATGCAATCAAGCCCGGCACGTCGATGCCTGTTGCGGCGATCATTGTGCCTGCCGCGGCGATACCGCCGTCTGCTTCTACGTCGATCATACCGCCGACGATACATGCCGCCAATGTGCCGAACGTTGCGATAACGTTCTCTTTTGCGATAAGGCCTGTGATTGCCGCCACTGCGAACACCCAACCGAATGCTTTAAGTTGCGAACCGAATCCGAGCGGTGTGAACAGAGGTTGAATGAGTCCTCCGATACCGGCAAGGATTGATTGATCCATTTGCTCGTCCGCAAGGAATTGCCACGTCCAGCTGAAGTGGCTGATAAACCAAATGAGGATTGTAGAAGCAAGGATGATTGTGAATGCTTTTTTCACAAAGTGCTTCGTCTTATCCCAAAGGTGCAAAGCCAGGTTTTTGGGTTGAGGCATATGGTATGCGGGAAGCTCCATGATGAACGGAGGCACTTCGCCCTTCATCGTTGTTGCGCGCATCAAGATGACTGCGCAGATTGCCACGACCACGCCTAGCACGTACATCATATATGTGATGACGTCGGGATGAGAGAATCCGAATTGAGTTGCGATGCCGCCTGCGATTGCCGTAAGGATCGGGAGTTTTGCGCCGCAGCTGAAGAACGGAATAACTCTGATCGTTGCGATTCTCTCGTTCTCGTCAGCAAGCGTACGAGTGTTGATGAACGCGGGGACGGAGCAACCGAAGCCCATGATCATCGGCATGAACGCTCTGCCCGACAAACCGAATCTTCTGAAAATTCTGTCGAGGATGAACGCTACACGCGCCATATAGCCGCTGTCTTCCAAAATTGAGAAGAACAAGAACAGCAAGAGGATTTGAGGCAAGAAGCCGAGCACTGCAAACAAACCGCCGAGGACACCGTCAACGATAAGTCCGATGCACCATTCGGGCGCGCCCGCCATCGCAAGGCCTTCGTTTACGCAAGTGCTGAGGAATTCGGTGAACGTGTTGAGGATGTTTGCAAGGATGACGCCGGGGCCGTACACGCTCTCTTCGTATCCGAAGAAGGTCGCCGCACTGATGCCCGAGCACCACTCGTCAATGCCGCTCACGAACGAGGCTTCGAGTTCGCCGTCGTCGTTTGCTTCAACGGTGACTTCCCACTTGCCTTTTTCATCCGCATAGAATTTTTGGTCGAGGTCGGCTTCGGTGAGCTCGTCAACGTAACGAAGTTCGTGATCTGCCGTATATACGTAAGGTTTTGCTTCAACCGCTTCGAGTTCGCCGTCATCGGTGAAAGTGAGATCCGCTTTGAAGCCGTCTTCGGTGTAATACGTCGTATCTTTATCGTAAGGCGTTTGCGCAAAGTCCGCCGCTTGCGTTGCCGACGCATCCAAATATGCGACTAAGTCTTTATCAAACACGCCGCCTGCGCCGAGGAACAAGAAGTCCTCTGCAAACGTGAGGTGGAACACCAAGAACAAAATCACAAGGAAAATAGGAATACCCCAGACCTTGTGGGTGAGCACCTTGTCCGCTTTGTCGGATACGCTGAGTTTTTCTTTTTCGTTTTTCTCTTTCTTCGTTACGACGGAAGAATAGTTTTTGGATATGTACTTGTAGCGAGCGTCTGCGACGATTGCTTCGAAGTCCGTTCCGAAAACGTCGTCCTTGAACGTCTTTTTGAACTCTTCAACCATTTGAGCCGCTTGCGGATGTTGACTGACCTCGATTTCATCGAGTTCGACAAGTTTCACCGCATGGAAGAGCGAATTCTCGACTCCGCTGCCTTCGAGTGCGATTCTGCAATCGTTGATGAGGTGCGTAAGTTGAGTGCCTTCGAGTACGGTTCTACCCTTTCTTGGTTGCCCGCAAACTTCATATGCTCTCTGCATGAGTTCGTCAAGACCTTTTTCGCGAAGTGCGGAGATTTCAACGACGGGAAGACCGATTTTTTCTTCAAGACTCTTTGCGTCTATCTTGTCGCCGTTCTTTTCAACGGTGTCCATCATGTTGAGCGCAATGATCATCGGAACGTCGATTTCCATGATTTGCGTCGTAAGATAGAGGTTGCGTTCGAGGTTTGTTGCGTCCACGATGTTGATGACGCAATCGGGTTTTTCTTCAAGAATGTAATTTCTCGAAATCACTTCTTCGGGTGTATACGGAGAGAGCGAATAAATGCCGGGAAGGTCTACGATAGAGATGGGTTCGGCGCACTTTTTGTACGTGCCCTCCTTCTTGTCTACAGTGACGCCCGGCCAGTTGCCTACGTGAGCGGTAGAGCCCGTCAACGAGTTAAACAAAGTTGTTTTACCGCAGTTGGGGTTGCCTGCAAGAGCAAATCTTTTCATTATTTCTCAACCTCCATTGTAACGGCAGATGCCTCGGTTTTGCGAAGCGTCAATTCATAACCTCTGATTGTCACTTCGATAGGGTCGCCAAGCGGTGCTTTCTTTCTGAGATAAACTTCAGCGCCGGGTGTTACGCCCATGTCGAACAAACGACGTCTGATTCTTCCGTCGCCTGCAACGGATTTGATGACGCCCTGTTCACCTATAACGAAATCACTGAGTAGCTTTTCCATTGTGTCCTCCTGTTTTTATGCTACCAAAATTTTTGTTGCCATTTCTTTGTCCAAAGCAAGACGCCCGTCTTTGATAAGGCAGATGACGCTTCCACCGCTTTGGGATATGATGCTGATTGTCGAATCGATGGTAATACCCAAACTTTCAAGATGTTTTTTTGTCTTGTCGTCAGTCAAAATCTTGACGATTCTCAAATCTTTTCCGATCGGTGCAAATACAAGCGGCATAATCTCTCTCTCCTTTAAGCCGATTTTATTCATTCGGTAATGTGAATATGAAATTTTATTCATATTTACGTTAGAATATTACATCTAAAAAAAAACGGATGTCAACGGTTTTGAAAAAGAAATATGAAAAATTTTTCATATTTTTCTTGTTGATTTATTTTCAAACAAGTTATATAATATAAATATTCAATATAGAGTGCGCAAAAAGGCTTGATTTTTTACGACGAACGTATCGCGCTTACGTGACTTGTGAAAAATTTCGTCAAGCACAATCGTTCGCCAAATAGTGCGGCAAACAAAACTAGTTTTATGCCGAGTGCAATATTTGGATGAAGGACAAGGAAGATGCGATTTTCGAACAACGAGCGTACTAGGCGTACGTGACTTGTGAAAAAATTGCGTCTGACGCAGTTATTCGCCAAATAGTGCGCTCGAAACGGTAGGAATATATGGCACAGGATATAAGAGAACCAAAACAAGAAAGATCAATCGAAAAAAAGAACAGAATCGTACAGGCGGGTTTTGAGCTTTTCTCGCAGGCGGGATACTACAACACCAACACTGCGGAAATCGCAAAACGCGCGGGTGTATCCACAGGCATCGTTTACGGATATTTCAAGGATAAAAGAGATATCCTTTTGGACGTTTTGGAAATTTACGTAAACACCGCTTTCGCGCCCGTGCTGGATATGATTCAAAACCTCACCGCTCCCGTCAATTTCAGAGAAATGATTGCGCACGTTTTGGACGGTGCGATTGAGATTCACAAAAAATACGCAAATATTCACGAGGCATTGCACTCTCTGTCGCACAGCGACGAGGCGGTCAACAACAAATTTATCGCGCTCGAAGACGAAATCACCCTCTCTATTGCGCAAAAGTTCGCCGATTTGGGCGTAGAAAAGGACAGCCTCAACGAACGCATACACTTTGCAATGGACATCGTGCAATCTTTCTCGCACGAATACGTGTACGATCACCACACCTACATCGACTACGACGCTATGCGCAACATCGTGCAGAACACTCTCGCCGCACTTTTTGAAAACTGATGACATCGTTTGCGCAAAGGTCGCTTGACTTTTTGTATTTCAACAACAAATACAACTCAAAACTCTGGTACGCAGAACATAAAGAGGACTTCAAACAGTACCTCGCCGTGCCCTTTCGCGATCTTGTAACCGCAATGTCTCCTCGCATGCTCGAAATCGACGATAAAATGATAACCGAACCCAAAAGCATCGTGTCGCGACTATATAAGGATTTGCGCTTTGCCAAGGACAAAACAAGTCTTTACCGCGATCATATGTGGCTCACTTTTATGCGGGGAACAAACGCGGGGTGCGGTCTGCCGGGATTCTTTTTTGAGTTGTCCCCTTACAAATTCAGCTATGGTTGCGGATACTATATGGCGGACGCAAAAAGCATGGCAAGTTTGCGCAATCTGATTTTGTCAAACTCCCCCGCTTTTCAAAAAGCAAAAGAATGTTTTGAAACTCAAACCGATTTTTCTTTGGTCGGAGAAACCTTCAAAAAGCCGCGCTATGCCGATTATCCCGAAGATTTAAGTCGCTGGCTTGAAAAAAAGGATATTTGCCTTATTGCAAATTCAACGGACGCGGATTTGCTTTTTTCGGATAAACTCGCAGATTTTTTGTGCGATAAATTCGAATCGATAAAACCCGTCTACGATTTGATGATGACGGCGGAAGCGTTGGTTGAAAGATAATCGTTTTATTATTTTTTGCCGCTACGCTTTTCAAGATATGCGTGCGCGCTTTTCAAAATCTTTTTCGTGTTGTCGAAAGTGAGCAACTTCATAGCCTCGTCGTACGGCACGAGTTCGTAAGTCATATTTTCAAAGCCTTCGTTGTGCTTCGGCGTTTGATTTTCAAAATATCCCAAATAGAACACCACCGTCTTGTCGTTGCCGTTTTTGAGCTTGTATTGGATTGTTTTTCTGAATCCGTTGACGATTTTCGGCTTTATAGAAGTTTCTTCCCACGTTTCGCGCACTGCCGTTTGCCTTTCGCTCTCGCCGTCCTCGACGTGCCCTTTCGCAAATCCGTACACGCCGTAATCCGTCCTCGTGAGCAAATATTTTATTTCGCCGTCAATTTTCGTAAACGTCACCGTTCCGCAAGATTTTTCTCTCATAGCTCACCGTAATTTTTTATTTGCGGATATATTTTTCGTCGCCGCTCGGCACGTCGTCGGACACGAAACGCTCCACTTTCATTTGCAAATCGTATTTGTCGCGCAATGCCGCTATCTTTGCCATCATAGGCGAAGAATGATGCTCGTCTATCGCATTTTGATTTTTCCATTTGTCAACCAAGAGCACGACTTCCGGCTCGTCCGCAGAGAAAAAGTACTCGTAGCCGAGATTGCCTTTTTCGGCGCGGATTTCATCGACGACGCCGCTTTTTATCATCTCTTCGACAAACTTTTTCGCTTTTCCGTTCGTACCTTTGTAATAAATGTTTACGCTTATCATATTCACCTCACGAAATCACGTGTAAATTGCGAATTTCTGCATTTTTTATGCGCTTTTGTATGGCATATCCGAACGGCTCCAAATATCGTCCCTCAACGCCCAAATCGAATTGCTCGTTTATCTCTTTTGCAAATGCGCCGCACGCGTCCTCGACAATTTCGCGCTTGAGTTCTTTTCCCTTTTCATCGTTGTCGGCGGTGAGCAAAAATTCAAGCGGCATGGACAACTCGGCAAACTTATCGAGAGTTCGCATTTGTCTGAACGCCCACTTATAATACGGCATATGTTTCTTTTCAAGCAAAAAAGCAAGTTCGCAAGCGTTTTTGACAAACTCGCAAAGCGCAAGCATCGCCGCACCGTCTTCACCGTGCTTTATGCAACGAGCGTAATTATACTGTCCCGACTGTGCCGCTTTGAGCGCGCACGAGCCGATTTTTTTTGCTCTGACGTCCTCGGGCATACCATGCAAAATCTCGTTGCGAATTTTTGTAAACTCGCCCAAGTCGTCGCGAAAGACTTCACCGTTCGTCGCCTCAGCAAAGAAAACCGAGCTCGTATAGAGCCAGTCTTGCAGCGTTTGCGGCGCGCCGTCGCATCCCGTGTATCGACGATAAAAATCGTCTATGCGATAAACTCCCTGCGCGCTTGCTCCGCCTGCGCTTTGGCGAGGCTTGCCGAATCCGTTTTTCAGGCAATATTCTTCTTTGAGTTTGTCATAGGCGCGCATAAGTTTGAAGCCGATTTTTTCTTCGTCCTCTTTTGTCAGCCACATGCAAAAACCCACTTCGAAATCGTGGTCGCGCGACACTTCGTCGTCAAATCCGAAGCACTCCGAGCCGTGCCCGACAAGCCCGACGGCAATGCGGTTTTGATAATCGCCAAACTCGTCCGCAATCATCTTTATGCCGACTTCCGTATAAAACTTTCTTGCTTGTTCGATTCCCTTCATATGACACAATCTCCGTTTTATAATCGCATTATTGCGATATAAAACTCATTTTCTGTTGTTTTCGTAGATTTGTTTCGCGCGGTTTTCAAGCTCTTCTTTTTGCATAAAGTAGCCGAAAAATCCAAATGCAGGAGCGCACTTGGAGCATACGAACGCATAGTTTCCGTCATGCGTTAAACTTGCGTCGTCAAGGTGTTTATACGCCTTGTCAAGCAATGCTTCTATCTCGTCGTCGCACTCTTCTCCCTTGCTTTGCGCCTCGTCGTAAACAAGGTGCGCAAGATTGACGTAGGACACCGCAACCTCGCAAAAACCGCCTTTGTTTTTCAGCACTTCTATGGCTTTTTCATAGCACTTTCTGCCCTCTTCGTAGCGGTGCAAATCGCACAGCGCGGTGGCGTAATTGTTGTAAAGTCCCGCAAGGCGATAATCGTCTTTGGGCAAGGAGGTTTCATAGCGTTGTTTTGCGATTTCATAATACTTTATCGCTTCGTCCGCCCTTGAAAACGCTTTCATAGTGGTTGCGCAGTTGAGGTATATCGTTGCGTCGTTGACGCTTTCCGCGCCTCCTTTGCACGCCAAAATCGCAAGGGCTTCGTCCACTGCTTCAAGTCCCTTTTCTCGTTCACCGAGTTTGCGATAAAGTCCTATTTGCTCGCTCAAAATTTCAAGCAGTCCTTTTGTATCGCCGAGTGCTTTTGCTTCTTGTTCCCAGTATTCGAGCACACGCCTCGCACCTTGCAAATCGTCCTTTTCGAACATCTCGTCGATTTTGTCGATGACGCGCATAATAGGGATTGTGCCGATAGGCTCTTTTGAGCAACTACATTTTTCTTGCATGATTTCGCCTCACGTATATTGTACAAATATTATAACATACCGCTTTTATTTAGAAAAGAGGAAAAGTTGCTTTTCAAGCGAGTTTTACGCCACAGAATAAAGCGGCTGAGGCACAATTTTGCGCCGTATTGCCTAAACGAACGATTTGTTTAAAATTTTAAACATACAAATTGGATAAATTGTCGATTTTTGACGAGCGTTTTGAGCAAATCGCATATTGAAACGCCTAACAAACGTATAGTATAATTGTATTATCTTAAAACAAGGGAGAAGTTTATGGGAAAACTTCAAAAACTTATCGACAACAAAGCGCAGAGCGCGAAGTTTATGTGCGACGAAATCGCGCATATCTGCAACGACATGCCAAAGCGCGATCCCGGCTCGGAAGGCGAGAAAATGGCGTGCGAGTACATGGCAGATTACCTGAAAAACGACTGCGGATGCGAAAGATCGGACGTGGAAACCTTCACCGAACACCCCAACGCGTTTTTCGGCTGGATTTATTTCACGATCACGCTTGTGCTTGCAGGCATGGTTCTTTTCTTCTTTTTGCCGATACTCGGCGCAATTCTGACGGCACTCGGTTTTGTGATTTTGTTCGTTCAATTCGGTCTTTACAAAAAACTCGTTGACAAATGCTTCCCCAAGAAGACGGGACACAGCGTCACCGCAATCAAAAAATGCACGGGAGAAGTGAAAGGCAGAGTTTTCTTCAACGGACATCCCGACGCGGTTTGGAACTGGCCCGTCAACAACAAATTCGGCGGCACTGCGCACGTTGCGCACCTTGTTACAAGCGTCGTAAGCGGACTTGTGGTGCTCGGCTTGAATATAGCGGCGGCAGTTGCAACCAAGTGCCAACCCGTCGTTGACTACACCGTCGCAGGCTACGTCGCACTCTACGGTCCCGTTCTTTTCTGGATGGGCATCGCAATTCTCGTCATGGTTCCCTGCCTTGTCGGCATGTACTTCATGTGGGACGAAAACACCATCACCGACGGTGCAAACGACAACCTCACGGGGTGCTATATGGGCATCGCAATCCTCAAAGCAATGAAAGATCAGGGCATCGAACTCGAACACACCGAGGTCGGCGTCATAATTTCGGGCAGCGAGGAAGCGGGACTTCGCGGCGCAATGGCATGGTGTGAAGCGCACAAAGGCGAATTCGACGACGTGCCGACTTGGATTTATTCGTACGACACAATTCACGAAAGCAGATTCCTCGGCGTCAACTATCGCGACCTCAACGGCACGGTAAAGTCGGACAAAGAAGTCAGCGATTCGTTCATTACGGCAGCAAACGAGCTCGGCATCAAATGCACAAAGACGTGGGTTCCTCCCTTTGGCGGAGCAACGGACAATGCGGCTTTCAACAAAGCAGGTTTCCGCTCAACAGGCATCACCGCTCTCGACCACAACCTTCAAGACTATTATCACACCATGCGCGACACTGCCGACAATCTCAATCCCGAATGCCTTGCAGATTGCTATGCTATATCCGTCAAGTGCCTTGAAAACTTCGATCGCGACATCGCAAAATAATTTTACCAAAACCAAAACAACAAAAAAAAAACGTCTTTCGAAAGAAAGGCGTTTTTTTGTTGCGACAATATTTTTCGCTTAAACTTCAAATCAATTTTGTTCGCACAAATCGGGCAAATCTCTGTAATACTCGTCTTGCGCGATTTCCATTTTCGGCTTTTCGCGATTGTAGATTATACGCATGATAATTCCGTCCACGATTATGTTGAGCACCCAGCTTATAGGCCAGCTCAAATATAGCATTTCGGGCGTATTTACGGCTTTGCACGCTGTATAAATCCACACGATACGGAAAACGCAAATGCAGAAAAAGTTGGCTACCATCGGCGTAAACGAATAGCCCATACCACGCATACATCCCACCAAAACTTCCACGATTCCGCACACAAAATAAATGGGCAAAATGATTTTCATTCTGTTGCAAGCATACTCGATGACAACGGGATCGGGCGTGTACAGCCTTGCGATATACTGCCCTGCCGTGAGCAAAACAAGCGTCCAAAGCAAACTTATGACGATAATCATTATCGACGCCTCGATTGCGGTTTTTTTGATGCGGTCGGGGCGTTTTGCACCGTAATTCTGCCCTGCGAACGTAACCGTTGCGTTTGAAACGGCGTTCATAGACGTATAAACGAAGCCTTCAAGATTGCTTCCCGTCGAACTGCCTGCGACAAGCGAATATCCGAAGCCGTTGAGATTGGTTTGAATAAGCACGTTGGCGATTGAGAAAAACGAGCTCAAAATGCCGCTCGGCAATCCGACTTTGATGATTTGCGCAAGCTCTTTTTTGTGAAAACGCAGTTTTTTGAGCACCAACTTGCAATATCCGTCCTCTTTCATAAGCGTGATGACAAGCAGTATGCACGAAATGTATTGGCTGACGATCGTCGCAATCGCAACGCCTTCGACGTCGAGTTTTGCAACGATGACGAATATGAGGTTCAGCGCAACGTTGACGATACCCGCAACGGTAAGATAAATAAGCGGGCGTTTGGTGTCCCCTTTCGCGCGCAAAATGGACGCTCCGAAGTTGTAAAGCACGTTTGCGGGAGTGCCGATGAAGTATATAAACAGATAGTCGGTGGCTTTGTCGAGGATTGCGGGATCGGTTTTCATCCACACGAGGAAGTATCTTGCGCAAAACACGCCGATAAGTCCCACTGCTACACCGCTGATGAGCGAAAGAAGCACGGACGTATGCACGGTGTTTTGAGCGCGATTTTCGTCGCGAGAACCTATGGCTTGACTCATAACGACATTTGTGCCTATCGACAATCCGATGACAACGTTGATAACAAGATTTATCAGCGCAACGTTTGAGGAAACCGCCGCAAGCGATTGCGTGCTAGTTTCCGAAAACTGACCTATAACTATCAAATCCGCCGCATTGAACAGCAACTGCAATATGCCCGAAAAAGCAAGCGGCAACGACACCGCAATGAGCTTTTTGAGCAGCGGTCCGCTTGTCATATCCATGTCTTTGAGTGCGGCAGCACCGTGATGATGAAAATGAATTGGCTTCATATTTCTTCCGTATCGTTTGAAAATATTTCTCGTCAACTTCCCTCTATCCGTATGGAAAAATTATTTTATCACTTCCGCCGCCAAAGTCAACCGAAACCGCCCCATATCCATAATTAAAAATTATGGAAAAGTCCCGACCTTATAAAAAATCGGGACTTTTATTTGAAATATTCCACAACTCGCACAAAGTGCGAATATCACTGCGCCAAAATCGCACTTCCGTAGCGTGGCAACAATATCAAACACTGCGCATCGTATATTTATTTGCTTGCCTTTTGAGCCTCAAACCTATCCAACTTGTTTTTTTCCAATTTAAGATACACCCACTTGATCGGCGGACAAATCGCAAAGAGGAATTGCGCAAACGTGAAGAGTTTGGACGGGTTGACAAATTTGCGTTTATGCTCCAAACCTCTCACCATGCATTTGGCAACGTGTTGAGGTTTTTGCACGGGGAACGGCCGCTCGCGAATGACTTTGCCATCCTGCCCTTCGACCGCTTTTTTGAAGAAACCCGTGTCGGTGGCTATCGGATAGAGGCAAGTGAGCGCTACGTTTTTGGGAAGCTCGTAGCGCAAACCTTGTTGGAAGCCTTGCATCGCAAATTTGCTTGCGCTGTAAAGCGTGTAGCCGGGCATTGCGAGCTTGCCGATTGCCGACACTGTGATTGCCATCTGACCTTGCTTGCCGCCGAGATATTCGACGTATTTTTGATATGTATAAATGGGCGAAAACACGTTGACTTTGAAGATGTCCTCTATACGCTCCCAGTTGACGTAATCCATTGTTTCATAATACGGGAAGCCTGCGTTTGCAAAGAAGATATCGATCGAGCCGAGTTTTTCGTCAGCGGTTTTGAAAATCGAATCCACGTTTTCTTTTGTGGAAACGTCGCACACCATCGGGATAACGTTTTTCAAACCGAGAGCTTCGATTCTGTCCGTGCGCAGGTCGACTGCCAAAATCGTGTTGTCCCTGTTTGCGAGCAATTTGAGAGTTTCAAGACCGATACCGCTGTTTGCGCCGGTTATGACGATATTTTTGCCTTTTATCATAGTTTTCTCCTTTATTTGAAAAATTATATTTCGTTATGCTTTTCCAAAATCTTGTCAAACAAGACAGTCGCCTTCTTTTTGAGCTTGTCAAGCGAGCCTTTATTGTCGATTATTTGCGTGCTTTTCGCCATCAAAACCGACGACGGCACTTGCGATCGGATACGCCTGATAGCCTGCGCCACGTTCATTCCTCTACCCTTTTTCAAGCGCAATATACGCTTCAAAAGCGGTGTTTTGACATACACGATTTCATCGAAAGCCTCGTCGCCGCCCTCGATAAAAAGCGGCAATTCGACCGCAAGCGGACTTTGCGCATATTCGGCAATCTTCCTCATAATTTCGGGATGAGCGATTGCGTTGAGCTTTTTGCGCTCGCTCTCGTTTGAAAAGACTATGCTTGCAAGCGTCTTTTTGTCCACTTCTCCGTTTCTGACCGCAGTGGGAAACGCCGTTTGAATTTTTTGAATATAAGACGGCGTTTTGAGCAATTCCGAGTTGATTTCGTCTGCGCTAATGCAGAAAAATCCTCTCTCTTTTGCGATTTTCAAAACCTCGCTTTTGCCCGAGCCTATTCCGCCGATAATTGCGATTCTCATTTCAAATCACCCCAGTTGTCCGCGCTTGTCGCCTCGGCAACGAGAGGCACGGAAAGCGAAACGGCGTGTTCCATTTCATACGACAATATCTTTTTGACTTCCTCTTCTTCGTCCTTTGTTGCCTCGATGATGAGTTCGTCGTGGATTTGAAGTATCATTTTGGACTTCATGTTTTCAAGGCGTTTTTCGACGTTTATCATCGCAATCTTGATGATGTCTGCCGCCGAGCCTTGCAATGGCGTATTCATTGCCATGCGCTCCGCCGCCGAACGTACCAAATAATTTGACGCTTTGAGGTCGGGCAAATTGCGACGTCTGCCAGACATCGTGAGCGAATACCCTCTCGCTCTTGCGTCCTCGACGTTCTTGTCCATAAACTCGCGCACTTTGGGATGCATTGTGAAATAGTTTGCGATAAACTCCTTTGCCATGTATTGCGGAATGGAAAGGTTTTCTGCAAGTCCGTATCCGCTTATGCCGTAAATTATGCCGAAATTGACCGCTTTTGCGTCCCGTCTTTGTTGCGGCGTAACCTCGCTTACGGGAATGCCCAAAATCTGCGACGCTGTAATGGCGTGGATGTCGTCGTCGTGATTGAACGCCTCGATAAGTTGCTCGTCGCCGCTCATATGCGCAAGCAGGCGCAATTCTATTTGCGAATAGTCCGCGCTTACAAGCACGCAATTCTCCCCGGGAATAAACGCACTCTTGATATCCTTAGCCTCGTCGCTCCTTGCAGGAATGTTTTGAAGATTGGGATTCGTTGAGCTGAGTCTTCCCGTTTGCGTGATGCATTGATTGAACTCGGTGTGGATTCTTCCCCTGTTGACAAGCGGTTGAAGTCCCATGACGTAAGTGGATTGGAGTTTTGCATAATGGCGATATTCCAGCACGGCGTTTACTATCGGATGTTTAGGCGCAAGGTTTGAAAGCACGTCTTCGCTTACGGAATATCCCGTCTTCGTTTTTTTGCCGTGCGGCAAACCGAGCTTGTCGAAAAGTATATCGCCGAGTTGCTTGGGAGAAGCAATATTGAACGTTTCGCCTGCAAGCGAATATATCTCTTTCGTCAATCCTTCGATAATCTCGCCGTACTTCTTTTCAAGGGCTTTCAAAACGTCCGTCGACACTCTCACGCCCCTTTCTTCCATATTGCGCAAAACGACGCAAAGCGGCTGTTCAATGTCAAAAAACAACTTGTTAAGTCCTTGTTGTGCAAGTTGAGCGCGCAATTGTTGGCTTTCTGTAAGCAATTCCACCGCGCCGATTTCATAGCCGTCCGCACCCAAAACTTGCTCTAAACTCTTTATGGGTGCGCTGCCTCTTGCAAGGTGGGCGGCAATCATAACGTCGAAAAATTTATCTTGGTCGAACCCGTAGGTTTTGCTCAAATTTTTATAGTCGTAACATATCAGTTCTCTGCCTTTTGCCACTTCTTTGAGCGTTGCGATTGCGTCGTCGAATCCTATGCCTTCGCTGAACAAATCTTCGACGCAACTCACGGTGTATTCCGTCTTGTCGTCCACCGCAAACGATACGTCGCGCCCTATAAGGACTGCGATTTTGTCGCCTTTAACGGCATTTTCTATTTCGTTTGCGCTTGTAAGTTTGACAATGTTTTTTTCAATCTTTTTCGCTTGGGGAACGTCCTCTTGCACGGAGTCGAAACTCATTCTGTTTGCAAGCGACGTGATTTCAAGCTCGCCAAGCTTTGCTCTGACTTCACCGCTATACACAGGCGTAAAAGCAATGTCTTCGAGAGTGCACTCGACGGGAACGTTGCAGTTGATAGTGACAAGCTCTTTGCTCAAAAGCGCAAGCTCTTCGTTGTTTTGAATATTTTGTCCCAGTTTGCCGGGAATATCGCTTGCGTTTTTCAAGATGCTTTCAAGCGAGCCGTATTTGTCCAAAAGTTGCTTCGCCGTTTTTTCGCCCACTCCGGGAATACCCGGCACGTTGTCAGACGTATCTCCTCTTAGTGCCTTATAATCGATAAACTGTTCCACGGTAAAACCGTCCTGCAGCAAACGTTGCACATCGTAAACTTCTATGTCACTCACGCCCTTTTTTGTCCAGAAAACTTTTGTCGTCGGGCTTACAAGCTGAAAGCTGTCGCGATCTCCCGTGACTATGATACATTCGTCGTCGAAACGCTTTGAGAGCGTGCCCAAAATGTCGTCGCCTTCATAGCCTTGCAAGCTGACGATTTTGATTCCCATTGCCGTAATAAGCTCTTTGAGAGGCTCTACTTGCTGACGGAGTTCCTCGTCCATAGGCTTTCTCGTCGCCTTGTACTCTTTGTACATCTCGTGACGGAACGTCGGGCCGTGCAAGTCGAACGCAGCCGCAATATGCGTGGGATTTTGCTCCTTGATTATCTTCAAGAGTATGCTCAAAAAGCCGTATATCGCACCCGTGTATAATCCTTTCGAGGATTTGAGATTGGGAAGTGCGTGATACGCGCGGTGCATAAGACTGTTTGAATCCAAAAGCAATATTTTGTTTTGCGCCATATTTCACCTATATATCGTCAATACGATTATTCTGTCCTTTTTCGGGCAAGCAAAAACTCTCTGAGTCCTTTGTCCATAAGTTCTTTCGCGTCGTCGTAGCCCGTTTGCATATATGCGTGTATGCGCGAGCTTGAAAACGCCATAGCGGGCCCCAAATCCTCTTTGGGAGCTATGAAGAACAAATCGGGATTGCCCTCCACTTTGCGTTTGGGCTGTTTGCTTTCCACGTTCGTGCGGATTACGAGCATCTTGTCGTAGCCTTTTTTCACAAGCAGATTTATGGGCATATTGTCGTAAACTCCGCCGTCAATATACTTCTTGTCGTCGATGATTTTGGGCGGAAAAATCGGGAAAGTCGCAGATGCGATGATGTAGTCCACAAGTTTTCCCTCGTCGATTTCGTCCATCATTTTTTCGACGGGTTGCATATCCGAGATGTTGAACGTGACGAGTCCGTAGTCCTTGCCCGACGCACGAATATCCTCCTCGTTTACGATAGTTTCAAAAAACTTTTGAGATTTCTCGTAGGAAGATTCCAACATTTTGAAAGTGCCAAGTTTCTTTTCAAGCATAACTCGCAAAATCGCGGGTTTCAAATCCAAGCCTTTGAGAGCGGCGGTTTCCTCGTCGCTCAAATCGAAAACGGTGTTGGTTTGTATCTCGTTCCACACGTCGAAAAGTTTAGAATATCCGCCCTCGAGATAAATTGCGCCGTTGATTGCGCCTATCGAAGTGCCCACAACGCCGTCAAACTCCACCAACAGTTCCCTCACTGCCATAAGCGCGCCTATTTGATATGCGCCCTTCACGCCGCCGCCTTCGAGAACCAATCCCAACTTTTGCTTTTCTTTGCTCATTTGTATCCTTATATAGTTTTTTAATTTTTATTAATTGTATCACACGAATCCGCTTTTTGTAAAGACAAGAAAGTCGACGCGCATTTACGGTGTTTTTAATATTAAAAACAAAAACGGCGGAATGCAATTGCAAACCGCCGCCCTCGTATAGTTTTTGTCAATCGACGTTGTCCTCGATTTGTTCCGAATTGTCGCTTGCCGCGGAAATCTCGTCCAAAACCTCTTTTTCCTCTTCGCTTTCGACGTCGCCATTTGCGATTTCGTCTTCGACTAAGGCAAGTTCCGCTTGCTCGTCGGAGATTTCGTCAGAAATTTCTTCTTCTTTACGAGCGTTGATTTCGGCAAGCATTTGAGTCATTTTCGTCTCGTTGAGGAAGTATTTTTTCTTGTAGATGAGCATTGCCGCAATCATAAATACGATAGGAATAATGCACGTGCATACAAGCAGGATTTTTATGCTGTTCTGCCCGTTTGCCTGCACATCGGCGATGACCATCTCTCTCGTTTCGGTGCTGAGATTTCTGTCGATTGCGGTGAGTCGGTTTGTGTAAGTGAGAACGCCTGCGATGATGTAGACGAGCGACACCAACCCTTGCATAAGCGCAGAGCCCATTTTTGCAGTAAACGGACGAAGTGCGAAAATCAAACCCTCGTCGCGCTTGCCCGTCCTATACTCGTTGTATTCGACGGTGTTTGCCATGTTGATAACCATAATCATATAGAATCCGCTGCCCCAACCTGCAATCGTATAGGCGAAAAACGTCATCAAAAAGCGCAGAGTTATCGTCATACCAAGCACTTCAAACAGTACGATTTTTGGCACCGTAAGCCCAAGAATCATCATCAGAGCATAGCCGATTATGATGGCAAAACCGCAAGAATACAGCAGTTTGTCACGCCCGTATTTTTTGGAAAGAGCAGGATAGAACAGCGTAAAGATCACCGACACCGCTGCAAAGCCCAAACCGAACACCATCCATAGCGTGCCGTTGTAGGCGTTGTCGAAGTAAACATACATCATGCCGAGTCCGCCGCCGACAACGTTTGTACCGATGTTAAACAGGAGCATTACCAGCGCGCTCCACAAAAGCTGATCGTTTTTGAAAAGCACACGGAACATGTCTTTGAGTTTCATCGGCGGAGTTTTCATCAAATTTTTTGGCAACGGCTTTTCTTTGACGCCGAGTATGGTGAAAAGTTGGAATCCGCACATCAGCACCACCGCCACGACGGACATTATCCCGAAAGCCGCCGTCGAGCTGCCCCCTATCGGATTGTCGCCCATTGCGAATGTGGGAATGATGAGTCCCGCAAGTCCTCCGCCTATGCTCACCGAGATTTGCGTGACGGTCATGAGTTTGTCTCTGTCATGCGCATTGGACGTGAGCGTGGGCATCATGCCCCAATAGGATATGTCGTTCATGGTGAACGTAATCGAGAAAAGGAAGTACATTGCGGCAAGCAAGCCTATAAACGCCCAGCCCTGCGCAGGTACGTTGAACAGCACGAGTATAACAACGCCCGTCGTAAGACATCCTATAAGCTGCCACGGCTTATACTTACCCCATTTTGTGCGCGTATTCTCGACTATGCCTCCCATAATCGGGTCGTTGAACGCGTCAAAGATTCTTGCAAGCACGATGATGATTGTGATTGCTGAAAACTGCGCTGTGTTGAGGCTCTTCGTAAACACGCAAAACGACAAGAGATATCCGTTGAACAGATTGTACAAAAAATCTCTGCCCAGCGTGCCGAACGCGTACATAAACAGGTTGCGATTGGACAGTTTGTCTTCGCTTAAACGATTGCCGTCCTTTTTTGCCGAATCAGTGATTTCGACTGCGTTTATATCATTTTTCTGCATAATGTTCCCCTTTATGCTTGATATGTAGATTATAGCAAACCGCAATGTAAAATTCAATATCGAATAAAAAATAATCTGCATAATATATCAAATAATCGACAATCGTTCAACAACCATTGCACATGGAAATATTTGTCCCGTAAATCATAGAATTTCAGTCGTTTTTTTTTCAATCGTGATTTACATTTTTGAATCGATGTGTTAATATACTTAACGTAGGATAACTCCTAAAAAAACTATATGTGAGGAATTAATATGGCAAAACGTAAAAGCGATTATTTCGGACTCGGTTATATCGTAAGTCTTATTCTTGCAATCATCCCCGTCACCTCTTGGATTCTCGGCGCAATCACAAGATTCTCCGAAGGCAAAATCGTTGCGGGACTTCTCCGCTTGGTGTTCGGCTTCAACATCGTATGGCTCGTAGACCTCGTTTTGATGATCGTCAAAAAATCTATTTGGCGTCTTCTCAACTGCTGATATGAAGATTGAATTTGAAAACAAGATTTACATGGATAAAAAGCAAGCTCTCACAGAGTTTGCTTTTTGTCACTATCCCCTTACGCTGACAATAGACGGAAATCAAATGACTTTCGATTGGTTCAGCGATTTGGAAAAGTACGTTTTGTCGCACTAAACGTACTTTAAATTGTCAAGACGCTCCGATAAACTTGTCGGAGCGTTTTTTTGTCCAGTTTTATAGTATGCGGTTAAGAATTGTATTTCTAGACAAAAGTATCTAAATATAACTTAATTGCAATATCCCCCTTCCTCACGTGTTTAGACTTCGGCGTTTGCAAAGCAATCCGCCTCGTTTGCTTTGGCTACAACACATTCACCGAATGTGTTGTTTAACGCGTCGCGCCCATATTGCTCAAAATTACGTCATTTCTCTACAAAACCATACATCGTTCGCAAGAGGGGGAGCGTTAGTAACGTAAATCGTACCTTTCTCTTTCTCCGCTTTGTATTTCTGCCACTCTTCGTATTCCTTATTTGTGATTTGCTTCATGTATAGGCACCTCGTCAATCCGGAATTTGTTGGAATCAGCTATGCGCATCATTTATCGTTTTCCTACGCTTAATCCCATTCATCATAGCGGAGAAGGACAACGCAAGCACCGCAAGCATGATCGCGGCGCTCGTGATTGCAGACAAAGTCAGCATTTCCGAACTTTCGTTTTTCATATTTACCATGATAAGCGTGTTTTGCAACGTGAGAACGGATACGAGCGCGTCTATGAAGCCGATCGTCAAAAGCAGGCGAACGAGTCTGTCCGACGATCTTTTTCTCCTCTTGAGATTAACCGACGCCATGATAACTTTACACGTCGTATACGCTGCCGTCGCGATTGCGGGGATCAACGTCATATCGACGGGCTTTTTCTGAACGACCATCAGGGACACGGGGACGACGAGGCAAAGATTCAGAAGCAAAAGCAACACCGCCGACGCGACATAAACTTTTGTTTGCGCGCGTTTGGACTGTGCTCTTTGGTCTGCGTTCTTTCTTGCTGTGATGATCATTGTACGAAGACCGACAAGTATCAAGTAATAGACACAGACCGAACCGTGCCACAATGAAGCGTGATAAACGCCGAGAAATCCGTTATAGAGAGCAAAGAGCGCCGTCACGAAAAGGGAACCGAGCGCGGCGGTGACGGTTTTGAAATCATAATCGGTCTTCCACCGATCAAAAAACTGCTTAACCCGACTCATTGTTCATCCCGTCCGTATGCCATAGTGTGCTTCATGATGAGATCGATGATCATATCTATATCGTCCCGGCAGTTATCTTCAAGCCATTTCCCGATGATCGCCACCGTGCCCTGCGTATAGAACGCGAACACGTATTTCTTATCTTTTTCACTTACGCCAAAATGCGTCAGCGCAGGAGAGAAGATCGACTGATAAAAGCTTTCAAATGTCTTTTGAGAATCGAAAAGATGGTCTTTTTGATGGATAACCTTATATGCCCGTCGGTTCTCCTTGATAAAATTGAGATAAGGCCGCAGGTACTTTTCGCTCGTCAGTACCACTTTGCTCGGATCATCAGTCGGAACGGATGAAAGTGATGCTTTGAAGCAGTCATTGATCATACCGACGGTTTCCTCCAAAAGATCATTCATCGTCTCATAATGAAGATAGAATGTCGAGCGGTTTACTCCAGCTTTCTGACAGATTTCCTTTACCGTGATCGTGTCATATTCCTTTTGTTCCAGCAAAAGCAGGAAAGCCTCGTCCATAAGCGAGGCTGTGTATTGATATTTGCTTTCCTGCTTGTTCATAAACACTCCTTTATTCCGCCGCTATCTGATTTGCAAGGGCGATGATATCTGCAGAATACTTTTTCTTTGATTTTTCAAGAATCTTTTTGTAGATCGGGTAATTGACCGAAATGCCGACAACCCCGATCACACCGACGACAACGCCCAGCGCCGTAAAGAGCGTGCTTCCGTCACCGATTACCTTCATTGACAGGCACATTCCGACACCAAGTAGAAGTGTCATGACGACGCCGAACGTGTAGGCGAAGATGTTTGCAGGGAGTTTTACGCGGTTGTCGAGCTTTTTCAGTGCGACGACCTTTCTCGTCTCTTTTGGAGCGTACTCGCTCGCGATCTTTTCCGCATAGGTTTTGTCTGTGTTCATTTTAGAAACCTCCTTTGTTTTGTGACATCATTATATCACCCGAAGAATCCGGAATGAACGACACGAAAAGCTGAAAGTGTCGATTTGAAAGGAATTGTTAAATCTCGATTTCTCGCCGTCTTGCGGCTCGCGTTCAGGCTCGCAAAAAGCAATTTGTGTACTAAAATTGCGTGATTGAGATGAATAACAAGGAAACGCCCTTTTGCAAACCCGCCTAACGTACTAATCGTACGTGACGGGTGCGCAAAAGGGCGTTGACACAGTTAGTCGCTCAATCACACAATTTTAGCTGGGGAAACGCGTGCGAGCAGCATACGACGTATGCAACAACTCGTGCGCCAAATGGCTGTTCGGTTCGCCCAAGAACTCGTCGTAAAGTTTCTTGATTTGTTCGTTGCGGTGAGATACGCGGATTTGTTTGCTCTCGTCCTCTTGATAGAGCGCGGAAGCACGTTTATCGCGGAACGTGTCGAGAATGTCATCGTCCTCGTTGGGAAGGAAGCAAGGTTTGACGTACGGTTGTCCGCCACCTGCAACGCAACCGCCGGGGCAGCCCATAATCTCGATGAAGTGATAGGGACTCTTGCCTTCTCTGATTTGGTCGAGCAAGACTTTTGCGTTCTTCATACCCGAAGCAACCGCAACTTTGACGTCCATACCGCCGAGATGGTAGGTTGCTTCCTTGATACCCTGCATACCGCGCACGTCTTGAAGTTCGACGTGCTCGAGTTCTTTGCCGTCAAGCACGAATGCGGCAGTGCGCAAAGCCGCTTCCATAACGCCGCCCGTTGCGCCGAAGATGACGCCTGCGCCGGTGTATTCGCCAACGATGTCGTTGTCAAATTGTTCATCGGGAAGTTTTGCAAAGCGGATACCTGCGCGCTTGATGAGCTTGGCAAGTTCTCTTGTCGTAAGAACGGCGTCAACGTCTTTGAGTCCGTTGACGGCAAGTTCTTTTCTGTCCTTTTCAAACTTCTTTGCGGTGCAAGGCATGACGGACACGACAAACATATCTTCGGGCTTGATGCCGTTGCGCTCCGCATAGTAGGATTTGAGGATTGCGCCGAACATTTCGTGAGGAGATTTGCAAGAGGAAAGGTGATCGAGTTGATCGCCATAGTAATACTCCGCATAGTTTATCCAGCCGGGAGAACAAGACGTAATCATGGGAAGCACGCCGCCGTTTTTGACGCGATCGAGAAGTTCGTTTGCCTCCTCCATAATCGTAAGGTCTGCGCCGAAATTGGTGTCAAACACTTTCTTGAATCCGAGTCTGCGCAAAGCCGCAACCATTTTTCCGGTTACGAGAGTGCCGATCGGCATATCGAATTCTTCACCGAGTGCGGCTCGCACTGCGGGAGCGGTTTGAACGACGACGTATTTGCCTTGTCTGAATGCCTCGTCAACCTTGTCTATTTCGCTCACTTCCATGAGTGCGCCGGTGGGGCAAACGCTTACGCATTGACCGCAAAGGATGCACGGAACGTCGGCAAAACTTCTGTTTTGAGCGGGAGCGACGATGGTTTTGAAACCTCTCTTCTCGAAGCCGAGAACGGAAAGTCCATGCGCGCTCTTGCATCTTTCGATACATCTGCCGCAAAGAACGCATTTGGACGTATCTCTCTTGATGGACGGAGTGACTTCATCAATGGTTACGGGAGTTTGTTCGCCCTCGTAAAGACCTTCCCTTGCGCCCGTAATTTGAGCGACGTGCAAAAGTTCGCACTTGCCGTTTTTGTCACATTCTTGGCAGTTTCTGTTGTGGTTTGAAAGCAAAAGTTCAACCGAGTTTCTTCTTGCTTGCACCGCTTTTGGAGAAGAGATGGTGACTTCCATACCCTCCGCAACGGGATACACGCAGGACGCGACGAGTCCTCTTGCGCCGGTTGCCTCGACAAGGCAGACGCGGCAAGAACCTCTTGAACATTCGCCGTGATTATATGCGCAAAGAGAGGGAATTTCGTATCCGCAAGCCTTTGCCGCTTCGAGTATCGTCATGCCTTGTTCGACTTGATAAGGCACGCCTTCGATTTTAATATTGATTTTTGCCATAGTCCTCTCTCCTTATTTCTTCTCGATTGCTTTAAGTCTGCAAGCAGAAATACACATACCGCACTTGATGCACTTGTCTTTGTTGATTTCTCTGGACGGAAGTTTGTGTCCGGGTGCGACATAGTTGGTGGTATGGATTGCTCCGACGGGACAATTTCTCTCGCAAAGTCCGCAGCCGACGCACTTGTCTAAAATGACTTCATAATTCATGAGGCTCTTGCAAACGTGTGCGGGACATTTTTTGTCCACGATGTGAGCGATATACTCGTCTTTGAAATGCGCAAGCGTTGAAAGAATCGGGTTCGGCGCAGTTTGTCCGAGTGCGCAGAGAGAGTCGTTTTTGATGTTCGACGCAAGATCCATGAGTTTGTCAAGATCTTCCATAGTGGCTTTGCCCTTGGTGATCTTGGTGAGGATTTCGAGCATTCTCTTGGTGCCGATACGGCAAGGAGAGCATTTTCCGCAAGATTCGTCGCAAATAAATTCCATATAGAACTTTGCAACGTCAACCATACAGTTGTCTTCGTCCATGACGATTGCGCCACCCGAACCCATCATCGAGCCTTTTGCGACGAGGTTGTCGAAGTCGATGAGTGCGTCGAGGTCATCTGCCGTAAGGCATCCGCCCGAAGGTCCGCCCGTTTGAATGGCTTTGAATTTCTTTCCGCCGGGAATACCGCCGCCGATGTCGTAAATAAGTTCACGCAAGGTTGTGCCCATAGGAACTTCCACAAGCCCGACGTTGTTCACCTTTCCGCCGAGAGCAAAAACTTTCGTGCCCTTTGATCTTTCCGTGCCGAAGCAAGTGAACTTCTCATAGCCTTCTCTCATTATGTAAGGAACGCACGCAAGAGTTTCGACGTTGTTGACGATCGTCGGAGAATCCCACAAGCCTTTGACTGCCGGGAACGGAGGACGGGGACGAGGCATACCTCTCTTGCCCTCTATCGAGTTGAGGAGCGCGGTTTCTTCACCGCAAACGAATGCGCCCGCGCCAAGACGGATATGCACTCTGAAGGAGAAGTTTGTTCCGAGAATATTGTCGCCCAAAAGTCCGAGATCTTCCGCTTGTTTGATTGCGATACGGAGTCTGTTTACGGCGATGGGATATTCTGCACGAACATAGAAATAACCGTTTTGTGCGCCGATTGCATAACCTGCAATCATCATACCTTCGATGACTGCAAGCGGGTTTCCTTCGAGAATGGAACGGTCCATAAACGCACCCGGGTCGCCTTCGTCGCCGTTGCAAACGACGTACTTTGCGCCTTCGGGCTGAGCATATGCAAATTGCCACTTTCTGCCGGTGGGGAATCCGCCGCCGCCTCTTCCTCTCAAACCGGAAGCCAAAATCTCGTTGATGACTTCTTGTCTGTCCATTTGAAGCGCTCTTTCAAGTCCTTTGAATGCGCCTGCGCCGAGAGCTTCCTCGATTTTTTCGGGGTTGATGCTTCCGCAGCCGTGCAATGCGATACGAACTTGTTTTTTGTAGAAAGTGATGTCGTCTTGTTTGGATATTTTTTCTTTGGTGACGGGGTCGATGTAAAGAAGTCTTTCCACCACTTCACCGTTTTCGAGGTCTTTTTCGACGATTTCTCTCACGTCGTCGATTTTGACCATTCTGTAAAGCGTGTCTTCGGGATAAATCTTAACGAAAGGGCCTTGAGAACAGAAGCCGAAGCAACCGACTTGGTTGACGGTGACTTTGTCATGCAATCCTCTCTCGTTGATGAGCTTGACAAACTCTTCTCTGATTTCGTCCGAGTGAGATGACAAGCAGCCCGTGCCGCCGCACAACACGACGTGACGTCTGCCGTCGCTTCCCGTAAACTTTGCGTCGAGGCAAGAAGAGCAATCTTGACACGTTTTGTCCAATTCAGCAAAATTTCTTATCATAATCAGTTCTCCTTTGCCATGTACTCGTCGATGATGCCGGGAACGGCGTTCACCGAAACTTTGGGATACACCTGTCCGTTGATTGAAACAGCAGGAGCGATTCCGCAAGCACCGATACAACGCAATGCGTCGATTGTAAACAAACCGTCTTTGGTTGTTTCGCCGGGTTTGATTCCGAGCAGTTCGCTGAATTTGTCAATGACTTGTTGCGCACCTTTGACGTAACAAGCAGTGCCGAGACAACAACCGATGACGTATTTTCCCTTCGGAGTCAAAGAGAAAAACGAATAGAATGTCACGACGCCGTAAATTTCAGCAACCGAGATGCCCGTTCTCTCCGAAACGATTTCTTGCACTTCGAGAGGAATATAGCCGTATTCCTTTTGAATGTCGCTCAAAATCATCATGAGAGGGGTGTTTTCGCCGACGTATCTGTCGCAAATCGTGTTGATTTGAGCAACCGCCGCTTCGCTTAAATGAGCCATGGTAAGCCCTCCTTTGTATATTGAATAATGATAACCTTTAAAAGTTTAGCACAAAAATCGCGCACTCGCAATAGATAAATCAATATTTATATATTTTTATCGGTTAAAAATAGTAAATAAAACAATCGGGTGTGGGTGTCCCACCCGAACTGATACTCATTCAGGGCGTTCTTATAAACGGAATATGCAACTTCGAAGACGGAACACGAGCCGCAAGGCGGCGAGAATTTGAGCGCCGTGCTTTATGGTTGTACCGTTCGACTGCGCCATGTTGTTGCGTAGCTGGCGCACAAAGGACGGTGGCATAATGAGAGAAATGTCCCTATCTATGCGAGTGCCGATTGTCTCCCCCACAAACGATGAATAGTTTTGTAGAGAATTACCCCTAACTGAGTGGTGGGAGAAATACCGGCGTGTCCGGAAAGAGGGGGCGCACTAATTTAGGGTACACGCCGTTCAACTCTTGTAGAGGAAGAATCTTCACTCATTAAGGCGTTCTTATACACGGTATGTGCAACTTCAAAGACGGAACACGAGCCGCAACGGCGGCGAGGAAGCGAACGCCGAGCTTGATGTGTAGTACAAGTGAGCGGACGAGTTTGGATTCTTTTCGTCCGCGAACGAGTGACATAAAAAGAGAACGATAGCCATCTATGCGAGTGCTGAGTGTTGTCCCCCGCTACGCGGTCACCGTGGGTTCCCTCAAGGCACGCAGAGGGGGAACGGTGATAGGGAAAACACATGAGGAAAGGGGAATTGTAATTAGAGTTCACGCCGTTCAACTCTTGTAGAGGAAGAACAAGAAAGAACCGCTCACACAGATAGGAGCGTACTTGGCGTACGTGATTATTTGAGTGGGCGGTTCTGACACAGCTATTCGCTCAATCAGACGGTTTCCCCGTATTTGAGGGGCATGCGCATCTTATGCCCCGCCCTAGATTTCATCTTTTCAATCTTTTGTCTGACTTCGTCGGGAATCTGCTCGCCACGGAGATATTTGTCAACGTCGGCGTACTTGATGCCGGTTTCCTGTTCGTCGGTTTGACCTTGATAAAGTCCGGCGGACGGTGCTTTTTCGATGATTGTGGAAGGTGCGCCCAAATATCTCAAATGCTCGTATATTTCGCCGACGGTGAGGTCTGCAATGGGGTTGAAATCGTGTGCTCCGTCCCCCCACTTTGTGAAATATCCGAGAGTTGCTTCGTCAAGATTGCCGGTGCCGGCAACGAGATATCCTCTTGCCTGGCCGAGAGCGTAAAGCGTGGTCATGCGAAGGCGCGGATTTATGTTTACGTTTGCCATTTTGAGATTTGCTTCGCCTGCATTTCCCTTTTCAAGTTGCTCGCCGAGCGCGCTCACGAGAGCCTCTTTGGTTTTTGTGAGGTCGATTTCGATTTGCTCGATGCCGAAGTGCTTGCCCGCTCTCAAAGCGTCGTCGCGGTCACTGCCGTAGTTTTGAGAAGATTGGCAAGGCATGATAACGCCGAGCACGTTGTCGGTTGCAAATTTGCAAAGCGCGCCGACAAGAGTGCAATCTTTGCCGCCGCTGTTGCCGTAAATAATGCCTTTTGCGCCCGATTGGGAAAGGACTTTTTTTATCCATTCCACACGGTTTTGAATTGAAGTTTGAACGTCCATACGACTTCCTTTATTTTTGGTTGAATTCGATAAGATTTTATTGTTTTTTGTTGTTTTTTATTATAATCGGTTTTTTGCAATATTCAACTTTTTTTGAAAAAAACATTAAAATTTTATGAAATTTTGCCTCGCGAGCCTTCAAAAACAACGTTTTTTTGAAAAATTTTGCAAAAATTCCCATTTTTTAGCATTTTGGGTATTGAATTATTCATTTGTTCGATATATAATGTCTTTATCTTAAAAAATAACCTTACAAAAAGGAGATTGTTATGAGAAAAGCATTTATTTGTCCCACAAAGTACGTGCAAGGCGAAAACGAATTGTTGAACCTTGGTTATTTTGTAAAAACCTTCGGTAAGAAAGCACTTCTTATCGCAGACCCGTTTGCGCTCAACCTCGTCAAAGAGAAACTCGAAGCAACTCAAAAGAAATACGGCGTTGAATTCGTTTCCTGCGACATTTTCAAGGGCGAATGCTCTCGCACGGTTGTAAAAGCATTGCAAGAGTTTGCAAAAGCAAACAAGTGCGCATGCACCATCGGTCTCGGCGGCGGCAAAGCAATCGACACATCGAAGTGCGTTGCGGCAGGCAATCCTCTCATCATCTGCCCCACCATCGCGGCAACCGACGCACCTACGTCCCACTCCGCAGTTCTTTACACCGACGATCACGAATTTGACGATTACGCATACTTCCGTCAAAGCCCGTCCGTCGTCCTCATCGACCTCAACGTCATTGCAAACGCACCTTCTCGCTTCCTCGTGAGCGGCATGGGCGACGCACTCTCCACTTATTTCGAAGCAAGAGCAAACGTCAACAGCGTTTCCAACGTCAACGCAGGTCTTCCCTGCGGAGCAGACCGCAAGAAAGGCACTCTCCTCGGCTACGGCACGTACACCGCTGCGGCACTTGCAGAGCTTTGCTATCACAACCTCATCAGCGACGGTGCAAAAGCGAAAACCGCTTGCGACTGCAACGTAGTAACTCCCGCTTTCGAAAAAATCGTTGAAACCAACATCCTTCTCTCCGGTCTCGGATTCGAATCCGGCGGTCTTGCAGCTGCACACGCAATCCACGACGGTTTGACCGCAGTCCACGACATCCACGCATGCTGCATGCACGGCGAAATCGTCGCATTCGGTACAATCTGCCAACTCGTGCTTGAAAACAGCCCCGAAGAAGAGCTCTACGAAGTGCTCAACTTCTGCGACGAAGTCGGTCTCCCCGTCTGCTTGCACGACCTTATGACAAATCCGCGCACGGGCGAAGTCATCAGAGAAGAACTCACCGAAGAAGAATACAAGATCGTCGCCGCAAAGACTTGCATCCCCGACGAGAGCATCCACAACATGCCCTTCCCCGTAACCGAAGACATGGTTATTGCCGCAATCAAAGCAGCGGACAAGATCGGTCACGATTTCAGATATGGCTGCGATTGCGAATGCTGCCACTAATTTAACGAATAACCGACACTCCCTTGCTCGCCAAGGGAGTGTCTTATAAAAATCCGCACGAAATCGCGTTTGCCGACTTGTTTTGCGGATAACAAGGAGAATATTATGAAGAAAATTATGAACACCGCTCAAAGTTTCGTGTACGATATGTGCCACGGTCTTGCAGCGGCTCACCCCGAACTTGAATTTGTCGAAAAATACAAAGTCGTCAAAAAGAAAGACATCAACGAAGCAAAAGTCAGCCTTATCTCCGGCGGCGGTAGCGGTCACGAACCCGCACACGCAGGTTTTGTCGGAAAAGGCATGCTTGACGCTGCGGTTTGCGGCGACGTTTTCGCATCCCCCTCTCAAGTTCAGGTTTACAACGCAATCAAGCAATGCGCAACCGACAAAGGCGTGCTTCTCATCGTCAAAAACTATTCGGGCGACTGCATGAACTTCAACAACGCAATGAGCGACGCTCAAGAGGACGGCATCAAGGTTGACGCAGTGTACGTCAACGACGACATCGCCGTCAAAGACTCTCTCTATACCGTCGGTCGCAGAGGCGTTGCAGGCACCGTTCTCGTACACAAATGCGCAGGCGCGGCGGCAGAACAAGGCAAGAGCCTCGAAGAAGTCAAAGCGGTTGCAAACAAGGTTATCGACAACGTGCGTTCTTTCGGTTTCGCTTTCACGAGCTGCACCGTTCCCGCAGCAGGTCATCCCACGTTTGAAATCGGCGACTACGAAATGGAATTCGGCGTCGGTATTCACGGCGAACCCGGTCGTTTCCGCGAGAAAATCGACTATTCCACCGGCACGTTCTGCGACGATTTGTCAAGACGCATCCTCACCGATCTCGAAGAGGATCTCAAACTCCAAAAGGGCGAAGAAATCGTGCTTCTTATCAACGGTTTCGGCGGAACTCCCCTTCAAGAGCTCTACATCCTCAACAACTCTGTCACAAAAGCTCTCAATCAAGACGGCATAACCATCCACAAGACCATCGTCGGAAACTTCATGACTTCCATCGATATGGCAGGTGCGTCGATTTCCGTTTTGAGAGTGGACAGCGAGCTTAAATCTCTCATCGACTATCCCGTCAACACCCCCGCACTCACTTGGGGCGCCGCAATGAGCGAACAGGCAGAAGCGGCTCTTGAAGCAGTGCAAGCAATCGGCAGAGCTCTCGGATATGTTCCGCAAGAGCACGTCGAAGCAAAAACCGCAAAGAAAGCGGCAAAAGCGGAAACCGAAGAAGTCGCAGTGTACGAAGTCGAAGGCAAACCCGTCGTAAACGAAACCATCAACACCGCGGCTTTCGTTCAAATCGTGGACAAGATGGCAGACATCGTCATCGAAAACGAAGTTCCCTTCTGTGAAGCCGACAAAATGGGCGACGGCGACTTCGGTATGTCCATCGCAAAAGGTTTCAGACAACTCAAAGCGGACTGGGCAACCAGAAAGAAAGGCGACATCGGTCAATTCCTTGTAAGTTGCAGCGAAATCATCAAAGAATACTGCGGCGGAGCATCCGGTCCTATTTGGGGTTCTGCGTTCAAGTATGCAGGCAAAGCAATGCTCGGCAAGAAAGAAGTCAACCTCACTGATATAGCACTTCTCTTCACCGAAGCAAATCGCGGCGTGTACGAAACGGGCAAAAAGTCCTTCGGCAAAGGTGCGGAAATCGGCGACAAGACGCTTGTTGACGCTCTCAAACCTTGCGCAATGGCTCTCACCAAAGCAGCGGAAGAAGGCAAAAAATTGCAAGAAGGTCTTGACCTCGGCGCAAAAGCGGCTCACGAAGGCGCAGAAGCAACCAAAACTCACGTTGCCACACTCGGCAGAGCGGGCACGGTGGGCGAGCGTTCAATCGGTTATCCCGATGCCGGCGCACACGGACTCGACGTCATCTTCAACGAGCTTGCGGCTTATATCGCAAAGATGTAAATTCGATTGATACAAAAAAATAGAAGCACTCGCCGAGTGCTTCTATTTTTTTTGTTTGTTTTCAGTTTTTTATATACGTCGATTTGCAAACGGCATTTTTTGCCGTTTAATTTTCTCTCTTAAACCGCTCGTTCGTTTTTCTTATTCTGTCAATAAGTTCGTGGTTGTCGTAATTGCTCGGAGCGCGCCAAACCCAATTGCCTTGCGCAACAGAAGGAGTGTTCATTCTGCCCTGCTCGTTTGTGAGCAACAACCAATCTTGAAGAGGAACGACTGCAAGATTCGCAACGGATTGAAACGCAAGGTTTATCATGGCGTAGGTGCGGTTTGCGCCACCGCAGAAACGCAGACACTCTTTTTTGAACCGTGCGAGCGTATCGCCTTTTAATTTTTTACACCAGGAAGTCGTGCAATCGGCATCGTGGGAGCCTGTATATACAACGCAGTTTTCGTCCTTATACGTGCGCGGCAAATACTCGTTGTCGTCGTTTGAGAAGGCAAATTGAAGCACTTTCATGCCGGGATAGCCGCAGTATGCAAGCAATTCGCGCACGTCGTCGGTGATAAAGCCCAAATCCTCGGCGATTATTTTTGCGCCTGGAATACGGCGGTTTACCTCGTCGAAAAGCGATTTGCCGGGGCCTACCATCCATTTGCCGTCTTTTGCTGTTTTTTCGCCGTTTTTGATGACGAAATACCCTGCAAATCCGCGGAAATGGTCTATGCGTAATATATCGTAAAGTTTGAAACTTTGCTCGATGCGCTCTATCCACCACTCGTAGCCGTCCGCTTTCATCTTGTCGTAGTCGTAAATTGGATTGCCCCACAACTGACCGTCCTCGGCGTAAGCGTCGGGCGGACAACCTGCAACGACTGTCGGATTCAAATCCTCGTCAAGCAAAAACATAGACGGATTGCTCCACACGTCGGCGGAATCGTATGCGACGTAAATGGGCATATCGCCTACAATCGTTATATTCTTTGAATGAGCGTAATTCAAAACGTCCTGCCACTCGGCAAAAAACTCGTACTGGACAAACTTCCAAAACGCAATTTCGGAGACAAACTCTTCTTTGCGCGCCTGCGCCTTGTCGTAAAAGCGGAATTCGTCTTCCCATTCGTTCCACGCCTTGTAGCCGAATGCGGCTTTGAGTGCCATAAAATACGCATAATCGTCAAGCCACTTTGCGTTGTCTTTGCAAAACGTTTCGAACTCGCAATCGGGCAAAAAGCGCGAATATGCTTTTTTGAGCAAGGCAGTTTTGTTTTCAAACAACCATCCGTAGTCGGTTTTGTCGCAAACGTGAACGGCGGATTTCAAATCCTCGCCGTCGAGAAGGCCTTTTTCAAACAACGTTTGAGGATCGATGTAATAGTGATTGCCTGCAAACGACGCGGGAGACTGATACGGGCTGTCACCGTACGCCGTAGGATTGAGCGGCAGTATCTGCCAACACTTTGTGCGTGTCGCGCTCAAAAAGTCTACAAATCGCTTACAGGGCGCGCCAAACGTGCCTATTCCCCACTCGCTCGGCAGCGAACTGACCGCCGTCAACATTCCGCTTTTATGCTTGAAGCCAAAACTGTCCGTCATCATAGCAAACTTTGCAAGCGATTTGATATTGTTTATGCTCGCCTGCAAAACAATATAATAAATATACCACAAACCAATCGTCGATTCAAGGGCGAAAGGGCAAAAATCGCATCAAATCATATATGATTTCATAAGGCTACACAAAATTTGCAAAAACCGCATCATATCCGCAATCTCCGCTTTCGATTTGTCCTTGCACAACGCCTCGGCAAGCACGCTTGCAAAAACGTTTTGCTTGAGCGGATCGTGCGGAATATCCCCAAAAGATATTTTTGCCGTTTGAGATACACTCTGTCCAAAATCGAAACGTCCGCCCATATTTTAAATATATGAGTTTGAAAAAAATGTTGTCTTTTGGCAAAAATAAGATGCAAAACTCCTTGACAACCCCCTTGTTTTAATCATATAATAATCAATGTTAAGCGGTCATGGCGGAATAGGCAGACGCGTACGTTTGAGGGGCGTATGGTTACACCGTCCGAGTTCAAGTCTCGGTGACCGCACCACAAAAAGATAAGCACGAACTTTGTTCGTGTTTTTTCTTTTTCTGCGGACACCGAGGCTTGCGTGCGATACTTCGCACGGCGCATTTTTGCGCAACTCGGACTCCGTCCGACTGACGCTTCACTTTGGCGAATAATATTCGCCCGTTCCGCTATTACGCTCGCTTTGCTCGCTACAAGTCTCGGTAGATCGCAAGCAAAGAGAGATGCAAGCGCACAGCATTTGCAGAAATCGTGCGCAGCGGACATAGCAAACAAATAGACACGCAGTGTCAGTGCAACGCACGAGGTGCGTCAGCACCCATTTGTTTTGCGTAGACCGCACCACAAAAAGATAAGCACGAACTTTGTTCGTGTTTTTTCTTTTTTTGCGGACACCGAACTTGAACTCCCCCTGCAAATTGTTCAATTTGCAGGCAACAATGCTTGCATTGTTGGGACGGGCACCGTCCGTTGCACGCGATTGACCTTCGGTAACAATCGCTGATGAGCGTATTTAAAATGCAAAAGCCTCGCAAATGCGAGGCTTTTGTATTGACTAAATCAATCGGTTTTGAAATTGATTATTCTTCAACTTCTTTCAAAGTGCAAGCAAAACCAACGAATTGCGTAACACCAACATTTGCTGCATTGTCGCCAGTGACAAATTTGACTGCGCTCAATGCCATCGTGTTGCCGACAGTGTTTTTGGAGGAATTCCAATAAGCGCCGAAATAGAACTCTGTTTCAACATTGTTCTTATCGTTGAATGTGCAAGTAAAGGTTTTGACGGTAGCGTTCCATGTCCATTCGCCTGCTTCTTCGATGGTATCAACCAACTTCATGTTGTTGTACGTTCCGTTGAGATAACCGGTGAGATATTTTCCGCCGATCTTTAACGTGTAAACGTTTTCTTTGCCTTCAACTGCTTCAACGACGACGTCGACTGCCTTTGCTGCATCTTCGCTTGTTACGAGAGCGCCGTTGCTGTTGAGTTCACCCGTTGCATACAACACTTTTCCGCCCTTGGGAGTGGTGTCCATCGTGAGTTTGTAAGTGCCTGCTTTCATGTCTGTTGCGAGTTCGGGTTGCAACGTTTGCTTGGGAACGTAGATAGCGTCTTTAATATAAGTTGCGCCCGCTGCTACTTGCGGATTTGATTTGAAGCTGTCGGGCTTACCTGTGACGAGGATGTAATCACCAACGTTGAGGTCTGCACCGCCTTTAAGTCTATAACAGCTATAATCCGTCGTACCATCGGTGATGGTAACTGTGATGTTGTTGAAACTGCTGCTGTATTCAGTGTCGATAGATTTGATTCTACCATACATAACGGTGCCTTCTTTGCCGGTTCCGTCCAAACCTGCTTGTTTTGCTGTTGCCAAATCGGTGACGTCAAGTTTGACGAATTTGGAAACTGCTTCGAGCGTTGTGCCGAATTTAGACATCTTGGCTGCGATTGCAAGTTTGTCGCCTGCTTTTATCGTTGCCGCATCGTCAAGGTTGTAACGGAATACGAGAACCTTGTATGCACCGTCGGAAAGATAGAAGGATACGTTCTTATATTGTTCGCTATATGCGTCTTTGATGCTTTCAACAGTACCGATAAGAATGTAAGATTTTTCGGTCGTTTCTTTGTCGTTAAGAGCTTCTGCCGCGTTCAATGCCGTCTTGATAAACGTGACAGGTGCTTGGACGAGAACAACGTAATTTTTGCTTCTTGTCACTTCATTGTAAGTGATGGTTGCCTTGATTGTGGTCGGAGTGTTAACTTCAACAATTGCAGGAACCAATTTGCCGTCAACGATAGAAATCGCATTTTTGCCTGACTCGACTGCCCATTCGATAGTTACGCCTTCAAGAGTCGGAAGCGCAGTCTCGGAAGTGATGCTTTCGGGAACTTCGAGATCTTCGAGCATTGATGCTGCGGTCGGGATCAAGGATTCGACAGAAAGGAATTGAACGGACTCGAATTCACCGCTCTTGTAAGTTGCAAGGATGGTTGCGGTTTCGGGGTTGCCCGGTGTTACTGTCATCTTGCCGCCGTCGAGGACGATTGCGTTGGATTTGCCGACGATTTCGTAAGAAATTTCAACGCCGTCAACTGCCGTTTCGAGAGCAAACTCTTTTTGAGTTGTGATACGCACGGTTTTGCCCGCTGCTGTGTTGATGCCGTCTGCAACGAGTTTTTCATTGACTTTTGCGATTGCGGCTGCAACTTTCTTGCCTGCGTACACTGTGTCTGCAGCATCTTCTTCTTGACCGCTTGCAGTCACTGCGGATGCGCTCAACGGCATGATTTGCCAACCTTTATAGTTGGACAAAATACCGGTTACGTTGACCATTGAGCCAACGGGATAAGTTGTCGTCAAGGCATTGATTGCAGTCCAGGTTGCGTCGTCTGCTTTCGTTGCGTATGCGCCTTCCATATATTTGCTCACGCGGACTTCCACTTTTGCGCCGCCCTTTTCGAGCGTCAACAATGTGTAGTTTGCACCTGCTTGCTTGTCTGCGTCTGCTGCAACCTTCGTAACTTTCCAGTTGGTGAGAGAAACAAGGCGAGATTCATGATAAACGGTTGCGGGCAAGTTGCCGATGACTTCTTGATCGATTGCTTTGACGTGTGCGTTTACGTCGATGGGTGTGACGTCGTCGTCAACAACGAGTTTGCCGCCTGCGTTGGTTTCCACCAGACCGTTATAGTTGGTGTTGGTTGTGCCGGTGACGGTGATGTGTACGCCGGGAGCCAATTTTGCAGCATGTTCATCGGTGGTTTTGACTCTGTAGAGATAGTAGCCCGCCGTGAAATCGTCGTTGACCATGTAGAGTGTGACGTTATTATAGCTGGAGCTGTAAGCCGTGCCGATCAAAACGACGTAACCGCTCATATCGATGGAAACGTCGGTGTTGGTGTACCAGTAGTTGACAAGTTCAAGTCCTTCCATGGTCTTGTAGACGGTCATACGATAGGATTGAGATGCGCTCACTCCGTTGTAGGTGAAAGTTGCCTTGACTTTGACGGGAGTTTGGTTGCCTTGAGGTGTAACTTGCAACGTTTTGCCGTTGTTGATGACCTTGATGTAAAGCTCATAGTCTTCGTCAACCGACCATGCGATAGTTGCGGTTTTGCCTTTGTAAGCAAACTCTGTTTCCAAATCGAAGTTGTCAACGATCGTTGCCTTGTCCTTGGGGAACACGTAGCTGTTCATAAAATCGTAAACGTCAAGTGCTTTGACTCTTACGGTGTAGGATTTGCTCGATTTTTTGACGGTTACTGTCAAATTGACGTCAACCAAGCCAGTTTCGGGAAGGGTGACTTTTGCAAGCCAATCGGATTCGCGTTTTTCCAATTGGATTGCGGTGCCTTCGGATTTCCATTCCGCCGCTTCACCGCCGATTGTTGCGGGAAGAGTGAAATCATCGGTAACGGTTGTGCCGTCCATGTCGAAAATGTAACTGTCAAGCACGTTGGTGTCGTTCTTGTCATTGCAAGCAGCCAACGTGACGCAGCACAATACCATAACTATAGCCAAGACCGCTATGATATTTCTTTTCATCTCCATTTCTCCTTTAATATTATTATTTTACGGTTATATCCGATATATTCGGAATAACGATTGTTCCTGATTTATCAACAAGTTGATAACCTCTTACGCTAAATTTTTTGCCAACCGCAAACTGATTTATATAGCTGTCCGAAACTTTCACTTGATAGGTAAATTCAACCGCGTCTTCGGCTCCGTCTTCCGTACGTTTTTGAGTCGAACCGAGGATTGTAAGCACGCCGTTTTCAATCGACGAACTCTTCACCGTCACGTCCGTGTACAAAGTTTTGCTGTATTGAGCAATATACTCTACCGTCGAATCAAACGTCAGATAGTAGTTTGCTTGCACCAAACGGCAGCCTTCGTATCCGGGATTCGAATTGCCTATGCTTTCGCCGTAAAGGCTGTTGTACACAAGCCCCGAAATCTGGAAGTTGCCGGCAAATTTTTGCACCGAGCCGATGATCTTGTAGAGCTGACCTATCTTCATTCTTGTTGCCGGGCTTGACGAATACGCCGCATACACGTTGATCGTGTACACTTTGTTGGTTTCGGGATCGTATTGTCCCGCAACAAACGTATACGTTCCGCTTTCGGACACTTTCAAGCTTTGCAAATACGCAGTCATAACGATTTTGGAGCCTGCGTCGGCATCCGCATTGTAGTATTGTTCGGTGTTATCCCAGAAATTCTTGATTGTCATTTCAACGGGATCCGTCGAATAAAGAGGATCTTCGAGTTCGGAATAAATACGCAACTTTATGTATTTTGCAAACTTGTTTGCCTCGTCCATATAGCTGTAATACGGATATGCATCGGTGTTCAAAGCTTTGTTTTCGGTGAACCCGTTTTCAATGAGTTCGAGGTTCAAAAGTCTGAAATCGTTGCTATTTGCCGTCTTATACCAAACGTATCCGAGATAGCGAGTGCCGTAGGAATCGTGCGTCGGACGAGTGCCCGTTGAAGATTCCAACACGATTTGGGTAGCTTGAGAAAGTCTGTCCTTTACAAACAAAGACGCCGCTTTGCCCCACTTTTCGACGCCGCCCGTCGATTCGGGAGTATCGATGCAGTAATAACGAATTATAACCGTATCGTTTCCTTCCTTATTCCAAGCGCGGAAGCGTGTGGTATCGCCGTCGGTGTAGGCGTCGACAGTTGCAACGCCTATACCGTCGTTCATAAAGGATTTGCCTTCAAATGATTTTGTGAGTTTCGCCTTCTTTGTGACTGTTTCGTAATACTTTGTGTTGTCTGCAATCTCCGGCTCTTTGTTGCAAGCAACAAACGCGAGAGTGCATGTAAGCACGACGGCAATCAAAAGAAGAACACTTATCGCTTTTTTCATTGTTTTATCTGGTTTGCGTTTTTGCAGTCTGCGCTATGGTTATCTGTTTCCGCCGCAGTTTGAAATTGCGTCCGACAACGCCTTTTCGGCGGACTTGCTGCCCTTCAACGTGTAAAGAACGACGTTGCCGACTTGGGTACGTGCCGTGGACGAACCGACGAATGCGGGAGACGTGAAGAATCTGTCGGACATTGAAGCCGCTACGTTTGCAGCAACTGCCGTGATGTCTGTGCCTTTCATATGCTCTTTGTATGCTTCGATTTCGTAAACGGAGTTACGAGAAGGATTGTAACCGGATGCGATTGCGAAAGACGCTTGGAAAGTGGGATCCATCAATTCTTTGACAAACATGAAAGTCATGATCTTCTTTTCGTCAATGTTTGCAACACCGTTGCCTGCCTCGAACATAACGAGAGACGGACCTTGGGAAATTGCAGAATAATTTACGGAGCCGTCTGCTTGAACGCTTCCTGGGATGGGTGCGATGCCCCATTTGAATGCGCTACCCGGATTTTGGTGAGATGCGCCGCCGGATGAACCGATGCAGTAGATTGCGCCGCCTTCAGTGCCCTTTGTGAACAATGCGGAGGTGTAGGCACCGTACTCGTTTTGAGTTGCGATATAGCCCTTGTTGTAGTACTCGTTCAACTTGTTGAGCCACGTTTTGGTGTTGTCGTTGTTGAAGAGATAGTGAGGAGCGTTCGCACTGGTGTAACCCCAGCCGTTTTGTTCGCACATAGTGATGAACCAGTTTGCTTCGGAGTCGTATCCCAAAGGCGTTGCGGTGGGATATTTCGTTTTGAGGTATGAAGCCTGTGTCCAGAGTTCGTCCCACGTTGTTGCCGGTTTGAGTCCGAGTGCGTCAAGAGCGTCCTTGTTGTAGTACATCAATTCGGTGGATTTGACAAACGGAAGCGTGAGCATTGCGTTTGCATCGTAGCCGTATTTTTCATGATCGCCGTAGTTGGACGCAAGACCTTCTTTGTAGTAACCTTGGACAAAGTCCGCAACTTCTTCTGCCGTGTAACCGATTGCGTATTCAACGTCGTTTGCGCCCTTCACTGTGTCGGTGGAATTGATAAGAGTGCTCATATCAACGACCTTTGAGGTTTGCAAATATTGCGCAACGTGGTCTGCATAGCAGTATGCCAAGTCAGGTTGCTGTTTGCCTTGGAAGTCGGAAATGACTTTTTCCTTGACGTCGTCGTAACCTCCGACTTGGACGTGTTGAACTTTCCATCCCGGGAATTTCGCTTCAAAGTTGTTGATTGCAACTTGCGTAGCAGATTGCAAGCTATCTCCTTGGGAAGAATAGAACACGATAGTATGTGAATAGTCTGTAGAGGTTTCGTTGCAAGCCGTCAGCAATACACCACAGCATGTGATTGCAACCGCGACTACGAGCAAAACACACAAAATCTTTTTCATAATTGCTCTCCTTTTTGTTATATTAATATTGCCGTAAAGGCAGATATTCGAGTTTTGTGGGCAAACCGCCCTGTTTTTGTATCAGCCCTTCGTACCGCTCTTCGACACGCCGTGCATGATATATTTGCGGCAAGTGATGAAGAGGATGAAAAGAGGAAGCGAAACCATGCATACGGCAGCCATTTTGAGCGTCGTAAGCGTTTCGGAGCCGTATCCGGGCAATCCGTACAGCGCACCCGACACCGTGCCGATTCTATCCGTAAATCCGCGCGTGACCCAGTTGGTGACCATCTGCCAGTCCTTGCTGTTGACAAGTCTTGGCCAAATGTATGAGTTCCACGTGCCGATAAACTTCAAAAGCGTGATGGAAACCAGCGTCGGAGCAGTCAACGGCACCATGACTTTGATAAGGTAGCCCATGTCCGACAAACCGTCCACCTTCGCCGCTTTGTAGAGCGAATCGGGGATTTGCATAAAGTTGTTTCTGAGCAAATAGATATAATACACGCTCACGAGGAACGGCAGTATCATGACCGTAAACGTATCTCTCCAACCCCATGCGGACACGGTGAGATAGTTGGTGATCGTGTACATTTCGCCCGGAATCATCATCGTTGCAAGCATGAGCGTGAACAAAATGTTTTTGCCCTTGAATTTCATGCGAGCAAGCGCGTATGCCGTGATAATCGTCACAAGCACGCCGATTGTCGTCGAGAAAAAGCCCACGACAAGCGTATTGATAAGGATTTGCACAAACGATCCCGATCCGCCCGACGAGGTTTGGCTCAACACCGCCTCGTAGTTTTTCCACATAAACGTGTGCGGGAAGAACGTCGGCACGGATTGACGATATTCCATTTCGGTTTTGAGCGAAGAAATTACCATCCAATAGAACGGCAAGAACGCAAGCACCGCGCAAACCGTCAAAACAGTGTAAACGAGCACGTTTTTGAGCACGTTGCCGACTTTTTGTTTTCTTCTCTCTTTTTCGACGTTGAAATCCGTTACGTTTCTCTCAAAAATCGCCGCGTCGGAAGAAACCGCGGACACGGTTTGGTCGAGCGCGGAATCTTTTGCGCTGACAACGCTCATTTCGTCGGCGTTGTCTTTGACAACGTTTTCTTCGCCGAGATCTGCGGATTCCGTTTCGGGTGTTGTATTTTCGTTGTTTTCAAACAAATCTTTGTTTTCAATATCGGTCATAGCGCACCCCTCAGAATTTTACTTTCTTTTTGCTTACGAATCGGTTGATGCCCGTAAATATCATGATGATAAAGAACAACAACAGCGAACCTGCGAACGCATATCCCGTCATACCTTTGTCGATATATTGGTAAATGTATCCGACGACGGTGCCCATATCGTAGTCAATGCCCATTTGGTCGCCGAAGATACCTACGACTGCCGTGTATTGCTTCATGCCGCCCATGATGCCGGTGACGATAAGATAACTGATCATAGGCGAAATCATCGGAGCGGTGATCTTCCACAAAATCGTGTTTTTGGACGCGCCGTCTATTCTTGCGGCGTCGTAATATTGCTTGTTGACGCTTTGGAGCGAGCTGAACAAAATCAAAATTTTGAACGGCAATCCCGACCACACTTCGTAGATAATCATAACGATGTATTTCGGCCACGGAATCGTCAGACTGCCGATTTCCCACGTAGGACCGCCGGCCTTGCCTATCCAATCGACCGGATCTATGCCGAACCACCCCAGCACCATATTGAACAAACCTACGGTTTCCGTGTTGTTTCTCGTGCCGACAATCGTGAAAAACGTGGCAAAAACCGCGCCCATTGCCAATGCGTTTGTCAAGTACGGCAAGAACAAGACCGTTTGATACGCCTTTTGCAAGGGTTTTATCGACGTGAGCGCAACCGAAATGAGCAATGCAAGCAACGTCGAAAGCGGAACGGAAATCAACGTAAACACGGTGGTGTTGACCAAGCATTGCAAGAAGTTTGCGCCGCCCGTACCGGTGTCGCCTTTCAAAACGCGCACGAAGTTTTCAAATCCCCATCCGTCAAACGCGCCGTTGAGTCCGTTGTAATTTTGCTTAAACGCACCGATAAAGGCGTTGACGATGGGATAAAACGTAAAGACGCACATCAAAATCACTGCCGGGAGTACGAAGAGCCAACCCGATTGCGATTTGAAAAATCTCTTTACTTTTTCGCCCGTAGACAATACGTAAGTGGAGGGATATATCTCAACTCCCTCTACTTCTTCGAGCCAGTTCTTCTTTTTTGAGAACAGTCCTTTGACTTTTCCGCCCAAATCGGAGAAAAAGCCGGATTTCTTTTCAACGGGTGCGTCAACGGCGTCGCTTGCGACGCTTTCTTCAACGACAGGAGCAATCTCATCCGAAACGACGACGTCTTCGATGTCCTCGTCGTTTATCTCGTTTTGACTCTCCACGATTTGTTCGACGTCAACCGTAGGCTCGGACTCGACCGTCAAGTTTTCCGCTTTTTCTTCGCAAACTTGTTCGGTTGTAGTTTTAACAGTCTTCTTTGCCATTATTTAATCCTCTCTTCGGTTTCTGCATTGAACAAGAACACCTTGTTGGGTTTGAGATTGAATTTGAACGTACCGACCTGTTCGGGAAGTTTGACGTCGGAATCGACGATGCTGCGAACGGTGGGTTTATTCGAAGCGGCGTGACGAGAAACGATGGATTTGTCGCGTCCCATAACTTCGATATGGTCTACTTCGAGCGACAATGCGCCGTTTTCGTCATAGATGAAGCCCTCGGGACGAATACCGACTTTGATCGCCTGATCTTCGAGATCGGTGTCCTGAATGACTTCTTCACCGATATAAACTTTGCCGCCCTCGATTTTGCCGTCGAAAATGTTGATGGGAGGAGTTCCCAAGAAATTTGCGACGAACAAGTTTGCGGGATTGTCGTAGATGGATTGCGGTTCGCCGATTTGTTGCACCAAACCGAGCTTCATAACGACCATGATGTCGCAAATTGACATAGCTTCTTCCTGGTCGTGCGTAACGAAAACCGTCGTTATGCCCGTTTCGCGTTGAATACGCTTGATTTCCTCACGAGTTTGAAGTCTGAGGCGCGCGTCGAGGTTGGAAAGAGGTTCGTCCAACAAAAGAACGTTGGGCATCTTAACGAGCGCGCGAGCGATTGCCACACGTTGTTGTTGTCCGCCCGAAAGCTCGGAAGGCTTTCTTGCCATCAGCTCTTCGATTTGCACCAAACGAGCGGCGTCGAGAGCTTTTTCTTTTGCCTGCTCTTTGGGAATTCTCATATTGAGCAAGGGGAACATGATGTTTTGAGCAACCGTCATGTGAGGATACAAAGCGTAGTTTTGGAAAACCAAGCCGATACCTCTTCTTTCGGGAGCGAGCGTCGTTACGTCTTGTTCGTCGAAAAAGATGTTGCCTTGCGTGGGAGATTCCAAGCCCGAAAGCATAAACAGCGTCGTAGATTTTCCGCAACCGGACGGGCCGAGAAGTCCGACGAGCTTTCCTGACGGAATTTCGATAGACATATCGTTGACCGCAACGACGGGTTTACCTTTCTTTTCTCTTGACGGGAATACTTTGGTCAGATGTTGGATAGATATCTTCATACACTTTTGTCCTCACGTTTTAGAATCTTAAACGTTATTTGTTTTTGATATCCCTCAACTTCGAGAGTTTCGGGAAGTCCTTGTGTTATATAATTTTGATCTATATCAACCCGAAGGTTGACATAATCTCCTGCTTTGACCTGCTTCGTTTCGGTATAATTGCCGCTTTTTAGCAGTGTAAATTGTGCTTCGCCGCTTTCGTTGGAGTACTTCACTTGCACGCTCGTATCGAATTCCTCGACCTCGGATACGTCGCAAGTCATAGTGAGTTTGCAGAAGTAATCGTGGCCGAAAGTCTCTTCGTTTTTGACTTTCTTCTGCTTGGGCTTAATCTTGAACACCTTGACAAACACCCACTTGAAGAATCTGATGACGTATCGTTTTCCGATGAGCGAATCGCCGATAAGATAGATTCCGATAAAGTACACGACAACTATGATTGCCGATTTTTTGTCCGCGCTGCTCTTCACCACGCCGTCGGAGCTTATTTTGTAATGTTCGTTTTTTGCAAGAAGCGCATCGTTGAGTCCGCTGAGCTTGTCCGATTTGAAATCGGCGTTATACTCGGTAACGAACGCTTCGCAGTCCTCAAAGAACTCTTCGCCGAAGTCGAGATTTGCATCGACGCTCGCAAACACCGTGCCGTCACAATCTATCAACTCGATTTTCGCGATTGACGAAAGCGTGTCTTGATCGAGATCGACGTAGATAAATCCGTTCTTTACGCAAGTCGAATTGGTATCCTTTATCGAATCTCCGTTGCTGTCGGTGTCTAGCACCTCAACCCTGTGTACGTTTCCGTCGAGATCGGTCACGTTGATTTTTGCGTTGTTATTGTCGTTTTTTGCAACCTTATATATATCTTTTATTCCATATATAAAGCCGGCATAGGCTTTGTGCATTCTCATGTCCTGCACGCTGTTGCCGTCCTCGTCCGTACCGGGATAGAGAGTTGCCGCCTTAAACAGCACGATTCCCCCGCCCGTTTGAAGATCTTGTTGCAGAACATATTGATCGTCGTAGTATCCGCCGACGATAGCTATCGCTTGCGAATAGTTTTTTTCGGCGAGCGACTTCTCAATTATGCTCACCGACTCTCCGTACAGCATCAAAAAATACGGCAAGAACACGGCAAGCAAAACGCCTATCGTGAACGTGAACAGATAATATATGATGTTGGCAATGACAAGACCTTTCTTCATTGCTTGTCTTCGCCGCCGTCGGTATTGTCGTTTGCGTTGTCACAAACGGCGTCGACTTCAGTAGGTTGAACGTCTTGTTCAACGACTTCGTTTTGCTCGGAGCTTGCCGAAACGTCGCCGTCGGATGCGGTTTCTTGCATCACTCTTGCGTTCCGATTGGATCTGAACGCGTCCTCGCGCTTTTTCAAATTGTCCCTTTGCTCACGATATTGCTTCTTGTTGAATACGGGTATCAAAAAATACACCGCAACGATAAGCACGATTATCGCGGCGCAGGCAACGAAAAATCCGATGTCCACAGAACCTAATTTATTGAGAAGCAACAAGCTATCGAACATTTTGATCTCCTATATACCTTTAAATCGAATATCGAGCGTCAAGCCCGTATACGTTGAAAACCGACTGCAAACGTTGTTCGCTATTTTTGAAAACGCATTTTCCGGTACGCTGAAAACACCTACGTAAAATTAAGGTTTTTTGCATAGTTGTGTTGTCTGAATGGAAAATCGTTTTAAAATTACCGTTGCGGTCGAAAATCACGGACAAAAACGCCATATATCTCACAGCCGATTCGGCGATGAGATTGGAGCCGATAAGAATCGCGGATGCGTTCTTGTCAACATTGGCGTTATGTACGTCACATACCATCAAATATTCCCTCTTAACCGTGTAAGCACGATTCGTCTTTGGCAAGCAGACGGGATTTTTGCAAGTATTTATTAAATAATATGCACGATTTCCTCGTTTGCTTCTACACTATGCTATCATATTTAAAAAGAAAAAACAATGCCCATTTCAAAAATGATTAAAAACTTTTCATAAATTTTGATTTTTGTCGAACTAATGTTTTTTATCTTTTGCAAGAATTTAACAAATCCACTCAAAAGGTCTACTAAACAGTAAGGATTTCCGCTTGCGCCCTTTCCATGCGTTAGTAAAACCTTAATTTCACGCCGATATACGAATTGTGTTTACAAGGTTGCAAATTTTAATAAAAGTGCTTGGATATAGCGATTTCTCACAGACAAACCGAATGCAGATTGAAAAATTCGACATGTAAAATTCAATGGAGAAATATTAAAAATGAAGTAACTATTGAATTCCTCGGCTTTTCGTGTTATAAATGCTTTTAGGATAAACTTTACGGGAGATTTGGATATGAAAGCTTTTAACCATAATGCGTCGAAACCGAAATATCTCGATAAACATCAAAAAGCGTTCGAAGTGATTTTGATTGCATTTTGGTGCGTTATCTTCCCTGCGATTTCGGCAATATGTTGCAGTTTGAACGGTCAAAAACCTATTTTCAAATCCCTCTCTTATATCGCTTACAGGGAAAAACATATGGGACTTGTCCTCTTTTACGGATTCCTTTTCGTTGCAGGATTCATCCTTTCGATGAGAATGTGTCTTGACGCAGGGCAGTATTCAAAACAATTGAAGTATTTGTTTTTGGGATTGAGCCTGATAAGCGCAACCATTCTCACTGCCGGCATGTCCGTACCGTGGATCGAAGTCGAAGGCGAACTCGCCGAAAAATACAAGAGATTGCGGGAAATTCACAACAACGTCGCAACGATAGGCTTTATTATGTTTTTTGTGACGGAAGTTTTGTTTTTTATCACGACGCTTTTGAGAAACCCAAAACAAGGCATGATTTCCGTGGGCATGCTTGCCTATGTCCTGATGACCTCTGTCATTATGCTCAAACTGGCAAATCTGAAAGGCATCGTAGAACGCCCCTATCCCATATCGTCGATTGCTCAAATTCACGTATTCTGTTCGATTGGATTTACATTGACAATACAATATTTTCTCATGCGACTTATGCAAAACACCCGCATTGAGATGAGCGAAGCGGCAGACTAAACAAAATCAATCCAAATATGGCACTCAAAAATAGCTCCTCACAATAATGTCGAGCTTTTTTATATATCTAATCGGCTGAATTCGCAATTTTGACATTCTCTGTTTTTGTTGTTCGCTTGCCAAATCCATTCTTCTTTTTTGTTGCGCATTGACATATCTTACAAATGTGTTACAATCAAATATGTCGATATATTTTTAACAATATCGACGGCAACGGATATGAAGGAGAAAATTATGGACGTAACAAAATACTTCAACCCTAAAAAAGTTGACGAAGATATGAACACCATGAACTCATTCGGAATTCGTCTTACCGGCACGGACGCGCAAAACGAATTCTGCGAATGGATAAAGGCTCAAATCATCAAACTCGGACTTGACGTCAACGTCACTCCCTACACTTTCAAGCGTTGGCAATGCAAAGATTGCTCGCTTGTCGTGGACGGCAAAGACGTGCATGTGTCGTCTCCCTTCCCTTACAGCGGACTCACCGGCGAAAACGGCGTCAGCGGAAAGCTGGTCGTAGTCGGGAATCACCCTCTCGGCTTCCAAAGGGCAAGAGGCAAAATTGCCGTTTGTCACATAAAAAACCTCTCGAAAATAAGCAGTAAAATCGCTTTTGACAAGCGCAAATCCTTGCCGAGCGACCTCGAAATCGAAAAGAGTTACAGAGGCCCGGTCAGTACGTCTTTCGTCAAAACTTTGCTCACCTTCTGGGCTGCGCAACTGTCGGGCATGAAAGGTATGATTTGCATTTGGGAAGATATGTCGGACAAAATGGTCGAAGGGCAAGTGCTCAACTTTATCCTTCACTACCTCAAAGTGCCTATGGTTTGGGTAAACGAAAAGGACGGACAAACGGTGCTCGAAGCCGCAAAAGCGAAAAAGAGCGCAACTCTCAAACTCACGGGTACGCTCGAAGACGCCAACACGCAATCGTTCTACACCGTCATAAAAGGCAAAAAAGACACAAAGGAAGCAATAATAATCAACACTCACACCGACGGATGCAACTTCTGCGAAGAAAACGGCGCAATCGGACTTTTGCGTATGATGGAGTATTTCAAAGAACACCCGACGGACAGAAATCTAGTGTTCGCATTCGTCACGGGACACTTCCGCCTCCCAAATTTCCGCACGGGAACGGATCAGGCAACATCCCGTTTCCTTGCCGACAACAAACAGGTTTGGAAAGGCAAAAAAGGCGGCTTGAAAGCGGTTGCGGGTTGCGCCGTCGAACATCTCGGATGCACGGAATGGAAGGATGTAAACGGCGTGTACACACAGACCAATCCCATAGACGTTGAAATCGTCTACACCGGCAACAAAGTCGTGGACGACGTCTATTACGAAGCAATAAAAGAGCGCGATATCGTGCGCACTATGACGCTGCGCGGACACAATATGCTCCACTTCGGCGAAGGTCAACCACTCTTCAACAAGCGTATTCCCGAAATCGCGCTTGTCACCGCTCCCGATTATCTTTGCTCGATTGCGGAAAATCATCACATGGACAAATACAACTCCGCCCTTGCTTGCGAGCAAATTTGCACGTTTATCCGTTGCGTAGAGCTGCTTGACAAAAAGAGTGCGAAAGAGCTTGGAAAAGCGCAAGGTTATTCGATAGGGCTCGGCAAACTCAAATAATCCTTTTAAATAAAAATAGCTCGTTAGATATGCGGAAACCGCAACCAAAAAGCACACCGACGTGTGCTTTTTGTTTTTGCGTTTTCATCAAAATCGACGCAGATTTTGCTTGAATCACTTTGACATAAAACGCTTCTGTTTTGCAAGCAACCGGAATTGATTATGCTTTGGCGAAATCAATCCGAGTTGATCCCTATCAAGCGTAAACGTCATAGGGTTGTTGTAGTCTTTGACGATATATTTTTTCTTGTCGTCGTTGAGCAAAAACTCATACAATTCGAGCATATAATTCATACACTTGTCCAAGCTGAATTTTTGGGCAAATTCGCTGTATTTCGGCATCATTTCGTCATGCGTTTTCTTGTTTGCAATCCAAAAATCCATCATCGTTGCAAGCGAATACGCACTACCCTTTCCGAACGTTGATTGCGGCGTAAGCGCAAATTGTTTCGTAGCGCACATTTTTGCGTTGCTGATGACGGGAACGGTGCCGCACGCTATTGCTTCGAGGCAGGCTATGGATTCGGTTTCAACGTCGCTCGCTTGCACGAAAAGATAGGATGCGTTGAGCAAATTGACAAGCTCTCCTTGAGATAAAAACACGATGTGCAAATCAACGTTGAGTTCTTTTGCAAGTTTCTCGTATTCCTCTTGCTTCGGACCTTTGCCGGCAAGGAAAAGCGATATTCTATCGCGGTATTTGCTCTTTGCAACCGCTTTTATTATGAGGTCTTGCCGTTTTTCTTCCGTGAGTCTTCCCACGCTTGTAATAATGATTTTATCCTCGCAACCGTCGGGGATTTTCACGTTGTCTATACGCTTGAACGCAGGGTCGTAGCCGTTGGATATCACGTGCAAATTTTGGTTGTACAAATGCCCCATAAGCGTCGATGCGATACATCTTGACGGACAATGAATATTGTTTATCCACTCCGGCTTATAATGATACACTTTGAGCAATTCGTACATTGCAGGCGTCGCACCGGGGATATATTTCATTTTTGCGTTGAAGGTGATGTTTTCGGCGGACACGTGATAGCACCCAAGCACCGGTATGCCCAACTCGTGCGCTATACGCGCGCAGTGCGTTCCAAGCGCAAAAGGCATGTATATATGCACCAAATCGACGTCTTTGAGAGCTTCTTTTATGCGCGCGTCGTTCGGAGATGCAAGCCATGCGTGTTGCTGCTCGATGACTTTTTGATAGATAGGAACTTGTTGTATGGGAAACGTAACGAACTCCACTCCCTGCATCGTTTCGTTTTGCTGACCTGCGTTGTCGCAAAGCACTTTTACGCCAATTCCGCGCTCGACGAGGTTTTCAACCAAATGCCTTGCCGACATAGACGTGCCGTTACCCTTGTCATGAAATATATCGATTACTATTGCAACGTTCATAATTATAACCTCTCTTTTATCGTCTTTTTATCGTTTTCTCACGATTTTCCCTGTGATATTATCGAAAAATTATGCAATAATCTTGACTTATACCTCATATGTGTATTATAATACAGACAAGAAAAAACGCAAGGACTTTCCGATAGTTTCGAGGACGGCAAAATCGCGAAAAGTGCGGCATATTACACATGGCAACACACCCTTTGTGTATTATTCCTCGAAAACATCGAAAATAGTATCGAAAAATGGAAGAGAAAAAAGTCGACAGACGTATCGCAAAAACAAAAAAAGCCATCTACCGCGCTTTTGCGCAATTACTGTCCGAAAAGAATATCAACGACATCACCATCAAGGATATTGCGGACAGAGCCGACATCAATCGCAAAACGTTCTACAACTACTACGACGGCATCTACGAGCTTACCGGCGAAATTGAGAACAAAATCATCGACAGTTTTGAGAAAGTCATCCGCGAACACAACGTCAACGAACTTTTGCACAATCCCAACAAAATGTTTGACGAGCTTGTCAAAATCATCAACAGTGATTTTGACTTCTATCAACATTTGATTTCCGTCGAAAGCAACTCAAATCTCGTTTCAAAGCTCTTTATATCCCTCAAATCACGTGCCAAAGAGGTCATTTCCGAATATTCCGTCCTTGACGAAGCAACGCTCGACATCGTGCTCGACTTCGTCATTTCGGGCATGTTTACGGTGTTTCAACGCTGGTTGAATTCGTCGAAGGAACATTCTCTCGACGACATGGCAAAAATCGTCGCCACCCTCTCCTATAACGGTATAAACGGCTTGCTCAAAGACTACGAAAACAAATAAGTTCGCAACCTAGCAAAAAAGTTGCCAAAAAAAGAAAACGATGTTTCCGCAAACGGTTGACTTTTCTTTTTTATAACAATATAATATTTATGCTTTAAACGAAGCAGGCAATGTAGCATTAGCCCAGCTGGATAGAGCGTCTGGCTACGGACCAGAAGGTCAGGGGTTCGAATCCCTTATGCTACGCCACAAAAAATAATACGAACTCAAATATCGAGTTCGTATTTTTTTTGCGTCATAAGGGATTCGAACGGGCGGAATCGCACACAATCCTGTGAATTGTGTGCCCGCCCCGGCGTGATAGCGCAGACCTTTTGCAAGCATAACGGCAACGCTTTTGTTTTCTTATGTTGTGCGAGCAAGTCGCTTTCGGTCAAGCGGAGCGAATCCCGTCCTAGACCACGATGTCTGCTTTTCACGCGCCCCTGACTGTCAGGGCTGACGCTCGCTTTGCAAGTGCACTTGCTCGCTTTGCTATTTCACGATCCCTTATGCTATAAACTATTTAGAGTGGAAAATAATAGCTTTAAATAGATGAAGGGCAAGGAAAAGCCAAGCTTGAAGACAGGGGCGCACTTTGTCTCCGGCTCTTTGAAAATAACGCGTAAAACAGATGAAGAACAAGAAAGAGCCGCTCAAGCGGATAGGAGCGTACTTGTTGTACGTGACTATGCGAGTGAGCGTGACTTTGATGAAGATATAACCCATTTAGAGTGGAAAAATAAGAGCTTCAAACAGATGAAGAGCAAGGAAAAGCCACGCTTGAAGACAGGAGCGTACTTTTTGTACGTGACTGTTTGAAAGCGTGGCTTTGACACAGCTATTCGCTATTTGAGGCTCTTATTTTGTGCCGAAGATACGGTCGCCGGCATCCCCCAACCCAGGCAAAATGTAGCCGTTCTCGTTGAGTTGACGGTCAAGCGTGGAAACGTAGACTTCAACGTCGGGATGTTCGGAGTGGACTTTTTCGACTCCTTCGGGAGCGCCGATGATGGCAAGGAATTTGATGTGTTTGCATCCGCGTTTTTTGAGGAGCGCGATTGCATCGTTAGCACTACCGCCGGTTGCGAGCATAGGATCTACGAGCATAACGACTTTGTCCTCGATGCCTTGGGGCAACTTGCAGTAGTACTCTTGCGGTTCGAGGGTTTCTTCGTTGCGGTACATACCGATGTGTCCGACCTTTGCGGCGGGAAAAAGCGTTAGGATGCCGTCCACCATGCCGAGTCCTGCGCGGAGGATTGGCACGATTGCGATCGAGTTTTCTTTCACAACAGTTTGTTCGACGGTTTCGAGCGGAGTTTCAACGGTGACGGTTTGAGTGGGAACGTCCTTAAACGCCTCGAAAGCCATAAGCGTTGCGATTTCGCCGATAACTTCTCTGAATTGTTTGGTCGTGGTGTTTTTATCTCTTATGATAGCCACTTTGTGGCGGATGAGCGGGTGATCGAGAATATGCACATTGTCGTATTCTTTCATATTTATACCTCCAAATTCTTATTGCTATAACGCTATATTTTTATACTTATTCTTTGTCGGAAGATTCGGCGGTTTCGATTGCTTTTTCTTCTTCGCGGAGTTCTTCGACAACCTCTTCTTCTCTTTCTTTTTCTTCGGCAGCCTTTACTACGTCCACGCCGACCTCGAAGGTTGCGTTTGGAGCGACTGCGCCGGTGATAAGGCTTTGAGGTTCTTCTTTAACTTCTTCTTCGTTGCCGTCGCCGCCTTGTTTCTTTTCGATTGCGTTGATGATTGCGTGTACAATGATGCCGAGCACAAGCGCGGTTGCGATTGAAGTGATTGTGATTGTCTTTGTCACGGTGCCGTCGCCTGCAAGAGCATACGGAATCTTGATTGAGAGTCCGCCGATACCTGCGATGAGGATTGTGGAAACCGTGAAGAGATTCTTGTTGTCGCCGAGGTTGATGTCTTTGAACATTTTAAGACCGCTGACTGCGATGAAGCCGTAGAGCGTGAGGCACACACCGCCCATTACGCAAGCGGGGATTGTGCGCAGCAATGCCATGAGCGGGCTTATGAAGGAAAGCACTATGCACATGATTGCGGCAAGGAAGATTGTGGATACGGAAGCGTTTTTGGTGATTGCAACACAACCGACCGATTCGCCGTAAGTGGTGTTGGGGCAAATGCCGAACACCGTGCCGGCCATAGAACCTACGCCGTCGCCAAGGAGTGTTCTGCAAAGACCGGGTTCGCCTTCAACAAGGTCGCGACCGATGATAGAACCGAGGTTCTTGTGGTCTGCGATATGCTCTGCAAAGACGACGAGAGCGACGGGGATAAACGCAAGTGCGACTTCGCCGACGCCTGCCCAAGTGAGTGTCGTTGCAACTCCTTTGGTTGCGGTGTTGACGGCTTCGCTGACGTTGCCCGTGACAAGTTCTTTGATAGCTTCGATGAGAGCAAAGTCGGGATAGTTGAGGAAAGATTGGAATTTTGCGCCTACGCTTGCAGTGCTGTCGCCGAGTGCCGCAAAGTTTTCCACAATGGGCTTCCAGTTGACGATTTGAAGATATTCAACGTTGCAAGCATATCCGAATATGGAGAAGAAAGACGCAACCGCATATCCTGCGCCGATACCGATAATGAACGGAATGAGGCGTCCCATTTTGAATCTCTTTTGAGTTGAGCAAATGCAGATTGTGATGAGCGTCACAAGACCGCAAAGGAGTGCGACAAGGTTGTATGAACCGTTGGTGACTGACACCAATTCGCCTGCAACTTCTTTAAGGCCGCTCGCCTTGACGATGTCGCCCATTGCGCTGCCTGCAAGAGAAAGACCGATGAGTGCGACGGTCGGTCCGATGATGACGGGAGGCATAAGTTTGGACACCCATTTGCTGCCTGCAAACTTGATGATAAGTGCCAAAACAACGTACACAAGACCTGCAAGGATACCGCCGAGGATGATTCCGCAATATCCGAAGCAAAGTGCGGTCGAGAGCGAGCTCAAAAATGCGAACGAGCTTGAAATGATGACCGGGCTTTTGAATTTTGTGAAAAGAAGATACACGATTGTACCAAGGCCTGCGCCGAGGATTGCCGCCGGAATTTGAGTGGGCAAACCGATGATGGTCGGGACTGCGATTGTTGCTGCCATGATTGCAAGCACTTGTTGGAATGCAAACACAAGGTTTTTGCCAAAAGCAGGTTTGTCATTGACATCGTAAACGAGTTGGTTTTTTGACATTGTCTTTCTCCTATATATAATTTTTGTTATCTTCTCACGCGCCTATTTGCCGCAGAGAGCAAAAAAAAGATGTCCGCTAGGGACATCTACATTAGGCAATTTCACTGTCAATCGAGGGGAAACGGCACTCGTCAAATGAAGAAAATACAATCTTTGCAACAGAAGCTGTTGCGAGAAGAATTACTTTCTTGAGCTTAACAACGCTTTGAGCCATGGTTGCCCTCCGATTCACATTTGACAGTATGTTAGCACAACCGAACGTTTTGCGCAACCAAATTTCGACAACTTTTTTAAAGTTTTTTTAAGCACACGAACCGTGTTGCATTTTGTGTATGTTTCACGGACAAAACGCAAGATATTGCGCTTGCTATCATCTGAGAAAGTACATTCCTACGGCATAAAGCGCAATATCGACAAGGGCGAGAATAGGGAAAAATACCGCAAAATACCAATATTTCGTCTTGTGACGGAAAACGTACATTCCAAGCGTCGTTCCCACTCCGCCGAACAAAATTGCAAACGCAAACAACGCGGCTTCTTTTATACGCCACTTTCCTTCCTTTGCCTTTGCTTTGTCTATGCCCATAACGACGAAGCCCAGCACGGTCATAACCGCAAATACGCACGTAATAACGATTTGATAAATACTCATAAATTCCTTTATACTTAATATACGCAACCGCCTATTCCGACAGGTTTATTTTCCCGTTTCATGCAAAATCTCTTGCAACGCGTCCAAATCGAAGTCGGGCACGTACTCTTCCGTTGCGCTGTCAAGTTCCTGCGAAAAACCGTTTTGCAATCCTGCGTCGAAAAATGCTTGCGTTGCTTGGTCGTATTCGTCCTCTGTTATGCGTCTTGACAAAATCGGATGATTCTCAACGTTCGACGTCGGGAAATACTGCCCCATCAATGAAACGTACATCGTATCGTCAATCGATGAAATATCTTGCAAAACCCCTTTTGTGTTTTCAAGTGCGCCGGGCAAAACGAGATGGCGAACGATAACGCCTTTTTGCATCATTCCGTCGTCGCCGAAAAGGTCGGCGGGTTGCTGACGGCGCATTTCGCTTATTGCGTCAAAGGCAACTTTTCTATACCCTTTTGCGTGCGAATACTCCCACGCCAAATCGTCATCGGAATACTTAAAATCGGGCAAATAAATATCGACCAAACCATCGAGTTTTTTGAGATTCTGCACGGTTTCGTATCCGCTGCTGTTCCACACAATCGGTATTTTAAGTTGCGATTTTGCAATTTTAAGCGTATCTTTTAGCAAATGCGTGTAATTTGACGGAGTTACGAGATTTATGTTGTGCGCGCCCGAGTCTTGAAGATAAAGCATAAGCGAAACAAGTTGCTTTTCGCTCACTTCAAGTCCTTTTCCGCCGTGCGAAATCTCAAAATTTTGGCAAAACAAACAGCGCAAATTGCATCCCGAAAAGAAGATAGTTCCGCTACCTCTCTCGCCCGACAAACACGGCTCTTCGAAATGATGCAATCCGACTCTTGCTATTTTGTACATAGTTGTTTTTTGAAAAATGTGACTTTGTATGCGCTTTAGTTTTTAATGAGTTTGTTGTATTTTTTCGTCCACTTTGCAAGTTTCTTCTCGTCGTATTCGGCAGGAATTTTCTTCGCTATGCTCTTTGCTTTCAAACTTCTTGTCAAACAACCGATTGCCTTGCATACGAGTCCGAAATGTCCCAAAAGCAAAAACACTTTTTTGATTATCGACTTTGCGCTCATCTTCGGTTTTTCGCCGCTAGTGTCTGTGGTTACGAGTGCGAGGTCGCTCTTTTCGATAAGTCCGCCGCCAAACACCCAGTCAATAGTCTTCGAATCGAGGGACAACGCCCAACGTTTGAGCACGTCGACGAATGCGAAATCCGCACCGAGCGTCGTCATATACTTATGATAAAATCCCCACATGTTTTTTGCCGTAAACTCATCAATCTTATTTTCCTCAACGTAGTCGGCAAACATTTTCCCGGCTTTCATCGAGGATTCTATACCGCTGCCCATAAGCGGCATTGTCATAAACGCACTGTCGCCGACCGCGACGTATCCGTCCGCAACCGCTCTTGCAATGGACATACGTAGGCAAATTTCGACTTTTCTTTCGCTTACGAGTTGGTTTGACAAAATAGGATTGCTTGCGCGCAACGCTCCGACGGTATATTCGATTTCCTTGTCCGAAAGGCCACCGACGCGTCCGATAAGCACGTCCACGAGATTGTCCTCGTTGAGATTGCACCAACTTATTCCCACGCTTCCGAGGTGTTTGAGATAAAGCGTCGATTTGATTTCGGGATCGCGAGGGTTCATTCCCTCCACTCTCTTGAAAAACGCGCGGTATCCGTACATCACGTCGTCTTTGCCGGGCTTTGACTGAATTTCAAACTTATTTGGCACTTGCGCGCGGAAAGGCGAGCGCATACCGCTTGCGTCGATAACCAAATCGAAAAATTGTTCCTTGCCCTCTGCGAATATGCCGACAACGACGTCGTTTTCGATTGCAAGCGACGTCACTTCCGTTTCGAACACGAGTTTGCACCCTGCGTTTTCCGCTTGTTTTGCAAAATACTCGGAAAGTTTCGTGCGGTAAACGGAAATCTCTTCCATAGGCGGACACGGCGGAACGGGCAAAGAATATTCCTCGTTGGGCGACACGAAAAGCCACTTGCTCTTTTGGCAATATACGTCCGCGGGCGGCATTTCAAGTCCTACCGCCTCGAACACATCCGCGCGAATATCGTCGCGCCAATCGTAGCTCACTTCGCCTCTTTTGCTCTTTTCGAAAACAGTGACGACATGTCCTTGTTTTGCAAGACGTATGGCGGCAACCATACCTCCTTGCCCCATGCCGACAACCGCGATTTTTGCCATAATTCTCTCCGATTTAATGTTTGTATCGTCAATGCGATTTTGTCTTATTTTGACAAAACGCATAGTTTATCCGCCGTTTTTGCTTTGTAAACTGCCTTATACGTTGAAACAGCTTCCGCCGATAAACTCTCTCAAAAGCGAGTTGCACGGTATCAAATTCTCGTCCTCTATCGTCTTGAAGTATTTGAGATATTTGATAAGTCTGTTCGCCACCAAGAATTGCGGATCGGTGTCTTTTATCTCTTTGAGCGCAGGCAACGCAAGTTTTTTGAGCACGCAAAGCTCGTACGCAAGTGCGGAATTGAACACGAAATCAACGCCCTCTTGCCACGGATAAATCCACTTGAACTCACCGCTTCTGACGCTTTGCCACATATCGATGGTGTTCTTTGCCGGATAGTTTCTGAATTGCATATCACGCACTATACGACGTATCAAACGCAAATCCGTCGTACTGAGCGGCGAATGGTCGTCCACGTTGATTGCAAGTTGAGGCGCAATGTAGATTTTAAATTTTTGGTGTTTCGGGATAGATGCCGTAAGTTTTTCGTTGAGCGCGTGTATTCCCTCAATCATAATGGGGCTGTGCTCGTCAACTCTTATCGTACGCCCTTTCTCTTTTGCGCCCTTTGCAAAATTAAAGCACGGCAAGGTGACTTCCTCACCGTTGATAAGGTCGAAAAGATCCTTGTTGAATTGTTCGATGTCAAGACATTCCACATGTTCGAGGTCAACCTCGTTTGCGGCTTTGCCCTGCATTTTGCAAATCTTTTCGCGTTCGAGATAGTAGTCGTCCATGGAAATCATGACGGGATTTATTCCTCTTGACATAAGCTCGATGCGCACTCTGTTGCAAAACGTCGTCTTGCCGCTCGAACTCGGCCCCGCGATGCAAATAAGGCGGATATTTTCTTTGTCGCTTTCGATTCTGTTTCCGAGTTCGGACAACATACTGTTTTGACGCGCTTCGCACATTTGCACGAAATCGAGTTCTCTTCCCGGTTCGACCTTGTCGTTGATATCCGCAACCGTACCCGTTTTCGTCTTATTCGCCCACGCCGTCGCGCGTTGCAAAGTGCGTCCGTACGTGCTTTCTTCCACAAATTCGGGGATTTCCGCATTGAGTTCGGAACGCGGATATTGAATGATAATTCCGGGGCTGTACGGCATGAGGTTGTAGCTGAAAATGCACCCCGTGGACGGCACCATATACGCATGCAGATAATCGTAATAATCACCGCACACGTAGATATTCACCAAACTTTCGGGACGATACGGCAAGATACGCAACTTGTCGTCCCTGCCCATCTTTTCAAAAATCTCGCGCGCCTCGTCGGTGGACACCGTAATACGCTCGATAGGCATATCCGCTTTTATAATTCTGTCCACCTCGTTGCGCACCTCGTCGGTGGCTTTGGACACGTTGAACCCTTTTGTGAGAATTTGACAGAAAATCGAACGCGACGCATTGTAGCCGAAGCAAATACGCACGTCGGGATAAAGATTGTGAAACGCCATTGCGACGACGTATCTCAAACTTGCCTCGTACGCCTTGACGGCCTCTTGATTGTCAATGCCCAAAAACTCAACGGTTTTGCCGTCGTCCTTGCCCGACAATTTGCGATTGAGTTCCTTGATTTGCGAGCCGAGCTTGCACACGACGTACTTACACTTGTCCTTCGAGGGCAACAAATCGATAACTCTCGTGCCTTCTTTGACCTCTACGGGTTTGTTGTCAATATAAATTTTTATCATAGTTTTCCCCCTTTTACGTCCCGAAATTCAATCCGAAACGTCCGATTTAGCGCAGCAAAATCGCATCGTTTCTATTTTATGCGCTGAATAATTATATCATATCGAAATATGCATTTCAAGACGGAAATTTTGTTGCCGTCGGCAACAATGAGATGCACGCAAAGCGTGCGTGATATTGCACTTCGTGCAGTTGAGGAATATTCTAGCTTATTCGAAGCGTACTTATACACGGTATTTGTCTGTTCGAAGACGGAACACAAGCTAAAAACTAACTTTAACTTATTCAAGGGGCACTTATATACAAAATGTGCCTATTCGAAGACGGAACTGGAGTCGCAAGGCGACAACCGGTCGCTCGAGCGTCATTGCGGTCAAGGCAATCGTCCTATGTCATCCCGAGGAGTGAAGCGACGTGGGAATCCCATAAATAGAAACAAAAACCGTTTGACGATTGCCACAAACCGCATTAGCCCTCACGCCTACTACCGCACAGAGAATTTGTACTATCAGTTCGAGCAAGGACAAGAACTCCTGCCACAGTTGCGCCAAATTATCTGCTTGGTGGAAGTCGGGCGGGACACCCACACCCGATTGAATTACATTCTTCCCCTCGTCATTCCGAGCAACGCCGAGGAATCTAGGCGTAAGCCGCATTTCGCTACGCTGGATTCTTCACTATGTTACTCGCAACAACTATGCTTGTGCATAGAAACCTACGGTTTTCGCCTTTAAAAAAGGCGGTTGCTACGTTAATATCTGCGTTCCCTTGCAAGCAAGTTGCCTCACTTGACATTGACAGAATGACAATATGGGTGGGGCACCCACACCCGTTTATAATGAACGGCGGTATGGGCAGCGTTAAGCAACACATCCTGTGAATGTGTTGTAGCCAAAGCGAACGAGGCGGATTGCCTTGCAAACGCCGAAGTCCAAACACGTGAGGAAAGGGGAAAATTGCATTTAAAATTATCTTTTTCCCCCCTTCACCCATTTTAACGCGAAAAACAAAACCGTCTGATTGAGATGAAGAACAAGGAAGAGCCTCTTTCAACGGGTAGGAGCGTACATGGACGTACGTAACGAGGGGCGGAAAATTTTGATAAACAATTTATTAGTTAAAACCGTCTGATTGAGATGAAAGACAAGGAAACGCCCGTCTGCAACAAAACCCAACGTACAAGGCGTACGTGATTTTGGAGCAGACGGGCGTTGACGCCGTATTTCGCTCAATCAGACGGTTTTAATACATGTCGGGGGTAGGTGCCGCCCCAACCGCCGCCGGCTCTTTGATATCGGTGACAAGGCTTTCGGTCGTAAGCAACGTGGATGCAACGGACGCTGCGTTTTGAAGTGCGCTACGCGTGACTTTGGTAGGATCGAGAATACCTGCCTTGACCATATCGCAGTAAACTTCTTTTTGCGCGTCGTAGCCGTAGTTTGCTTTCTTTGCGGACATGATGGTGTTTGCAACTATACCGCCGTCGATACCTGCGTTTGCAGCGATTTGACGCACGGGTGCTTCGAGAGCGCGGAGCACGATTTTCGCACCGGTTGCCTCGTCGCCTTCGAGTTTTGCGCAAGCCTTCTTGACTGCAGGGATAATGGAAAGCAACGCCGTTCCGCCGCCTGCGACGATACCCTCTTCGACAGCCGCTCGGGTTGCGTTGAGAGCGTCTTCGATGCGGAGTTTCTTCTCTTTCATTTCGACTTCGGTTGCCGCGCCTACGCCGATAACCGCAACGCCGCCTGCGAGTTTTGCAACACGCTCTTGGAGTTTCTCTTTGTCGTATTCGGATGTAGATTCCGCAATTTGAGCGCGGATGGAAGCAACTCTTGCCGCGATGTTTTCTTGCGAGCCGTAGCCGCCGACGATCGTGGTGTTGTCCTTGTCAACGCGCACGGATTTTGCTCTGCCGAGCATATCGAGAGTGACGTCTTTAAGCTCGTAGCCGAGGTCGCTTGAAATATAAGTGCCGCCGGTGAGGATTGCGATGTCTTCGAGATACGCTTTTCTTCTGTCGCCGAATCCCGGAGCTTTCACAGCCACGACGTTGAACACGCCTTTGAGCTTGTTGACGATGATTGTCGTAAGAGCTTCGCCCTCGATGTCGTCGGAGATGATGAGGAGTTTCAAGCCGTTTTTAAGCACTTGCTCAAGGAGCGGCAAAATCTCCTGAATATTGCTGATTTTCTTGTCGGTGATGAGGATAACGGGGTTGTCGAGTTCCGCATACATCTTGTCGGTGTTGGTGACAAGATAAGGAGAAACGTAACCTCTGTCGAATTGCATACCTTCTACCACGTTGAGCTCGGTTGTCATAGCCTTGCCCTCTTCGATGGTGATTACGCCGTCCTTGCCGACTTTTTCCATAGCGTCGGAAATGAGTTGACCGATTTTCTCGTCGCTTGCGGAGATAGACGCAACTTGAGCGATAGCGGTCTTGTCCTCAACTTCCTTGCTTATCTTTTTAAGCTCTTCGACTGCAACCTCGGTTGCCTTCATGATACCGCGTTTAAGCACCATGGGATTTGCGCCTGCCGCCACGTTTTTCAAGCCTTCTTTGACGATTGCTTGCGCAAGTACCGAAGCGGTTGTAGTTCCGTCGCCTGCAACGTCGTTGGTTTTTGTTGCGACTTCTCTGATGATTTGCGCGCCCATATTCTCAAACGGATCGGAAAGCACGATATCCTTTGCGATAGTCACGCCGTCGTTGGTGACGAGCGGAGAACCGTAAGGACGGTCGAGCACAACGTTTCTACCCTTTGGGCCGAGAGTGATTTTAACAGTATTTGCCAATGCGTCGACGCCTGCTTCCAAAGCCTTTCTTGCGTCGTCGCCATACTTAAATTGCTTTGCCATAAATAGTAGCCTCCTTATTCAACGATTGCGAGGATGTCGGATTGACTTACGATGACAACTTCTTCACCGTCAATCTTGAACTCGCTGCCTGCGTATTTGCTGTAAAGAACGGTATCGCCGACCTTGACCTGCATTTTGACGTCGTTTCCGTCGATTGTTCCGCCGGGACCAACGGCAAGAACTCTTGCCAATTGCGGTTTTTCTTTTGCCGCGCCGGGAAGAACGATTCCGCTTGCTGTTTTCTCATCTGTTTCGATTGCCTTGATGACAACCTTGTCAAACAATGGTTTTATTGCCATATAACGCCTCCGTATATGTGTTTCGTATTATCATTTAGCACTCTTTGTGCTTGATTGCTAACAGTTTATACCATAGGTTGCCAAATGTCAATATTTTATGCAATGTTTTTTTGAGTTTTTCATCACATTTTTGCAAAGACCTTGTTGAATATTGCAATATTATGTGATATTATCGGTTTATAATAAAGTTTAGAGTGGTAGTGCTATGAACAAATGGGATAAAAGATTTATGGATATGGCGGAACTCGTTTCCACCTGGACAAGTTGCGCTCGTCAAGGCAGAGCCATAGGCGCGATTATAGTCAAGGACAAACGCATTTTGACAACGGGCTACAACGGCGCGCCCGCCGGCATCCTCACTTGCCGCGACAAAGGCTATTGCATGCGCGACCAACTCGGCATAAAGAGCGGCACTTGTGCGGAAAAGTGCTATGCCGTGCACGCAGAGCAAAACGCAATCACACAAGCGGCAAGGCTCGGCGTTTCGGTTGACGGCGCAACGCTTTATTGCACGCATCAGCCCTGCACCATCTGCACCCGTATCATCATCAACAGCGGCATAAAAAGGGTTGTGTACAAAAACCCATACCCCGACGAGTTTTCCATGCAGCTTTTTGACGAAGCAGGCATAATCGTCGAGAAATTCGAGGAATAAAAGTCCTCAAAAAGCGTAAAAAACAAGCGATTTTTTCGCATTCTTACAAAAATTCAGCCACCGCGTTTGCGATGGCTTTTTATTTTGGTATTGCGATTGTTTTTTATTTTAATACTCGAATATTGCAAATTTTTCCGTCAATCCGATTAACATTTACGCTTTTTGCTGTTTGAGGTTAGCATACAATCTCAAATATCGTATTTTACAAGCTCTTTTCCGCCTTCGAGCGTCTTGACGGTTATACTGTGCTCGTCAAGCACGCAATACGAGCGTTCGACACCTTCTGGCGAAAGCCCTATCGCGCCTACGCACACGTAAATCACGCCGTCTTTTACTTGAAGCATAGCTCTGTGGAAATGTCCGTAAAAGACAATATCTCCCTCTTTTGCATCCTTAGGCGGAAGGTCGGGATTGCACTTGTGACCGTGTGTGAAAAATACGGTGCGGCCGTACCAATCAAGCGAAAAATCGCTTTCGATGGGAAATTCGCTTATCATCTGGTCGACTTCGCTGTCGCAATTGCCCTTGATGACGCGGATAAAATCTTTTGAATCGTTAAGCATTTTTGCAACTTGCATAGGCGCGTATCCTTCGGGGAAGGGATTGCGCGGGCCGTGATTGTATATATCTCCCAGCAATACGACTTTGACGTCGGGGCTGTCTTTTCTGGCGTCTGCGACTATGTCCAAAAATCTTCGGATATTTGCGCTCGAACCGTGAATATCCGAACCGATAAAGAGTTTCATAAGCAATTCTCCTTTCATTTTCACAAAAAGTATAGCACAAGGCGGTGTCATAGTCAAAAGATGATGAAAAATTGCAAAGATTTTGCCGTCAAATTACGCAGTCAGCTCTTGCGGGGTTAACATAGATATGTTATACTGTTGTAAACTATTTGGAGGAAACTATGAAAACAGTAAGACTTCGCACACCTTTCGAGGTTGGTTCAACGCCTCTTGCGGAATATCCGCGTCCACAATTTGCGAGAAACAGTTACGTCACGCTCAACGGCGAGTGGGACTATGCGATTTTGCGTAAGAGCGAGGGCTTTGACGGCAAGTATCAAGGCAAAATTCTCGTTCCGTTCTCTCCCGAGTGTTTGCTTTCGGGGCTTCCCGAGGGCACGAGAGTAACCCCCGACGACGCACTCTATTATCATCGTACTTTCAATCTTGACGAAAGTTTCGTCAAGGCGGTGACGATTTTGCATTTCGACGCAGTGGATATGATTTGCTCCGTCAGACTCAACGGTATTTCCGTGGGCGAGCATATCGGCGGCTACGTTCCCTTCTCTTTCGATGTATCGGGCGCAATCAAGGCGGGTGAAAACGTCATCGAACTCGTCGTAACCGACCCGTGCGACACAAGCTATCACACTCACGCAAAACAATCCTCCAAACCGGGCGGAATCTGGTACACTCCGCAATCGGGCATCTGGCAAAGCGTGTGGATTGAAAGCATGGACGAAGTGTATCTCAAAGACGTCACCATCGTTCCCGATATCGACACCGACACCATCAACTTCAAATTCGAAAAATCCGCAAACGTCCCCGTGGACGTCATAATCATGGACGGCAACGAGGCGATTTACAGCGGACAATTCGCAGGCGACACGGCAAGCATAAAACTTGAAAATTACGAGCTTTGGTCCCCCGAAAACCCCAAACTTTACGACGTAGCGTTCAAAGTGGGCAACGACATAGTCAAATCCTACTTCGGCATGCGCAAATTCAGTTGGGTGACGGACAGCAAGGGCTTCAAGCGTATGGGGCTCAACAACAAGCCCTACTTCCACACCGGACTTCTCGACCAAGGCTATTGGTCTGACGGCATGCTCACTCCGCCCTCGAACGCCGCACTCGAATGGGACGTGAAAATGGTCAAATCCATGGGCTTCAATATGCTGCGCAAGCACATCAAAATCGAGCCTTTGCGCTGGTACTACCACTGCGACAAGGAAGGCATTTTGGTGTGGCAAGACATGGTGAGCGGCGGAACAAAGTACAATCTTTTGTACATCGGTCTTTTGGCAACCGTGTTCGAGTATCACATCAAGGACGACAACGAATCGGGCTACAAGAAACTCGCCCGTGCGGACAAAGAAGGTCGCGACGAGTTTGAAAACGAACTCAGAGTGACTATGAATCACCTCAAAAACGTCGTATCTCTCGCAGTATGGGTACCCTTCAACGAAGGCTGGGGACAATTCGACTCCGTTCGTATCACAAAGGAGATGAAAAAAATCGATCCTACTCGTCTTATCGACAGCGTAAGCGGCTGGAACGATCAAGGCAAAGGCACGTCGGACACAAAGAGCTTGCACATCTATTTCAAACCCTTGTTCGTGCCAAGAAAAGACGATCGTTGCTACATTCTCAGCGAGTTCGGCGGATACGCAATCAAGACCGAGGGACATATGTACTCCCCCGACAACCAATTCGGCTACCGCATTTACAAAAAGCCCGCCGCGCTTGCAAAAGCAATTAAGAGATTGTACGAAAAAACAATCGTACCCAAGATTGACAAAGGACTTTCGGCAACCGTCTACACCGAGGTGAGCGACGTCGAGCAAGAAATGAACGGACTTGTCACTTTCGACAGACGCGTCATCAAAGTGCCCATCGACCTCATGCGTGAAATCAACGCGCAACTCGTGATAAAAGACTAAACGACAAAAATATCGAAGGCTTCATAAAATATGAGGCCTTTGCAATAACAAAAGGACGCATTATGAGCCTGGCAGACAAAATTTTTATAGACACTTGCCGCAACATTCTCGACAACGGCATCAGCGACGAAAACCTCGAAGTACGCCCCAAATGGCTTGACGGCACGCCCGCGCACACGATAAAGAAATTCTGCATCGTCAACAGATACGATCTTTCAAAAGAGTTTCCCATCATCACGTTGCGCCGCACGGCGTTCAAGTCCGCAATAGACGAAATTCTCTGGATTTGGCAAAAAAAGAGCAACAACGTGCACGACCTCAACTCTCACATCTGGGACAGCTGGGCGGACGAAACAGGCTCGATTGGCAAAGCGTACGGCTATCAACTCGGCAAAAAGAGCATATATCCCGAGGGCGAATTCGACCAAGTGGACAGAGTGCTTTTCGACCTCAAACACAATCCGCAATCCAGACGCATCCTCACCAACATCTACAACTTTGAGGATTTGCACGAGATGCATCTCTACCCTTGCGCCTATTCAATGACTTTCAACGTCACCGGCAACAAACTCAACGGCATTCTCAATCAACGCAGTCAGGACACCCTCACCGCAAACAACTGGAACGTCGTGCAATATGCGGTCTTGCTGCATATGTTCGCGCAAGTGAGCAACCTCGAAGTCGGTGAATTTGTGCATGTGATAAGCGACGCGCACATCTATGACCGCCATATCCCCATTGTCGAGGAGATTCTCAACAATCCGCAGTATCCCGCCCCAACTTTCAAGATGAACAAAGACGTCAAAAATTTCTACGATTTCACCGTAGACGATTTCGAGCTTGAGAACTATCAATACACAAAGCTTGACAAGAAAATCGAAGTGGCAATCTGAACGAAAAAGCATCGAAAATACATCGTTTTTACACAAAAAACCATAGAATTTTGAAAGAAAAACGTTGCTTTTTATACGAAAAATCGACAAGTTTCAATCGATTGTCAAAACAAGGTCAAAATGAAAACAATATTTGCAGTTGACAACAAGTGGGGATTGGGCAAGAAAAACGACTTGCTCTTTTCTCTCAAAGAGGATATGCGCCATTTCGTTGCGCATACAAAGGGCAAAACCGTGGTTATGGGCAGCAATACTTTGCTGTCTTTTCCCAACGGTATGCCCTTAAAAAACCGCACGAATATCGTGCTTAATCCCAACGGAACGGACGAAGACGCAAAAGCCAAAGGCTATATTCTCGCAAAGTCGCTTGACGAGCTGTTTGCAATCCTCAAAAACTACGACAGCGAGCAAACCTACGTCATCGGCGGAGCAATGATGTACCGCACCTTGCTCCCATACTGCGACACTGCCTACGTCACCAAAGTCGATGCGGACGGCGACGCGGAAGTTTTCCACGAAAACCTTGACGATATGCCCAACTGGCAACTTGTCGAGCAAAGCGAACCCATCGACGACAACGGCTACACCATTCGTTTCTGCACGTACAAAAACAACGCTGTAAAAAGTTGAACGTTTAGAACTCTTAATACAACTTTCCCCCCTTCCTCACGTGTTTGGACTTCGGCGTTTGCGCACCGCAATCCGCCTCGTTCGCTTTGGCTACAACACATTCACTGGATGTGTTGCTTAACGCGTCGCGGCTCGCACCCCGAATAGACACATTCCGTTAATAAGTAGCCTTGAATAAGTGTGATATTCGTCCTCTACAAGAGTTTTTCGTCGTGAACTCTAAATTAGATGAACCCCCTCTTTCCGGACACGCCGGTATTTCTCCCGCCACTCAGTTAGGGGCAATTCTCTAAAAGAATATTCATCGTTCGCGGGGGAGACACGAACGCGATTGACTTCGTAACAATCGCTAGCTCGTTGCTTGCAACGAGCGGCACTCGCATAGATAGGGACATTTCACTCATTATGCCACCATCCTTTGTGCGCCAGCTACGCAACAACACGGCGCAGTCGGACGGTACAACCGTCAAGCTCGGCGCTCAAATTCTCGCCGCTTTGCGGCTCGTGTTCCGTCTTTGAAGTTGCACATACCGTTAATAAGTAGCCTTGAATAAGTGTGCATTTATCCACAATCCAAACAAAGTTTGGAATCATCACGAAAGATATCGCCACAGCGATTGAACAAGCATATTAAAAAATCCCACGCTATATTGCGTGGGATTTTTGATTGTATTGTTCTTTTACGATTAGTTGTCGCTGGCGATAATCTTGTTGAATTGCTCGAGAAGCAATGCCATTTGAGCTGCTTCTTCGCTTTGTTGTTGTGTTTGCGCAGGTGCTGCGGGAGCCGGTTGCGGAGCGGGAGCCGGTTGAGCGGGTTGTTGATAAACGGGTTGAGCGGGTTGTTGATAAACGGGTTGAGCGGGTTGTTGATAGACGGGTTGCGGTGCAGGTTGCGGAGCATATTGCACGGGAGCCGCCTTGGGTTGAGCCGCTTTCTTCACGACGGGAGCTGCGTTGACCTTCTTGTAGCCTGCGTTGAGCACGGTTTGAGTGGTCGCTTTTGCGTCGAGCACGATGACCTTGTTGCAAAGAACGGAGTTCTTGTCGGGCTCGATGACGCCTGCGACGACGTCTTTGCCGTATGCCTTCAAATACGCAATGAGCGGAGTGATATCACCGTTGCCGTAAATGAGGAAGAAACCGTCAATGTTGGGGAATTGAGCAAGTCTTGCCGCGTCGATAACTTGACGAAGGTCGAGTTTGCCTTTTCTCTTCTTGGGAAGTGCGGAAAGTGCGTCGTAGCTGTTTTCTTGGATGAACTCGCCGTAATCTTTGGTACGTTTTGCGGAATATCCGTAGAATTTGCACGCTGCGATTTCGCCGATGCGAGAAAGCTCTTCAAGTGCGGATTCAAACACGCTGAACGGAACTCTGACGCTCTCGATATCGGCAAGAACTACATATTTTTTGCTTGCTGCCATAATCTTCTTCTCCTCTTTCAAGTCGCAAAAAGCGGACTTGTAATAGTCATTTTATATTGATAAACTCATTTTAATACAAAAAGTGCGTTTTGTCTATACTTTTTTTGCTCTTTTGTAATAAAACGCCCATTGTTGCACGAAGCCTGCGTTTTCGCCGTATTTTTCAATGAGCAAATCGGACATTTTTTCGGGCGAAACGCCCTCGTATTCGCTCTCGAACGCTTTTTTAATCCACGTATCTACGGGGAACACGTCAAAGCGTGAAAATCCGAACAGCAATGCGCAATCGGCAACCTTTCTTCCTACGCCGTACAAGGACAACAATTTCGACCTCAAATCTGACGTGGAAAGTTTTTCCCACTCGTTCACATCCTCGTCCAGCAAAGTTTTTGCAACTCTGTCGAGATACGCCGCCCTGTACCCTGCGCCGATACTTGCATAGAAATCCTCGCCTGCGCTTGCAAGTTTTTCAACGCTCGGGAAAGCGTGATACTCGCCCATATCCTCGCCCAAAGTGCCACAAATGCGCTCGATTATCCCTTTTATTCTTGGAATGTGATTATTTTGCGAAATTATAAACGAAAAAATCGCTTCCGTCGGGTCTTGACGAAGAATATGTATCCCCTTGCCGTATTCGATTGCTTCAGACACAAAACCGCCGTCTTGAACTGTTTGTTGGATTGCGGCGTAATCGGTGTCGAAATCGAAATACTTTTCAAAAAAATCCTTATCGTCGCACACAACCGAATATTCGCAACCCTTGTCCTCTATGTGCGCCATATGATTTTTCGCACACACCTTGAAAGCGTTTCCGTCTTTTACGAAGCGGAAAACCTGCCCGCAATCGAGGGTTTGTTCTACGTCGAAAGTCGGCGTTTTGGGGATTGAAAACTCAATTTGCTCCATCGATAAAGTATATTTTTGCCGTCGCAAAATATTGCAAATAAGGCAACTTCTCTTTCTCTTGCGTATTTTTTATTGTACGTGCATGCACGCTCGCGCGCACACGCGCGTAAGAAAAACCGCCCGAAAAATCAGGCGGTTTCGTCATCGTTATTGTTCTTGTGCGTAAACGGAAACTTGTTTTCTGTCTTTTCCAACACGCTCAAATTTCACAACGCCGTCGATAAGCGCAAACAACGTATCGTCCTTGCCGATTGAAACGTTGTTGCCCGGATGATACTTCGTGCCTCTTTGGCGAACAAGGATGTTGCCAGCGAGAACGAATTGACCGTCGGCGCGTTTGGGGCCCAGACGCTTGGATTCGCTATCACGACCGTTGTGCGAAGAACCCGTTCCTTTTTTATGAGCGAACAATTGTATATTCATAAACATAATCATTCTACCTCCAATGTGATGAAGTCCGAAAAGTTTTCATAGAGGTCGGACGCCCCTAGATAAGCCGTTCTCAAAATCACGTCGGCATCGTGTGCCTGAGCGGAAGTCATTGACTTTGGCAACATTGCATACAAATATCCGTCTTTTGCGTCTGTTTCGTATGCTATATTGACTCCGACTATGTGCATGATGCCCAGCACTGCCGTTTGTATCACCGAACTTAAAGCCGCACAAACTATGTCCGCACCCTCTTCGGCGTACTCGCAATGCCCCGAGCACTCAACGCCCACAAACTTTCCGTCCTGTGTCGAGAACTTGACCTTGACCATCGCTTAACCCTCGATTGAAACGATCTTCAACTCGGTGTACGGTTGACGATGACCTTGACGCTTTCTGATGTTCTTTTTGGACTTGTAATGGAAAACGTAAACTTTGGGGAACTTGTCCTGTGCATTGACTTTTGCACTCACTTTGACAGCTTGTGCGTCTTGTCCTGCTTTAACGTTTCCGTTGTCGTCGACGAGCATGAGGGCCTTGAGTTCGATGACGTCGCCGATTTCAGCGTCGATTTTCTCGACCTTGACGAGCATGTCCTTCTCGACTTTGTATTGCTTGCCTCCGCATTCAACTACTGCGTACATTGTTTTTACCTCCTCTAACCAGTCTCGCCGACATAGGTGCAATCTTTGATTGACTTAAAAACCACTTTCGAGCGGCTCGACTTCTAATTTATCAAAATACAAGCGGAATGTCAAACGGTTTGGCGATATTTGTTTTGCAAATATATTAATATCTATTATATAGTGAAAAACATAGACAATCCTCACTGTTTTCAAGCGGATTTACGGCACGGTTATATTGCCGTCAAAGAAATTTGCGATACCTTTCGTGAGCGTACTTTTCAAAACCGACCGACTCGAACATCTTTCGGCTCTGCAAATTGAAATCGTAAATTTCACACTCGACGTGATCAAGCCCTATCTCTTTGGCTCTTTCAAGCATCGCCGCAACCGCACGCCTGCCAAAGTGACGATTTTGATATTGCTTGCAAATCGCCATGCCTATCTCGCCTTTGAAAAGGGATATATCCCCCACAAGACGCCACTTGCCGTTGTCTTTCACCTTGATATAGTAGCACTCGCCGCCCTTTGCAAGCGCATTGTACATTGCTTTGAGTCTTGCTAGGTCGTAGGGAAAATCGATGTTGTCCACTTGCTTGCATACGTCGAGATCCTGATACCATTCGAGAGTTTGCTTGTAGCGCGGATAATATTTGACAAGTTGCAAATCATCTGCAACTACGATATTTTTGGGTTGAACGAAATTGTCTATCATAGGTATATAATACAATTTTTTTTCAAAACCGCAAAGCAAATTGCGCCGAATATCGCATTTCGGATTTATCTTGGCTTTTCCATAAAATCGGCAAGCGTTTGATTTTTCAAATCGTCCTTTTGCCGTGCGTATTATTTTGAAGCGTCGCACCATACTATTTATAAAGGGTAACGCTTTTGCGTGTCCGAAACAAAGAGGTAAAGATGAAAGACAGCGGCAAAATAACGATCAAAAATCTCAACGTGGTTTACGGCATCGCAATGATTGCGGTCGGCATACTTTTTTGTATTCTGCGCTCATCCTTCGTAAGCGCGATGCTGACGGTCGCGGGCGTGATGCTTGCAATCGTCGGAGCGATAAATCTCATCGGCAAAAAATGGGTTGAAGGCGGCATTGAAATCACGCTGGGAATCGTGGTAATAACGTGTGGTTGGACGGTTGTCGATATTGCGCTTTTGGTGCTCGGCATCGTGCTTTGCGCTTATGCCGTTTATATGCTTATATCGCAAATATCGACGTTTAAGCGTGCAAACGTAAAAGATAAAGTGTTCATTTTGCTAAATCCCATAATTTTGTTTATCATCGGCATTTTGTTTATAGTTGCCAAATGGTATATGGTTGACGCAGTGTTTATAACGCTTGGCACGATTGCCGTATTGCAAGGAATCGCGCTTATGTTCAAAGCGGATTCCGTCGAAAAATACGACGAAAAATCTGCATAAAAACAGCGACGAAACACATCGATTACGCACATAATATTTTATAAAGTTTGTCACAAATATAAACCACCGAGCTTTGTCGGTGGTTTATATCGATTTTTACTTCAATCATCCGTTTGGTCGCTTGATTCCGATACCTGATCGGTCGGCGTTTCGTCCTCGGGGACGAGAATCTCTTTTATCAAAAATTCTCTTCCCGACAGCAAATCTTTGTCAAACGAATGGCATTTGGGACAGTATCCCTCGTTTGCAATTACGTTGAACACTTCTCCGCATTGGCGGCACTTTGCCACGCCCGGCACAACATCGAGCTTTAATTTCGTATTTTTAAAATACGGTTTTTTATCTATTGCGGCAGGCCAACACTCGTCGAGGTAGACAGGTATCACTCCGCAGAGTTCACCGACTTGCAAGACGATCGTATCGACCGACGGCAGTTTTTGCTCTTTCGCCACTTGTTCCACGACTTTGACGACCTCAAAAACTATTCCCAGTTCGTGCATATATCAATCCTTATCCTTTGTAAGCGGCTTGGCGATAATCTTACCTACGCGCTTAATTGCGTGTTTTGCCATTTCGAGAGGCAATTTTTCATACACTTTTGCAACGACGGTTTTATCGTTTCTGACAAGTTTTATCGCATCGAATTTACATTTTGTGGTGCATTGACCGCAACCGACGCACATATAAGTATCGACTTTTGCAGCGCCGCATCCGAGACAACGAGCGGTTTCCGCTTTCATTTGTTCCTCGGTGAATGTCGCTCTGTTATCCTTAAACGTGCCGTCGTTTTCCTTGATGTGCAACGGACGTTGACGTTTGACGTTATCGTATCCGCTCAAATCGAGATTGCTCTTGTCAAGTTCGATAAAGACTCTTCTGTCTCTGCCGTACTTTTGCGTTTGACCGGGCCATACCGCTCTATGCAATGAAATAGCACCTTCTTTTCCGCCGGCTATTGCGTTTATTGCAAATTTCGGACCGGTTACGCAATCTCCGCCCGCAACTATATTCTTGTCGCCCGTGACATAGAATTCATCGACTGCGACAGTGTTGTTTCTGTTGAGCTTGACGTTTGTGCCTTCGAGCAAGTTGCCCCATTCGATTCTTTGACCGATGGAAACGAGAACGTAATCGGCATCCACGACAATCGTATCGTTTTCGTCGTATTTGGGAGCGAATCTGCCTTCATCGTTGAAAACGGACAAACATTTCTTAAATTCTACGCCGACGACTTTGCCGTTTTGAACAACTATACGTTTAGGTCCGTATCCGTTGTTTATGACGATATTTTCGCTCTCCGCCTCCTCGATTTCTTCATCGAGTGCGGGCATTTCGGCTCTTTGTTCGAGAGAATACATGTTTACGGTTGCAGCGCCGTATCTGACCGCCGTTCTTGCCACGTCGATTGCAACGTTGCCGCCGCCGATGACAACGACGTTTCCGTGAAGCTTTTCCGCTTTTTCGAGTGCGACGCCTTTTAGGAAATCAACGCCCAAAATAACGCCGTTTGCATCTTCTCCGTCCACACCGAGTTTTCTTCCGGCACTTGCGCCGATTGCAAGATAGAACCCGTCAAAGCCCTCTTTCTTCAAATCGTCTATGGTTTTGTCTTTACCGACTTCGACGCCGGTTTCAAACTTTACGCCCAGTTCGCGCAAAATATCGATTTCCGCTTCAACAACGTCTTTTTCGAGTCTGAATGCGGGAATTCCGAGTGTCATCATACCGCCGAGTTTGTCTTCCTTTTCAAAAACGGTCACGCTGTAACCGTCCACGGCAAGATAGTACGCGCAAGAAAGACCGGCGGGGCCCGAACCTATCACCGCGATATTCTTCATGGAATAATCGTGCTTTTTCTTGGGGATAAATCTGTCGCTGTTGTTTTTATCTTTATCCGCAATAAACTTTTTGATTTCGTCGATTGCGACGCCTTTGTCGATTTGACCGCGCGTGCAGGCATCTTCACACTTGTGCGGACAAATACGACCGCAGATCGCCGGGAACGGATTTTCTTTCTTGATCAATTCCAAAGCGTCTTTATATTTGCCCAAAGACGCAAGTCTGATGTAGCCTTGAACGGCAATATGGGCAGGACATGCCGTTTTGCACGGCGCAGTACCGCTCTCGAGAGTATCTTGTCTGTTTTCGCGATAATCGACGTTCCACTTGTCTTTGCCCCAAACGGTATTGCGAACGGTATCGTATTTCTTTGTTTCAATCGGAGTTTTTGCACATATCTTTTGACCGAGTCTGACGGCGTTGGTAGGACAGTTTTCGACGCATTGTCCGCATGCGACGCAGTTCTCCTGATTGATTTCGGCATGGTAGTTGCTTCTTTCGGCATCCGGACAATTGAACATTGTAGAGATGCGGATTGCAAAGCACGAGCAAGCGCAGCAGTTGCATATTGCCGCCGATTCGCCAGGCCCTTCGAGGTTGGGCATTTGGTGCATCAAGCCGTTTTCTTCCGCTTTTTTGAAAATGGCTTCGGCTTCTTCTCTCGTGATTTGTCTTGCCTTGCCGGTTTTTATAAAGTATTCCGCGCCCGAACCCATTTGGACGCACATATCGTCCTCGAGGTGTCCGCACCCTTCTCCGATCATTCTTCTTGAGCGGCGACAGGAACAGGGCGACACGGAAAACGTGTCGTATTTATCGAGATAGTATGAGATTTTCTCGTAAGGCACGGCTTGGGTATCGCTTGCGATTGCCGATTCGATGGGGATAACTCTCATCATGCTTGCGCCGTACGGCAACATAGTTCCCATCGACTCCATAAGTCCGCGCGTGTACGCTTCGAATGCTTTTGCTATCTCCGGATGTTTTTGGACGTTTTCGGTGCATCCGACCATCATTTCCAACGTGCCGGGAGCAAAAATCTGCATAAAATAAAGCGTCTGACCGTTCTCGGTATAGATTTTTATAACGCCGAGATGTCCGAGTCTGTCAAGAATTCGTTTTGTTTCTTCAAGTGATTTGCCGCACTTATCGGCGACGTATTCGAGAGTTCTCGGTTTTCTGAGTCCGAGACTTGCGGCGACATCCGCTTCTTCATCCGTAAGACAATTCAACGCATAATATTCCGGAGATTCTTCGGTGATTTTTGTCATCATGCCGGCAAGACCGCCCATAACTTTGACAAGATGAAGGATGCTTTTTCTCATTGCCATAATTTTGTTACCTCTTGTTTTATTTTAATATTTTAAACCGAATCCAAGCGTTTCCGCACGAAACGGTTCGTTATCGAACATAGCGTTCATTTGTTTAGCTCGCTTAAATTCAGCAATTTTCAAAGTAGTATTTTGTATTTTTCGGGAACGGCATTGTCGATTTGCGCCGATAGCTCCTCTTTCGTAATGCGTTTATCGCTGAAAATCCAATCTCGCACCGCATAAACGCATCCGTATATAATGATTTTTGCCGTATAAATTTCGTTTTGCGATAAAGCGCGACCGTTCTTTTCCACGCACTTGTCGTTCATTCTGGCAAACGAATAGTCAAAAACGTATTTGTCATACGAATTGTCGCCAAGATATAAGAACGCGTTTTTTATTCTGTCTATATCGTTGTCGATGTAGGATAAAATGCTGTTGAACAGATCCTCCCAGCTTTTGCAGGCATTGTGCGCAAAAATTTCGTCCAATACCCTCTTATAGTTATAATTCATCACGTCGAATTTATCCAGAAAATAGCGATAGAACGTTGATTTCGACACACCGGCATTTTCAATTATCATGTTTACGGTGATCTTTTCAAGAGGATACTTCCTAAATAATGCGTTAAAGCTATCTGTTATATGCTGCTTCGTGATATCTTTTGACATGTTTGTCTCCGATTGTTTTCTGAAATCACATTATTGATTCTATATTAAATTGTTTTCCTCGAATTATCAATAGATATCGGTAAAAACACATCGACAAATGCGATACTTTTCTCGGTTTTAGTATCATTTTGACACTAAAACGAAAATTAGTGTCATTGTACATATTTACAAAGCGCACCTAAAAATGTATCATTAAAAAAAGATTAAAAATCCTTATTAAAAGGGATAAAAAAGGAGAACTTTATGGACAACGAAAAGAAAGTCGCGCTCAAAGAGCGACTCAAAAAAATGTTTGCTCCGGGCCCCGAAGCAATGGATTACAAAGTAACGCCTGCTCTTGACACCGTTCTGAAGTGGTTTATGTTTACCGTCACCATTCTCGGCGTCTCCGTGCTCACGTCAAAATTCCAAGTGTACGGCAACATTTTCTGTAACCTTGTGCTCGGCATCATAGTCTTGATTGCGATGAAACCCGTGTTCTTCGAGGCTTTGAAGCTCTCGACTCTGCTTGTAGGAAGAATTATCGTCTTATTTGCCTGTTTCGGTCTTCTTCCCGGCCCGATCTTCGTAGTCATCGTTTTGGGACTTTACATCATAAACATCCTCGAAGCGACTATGACGGACTTCTTTAAAAACAAACAATACTTCAACGGCGTTTCGGGATTGTTTGTCGCAATGGGTGCTTCCGCATTTTTCCTCGGCTCCACTTGGGGAACGACAACCACCGAGTTCTCTCAAATCTACTTCATTGACGGTTTCTCACACCTCGGCACGAATATCGAATTCACATCCGCATATTTCACGAATCAAGCGAATTTTTTCAACGGTGTCGTCACCGGAACGACAAGCGTCGGCATCGGCATAACCATCGCAATGATTATCGCTTACACCATCTGGAACTGGCTCTTCGTCACAGGCGAATTTTCTTCTTCCGTAGCATTGATGCACGTAGGTTTCTTGCTTGCACCTATCCTCGGCGTATTCATCGGCCCGCTCGTCGGCATGGGCAGATTCGGCATGGCTCCCGATCCGGGCCTCTGGCTCTTGTTCAGAGCAAGCACGCTCACGTTCGGTGGCATTTTGCAAATCGGATGCAAAAACTGGTTTGAACAACACTTCTATTTCGAGAAGTTTGACAAAGCAGTCAACTATATCAAGAACAGCAAGCCCATTCAAATCACTTGCATGATCATTTGCTGCTCGCTTATGGTGTTTGCCGTCGTCGCAGGATTTGTTCCCGCTAAATAATGAATACCGACGTGCTTTTTGATGTCAAATCAACCGATGCAAAATAACAATTTGGTCGATTTCCTTTTGGACGACCATTCTCTCGGGAGAATTTAAAATCAAAAAAACTCAATCCGATTAAAGCATTATTTTGCTCGCAACAAGCCAATAATACGAACTCTAATTTAGGGTTCGTATTATTTTTTGCTCGGGTGAATTATACTTTCAAGTGCAACACCTAAACAAAAAAACAGTTCATACGAATCTTTGGTATAATTAGTTTACCACAAAAAAATATATCCCAAGGAGAATTCGTATGAACTACTCTCATCTTATACACGAACGGAGTTTAACTACAACACCACATCGGCAAAAGCCTATAATAGAACCACCGGACTATCCGGTGGTTTTCCTTACACAAAAAAACAAGTCGAACAGGGTTCAACTTGTCTTGTTTGTGGTGGAGATGCGGGATTTGCCTTACAGCGATTGCTACCGAAGGTCAATCGCGTGCAGCCGAAGGGGTTCACACGGCAATGCCGTGTTGCGATTTTTCAAAATCGCAATAAATCCCCGCTTCGACGATATAAAAAAACAAGTCGAACAGGGTTCAACTTGTCTTTTTTGTGGTGGAGATGCGGGGATTTGAACCCCGGTCCACCCGACCGTCCTCGGCACTTTCTACACGTTTAGTTGGTGATTAAAATTTTTCTTGCTTCGGTTCACCTACAAACCTTGCTTCGATGATCTCGTGATAACAACAATCCTACCGAGAAATCGGATTGCGTTGTCTGTTTTTCTGACGCCGATTGCTGAGGGAACAGAAAACCTCAGGTCGACGTGCTGACTAAATTACGCAGCAAGAGCGAACTCCATAGAGGAGCTCTTTTGATTGTTTTTTGCGTTTAATTTTAACGTTCCGTTTTAACGTAGCCGAGCCTACGACGTGCTTATCCCGTATCAGACCGAATGTCGAATCCAGAACACCCCCGAAAGCGGACAATCAAAACCGCCTTGGTGCAATGATTATATCACATTGTATTCAAAAATCAACTCGATTTCGATAATTTAGATAAAAAACAGCCGTTTATTGCGACTGTTTTTTGAAAATTCGGTGCATTAGATGCAACAAAATTACTTGTTCATCACTTCAAGACATTGTGAAAAGAACTTCGTTGCGGTTTCCATTGCGTCGATGCTCACGCGCTCGTTGATTGCGTGGATGCGTTTTTGATCGTCGAGCGTCATAAGGAAGGGCGTAAAACGGTAGATGTTGTTGCACACATCGCCGTAATAGCGGCTGTCGCTGTTTGCGATAAACATATACGGAGCGGTGACCATCGTCGGGAATATTTGCTTGATTGCGACGTTGAGATCGTGCCACGGTTTGACGTCGATGGGCGAAACGGCGGTCGCTTCCGTGCCCTTGCCGTGCCTTTCCACCTTGACGTTTTTGCCGAGAAGTTTTTGAGTGTATTCAAGCACTTCGTCGCTGCTCACGCCCGTGATGATACGCGTGTTTATATTTGCCGTAACCTTGGGCGGAATTACGTTTTCCGCGTCGCTTCCGTGCAACATTGTTTGCGCAAACGTCGTTGAAATGAGCGAGTTGGTAAGAGGAATTTTTTTGAACACGAATTTGAGCAGCGGGCTCAAAATATCTCTGTTGACGAGTATGAATCTAAACGGGAATTTGACGTGAGGAGCGATGAGCTTGAACGTTTGCTTTGTTGCAGGCGTCCACTTGCTAGGCATGGGATGCTTGTCGAGTTTTACGAGTGCCTTACCCATGATAGCCGCCGCAGACGGTTTTGAGGGATTGGATGCGTGACCGCCCGCTTTCTCGACGGTGAGCGTCATGTTCATATTGCCCTTTTCACACGTTGCGATAAGACCGAAAAGCTTGTCCTCGCCTATCATTTTGCCGTCGATAATCGTGCCGCCCTCGTCAACTATGTATTCGAGGAGGATATTCTGCCGTTTAAACCAATCGCAGATATGCGCCGCGCCCTCTTCCGTCCAAGCCTCTTCGTCATGGCCGAAGCAGAAATACACGTCACGCTGAGGTTGCCACCCTTCCGAGAGCAATTTTTCCGTTGCTTCGAGAAGGGAAATCATCGTACCTTTCATATCCTGCGTTCCGCGTCCCCAAATGAATCCGTCGTCTATCGTGCCGCCGAACGGTTCGTAATCCCAGCCCTCTTTGGGAGCTGGTACGACGTCTTGGTGTGCCAAAAACGCGCCTGGAAGCAAAGACGAATCTTTGCCTTTGAAACGATAAACAAGGCTGTAATTGTTTATAACGGTTTTTTGAGCCGTCTTGTGAACGAGCGGATAAGTTTTCTCAAGCCAAGCGTGATAGTCGTAAAAAGGCTGATCTACGCCCTCAAATTCGCCGACCATAGACACAGTCGGGATTTGGACTGCCTCCGAAAGATGGCGCGCTATGAGATCTTTGTCGAACTCTCTTGCTTTGTACTCCCCTGCGTCGATTTCTTTCGGCCTGCAAAGAAGAGTGCGAATAATCATTGTTGTAAGCAACATAACTTTTCTCCTGCGTATGAGATATTGATATTATAATATTCATTCTGCGCTTTGACAAGATGCAAACGATTTTTTTGTACAATCGTATTCGATTTTTGTCCGCAAAACTTGAGCGAAAATGCACAAAGTTGACATTTACGTCCTATATGATAAAATATAAAGGATAAATCGGAGGTTCATTATGAAAAAGAAAGCATTGCTGCTTGTCGGGATTCTTATAATCGCCTTGACGTTCTCAACCGTTTTGGTCGCCTGTAACCCCGACAAGATGGAAAATATAGTCGGCACGTACAAACTTGTCGTCGACACTCGCACCCAGTACGAACAGGAAACCGTTGACAACATTGCAACGTACGGACGAGAAGCGTATATCGTCCTCACCGGCGAAGATTACGGTTACTACATATACAAGGACAACGACACTCCGCTCTCCGCGCGAAAAGTCAAACTCAAATACACTTTGAACGACGAAAACCAAGTTACGTTGATAAGCTATATCCTCGGCGAAGGCGTAAACAGCAAGACTTTCAACGTCGATTCGAGAGATAGAATCGCACTGATTTCGCGCTGGCCGTCCGCAAGCAAAATCATTGACGCGTACGACGTCCGGTTCAACAAGGTAAGCGACAAAACCGACCTTTCGACAGTGAAGGAAGCCTACGGCGAATTGCCCGTGTTCGACTATGATTTGTATCAATACAACTCGACGTATTATGCGGAAATCACAAACAACTTGCAAAAGAATTTTAGCAAATACATTTACAAATACTACGCTGTCGATTCCGCAAAATGCACCGCAACACTCTATTATGCGTTGAAAGAGGACAAAATGCCTGTCGTCGAAAAGAACATTGCAGTGTCCTTCACTCGCGACCAAGAAACGAATAAACCCGTTAAAATGACCATCGGCGACGTCGAATACGACCTTACGAGCGGACTTCCCACCCGCCCCGTCCAAGTGACCGTAAGCGGCGAGGTCGTTGACGTCGAAGAACAATTGTGCTGGTTCAACTATTCCGAAGTCGCCCCCGAAGACTACGACGCATACTTCCTCGGCTTGATTGAAGAATACGAACAATCCCTCAAAGACGCCGAATAAATCAATCATTCAAATAACAAAAAAACGATTGCCTATCACGCAATCGTTTTTTTGTTGTACTAAAAGAAAATCTAATCATATTGTACACTCATATGTTAAATCCGCCTTATAAAGCGAGGCAATATATGCTCTGAAAATCAAGCAATGACTATGCTACCGCCGTCGGCGGAGGTGAATTTGAAAGCGGTTTTGCCGAGGGCTTGCAGCGAATAGGCAAAGCCTGCGTTGTCGGAGTTGCCGATCAAAGCGTTGATTGCCGTCGTGCCGATTTGCAAATTCATATTTTCCGCGCTGCCGATTTTGAGCACGGCGTCGAGCGTGTGGAACAAATCGTCCGTATCGTCCGCCGAAAGATTGTTGAGTTTGAGTTCCTTATGCGCGACGGAGTAGCCCATTTTATCGTCGGTCTTTTCCACTCTCACGGTTGAAGACACGTAGAGTTCGTCCGGCACGTACTTTTTGAAAAGCGAGAACGGAAAGTCGTTCATTTCGTCCTTAAACGGTTTAAGATTGACTTTTGCCACCACGTTGAAGTCCGCGCTGCCGTTCTCGGAAACGTTTGCAAAATTCATTTGAACGAGCCTTACGGACAATTCCTTTTCACCGATTTTGACCAAACCGCCCGTTTGGCCGAAGAAAATGGTTTGAGCCAGTGCGCCTGCCTGCTTGGATGAAAACACGATCTCGTCCGCAAACGGCATCGGGGACGTTATTGCGGAAAAGTCCACCTTGTAGCCCTCGTACCCTTCCCCCTCGTTATACGAGATGAGTCCGTTTAGGTTTTTGTCCATAGCCGTCTTGACGTCCGCCATATCGTTTGCGGAAAACGCATTGGGGCAAAGAGTTTTTTCGTCGGGTGTTTGCGACAGCGTTTTGAGTTGACCTGCGGTTCTGAACAGATCGATTCCGTAGGTCGAACGAACGTAAATATATCCGCCGATAACCGTAACGCCCGCAAGCGCAACAATGACGATAAGCGTAATAATAAGTCCTTTTATTGCTTTCATAAATACTCCTATGAGTAGACAGTTCGGCAAAAGCCGATATACCTGTCGAAGCCGTCCGCATTTACTACGAACGGCTCGTTGTTATTATATCATCTTATTTCTTTTTGGTAAATAGTGCTTTGATTTTTGCTCCGAGATTTTTGAAGAAGTTGCCGATTGCGGTAAAGCCTTTCTTCAAAGCTATGCCCAAGTCCGCAAAAGTCTTTTTCTTGACTGCAAACCAGAAGATTGCAAATCCGCCGATTCCCACAAGCAGCAGCGTGCCGATTACGATACCTGCAATTTGTCCGCCCGAAAGTCCGTCCTTTTTAGCAGGTGGAGTGATTTCGCCGCCCGAAGACGTATCTTCATATACGGCGGTAAGAGTTGTTCCTTCCGCCACCGTAAAGGTGTATTCCTTTTGGGTGCTGACGATTTTTCCGCTTTCGTCCTGCCAGCCTGTGAACACTTTGCCTTCTGCAGGCTCGTTTGCGGTAACGGTTATGCTTTCACCTTTTTTAACAACTCCTGCGCCCGTTCCGCCGTTGACTTTGATTTCAACGGACGGTTTGGAGTCAACAGCTCTGAAATGCGCTTGAATCTTAATGTTGCTTGTATTCAAATCAGACACGAGATCGTCCGTCTGCTGCAACACGCACGCAACGACGAACAATACCCCCGCAACCGCATAGGGCAATATACTATTCTTTTTTGATTCGCTTATGCCCATCGGTTACGCTCCTTTTGATTTTCGGGAAAAGACTTTGGTCATATTATAACATTACACGGCTCGCAAAAATAGATTTTTGCATTGCTGTCGCATTTTGTTATTCGCTGAACGCAAATAACAGCCGTTCGTTGAAATACGGCGCTCGAAAACCCTTGCAAACAAGTTTTCTCGCTTGTATTATAGCATATTTTATGCTTTTTTCAAGCGCATTCGCCCTGCCGTCAAGATTTTAGAATTTACATACCATCTAGAGAAACAATCGTTTTATTTTTATCTCTCAACTTGTATTTGCAACACAATTTTATGGACATACATATAACAGTAAAATCGGCATGGAAAAAATGTATGAATTGAACGTTTTCATACACTTTAAATTTATTTTAGGAGGATTCTTTTATCTAAAGATTTTTTAATTCCACCACTTCAAGTGGTGGTTTATTGTCGCTAAAGGCTACAATGAAAAAACGCCCTCGATTTCGGGGCGTTTTTATTGGTTTTTCGCCGTCTTATTTAAGCAGATTTTCGGCATCGTCGAAGTTTGTTTGCACCGCCTTGAACACGTCCGAAAGACGCTTGCCGTCCACAAAGCAATGGTTGACCGTTATGTTCAAAAGCATGACGCATTTGCCGTTTTCCTCGCGATATTTGTCCCAACATACTCTTGCACACGAAGAGGATTCGTAGTTGTTGTCGGGAAGTGGATGCGAAAAAGATTCCACGCTTATCCACGGCAAACAAGTGATATAATAATCGTCGAAACCGCTTGCGTCGTTGTATTGATCGTCAAAGGACGTTTGCGATTTTTTCTCCTCGATTATTCTTCGCGTTTCGTTGTAAAAGCCCTGATAATCGTCTATCATTTTGAAGCCGGCATTTGCAAATCTGCCCGAATCCGTCATCACGGTGAAAGTGGGATTTATCACGTCGTACAAACGGATTTCGCCTCCAACCTCGCGCATACGCATTTCGGGCACGGAGTTGAGTGCCTTTGTGACGAGATAGAGCGTATTGGCAAAAAAACTCGTCTTTTTCTCTTTCGAAACGCGGACAAGCTCGCTTACGTCAACTTTGACGTTCATGCCGTAACACGGATTTGCAAAGGTGCGGAACCATGCATACTGCGACGGATTTTCAAGCTCTTCCACTCTATATGTTTTGTACATATGCCTTTATTTTGTCCTTTTCGTTTATTCCTGCTCGTCGAATCTCAAATACGCTTCTTTGAGAATTTTGGCACAGTTTTCCACTCCGATCGCCGACGTATTGAGTGTGATATGATAGTTTTTGGCATCTCCCCACTCGCTGTCGGTGTAATAGCGATAGTGTCTTGCTCTCATACGGTCGTTTTCTTTAATCATGCGCTCGGCTTTCTTTTGGTCGTCGGTGCGCTTGAACACTTTTATTATGCGCTCCACCCTCGACGGCATATCCGCGTGGATAAACACGTTGAGGCATTTGCACTTGTCTTTGAGCACGTAATCGGCGCAACGACCTACGATGACGCACGCGCCTTGTTTTGCGATTTTCTCTATTGCGTCCGCTTCGCATGCGTAAATCTTCGATTCGACGTTTTCGAAGTTGGAGACGAGATTTCCGCCCCACATGCCTGCCGTAAACGCAACGGATGACAAACCTTTCATCTTCTGTTCGTTTTCTTTGATAAACTCTTGCGCAAAGCCAGAATCCTCGGACGCCATCGCAATGATTTCCTTGTCGTAAAAGGGAATACCCAGCTCGTCCGCAAGCAATTTGCCCACAAACCTTCCGCCGCTGCCGTACTCTCTTGATATTGTGATAATCGTGTTCATATGCCCTCCTTCCGAGCGAAAACGCCACGTTTTTCTTTATTTAATTATCCGCCATTTCGATATGTTCGTCAATACGCATTTTTAAAAAAGCGTTTATTTTTGTGCGATTTTCGTCATTTCTAACAATAAAATTCGGGTTTTGCCATATCCCGTCTTTATTGACTTTTACGCTGCAAAAAACTATAATTGACGCATCAACACTGCGAGGTACTTTATGCCATACACGGTATATCTCAAAAAAGGCGAGGAAAAACGCGTGCTTCAAGGGCACAGCTGGGTGTACGCAAACGAAGTCGCACGCATAGACGGCAAGGACAAAAACGGCTCTTTGGCAACCGTTTGCGCATACGACGGAAAATTTATCGGCAAAGGCTATATTAACCACCTTTCAAAAATTCTAGTCCGCATATTCATTCGCGACGAAAATCAAATCGACGACAAAAACCTTTATATCGAGCGCATAACTCAAGCAAAAGCTTCTCGCACAGCTTTGGGCTATGACAACTGTTATCGCGCGATCTTTGCCGAAGCGGACAACCTGCCCGCACTCATCGTGGACAAATACGACGATTATCTCGTGTGCCAGTTTTTATCTCTTGGTATCGACAAACAAAAGGACACAATCGTTGACAGCCTTGTCAAAGTATTTGCCCCTAAAGGTATATACGAACGCAGCGACGTTGCCGTCCGTCAAAAAGAAGGACTTGAAGAGCGCACGGGCGTTTTGTTTGGCGAAGTTCCCGACAAAATCGTCATCACGGAAAACGGACTGAAAATGTCCGTCGACGTGAAAAACGGACAAAAAACGGGATATTTTCTCGACCAAAAAGAAAACAGATTTGCCGCGCGCAGATACGCAAAAGGCAGAGTTTTGGACTGTTTTTGCAACAGCGGCGGTTTTTCAGTCAACTGCGCACTGTCGGCAGACGAAGTCGTTGCTTGCGACATCTCGAAAACCGCACTTTCAAACGTCGAAGAAAACGCCTCTCTGAACGGTTTTACAAACATAAAAACCAAGTGCGCCGATGTTTTCGACGCATTGCGAGAGTACAAAAACAACGGCGAAAAATTCGACCTCGTTATTCTCGATCCTCCCGCATTCTGCAAGAGCGCAAGCGAAGTCAAGGACGCATACAGAGGCTACAAAGACATCAATGTGCTGGGCATGAAACTTGTAAAAAGCGGCGGATACCTCATATCGTCGTCTTGCTCGCACTATATGACTTTTCCACTTTTTGAAAAAATGCTTGTGGAAAGCGCAAAAGAAAGCGGCAAAATCGTACGCACGGTTGAGATAAAATCGCAAGCACCCGACCATCCGTCACTTCTCTGCGCCGAAGAAACGCAATACTTGAAATTTTTCGTTTTGCAAGTTATGTAAAACGCTTGCGATTTTTAACTTGTATGATTTTCAACTTGTATAAAAACAAACGCGCACCGAAAAGCGCAGTTCCCATAGGGAATGAAAAAAACGAATAACGATAAAGAACTCTCGAATAAATTGTTCGAGAGTTCTTTTTGCTTGTAATTAAGTAAGCTATCATAACCCCACTTGCTAGTATACCCAAAAAGCAAATACAAAGCAAAATTAACAAAACGATAAACTTTGGTTTCGAAATATTCCTTCCTCCCGATAATGTGGCTCTTATATCATTTTCGGTTATACTGTTTTTCTCCATTGTTTTGTTGTGTTTGAGATTTTGATTGTTTCGATACATATGCTATTATATTGTCAATATGTTAAAATGTTCTTTAATAATTCAATTATACAATAACATATTCTATAATGTCAATGGCAACCGAAAACCGACAAAACGCATAGTCCGATTGCATTTTGTAGAAACCGTTGTACTCGCCGAGAGCGGAATTGGCGTAGACCATAGAGAACAAGATTCTCGAAAAATCGAACATTGCGATGCCCGTGGACAACTCGCCCATGTCTATAAGGCAACACTCGCCGTCTTGCACCATGATATTGTTGATATTGAGGTCGTCGTGCACGCAACCGTCGCTGTCGGGAACGAGGTCGAGAAAGCGATGCAGATACCGTCTTTCCTCTTCGCTGACACCCGTGATGTTTGCTTGCGCTGCTGCTTTTTGCGAGACGAAACGCTGTTTCGTGTCGCTGCACCTTGCGGCTTTTTTTACAGCCTGCGCAAGCCGTTTTTATCAGCTTGTATGAAAACAGCCGTCTTGTCGACGGCTGTTTCATTGTGTTTACGCTCTGGGGTTCTTGATGTTTGCCTGCGCTGCTGCAAGGCGTGCGATAGGCACTCTGAAGGGGGAGCAAGACACGTAGTCAAGACCAATTGCGTGGCAGAATTCGATGGAGGAAGGATCTCCGCCGTGCTCGCCGCAGATACCGCAATGCAAATGATCGTTTGCACCTCTGCCAAGTGTGACTGCCATCTTCATAAGTTTGCCGACGCCGGCGGTGTCAAGACGTGCGAACGGATCGGACTCGTAAATCTTTGCTTGATAGTAACTGGGCAAGAACTTGCCTGCGTCGTCACGGCTGAAACCGAACGTCATTTGCGTGAGGTCGTTCGTACCGAAGCAGAAGAAGTCTGCCTCTGTTGCGATTTCGTCCGCTGTGAGAGCCGCTCTGGGGATTTCGATCATCGTGCCGACTTCGTATTTGAGATCGACGCCGCTTTCTTTGATGACTGCGTCGGCGGTTTCTACAACGGTCTTCTTGCAGTATTTAAGCTCTTTGACTTCGCCGACGAGCGGAATCATGATTTCGGGCATAACCGTCCAATCGGGATGACGTTTTTGGACGTTGATAGCCGCCTTGATGACCGCTTTGGTTTGCATAACCGCGATTTCGGGATAAGTGACTGCCAAACGGCATCCTCTGTGGCCCATCATCGGGTTGAATTCATGCAAGCTGTCGCAAAGAATCTTAATTTCGGAAACGGATTTGCCTTTTGCTTTTGCAAGAGCTTCGATATCCTTTTCTTCTGTGGGAACGAACTCGTGGAGCGGAGGATCCAAGAAACGAATGGTTACGGGCATACCTTTGAGAGCTTCCATGAGGCCTTCGAAGTCTGCTTGTTGCATAGGCTCGATTGCGTCGAGTGCTTTGACACGCTCTTCAACGGTTTCGGAGCAAATCATTTCACGGAATTTGTCGATTCTGCCGGGGCCGAAGAACATGTGCTCGGTACGGACAAGACCGATGCCTTGTGCGCCGAGTTCTGCAGCTCTTTGTGCGTCTTGGGGAGTATCAGCGTTGGTGCGAACGCCAAGTGCTTTATACTTGTCTGCGAGCTTCATGATTCTTCCGAAATAACCGCTGTTGGGATCTGCGGGAACGGTCTTGATGATCGTGTCGTAGATGTTGCCCGTCGAGCCGTCGAGTGAAAGGCCGTCGCCTTCGCGGAAGATCTTTCCTGCGAGTTCAAAATATTTTTCTTCTTCGTGCATCTTGATGTCGCCGCAACCGGAAACGCAGCAGGTTCCCATTCCGCGAGCAACAACCGCCGCGTGAGAGGTTTGACCGCCGCGAACGGTGAGGATGCCTTGTGCATATTTCATACCTTCGATGTCTTCGGGAGAAGTTTCGAGTCTGACGAGGACGACTTTCTTGCCTGCCTTGCCTTCTTTGACTGCGTCTTCAGCCGTGAAAACGATCGTGCCTGCCGCAGCGCCAGGAGATGCCGCGATACCTTTGCCGACGATGTTTGCTTTGTCCGCTTCTTTGAGTGCCTTTGCGTCAAATTGCGGATGGAGCAACATATCGAGAGTCTTTGCATCGATTTGGAGGAGTGCTTCTTGCTCGGTGATCATACCCTCGTCGATGAGGTCGCAAGCGATGCGGATTGCAGCCGCTGCGGTACGTTTACCGTTTCTGGTTTGAAGCATATAGAGTTTCTTTTGTTGAATGGTGAACTCCATATCTTGCATATCTCTATAGTGATTTTCCAAAATCTTGCAAACGTCTTGGAATTGCTCGTACACTTCGGGAAGAACTTCTGCCATTTGAGAAATGGGCATCGGGGTGCGGACACCCGCGACGACGTCTTCGCCTTGTGCGTTCATAAGGAACTCACCCATAAGACCGGGTTCGCCGGTTGCGGGGTTACGCGTGAAAGCAACACCCGTGCCGCAATCGTCGCCCATGTTGCCGAATGCCATCATTTGGACGTTGACTGCCGTGCCCCAGCTGTACGGAATGTCGTGATCCATACGGTAGATGTTTGCGCGGGGGTTGTCCCAGCTGCGGAAAACCGCTTTGATTGCTTCGAAGAGTTGTTCCTTCGGATCGGACGGGAAAGGTTTGCCGATCTTTGCTTGATACTCTGCTTTGAACTTGCCTGCGAGTTCTTTGAGGTCGTCTGCGGTGAGTTCGACGTCATAGGTGACGCCTTTTTTCTCTTTGAGTTCGTCAATGAGAGCTTCGAAGTACTTCTTGCCGACTTCCATAACGACGTCGGAGAACATTTGAATAAAACGTCTGTAGCAGTCCCAAGCCCATCTGGGATTGCCGGATTTCTTTGCCAAAACTTCCACAACGTCGTCGTTGAGACCGAGGTTAAGGATTGTGTCCATCATACCGGGCATGGACGCTCTTGCGCCCGAACGAACGGAAACGAGAAGCGGATTTTCTTTGTCACCGAATTTCATGCCCGCTTTTTCTTCGAGCTTGGTGATGTTTTCCATGATTTCCGCTTTGATGTCGTCGTTGATTTGTCTGCCGTCCTCATAGTATTGAGTGCATGCTTCGGTCGTAATAGTGAAACCGTAAGGAACAGGAAGACCGATGTTGGTCATTTCTGCGAGGTTTGCGCCCTTGCCGCCGAGAAGTTCACGCATTTTTGCATTGCCTTCGGCAAACTGATAAACGTATTTTTTGCCCATTTAGAATTCCTCCTAAAAGATTTCTTTATATTCATTGACTATGATAACAAAAAACGCTTTTTTTTGCAAGAAGTTTTATAATGTTGCAGAAATATTTTATATGTGTATATTATTTTTTATAATCGAGCGCAAAACGCAAAATTTTTCTTTTTCTAATTTCCAAAATGAGTTGCGCGCGACGTTTTTTTTTGTTAAACTTTGTTTATCAAATTTTTTTAGAGGTGCAACTTTTATGGACGCTGACCCACGAAGTAGTCAACAACTCCACTAATACGCACACGCTTTAGGTTCTCCTGCGTGGCGCGTATTGCTATGCCCCAGGAGGACAAAATGATCCAAGTCTACAAAAAAGTCAACAAATCCGTCATCGAAGTAGATCCCGAACTTATCGTCGAGGGCTACGATTTCACCGAGCAATGGATTCATATGTCAAACCCCACCGACAAAGAAATCGAGCTCGTGTGTTCCTCATGCAAAATTCCCGAGGACTACGTCAAAGCGGCACTGGACTCCGAAGAGCGCGCTCACTGCGAAAAAGAGGACGGCATACTCATGGCAGTCACCGACATTCCTATCACCGAGGAAGACGACGATCGCTACACTTACGCAACCCTGCCTTTCGGCTGCATCACAACGGAAAGCACAATCGTTACGGTTTGCCTAAACGAAACGTCCATAATCAACGACCTTATGGCAGGACGCTACGTCAAGGATTTCAACATCCACAAGCGCACTCGTTTCGTGCTTCAACTTCAATACGTAATTGCAAAAAAATATTTGCAATACCTCAAACAAATCGACAGAGCAAGCCAACGCGTTCAAGCAGAGCTTGAAAAAGCTATGAAAAACGAAGGCCTTATCGAGATGCTTTCACTTGAAAAATCCCTCGTTTACTTCTCCACTTCTCTGCGTGCGAACACCGCCGTGCTCGACAAGTTCCCGCGTCTTGTCAAATTTTTCGAAGAAGACGACGATTTGTGGGACGACGTGCTTATCGAAAACAGACAGGCAATCGAAATGTCAAACATCTACCGCGACATTCTGAGCGGCACGATGGACACGTACGCTTCCATCATTTCCAACAACCTCAACGTCGTCATGAAGACGCTCACCGTCCTCACGCTTTTGGTTGACACCCCTGCAATGATCGCCGCACTTTGGGGCATGAACACGGGCGTTCCTTTCGAGGGCAAACTTTGGGGGTTCTGGGTTGTCGTCGGCATAAACGTGCTTATTTGCATTGCGCTGATAATCGTGTTTATCAAGAAAAAAATGCTCAAATAATACGGATTTTGGAAAAATCGAATCGACACAAAAAAAATCGGCAAACCGCCGATTTTTTTATTGCCGAAGAATAGTTTTATATCGTTGAAATTTGTCAACCGTTTTATCTTTTTTTCGGTATTCTATCCGCTTTAATTGCAATGTCCGTCGCATTTGCGAATGGTGTTTTATTTTGCGTTTTTCCACATAAAAACGGAAGCGTTACGCTTCCGTTTAAAATTTTGCGTTTTTTTGCCAAAACCGATATTCTATCAGCCTTGAATGAGGGACTTCATGACCTTTGCCATGCATTGAATGACAATCTTCTTTTCTGCCGGCACGTCCTTGTACTTGTTGTACGTGCTGAGCAAAAGCGTTGCGATGTTCATCTTCATTTGCTTGGACATGTTTTGAGCAAGCATATAATCGACGAGGTTGGGAAGTTTGACAAGTTTTGCCGGCTTGACGATTTCGTCGTCGTCCTCGCTCGGACCGTCAACCACGTAAACCACTTCCTCTTTTTGCTCTTCGCTCGCAGTTTCGTCGGCAACGGATTGTTCTTGCGGCTCTTCTTGTTCGACCTCTTCCACTGCAGGCTCTTCGGCTTCTTCCGTTTGCTCGTCAACCGTTTCTTCTTGAGCTTGCTCTTCGACTTGCTCTTGAGAGGGCTCTTCTTTCACTTCTTCGAGAGCGGGAGTTTCTTCGGCGGTTTCCTCTACGGGAGCTTCCTCTGCCGGTGCTTCGTCTTTGACTTCTTCTACGCTTTCGCTTGCTTGTTCGGATTGAGCGGACTCGTCGTCAACGGGCTGCGCAACAAGGTCATCGCCTTGTTCTTGTTTGAGAATATAGGCTATGGCTTCGTACTCTTTGGGGAGTGCGTTGTCGTCTTCGTCGTCATCGATGAGTTCGCTTTCAAGGAAAATTTTGTCTTCTTGCTTCTTTGCCGCCTCTTGATCGGCTTGTTGCTTTTGAAGCTCTTGCTGTTGTTGCAAGCGCAATTCTTCTTCGCGGCGTTCTGCTTCGAGTTTCTTTTTCTTCTTACCAAACATCTTTACAATCCTCGCAATGTTTTATTGATATTCTTGATATTTTGCGTCGGCTCACAATTTTCCCGACGTCGATTTTTTAGTTGTTGCTTTGCAAATCGCGCATCACTTTGGAAAGGCAAGACACGACGATTTTGCGATCTTCTTTGCTGTCCTTAAACTTATTGTACGTACCTATAAGCATTGTTGCGATTTGAATTTTCATCGCTTTGGGCATATTTTTCGACAGCATATAGTCCACCAAATTGGGCAATTTGACGAGTTTTGCCGGTTTGACGTGCTCGTCATCATCCTCGTCGTCACCTTCAACGACATAGACCACTTCGGGTTCTTCGTCCTCTTGCGCCTCTTGGATTTCTTCGCTTTCCGTCTCCGATTGTTCCTCTTCGGACTCGTCCTCGCTTTGCTCTTCTTCGCTCGCAACGTCCTCTTCGGCGGAATCTTCTACGTTTTCTTCTTCTGCGCTGTCCGCCGTAGATTCTTCAACGGCTTCTTCCGTTTGTTCGTCCTCCTCGATGTCGTCAACGTCCTCGGACGCTTCCGTTTCTTCGCTTGCCGTATTCTCTTCCTCTACGTCCTCGGAGTTGTCTTCATCGGCTTCTTCGATTTGAGACTCTTCGGTTTCTTCCGCTTGCTCGTCAACTATTTCTTCTTGAGCTTGCTCTTCGACTTGCCCGTCCTCTTGAACGGACTCTTCTTCGACAGGCTCTTGCTCTTCGCTTTCTTCTTGCTCGGCAGGTTCGGATTGTTCGCTTTCTTCAACCGCAGCGGTTTCTTCTTGCTCGTCGATTTGCTCTTCTTCGTTTTCGGGCACGATTTCCTCTTGCTCCTCAACGGCTTCTTGCGGTTCTACGACTTCTTGTTCGAGCTGTTCGTCAAGGACTTGCTCGGTTTGCTCGTCCTCTTCCTCTGCCTTTTGTTCGACTTCTTCCTCTTGCTCTTGCAAAAGTTCGTCTATATGCTGTTGTTCGGCAACTTCTTGGTCGCCTTCTTCGATTTCGGTTTTAGTTTGGTCGGATTCCTCTTGGGCAATCTCTTCGACCTCTTCTTCCTGAGCGTTGAGGATTTCGTCAATGCTTTCTTGCTCGTTCTCTTCAGTTTCCGACTGTTCTTTCATTTTCTGCTCGATAAGAGCTTCGATGGGCGTTTGCTCGTTTTCGTCGATATCGACAGCCTTTGCAGTGTTGCGCGCAATAATTTCTTCAACCAAAGCGTTGAGCTCTTGAAGGGGCGAAGAATCGGTTGCGTAATTGCTTTCGATTTGGAGATTGACCTTTGCGTCGAGGTCCTCTTGCATAGCCTCGAAAGTTTCAAGACATCTTTGATTTTGCTTGCGAGCAAGAATCACGAGCACGAGATAAATCACGCCGATAAGCACGAGAGCGACAAGGTGTACGACGCCCATTTTCGCGTCTTGCAAAGTGCCGTAACCCCAAAAGGCAAACAAGCCGAGCAGTATAAGGGATATTGCGAGGAACACGCCCGAACGCACGTCTTTGTTCTTTTTGACAAACTTGTCGTAGACGGCGCTGTCGCTGACTATATCGCTGGGGTATCCGAAACGCACTCCGAGATATTGCACCCATGTGTCGCGAAGTTGTTGCGGCGTCTTTTTGGAGAAACAATGCGCCGTGAAATCGCTGACGTTGTCGTCGTCAACGGCATCGACGTTGGCAAGGTATTTTCTGATTTTTTTGCTTGAAACGTAAAGTTTGCGGGCATGAGAGCCGAGCAATGTGAAAGCAGTTATGACGCCAATACCCGAAATCACCGACAGTACGACGATGAAAAACATTTTGATGTCGACGACAGGAAGTTTTTCGGACACTCCTGCAAGCCAATGAAACGCCTCTTCGAAAAATTCCACGATTATCCTCCGTTTCGATACCGATGTGCGCGTCGATAAATTTAAGAAATATCTATATAATTATACATAGCGCACGCATAAAAATCAAGAACATTTTTCAAACAAATGAATTTTTTTATCAAAATTTTCCTCGTGTGCGCAAAAAGAAAAAACGCCCGGCAAAATCGCAGAGCGTTTTCTATCTTTCAAAGCGTTTACCGTTTTAGACAAAAGTCTTTCTATTTCAAGACGCGGTTTTGCTTTTTCTACCGCACGTTTTACAATCATTCGATGCAAACAAGTCCTATACTTTCAGCGTCTTTCCGGTTGCGAAAGAATAAAGCAAAATTTCATCGATTTTTGCGCCTATTGCGCTTTCAACCGCCGATTTGTACAGATAAAGTTGCTTTTTGTACTTTTCAACCGTTTTTTCGTCTTTGAGCGACGAAGTTTTGAAATCGACGATTATCTTCTTTTCGTCGTTGATAAACAGGTCGATTACGCCTTGCACCAACACTCTGTCGTCGCTTGAAAAATCGTCGGATACGTCGCTTGCCTTTTTGTACATCATAAAGGATTGTTCCCTATGGCACCTACCCTTCTTTTCTGCCTCGCGCGCAATCTGCATAATCCCGCTTTCAAGGCATGCGACGATGTCTTTTGCATCAACCGCGGCTTTTTCTTCGGCTGTGAGAATATTGCGTTTTACAAGCGAATTTATCTGTTCTTCGACCTCGCTTAAACCGCTTGCGAAATAGTCGATATATTGCATAACCTTGTGGTAAGCAGTGCCTCGTTTCGCCGCATCTTCAAACAAGTTTACGGTATCTTCGTCCATGCTGTCGAGAGCGGAAACGCTGTACTTCATCGCAAGCGAAGTTGCTTGTTTGTACGGATATTCGAACGATTGCGCCTGTTTTATCGCGCTCACGATTTCATCGTTCGGCAAAAGTTGCAGCCTTTCGTTTTTGACGCTGCGATTCTCCTCGTCGCCGGAGTAATGGCGGAAGGGCACACACTTCACCGCGCCGTCGAAAACCGCGTTTGAAATGAAATCGATATCGCATCCCGCGCCGCCCAGTCTTGCCGTTACGCCGAAGCCCGCGCTCTTCGTTTCGCTGACGGTTGCCGTGATATACATCAGCTGTTTGGCGCGCGTGAGCGCAACGTAAAAAAGTCTTATTTCCTCTTTGAGCTGATTGTCTTTTATACACTTTGCCACTGCAAGTTTGGACAGCGTGAGCGAATTTTTGGTTTTGTTTTCGAAATCGAAAGAATTCATCCCCACAAGCCCTTTGTTGTTGGACTTGTCGCCGCCCATGCCTTTGCCTGTCAAAATGAGATCGCCGGATCCCGCCTCGTAATTGAATCCGAATGCGGTGTCCGCAACGAACACGACGGGATTTTCAAGTCCCTTGTAGCCGTGAAAAGTGGATATGACCACTCTGTCGCCGCCCGTCGCGCCTCTGTCGCCGCCGTCGGCTTCACAGTAATCGCGCAGGAATTTGCCGAGAGAATCGTCCTCGTCGGGACTTTGCATAAACGCTTTAAGCCCGTACACGTCTCCCTCTCCCGATCGCATGAGATACGCCTCGTAACAGCAATCTCCGACGATATCGTTCATAAGGTTTTTTACGCTTTCAAAGCTCGCTTTGAGTCTATATCTCTCGAGTGTTTTCAGCGTATTTCTCGCTTTTTTCGCAACGGACGAATCCGAATGAGCCGCCGCCAAAAACTTGTCGTAAAGGCAATCGCCGTCTTCGGATGCGATCAACGCAACTTCGCTCTCGTCGTAGCCGCCGAAATAGGACAACAAATATCCTGCGAAAGGAATGTCTTGTCTGGGATTGTCGAGCACGCGCAAAAACGCCACAAGCTCTCTTTCCGGCAAAGAAACCGATTTGCCGAACGCTCCTTCGTTGACGGGTATTCCTTTCGATTTGAGAGTTTTTACGATTTCTTTCGCACCCGTCGAGCGTGAGCGGAACAACACTGCGATATCGCCGTAACCGATATACTTTCCGTCGCCCTTTGCTCTTCCGACGAGCTTTTGGATTTCGCTTGCGATGAAGTTGCCTTCTTGCGAACTTGCCTCGTCGTCCTCTTCTCCCTCGTCTTTTTCTATATCGTAAAGTCCGAAAGACGGGACGCTTTCGCTCTTTTGCTTTACGAAAAGATGCACCTGCACGTATCCTTCGGGAGATACGCCTTCCAATTTCACCGGCGCAACGTCTTTAAGTTCGAATCTTGCGTCCTTTTTGTAATCGACGTCCGCACTCGCCTTCGTCATTGCGCTGTCAAACACGCCGTTGACGAAATCGAGGATTCCGTACGCGCTTCTGAAATTGCGGTTGAAATAAACGTTCGTCCCCTCTTTTACGCTCTCTTCGTAGGCGTTTTGTCTGGATATGAAAATCGCAGGGTCGGCAAGTCGAAAACCGTATATACTCTGTTTGACGTCCCCGACCATAAAGCACTCGCCTTTGACAAGTTTGCGTATGATTGCCTCTTGCGTGGGGTTGACGTCCTGATACTCGTCCACAAACACCGCGTCGAAATCCCCCGAAAGCTCGTATTCGTCGTGCGATAGCAATTCGAGCGCCTTGTGCTGCAAATCCTCAAAAGACAATACGTTGTCCGCTTGTTTGAGCTCTTCGAGTTTTTTTGCGAACGTTTGAGCGACTTCCACCAGCTTTTTGACGTATTTTGAGTTTTGCTCGTGGGCGGATTCGAGAGAGTCCTGCCTGTTGCAAATCTCTTTCATTTCGTCGATTGCGTCGTGAAACTGTTTGAGATAGTCTTTGACGTAGCCGACGAGCAACTTTTCTTCATCGCTCGCTTTCGGACTGACGGTTGCGCGCGGTTTTTCGTACTTGCTCGCAAGCGTGCACATATCGAAAAGTTTGCTTTTGCTTTCAATCTCATCGCAAAAACATATCGCGACTGCAAGGCTTTGCAAATATTTCGAGGTTGGCGCAAGCACTTCGAGTTGCGTTTTTATCGGCAAAAGCGCGTTCTTGGCGTTTGCGAAAAACATCTTGTAATAATCTTGCAATATTGCAAAAAATTTGCTGTTTTCATACGAATCGTAGCACTCGCTCACGCACTTTTCAAACTCTTCTTTGTCGGGCTGAATTTCGATAAGACCGTAAAATTTGATGAGATTGCTCTTCAAATTTTCTTCCTTTCTGGATTGCGAAAAAATGTCGGCAAGCTCGCAAAAAGTTTCGTCGCCGCTTGCGGTATAGGTTGCAATCACGTCGTCGAGCGCGCGATTCATATAAGAAGCGTGGCGAGTTTCGTCAAGCACGTCGAACGTCGGAGATATGCCGAGTTTGTCGAAGTTTTCGCGTATGAGCGACTGGCAAAATGCGTGTATCGTGCAAATATGGCAAAACGGAAGCTCATCGATTTCTTGTCTGAATCTGTCCCGCTTTTCACCCGAAGACGCGCAAGCCGCTTTAAAAAGTTCCTGATGTAACTTCTCTTTAAGTTCGTCGGCAGCGGCGTTGTTATATACGAGCACCAACAGATTTTTGAGCGTTGTGCCCTCCGATATCATCACGATTATGCGCTTTACCATCGTGGACGTTTTGCCGGAGCCTGCCGATGCGGACACCAAAATACGACCTCTTTCGAGCACGGCTCTTTTTTGGTCGTCGGTGAGAAGAATATTACCCTTTTCGTCACGCAAAATTTCAAGTCTTTCTTCCGCGTTTTTACCGAATACGGTCACCTTGTTTTCACTCATTTTCGTTCTCCTCCCCGTTTAAAACGAAACTTTCAAGTCCTTTGACTTTCGGAGATTTTCTTTCGCAAACGCCCTTGTACGCGCATATTGCGGCAAAGTCGCAACGCTTGCATTTGTCTTTGAGCGGCGAGGGCTTTATGTACCCTTCGGCAATCTTGCTTGCTCCCTCTCCCGCGATTGCGACGGCATAGTCGCCGAGTGCGTCGAAGCCCTCTTTCGAGAGGTGAATTTCGGGATTTAAGTTCTCGCCTTTTCTATCCGTTTTGTACGGCACAATCGCACAATCGGGGTTTGAAAGCGTCATTTCGTCCATTAAACCAAGCGTTTCGCGACTGTCGCACGCTTGCCCTTTGTATTTGTAGCGATTGCCGTCCTCGTCCGTAAAACTTGAAAACACCGGGAAATAAAACACTCCGCAAGGCGTTGCGTTTATGCTTTTTTCAACCGCTCTCATATACACGTAAAGCTGAATCTTTTGTCCGCAATAAAGCTCTTTAAGGGGTAAATCCGCGCTCTTATATGTCTTGTAATCGATGATGACGAACTTATCGCCGAGCACGTCCACTCTGTCTATCGTGCCTTTGAGTTCCACATTTTTGCCGTCGAATTCGAGCGACATGGGTTTTATCTCGCTCTCGCCTATCTTTGCTTCGAGCAAATACGGGATGAATTTGGAGCGTTTTTGCACGTCGAACAAGTCTTGACAAAGCGTGATTCCCTCTTGTTTGAGGCGCGCGAGGATTCTGCCCGTATCCGCTTTTTCGAGCAATACTTCAAAATGATTTTCCTTTATCGCAAGGTCGAAATACTCGCTTGCCTTTTGCGCCGCGTCCTGCTTGTCGTTTATCTTGCCGTCTCGCACGTCGCCGAAAAACTTTTCAAGCACGAAGTGCAAAATCGTGCCGTTTTCCGTGCCTTCAAAAGTGCCGTCTTTGCGCTTTCTCAAAGACAAAATATAGTTGAAATAATGTGCGTACGGACACCCGAAAAACGTTTCGAGCCTACTCACGCTCGTGCGCCCGACAAAATAGGATTTTTCCGGCAAGTTTATCCTGTCGGGTACAACGAACGACTTTTCGATAAGGCTCTTTTCTTCCTCCGACACGAGCGAATACGCCGAGCCGAAAACGTCGATATCCTTTGCGTCCGCTCTTCCCGACACGCCGTTTTTCAAAGTTTCGTTGAAGCAGCTCTTTTTTGTGGACAGCAAGAGTGCGGCTTTTTTCAAATCGGTGCCGTCGAGGGTTTCAAAATGCTCGAAATCAATCCTCTCGATTTGAAGAGGTTTGCCGTCTTTTTCAAGCATGTTTTGAAGCTCGAACACAACGGTCGAGGGACGAAGCGCGCCGCCGTCGCCGCTGTCGGAATAGCTTACCGCAAGTTTGCCTTGCGGCTTTTTCATTAGGTCGCAAACGAAATACATACCGTTGAGCAGTTTCTGTTTTTCGCTTGGATTTATCTCGACTCCTAGAGCGGACAAAGTTTGCTCGTCCTTGTGCGTTATCACGACGCCGCCACTGCTTTGAGGGGGCAGCTTTCCGCTGTTTGCGCCGAGAACGTAAATGTCTCCGTTGCCCGAAAATCTCGAATCTGTATCGCCTATAAACACACAATCGAGATACGTAGGCACAAGCGCGATTTTGAGCGTCTTTATCATTGACTTGAACACGCTTTCGAAACCTGCGATATCCGTGTCGTAATCCAACACTTCTTCTATCTCTTCGAACACCGCCTCCAGCTTTGAATCCACTTGCTCGGCGCACTTTCTGAAATACTCGCTCTCAGTTGCAAGGCGGTCAACGTATTTTGCATAGCACGGCGCAAGAGTTTCAAGCAACTCTTTGGTTGCAAAAACGAAAGCCTTTACGTTTTTCACGCCGGCAAATTTTTCGGGTTTTACGAGAGTTATCAACTCTTTTCTCACTCTCTCAGGAATAACGTTTTCGATGCAATTATCCAAAACAACATCTTTATCGTCTATTTTTGCATTGATAAAACCGACTTTTTGTTCTTTTCCCTTAATTGTCTTTCTTTCTTCGCACTTTTTGAAACAAGCCTCTTTTTTTGTCGGCACGTGTTCGACGTTGTATTTCAAGCAATAGTTTTCAAACAAATATGCGCCCTCATAGCCGTATTCGGAATATGTTGCAAAGAGCGGATTTTTGAGCAAATCGCACACTTCGTTAAGCCTGAATCCCGTGCGCACGCAAGCTATTGTTTCAAGGATAAGTCTTGCTTTCGCCTGCTCGGAAAGCAACTCTTTTTTGTCGATAAAGAACGGAATGTCATATCTGGAAAAAACGGTTTTTATCTCTTGCGCATAAGCGTCAAGATCACTGACGAACACCTCGAAATCCTTGTATCTTTTCCCCTCTCTCACGCCTTTTGCGACGTCTACGGCAACGCGCAAAATCTCGTCGTTTCTATTCTTCGCCGAGCGCAAAATCACCTTGTCTTCGCAATCCGCTTTATCGTTTGCGTCGGTGGAAATATATGCGAAAAGTTTTTTTGAAATCGCATCTTTGTATGAAGGCAAAACTTCGTCGTTTTTCTCGATTTGCACTCTTCCATCGCAAAGAGAAGCAAGCCTTTTTGCGACTCTGTCGGGATATATGCGGCTGTTAGGATTGTCATATCCGCTGGTTATCCCCACCGTGAGCGAAAGAGCGTTGTTTGCAAGACTCTTTATAATTTCGGTTTCGGGTGCGGAAAAATCGTATATGTCGGTGATGTAAAAATTGGTTGCGGCAATCTTGTCGGGATTCGATTTCAAAAACTCGGCAAGAGCGTAAAGCCTCGTCGAAGAGTCGCTGTGATTGCCTTCGAGCGCGGCAAGATACCCCTCGTATATGAGTGCTATGTCTTTGGTTTTCATCTTCAAAGACGCGGTTGCGTTCTTTGCCGACTCGATAAGCTGCTCGCTAGAAATACCGCTGTTGCGTATTGCGGTGAGAGCGGCGTAAAGTTCGCTTGCAAAGCCGTCTTTGAGAGCGACTTTGTCGTAATAACAAAGTTTGTCGCGCCTGTCGGATATAACTTTGCCTATAAGCATAACCGAGCCTTCAGGTGTCAGACACTTTTTGATGTCGTTGCCGATAAGTTTGTTTGCAAGGCGCGTAAAAGACATAACTTCTATGCCGAAAGTGCTTTCGATGCCGAGAGCGGAAATAAGGCCTCTCTCCACCGAAGCGGTGAATCTGTCGGGCGCGATAACGACGTTTTTTGCCGTCCCGTCCATGTTTTTGCGCAAAACCTCGACAACGCCGAGATATGCGCCTTTTGACGTGTTTGAAGTGATTATTTTCATATTTTGAGTATATCACCTTTTATGTACCGTTTCAATCCCATTAGCAAAACAAATAAAAATTAACAATTTTTATTTGTTTCTTTCAAATTTTAAGGTTAAATGAAGAAAATCAAGCCGTTTTTTATTGCGAGAATATATTTTTATGCTATAATAAACATATTATGAAAAAAGTTATACTTACAATATCCATAGTGCTTGTCGTCGCGCTTGCTTGCGTTTCGATGACGGCTTGCAACAACACCGCAACCACGCAAGGTCAGCTTCGCAACATTTTGAGCGACCACAACAGCGAGAGCTTCGAATACGACGTTTGCGCAAAGGACGCGGACGGCAACAAAATCGAAGGCTACGACGGGACGTACAATGTCACCCTCAAAGCGTACGGCGAAGGCGCAAAGATCGAAAACTTCGGTTCGAGCGACACCAATCTTGAAAACCTTTCCGCAGGCATTTTGGTCAACGGTTTGCTGCGCGTCGGCACGCAAACGTACGAAACGGGCTGCTACTTCAAGCTCATCAACGGTTCAAGCTACATGGTGCCCGCCTACTCGTACAGAGTGCAAAAGGACGGCGAAAAGGAAACTTTCCGTCTTTTCGGTTCGTACGACGGCAAAAAGTTCTCCTACACTCGCACCGTAAACGGTGAAAAGAGCAAAGGCAGCGTGGAAGCGGGCGGAACGACTTATTTCGACAACAACGAATTCCATCAGGCATTGCGCACCATCACGACGTTCAGCGATTCGCTTGCGTTCTCATTCTCCGTGCCTCTCGTTTCCGCAACGGAAGCAGGTTCGGTAACGCTCACCACGAGAGCGGACGGCAAAACCAACGTCAAAACGCCCTACACCGCTTCGAGTGAGAAATATTCCGACAACGGCATCGAATGCTACAAAGTCTACGTTTCGCGCGCAACGGAAGTCGCAGGCGTTTCGCAAACTCTCTATTATGCTGCAAGCGACGTTTTATTCAACGGCTGGGCAATGAGACACGTGCTTGTCAAAATCGAGGAACCTTTCAAAAAAGACGGCAGCACCAATATGATGACATACGAACTCAAAACCGCAACCCTTGCCTGATAATTGTCTAAACCAAAAAGCACACCGCTCTGTGTGCTTTTTTTGTGCTTTTGAGGCAAAATCAATTCAAAATTCAAACAGATTTCTTGCGTGCCGAAAAGCGATAAAATCAAGTCAATACAAATACGTGTATTTCGCCCTGTAATGCTCGTACATTTTCTCGCGCATTTCGTCCTCGCTGTGTCCGATAGCGATGATTTTGCCGAACTTGGAGAGGAAAAACATATCGCGCGGCACGTACACGTAATCGAATACGCCGTCCGCTTGCGCGTCGGCAGGCGTTTTGTATCGTTTGTCCGTGTCGTCGCGCGCGATGTAGCACAAATCTTTGTCGTTTTGCACCACGGCATAATTGCGATAGATATACGCAATTTTTTCAATCGCTTCGTCCTCTGTGTCGCAAACGTCGTACGTCGTATCGTTTTTGAGGATTATTGCGAAATTTCGATTTTCAATCGCATACTCGAAAATCTCGTCGTCCTCGCCGTCGAGATACGGCAAAAGGTCCTCGCGCTCGCCGTACGTCCATTGTTGGTGCATTTTGGTCATATAAATTCGCGTTTTCATATCGATATTATACCACGCAATAATGCCGTTTTCAATAGAGTTGGTCAAATATCGGGAGCATCTTTCGATTTAATCCCGTCAAAATTTCGCAATCCCGAAAGGTTTTAAGTCGCAACACGAAAAGTATATTCGCGCGCACGCGCAATTTTATAGTTGTTATTATTTATTATAAGTGTTATAATCAATATAATTCTCAAACAAAGAGGAACGCAATGGACATTATTATCAGCGGTTTGGGCGCAGTCGGCACAACCCTTATGCAAGAACTTGCGGACGAGGGACACAACGTCGTCGTGGTGGACATCAACGGCGACAAAATCGAAAAAGCCGTCAACCAATTCGACGTAAAAGGCGTCATAGGCAACAGTGCGAGCGCGGACGTGCTTAAAGAAGCAAACGTTGCGTACGCGGAGCTTTTTATCGGCGCGACCAACCATGACGAACTGAATATTCTTTGCTGCATCATCGCAAAACGCCTCGGTGCGAAAAAGACGATTGCACGCGTTTCTAAGCCCGAATATCTTGAACTTTTCGGCAACGAAAACAATTTGGGCATCAGCCTTTTGGTCAATCCGCAATACGAAGCCGCGCTTGAAATAAGCCGTATGCTTCGCTTCCCCTCGGCAATCAAAGTCAACGAGTTTTCAAACGGAAAAGTCGAGCTTGTCGAATTTAGGGTTGACGAAACAAGCGACCTCGTCGGACTCGAACTCAAAAATTTGAGCTCGAAATTCAAGGCAAAAGTCCTTATTTGTGCGGCAAAACGCGACGGAAAAGCAATTATCCCCGGCGGCGATTTCGTCATTCGCGCGGAGGATAGACTTTTCCTCACCGCAACGGCAAAAGACATATCGCTGTTTTTCAAGCAACTTGGCTGGAACAAGCAATCCAAAGACGTCATCATCGTTGGAGGCTCGACGACTGCGTATTATCTTTGCAAAGAGCTTGACAAACTCGGCATCCACTCCAAACTCATCGAGAAAAACGAACAAAAAGCTCGGATGTTTTCGCAAGATTTCAGAAAAACGGACGTCATTTTGGGCGACGGCACAGATCAGGAACTTCTGAAAGAAGAAAACATTTCCACAACCGACGCTTTCGTCGCGCTTGGCAATATCGACGAGCAAAACATCATAATGAGCATGTTTGCCTCCTCTCAAAACGTGCCGAAAGTCATCACCAAAATCGACCAACTCGGTTACTACGATATGTTGCAAAAGAGCGGAATTTACAGCGCGGTGTCCACAAAAAACTCCACCGCAGACCACATCATCCGTTTCGTGCGTCTTTTGAGCAACAAATCGGGCAGCACCGTCAAGCGTATGTTCCACATCATTGATGACACCACCGAAATTTTGGAATTCGAAGCGAAAGCGAATTTCAAAAATTTCGATATACCCATTCAAAAACTCAACCTCAAAAAGCACTTGCTCGTTGCGGGCATAATCCGCAAAGGAGTGCTTATCACCCCCTCCGGACAAGACGTCATCAAAGAGGGCGACAACGTCATCATCGTCACATTGGAAGAAGGTCTTGACGATTTGAGAGATATTCTCGAAAACTAAGTGTTATGAATTTACGTTTGCTTGCATTCGTTCTAGGCGAAATCGCCGTCATAATCGGAGCATTGATGTCCATCCCTCTCTTCATGGCAATAGGCTACGGAGAGGATACGACTATACTCGCTTTCGGCATAGCGATAGGCGTTTGTTTGTTGATGGGCGTGATAGGCATCATCGTGCGTCCCCCAAAAGCCAAACGCGACATGCGCTCCACAAGCGGCTTTGCAATGTGCGCTCTGTTTTGGATTTTTATTGCGCTCGTAAGTGCCATTCCTTTCCGTGTATCCGGATATATTCCCAACTACATCGACGCTCTTTTTGAAACCATATCCGGCTACACCACGACGGGTTCAAGCATACTCACAAACGTCGAAGCTCTGCCAAAATCCTTGCTTTTCTGGCGTTCGCTCACGCAGTTTATCGGCGGTATGGGCGTGCTGGTTTTCGTCATCGTGTTTATTCCGCAAAACGACAAAATGTCCACCGCGCTTGCAAAAGCTGAAATACCGGGGCCGTCGTTCGGCAAAATCGTGAGCAAATTGCGCTTCACTTCCCTCATCTTGTACGCAATCTACATCGTGATGACGTTCATTTTGGCAGGCATACTCTGCGCGCTCAAAATGCCGGTTTTCGACAGTTTCTGCCACGCGTTTTCAACGGCTTCCACGGGCGGTTTCAGCGTAAAAGCGGCAAGCATAGCCGCCTACAATTCCGTCGGTATCGAAGTTACGCTCACGGTGTTTATGGCACTTTTCTCCATAAACTTCAACGTATATTTCCTTATGCTTGTGGGGCACTTTGTCAAAGCTCTGAAAAACGAAGAAGTGTTCTGGTTTTTGGGCATTTTCGTTTCCGCAATCGCAATAATCGTTGCAAATCTTATGGCATCCGGCACGTACACCGACTTTGCAACGGCTCTTCGCGCCGCCTCTTTCAACGTATCGTCGCTTATTAGCACGTCGGGATTCGGCACTGCGGACTACACGACGTGGCCGGTGCTTTCAAGAATAACTCTGTTTGCGGTGATGTGCATAGGCGGTTGCGCAGGCTCAACGGCAGGCGGACTTAAAGTATCGCGCGTCATTATGCTTTCGAAATCGTCTGTCATAAACGTGAAAAAGACGCTCTCTCCACGCTCCGTCTACACCGTAAAAATGGACGGCAGACCCGTTGACGATGCAACCATTCGCAATGTAAAGAGCTTCTTTATCATCTACATGTTCATCGTGCTCGTATCGGTGATGCTCATCTCGATTGAAAACAACGACTTCGGTCGGTACAGCGCGTTTGAGACCAACTTCTCCGCCGTGCTTGCATGCTTCAACAACATAGGCCCCGGAAGCGGCGCGGTCGGTCCTACGGGCAACTTTGCAAGCTATTCGATATTTGCAAAACTCGTGCTTTGCTTCGATATGTTGCTCGGAAGACTCGAAATCTTGCCTATACTCCTGCTCTTCAACGTAAAATCTTGGAAGAGAGCCTAAAACACTCTTTCAATCGGCGCATGCCGCACAAATACGAAAAATAAATATTGAGGTTTACATATGAACGAATTTGAAAACGACATTCAAAACGACACAATCGACGTCGATGCCGTCAGTGACAAAAAGTTTGTGCATATCGACAAGTCAAAGCGCATTTTCGACATAGTTTATCTTGCGCTTTGCTCGGCGTTTATGCTCGTAATGTGGTGCACCGGCTACAACTTTTTGCCGCTTATCGCCAACGTTTTGGCAATAGTTGCGGGCGTACTTATATTTGCGCGCGTGCTTGCAAAGAGCAATGTCGGACTGTATATGTGGATTGCCTATATGGTGTGCATATGCGGTCTTTTCGTGTTCTTTCTCATCTGGGGCGCGGAGAGCTTCGGCAAAAACCTTTGGTACAATTTGGTGCTTGTGCTCTTCCCCGTGTTGCTTGCCACGCTGGTTTATGTGTCCGACAAGTTTATCACAAAGAAAACCGCTCTCAAAATCACTTGCGCGGTATGCTCTTTCCTTATGGTAGGCACGGCGATAGTGTACGTTTTCTTTATGAACTTGCGCTGCCGTCCAACCGTTGAGAGTTTGCAAGCGGGACACGACGACTATCTTGCAAGCGTCAAAAACAAATACACAACGCAAGACAAACCCAACGTGCTCGTCATTCTTATGGACGATATGGCGTACAGCGATATCTCGGCTTACAGCTATCTCTCCTCAAAAATAAACGGAACGAGCGGAACGGTGACCGACTCCAAAAACGCAACCATCAACACTCCCAACATCGACTCCATCGCGGACGGCGGAATCATGATGGACAACTTCTATTCCGCATCCCCTGTATGCTCTCCTTCGAGATTCTCCATCCTCACGGGCAGATACTCCTCGCGCGGATACCTCGACAACGTCGTATTCCCCAGCGACATTCAATCCAATCCGTGGTCGCCTACGCACTTCCTCAATCCCTATCAGTTCCTCAACAACGTCGACGGAATTTTGGGCGATGAAATCACTTTTGCGGAAGTATTGCAAGCGGCGGGCTACAACACGGGCTGCATCGGCAAGTGGAATCTCGGCGACTACGGTCAATATTTGCCCACAAACCAAGGCTTCGACTACTTCTACGGCAGCTATTACGTCAACGATATGACTCCGTACAACTGGGTTGAGGACTACGTTGACGAGCAAGGCAACTTCCACTCCCAAGAAGTGCGTACTCACAAAGAAAACCTCGACCAATCCGAAAGCACGAGATTGCTCACCGCAAAAATGCTTGAATTTATCTCTTCTTCAGTTGAAAACGACGAGAAATTCCTTGCATACTACACGACTCCGTGGCCGCACTTCCCCATCTATTCGGACAACTCCGGCACGGGCAAGGGCAACACGAGCGACGACACCTACGTGCAATGCATCGAGGAGTTTGACAAATATCTCGGCGATATTTTGAACTATCTCAAATCCACGCCGGATTCGAGCGGCAGCGGCTCGCTTTACGACAACACCCTCATCGTGTTCACCTCGGACAACGGCCCCGGCAGAGAGGGCGTAACCGGTGATATGAGAGGCAGAAAAAACACCACCTTCGAGGGCGGTATGAAAGTGCCTATCCTCGTCAGCTACCCAAACGGCGGCGTAGGTAGCGGCGACCAAATCGCAATCGAATATTACACCTATTATCAATGGGAAAACAACGCCGAGCGTACCTCGCAAGCAAACGTCGCAAGCAAGACGAAATCGAGCACTCCCACCACCGCAAAGACAAAACATATCGACGCAAGCAGCATGAACTTCGACTTGTTCAACACCATTTTGAGCTATTGCGGCATCACAAACAGCGACGGCAGCGTCTATCTGCCCTCTGACAGAATCATCGACGGCGTTGACCTTACGTCGCTTTGGAACTGCACCGTCCCGACCTCCAAGCGCGTGCACGACAAACTCTTCTACCTCAAAAAAGGCAAGTGCCAAGCCGTGCAAATGGCGGTTGAGCTTGACGGAACGACCTACGACTTCAAGTACTACGACAGTGTTCGCACCGAAAACTCGGCGTTCATCGACCAAGTGTACAAAAACTACCTCTTCAACCTCGACACCGACCCGGCGGAAGGATACAGCCTGTCAAAGACCTATCCCGAAATCGCATCGAAGTTGCTTGCCGAACTCAAAGGTTTCCGCAACGAAATGAAGACCAACCGCAGAGGTATTTTGTAATATCAAACACGATAGAACCACAAAACACACTCGTCTTTACAACAAAAAAATCGTCGCGCTTGCGACGATTTTTTTTGTGTTTATGCTTAAATCATTTGTGATATACAAGTTTTTCGATTTTATTTTCCCACTTTGCGATTTTCTCTTCGTCGTAGGTTTCCGGAATGTACTTTGCTATTTTTGCGGCTTTTTTTGAGCGCATAAGCATGTTGTTCATTGCAAGCAAAAGCGGAAGTCTTGTCCAGCCTCTCGCCACTTTGACGACGAGGTCTTTTGGTGAGAGCACGATAAGTTTGCCCGTTGCGCCTGCCGCCATATTGGCGTCGTCCACAACGCCTTTTTCAAAGAGCCAATCGAGATCTTTTGGTGCTGCGCCGAGTAGCCAGCGTTTGAGAATGTCGATCCCCACGTGATCGCCGCCACGAAGCTTGAAATATTCAACCTCGTATTTCCACAAGTCTTCCTTCTTGACGGAGTTCGATTTGATGATCGTGTCCGCCAAAATGCAAGCGGCTTTCATTGAGTTTTCGATACCGCTTCCGATCATCGGGATTGTCATAAACGCCGCGTCGCCGATTGCCGCATAGCCGCCGGCAACCATACGCGTAAGCGGATATCTAATGGGGATTATGCAAGTGCGTCCTCCACGCACGATTTCGTCGCTTATGATCGGATTCGAGGCTTTAAGTGCCTTATATGCTCTGTCAAACGTCTCTTTTGGCAATTCTCCCGTTCTTCCTATAAGCACGTTGACCGTGCCTGCCGGATCGATTATACTCCAACTTATTCCCTCTTCGCCAAGATGTTTCAGGTACGCTTTGTTGGTGTTTTGCGGATCTTTTACGCCGTCTGCTTTTTTGTGAAACGCACGGTATGCGACAAAAATCTCGTTGCTTTTCGGTTCTGCGGTTACGTGCGCCGACTTCGGCAATTGCGCCCTGAACGGCGACATCGCTCCCGAATTGTCAACGATGAGATCGGCATAAAAATTTTCACCGTTTGCCACGATTCCGTTGACCGTGCCGTTCTCAACGATAAGACTTTGAACGGGAGTCGAAAAGTGAAAATCCACAACATCTTTTGCTCTGTCAACGTATTGTTGCGCAAGGATTCGTCTTTCCGTAGACCAGTCCAGTTCCTTTTCGGGAATGTGCAAACTCACCTCTATGCGCTCTGCCGGCGGAACGAACGTCCAGTTGCGTTTCGGGAAATACGTTCCCTCTTTTGGGAGCGGCAATCCGAACATTTCGAACGCATCTCGGTTTACGTCGTCGTGCCAGTCGTATGAAAGATTTTCGTATGCGTCCTTTTCAAAAACGCTCACGTCGTAACCCGCTCTTGCAAGTCTTTCGCTTGCGACAAGCGATGCCATGCCTGCACCGATGAAGATGATTTTCATAATTTCCCTCTTTTTGTTGATGCCCGAACAAATCCGCTCGGCTTATTTGCATTATAGCATACGTTTATCAATTTGAAAAGTATGCGTTAAAAAAGAAAGCACCCTTGCGGATGCTTCGATTTTTTTGAAATCGGTTTTATTCGTCAAATTTTTCGACGATGCTTACGCAAATTGCAAAAGCGTTTGCAAGGCACGGCTCGCTTACGTTGTCCACGGTGTCGTATCTCGTGTGCAAATACTCGGGCGTGTGCGGATTGTATCCCGTCACGCTGACGCTTGAAAATCCGCGCTTTGAAAACTCGGCGCTGTCGGTATGTCCGAAAGGAAGCTTGCGCTTTTTGAACGGCACTTCGACGTCTTGAGCACAACTTCCGACAAAGTCCGCAAGAGCGACGTCGTTTTTCACGATTCCGTTGCCCTCGCGCGTGTTTACGCCAAGCGAATCGACCTCTTTGAGCGTATTGAGGCAAACGAACACCGTTTTCGCTTTGTCCTCGTCCGAATGTTTTTGGCACCACTCTCTTGCGCCGCATGCGCCAACTGCGCCGCTTCCGGTGAGTATCACGCCCACTTCGGTGTGGTCAAGCTCGACGCCGCTGTCTTTTATGCTTTGCAAAAGTTCGATTGCAAGCGCGCAACCGCTCATATTTTCGTTTGCACCCGACACTACTTTCGATTTGTTTATCGCAAAATAGGTTGCAATATAAAACGGCGCGAACGCAAGCGAAACGTAACCGACAATAAGCATACTTCCTGTTGCGATTTGCGAGCCGAGTCCTCCGACGATAACCCATCTTGCGACGTTTGCGACGGCAAGATACAAAAGCCCTCCGAGCAAGCAAAACAGCGTGGCGATAAACATCGTTCCGCCCATGCGATATTTGAGCGTCCACTCTCTTGTCGCGTCGACGTTTGCAACGAAATAAACTCTCTTTTCAGCTTGATGTTTGCAAGGCAAAACCGCCGTCAAATTGCTCGATTGTTTCTTGGGATAAAGCAAGTCAAGCGCATGCGAATTTGTCAAAAACTGCACGACGAAAACCACTATACCCACAAGTGCGAGCGCAAGCGACACCATTGCCGTAAAAAAGTACGCAACGGTTGCAAGCAAAGCAAACGTCGGAACGATGTAAAACACTCCCGAATACGCTTCGGGATACACGTCGAAAAACTCTTGCTTCACTTCACATACGTTTTGGAGTTGGTCTTTTAAAAATGCGCTCGTTTGCGCTTCTTGTTCGCTGCCCGATTTGCGATTTTCAAACGTATTGCAAACGGTTGAAACCCTTTGGCGCGCACGCTTTGCCGACTCCTCCCTGTTATCGATCAAATCTTGAAATTTCATTCCCCTTCCTCGTCAAGATTGTTTAGCATCAGTTGCAACAGTGCTTGAAGCACTCTCTTTTCGTTGTCCTCGAAGCGTCTGAACGCAACTTTATAAAAATTTTGATTGGCATCCGCAATCAACTGCGCCGCTTTTTCGCCCTCGGGCGTAAGCGACAACTTTTGCTCCCTTTTGTCGACTTCCGAAATGGACGCCGAAATAAGCCCCTTTTCGCGAAGCTCCTTTACGCTTCTTGACACAAGCGCTTTCGACACGCAAGCGTTTTGAGCAATGTCGCTCGCCATTCCGACAACTCCTATGCTAGAAAGAACGACTATCTCGTTTGGCGTGAGGTCATATCCTTTCAATTCTTTGAGTTGATAATCGGTGTAACTTTTGAGCAACTTGCGAAACGCTGCAAAAAAATATGCGGTATTTTTCAAGTCCATAACAAGATTATAACATTGATTTACAAAATGTTCAATACAAAGTTTACAAAATCAACAATATTAATTTTTTGTATAAAGTTTTACTCTTGTATCGAAAGTTGAAATATCGACTTCGGTACATTTTTTTTACAAAGGACAGCGAAAATTGGAAAACGGAACGGAAAGGTATATCGAAACGGTCGCGTATCTCGGAAAACTGTACGACTTCATCAATGAGCGTTTGTTCGGTGGCGAACTTGTGAAACCTGTCATCACGGTGCAAGTGGATTCACGCAACAAGGCTTACGGTTGGTGGTCGGTCAACAAGGTTTGGCACGAGAACAAAGACGACGAAGGCGTACACGAATTGAATATGTGCGCTCAATACCTTAATCGCCCTATCGAAGAAATCGCAAGCACGATGATTCACGAAATATGTCATCAATTCGCAAGTGTCCACGGACTTCAAGATTGTTCCCGTTCGGGTGTATATCATAACAAGCTATTCAAACAGATTGCCGAAAACCACGGATTGAACGTTGTCAAGGTTGACAAAATCGGTTGGTCGCAAACGTCTTTGACAACGGAAACGGCAGAACTTATCAAACAATTTGCAAACGCAAATGACACAAGCGTGATTTATCGCAGTCCCCTTTCGACAGGAACTGTTGTCAAATCATCGAGTACGCGCAAATACGTATGCCCGTGTTGTCATACAAGCGTGCGCGCAACAAAACAAGTCAACATTATGTGCGCCGATTGCGACGAATATATGGTTGAAGAATAAACAAAGGATAGAAAACTCATGAAAAAGACAAAAGCAACTTTGAAACCTTTGAAGAAACTATCGCAAGATTTTTGCGGAACTTGTGAACTTCGACAACTGCCGAAAGGCACGTATTTCCGTACGCTTGACAAGAACGGCAAAATGAGCCGTGAAACCTATACGAAAGGTTATTACGAGCGTTCCGAAAAGAAGTTTGTTTGCGACAAACACTCTGACGTTTGGGGCGCAGGTCGCGCATTGAAAGGCACAACGAAAGTAACAACGGATTTTATCTATTAGCATTTGGGACTTGCGCGCACTTCCTCCGGTGCGCACGAATCAGCCGATTTTGCCGAAACGGACTGATGAGCCTGTGAAAGTCAGGCGAAACGAATAATTGGGCGTTTACTCCTTTACGTCCTTTATTCGTATCCGTAAGGAAATCAAAACTAATTGGGTGACGACCAACGTCAAAGGAAGGTACAGCAAAAGTATGGCAAACGAAAAGAAACAAGAAATGAAGGCAATCAAAAGCACACTCAATAATCTCATTCTCGAACGCGATTCGTTCAAAGGCAAAGACGGAAAAGATATGTTTTCGTATTTTGTCCGTGGTTACGCACTTGGACGTGAATTAAGAATCGACTTTGTCGCAAGTGACCAAGGCGGTTACGAAATCCTTGACATTTTGTTCGGTCTTGAAAAGGACGTAAAAGTCGCAATGCGCGATGAAGTTATGACGGACGACAAAGGCAGAGATACGCACTACACCGTTTACGAAGCGCAAGGCGAAGACGAAGACGGCAACGTGTATTCGTACAAAATCAAGCCTGCAAGAAACAGCGACAAGACGTATTTGGATATGTTCTTGACCGCGCTCGCGAAAAATGAGAACGGGGGTGATAAAAAGGTTGCGTAAATATATGCGCGTTGAAGGGTGACAAGCACGTCACCCTTTGACACATACAAAACTATTTAAGGACGGTGATTGAAAGGGAAATGAAGTTTATTGAAGTGACGGATTATGACCGCGACGTGAAATATCTCGTGTCGGTAGACAAGATAACAACTGTTGCGTGTGACAAGAAAGGTACGGTATTTATCGAAACGGGTACGGATTTGGACGGCGAATCGTCGGGATTGTTTATTGCAGAATCCTTTGACGAAATAAAAAATCAAATTAACTCGGAGAATTAATATGCCATTTGTAAAGGTTACAAAAAAGCAAAAAAACGATATGTTGCGTTCGGGTGGTTATCGTGAGCGTGACATTGTATCAAAAGCAAGATTTGCAGTCAAAGGCAATAAAGGACGTACAGTAACGTTCTATAAGCCACACACACGTCACGGCAAGCATGACTATACAAAGTTTGAAACTTGTATGTATGACGTAAAGAACAAGCGTTGGGTTGGGTGATTCTATGAACTCATACGAAAAAGGCAAAAGATGGGGTTATTCCATCTTTGCAAAAAACTGTGACGATTATGGAAAAATTGGCATTGCAAAGTCTGATAAAGCGTCAAGAACCTGTGCGAAATACATTCGTGAAAATAAACGACAAGGTAAGTCGTTGACTTCTTCACAAAAGGATTTTTATAAAGGTGCAGTTGTTGGCTTTCAGGATTTTTACAATAGGTTTTTCGGGTGATTGCCTATGCCGAAAAAGAAAAAATATGTAGCAAAAAGTGAGTTCCGCTACAATCGAAATCAAAAGCATATTACGTATGTTTTTGAAGATGACGGCAAGAAGTACACCGCTGTCGGCGTAACTCATCAACCAAAAACTTTTGGGAAAGATAATATGCCTTTGGCACATAATCCGCAGAAGTATAAAACAGACAAAGCGTACATAAGAAACGGAATTATTCGTGATAGACATTCTTCATACGGTCGTCCAAACAAAAATTATGCGTTTTCTTCGGAAGATTTCCCAAAAGTAAAAGCAAAAATTCGCAATTACAAAAAGAAGCGCAAAAAAAAATAAGTAGGCTCATTGACCCGAAGTCAATACCTTTGCCTACTTGCGTTGGATAAAACCAACGATGATAGTATATGCAATCGTTTGATAATTGTCAAGCGAAAATTCAAAACGGACACGGTACATTTTAAGAATAAGAAAAACGGAGCAAATAATGCTCCGTGACGTGCGGTTGGTTACACATTGCTGTGCCAACAATAAACAATCCAAAGTGGATTGAGTTGCACTACCTTGTCATCATATTACGCTAATGGCGGTTATGTTGTCAAGCGAAAATCAAAAACTGACACGGCAGAATCCGTGAAAACAACAATAAAGGTGGTGAAAAATTTGCAAAAACTTAAATATCGAGTAAGGCAAGAAGATTTGGTTTTGCTGAAAAGCGGTGTTGATTTTAAGGCTTCTGCAATGAAAGGTCGCGACTTTGTGGGACGTCCTGAATTGTCGTCACAACAATTGTCGGCTATTGCGAAGAAAAAAGGTTATCACGGCTGTTCGTGGTCAAGTTCTTATAATCAAAAGACTGGCGAACAAATGGTTATGTTTTACAAAACCAAATCCGCAGGCGGTGTAAAAGGTTCAAAAGCAAAATATAACCGTTTTTGGAATAAGTAAAAAATCAAAAACTGACACGGCAGATTCCGTGAAAACAAAAAAAAATTACGAGGTGATAAACAAAATGAAAAATAACAACGAATTACAAAAACACAAGAGTCGCGATATGGTCAAATGGATTATCGTTTTCGTATCCATCATAATGCTGGCAACGATGTTGTCGGCAATCATCACGAATGGTTTTAAGACCGTCAATCCTTACGGTTGGCTTGAAAACTTTGACCGTATCAAGAAAGACACCGAATTGAACGGCTTTGAAGTGTGCAAAGACTTTGAGTTGGACTTTGCAAAACTCATCAAGGGCGTGAAAGCAACCGAAGATACGGTAGCAGGCACAAAAACGTATTCAATCGTCAAAACCGATAACGAAAACGTGTATATCAATGTTGTGGAAACCATTGCAAACGAAAAGAGTTCTTACACTCTTGTCATCAACGGACAAAACGTTTGTACTTCCGCAGACGGATTCAACGACACGGCGATTGAAGCAATCAAGTCTTGCGATAGTTGCAAAGTAACGGAAGTTCAAAACGCAGGCAGACTTGCTCACTATGTTGGTGCAACGTTTGTGAAAGCAGAGCAACCGCAAGCATAAGCAAGTAAACATTTGCCGAGAGCGGATTCCACTCTCGGCAAAAATCTATAACGGAGATAAGAAAAATGAAATATAATCTTACAAAATCAAAGGTATGGCAAATCATAGGCATTGCAGTGCTTTGCGCTGTGTGCGTTCTCACGGCTGTTCTCGGCGTTGTGTTCGGAATGAATCATTCTTCCGAAGATTTGAATGTGTCGAAGGATATGTCCGAACAAGACGGTCTTGTTATATCGCAAGAAGTGTCAAAAGGCATAACGCTTTTGTCCGGTGTGGCAACGACAGCTGCGGACGGAACGACAACAAAAACACTTACTGCTGTTGTCAATCCGACTAACGCTGTTCCTCAACTTGTAGTATGGAGTATGCGTTGGAAAAATGATAATAGTTCTTGGGCAAAAGGTAAAAATATTCAAGATTATATAAGTTATAGTGGTGATGCAACTATTACGCTGGAATGTAAAGCGCCGTTTGGCGAACAGATAATAGTTCGTGCAACATCTTCTGCTGATGATACAAAGTATGGCGAATGTACTCTTGATTATGCGAAAAGGCTCGAATCTGTTTCTATTTCTTTGAGAAACAAGACTTCGGGTACATCTATGAACGCTATTAATTTTAACGAGCAACATATAGATTATGAGATTGTTCCTCAATACACATATAGTGTTGGAACTATTGACGGTGCGGTTGAAAAAATCACATATAATTTTACAAATGATTTTTCCACTTTGCTTAGTTATTCGTATGGTTCTGGTAACGATAGAGACCGTCGTTTAGAAGTATCGACATCAGAGTTCGATTATAGTAATTCGATTTATATTGGTTTTGCAGATAGTTCTGTACTCGATACTATTATGAGTTTGGAAGAACCGATAACCTCTTTCCCTGGCACTGGCAACGCCTGTAATGGTTATGCTTGGGGTTGGCCTGAATCTACTATTCACGATGTCTATGGAGAGTCTATGAAAGGGTTTCAATATTATTATGGTTATAATTGCGATAATACCTCTTATGACAAAGACCGTGTTGCCAATTTGAAAAAATTGCAATCATATTCGGGTACGGTTTTGACGTTTAACATTTATTATAAATGTAAAAACGGAACGACAAGCAAAGTTTCTTGTACTCTCAATAAAGGTACTTGTAACTTTCCTTCTTTGAATGTTAGCAGTGTATCTGTCTCGGGGAGTTCAATCATTTTTTAAGAGGTAGTTTATGGCAAAACAAAAAAGAAATTTTGTGAATGTTCTCTCGTATATGCTTATTGTTTTGCTTATTCTTGCAATTTGTGGCGGAATTGTATATTTCACGAACGGATTGACTACCGAATTTAAGTCTTTTTATCTTATCGTCAATGGCGAAGATATTTTAGACGATAAAGGCGGTATTGCAGTGTCCGCAAATCAATCGTTGAAGATTGAGCCGAAATATGTATTGGGCGTATTCAATAAGGATTTGAGCGGTTATTCGTATGAAATCAAAGCAAATCCCGAAGCGAATTTCAGTTTCAACGTCGGCGAGGATAGTTACGATTTTGCAGGTGACAATCTTGATTTTACAAAATGTTTTTCTGTCGTGGAAACTGAAACCGAATTAACGTTGACGGCAAAGGCTGGCGATATAGAACATATGCTTGCATACATATTCCCCGACAGTGAAATTACCATTGACGGCGAAGTTGATTATAGCAAAGATTTGTTCTTGCTTACGGTCAAATCGTATAACGAAAAAGCGTCAATCACGCTTGGATTACATTACATTTTGGGCGTGTTGGGCATTACACTTGACGTTACGGAGATTGTGTTCTAATGAAAAACGTATTATATAAAAATAAAGTTTTGCTCTATGCAATCGTATTTGCGCTCATATTTTGCACGGTATTTTTTGCCGTGCAAGATTTGGGACGTGTCGTTTTTGCGCAAAGTGAAAGTTTTGATGATACAAACGTTCTTGACGATTTGCAATCTTCAACCGTAAACGGCAAGTCGTTTGATATTTTGGACTACGCTTTTGACGAAACGAAACGCGTGCAGATTGTAAACTTTGTCGAGTTTTGCTATTCGTTCAAAGTGAATATGCAAAGTCATTATGGCATTTACATTTACGTTTACAATCCGCAGGGGTTAAATATCGTTGAAAATAGCGGACAAAACAAAATTCAAATGGCTGTTGCGTGGACAAAAAACGACGACGGCACATATAGCGCAACGAGATACGAAAAGTTCAATTTGAAGTTCTGCAATAAGTCCGAAAAAGCAAATTATCGCGGTCTTTTTTACAAGTTCAAAGTTGTCGATAGAAAAATCGACGGCAAATCAATGGTTGAACGCGTAAATTCAAATGAACGCAGATACGACGTATCGGGCATTGAATTGCTTACGACCGGTAACACGAACGCAATCGAATATACCGTCGGCGGAACGTACAAGTTTACAGGATATGCAAAAGGTTTTGGCAATACCGATGAAGATACGTTGTCTTGCGTTGTGAGTGATTTGGAAACTTTGAAACTCGAAGTACATCATACATATTATCGTACTCATGTTTCGAGTTTGGGTAAAGGTCATTATAACGAAATCAATACCGTGTATTTTTCCGTCCCCGATAGGATTTTTAGGGATTATGGCAATCTGCAAAAAATCCGTGCTGAATGGTGGGAATACAAAACCAAAATGGCATTGATTTCGGGTGATAAGGCTTTTGCGGACAAAGCACTCAAATACGTTGGCGTTGACGTTGGCGAATACGGTGACCGAAACAAAGTTCCGTATGGCTTGACTACCGAAAATTTGAGTACGAGCAGCAGTTCGGCAAGTTTTGCTTGGACTTACAACGAGCCTGAATCTGATTCGGGTATTTACATCGGTTCGAGGTATAGGCAAACTATTTTGCCTATGGTGTTTTATAGTGCTTCACCGCAACTTAATTCGTTTTTGAATCTCTTTTATACTGCTCCCGTTGCAGGCGAAGTCGAAGGTTCGGAAGTTGCAAATTACATTTACAATTACAAAAACGATTTAGGACACGGATATATCGATTGTAACGGACGACAAATAAGCAAGGATTTGTTTGAAACAACCGTCGATTCGGGACGTACTATCGGTCATAACGATAAGGCGATTGATTTGTCGGATACGTTTGACCTTAAAAGTTACGATAGCAATCATAGTTGGTTTGACAAACTCTTTGATTACGGCTTTTCGTGGCCGAGTACGGACGGCGATTATAAAGATGTATTGCCTATATATGAAGTAAAAGACGAAGATTTGAGCGGTGCGGATTTAGACTCGATAGCGAGCGAGTTGCTTATCAATCGTGATAATGTTGACGATTTTCGTCTTTATTACAGCGCGCAAAAGGCACTTGGGAATCACGTTATTTTGTTCCGCTTTGCGAATACGGACTATTACGCCGAAGAAGTTGCGGAAGAAAGTTCCGAACTTGCTTCAACGCATTTCGACAATCGTAAACGCGGTTATATAGCGCAAATGACGTGTTTCTTCGATTTCGATATTATCGAGTTGACGTTCAACAAAGACGGCACGTACAAGGTTATACCCGTTGTTTCAAGCCCTATGGACATAATCAACGGTTTTAATCCGCCACCTTCGGGGTTGGAATGGTGGAAAATCGTGCTTGCAGTATTATTGCTTATATTGCTTATTGTCTTGCTTTGGCCGATTCTTCCGCACATTATCAACTTCATATTTTGGCTCGTGAAACTTCCGTTCAAATTGATTGGACGAATAGTAAAATCGCATAAGCAATCAAGTAAAAAGCAAAATAATGTTCAAACAAATGTAAAAACAAAAAAAAATAAAAAATAGAAGGTGAATTTTATGAAAAAAACATATCAATCAAAAAACAAATTCAAGGTTGTGTTGACGACTATCGTTGCTATTCTGTTGTCGGCGTTGGTCGTAGGTGGAGTTATCGGTTTGCTGAAAAAGGTTGATAAACCCGATTCGGGCGAACAAGGTTATGTTCAATATGAGCCTGCCAAAGTAAAATACAACGCTACGTTCGGTAACGATTTTGAAACGACATATCCGATTTCATCTTTGGATTTGACGGACAATATGTCTGCTGCACCGTATGCATATCAAGACAATAGCCTTTTTGCAGGTAAGCGTATCACAAAGATTGCTGCGCCTGTTGCAACTGTAAGTGCGGTTGACGACAATCAATATTTCACTTTGTGGGTTATCAAAGCTGCACAGGCAGGACAAGCGGTTGATACTTCTTCCGCAAAGAGTTACAAAGTGTACATACCGCGCAAAGAAATATCTTCCACTACCGTAAACAAATGGATTACGATTGATTTGAGTAATCAATTTATCTATGTCGGAAAAGACGAAACCATTGCGTTTATGAAGTCTGATGACACTGCAATTTGCAAGTATAAACAAGGTGCTTACGGTCATCCGTTCTTCTATACAAGCAATGGAAAGTGGCAAGCGCAAAACAGCCAAACTATTTTCTATTCGATTTGGACTGACGACGTTGTTTCTCTTGCAAGCAAAAACATTTCCATTCTCGGCGATAGTATTTCCACTTATCAAGGCGTAAGCAATGATACGAGCGCAAATACAACTATCGGAAATAATGCTGTTTTCTTCCCCAAAGCAGATATTGACAATGTGAATGAAACATGGTGGAAACAAGCAATTGATTCCACAGGTATGAATTTGCTCGTCAACAATTCTTGGAGTGGTTCTCGCGTTTTTAATAACGCAGGCGCAGCATATGATACTCGTGCGACTCAACTTCACGCAGATACTGGCGCAAATAAAGGCAAGAATCCCGATATTATAGCCGTGTATATGGGTGTAAACGACTTTGATAATAAGGTCGCATTGGGTTCGTTCTCGAAACTCTCTGACGTTTATGACAAAGAAAGTGGATATAAAGCACCGCAAAATTTTGCAGAGGCATATGCGATTATGCTGCATAAAATCACTCAAAAATACGACAAGGCAAACGTCTTTGTGTTTACGCTCCCCTATAATGGCGCGAATACAGATACAAAGACTATGGATTCGTACAACGATACGATTCGTGGCATTGCGAAATATTTTGAGTGTCAAATTGTTGACTTGGCAAAGATTGAAGGATATTCCTATTCGAAATATACTTCCGACAATCTTCACCCGAATGAGCAAGGTATGGATTTGATTACCGACTTGTTCGTAAGAACGCTGTCAAGTGCATATGCAAAGAAACAATAAGGTGAAAAATGCCAAAAAGAAAGAGTAAAGTTTCACAAAAGCAACTAAATGCTATCCGTGCGAATTATGCACGGATAGCAAATGAAAATAAAGCGCAGGAAAAAAGAGTTTTTGGTGGGAAGTTTCCATTCTGGGCGAGATTAAAAATCGCAAAAAACCGTACAACTCTTGTCATTGACGAAGATACCGCCTTTGATAAAAAGAAACGTGAATATGTTGAAGGTTATGTGCATCGAGAAGCGACTCATTCTTATAAAAGTGATTATGATGAAATATCACCTAATCCCGATAAAGATGACTCATCGCCTATGTACTTGAAACGTCCGCAAAAACTGCCGAAGTATTTATTTGCTCCGCACAATAAGGATTTATCGATACCTGATTCCTTGATTGAAAAATATGATAAAAACAATCATAAAGGTGACAACGAGTAATAAAAAAAAGAACTGTGATTGCGTCCTTTCGACTGACGACACTTTTGTGTCCGACTCTTAATGAGTCTATCTGCAATGCAGATTTTCAACAGTTCTTATGATTGAATTTTACAATAACAAAACAATAAAGTCAAACGAAATTATAAAAGTAAGGTGAAAATATGGCGAAAAGAAGATATATCGTAACGTTTAAGTGGGGTACGAAGTACCAAAACAAGTATAAAAGAATGGTCGGAAACGATAAGGACGAAGTGTACGGCAATGCGTGCGTTCAATACGGATTTATGAATGTGTCGGGCGTGTATGTCGAGAACGACGAGAACGTCGCTTGGTGGAAAGCGAAAGGATTTTCGGAACTTGTATGAAAGGCACGGCAAAAAAGTTAGGTTTTGTATTGCTCGGCATTTTGGTCGTGATAATCGTCGGATATTTTGTATGGACGGGATTTAAGGTATGAAGAAGGTCAAAGGAAAGATAGATTATAGGCACTTTATTTGCGTTGCGATAACGTTGGCATTTGTGCTGTTGGCGATATTCGTGTTTCCGTCCGCTCTCGGTAGGCTTATCGAGAGCGTTCGGGACTTCGGTTTGTCTATTGCATTTTACTTCTGCAAGATGTTCGGTATCGAGAACAGCGTGACAGCGACAGTCAACGATTTGCCGAAAATGCCGTTCTTCGACTTGCCGAATATGCCTTCTTCTCCCGTTCCGTCGCTCCCCGAAACGTTCGAAGGATTCAAAATCAAGTGGCAAGAATATTGGAAATTGATTATTACGGCGCGAAATATCGTCGGCTATCTCGATTTCTTTGGCAGTCTTTTGCTTGTTGTCGCAAATGTGGTCTTGTATGTTATTCCGGTCATAGTTATTGTTTATTTGATAATGAAACAAGTTTTGGACAAGCAGAACAATGACTATAACGTGGATTCAAAGTCATTGATAGTTGCAAGACGAATATCGGACAAGACGTACAAACCCGTGAAAGATTGGATTGTCGATTTCGTCGCGTTTATCAAAGACAACAAGGCGTATTACATATTGTGGGCGGTGATATGGGCGTATAACTTTAACCTATTCACTATCGTGATAGAATTCTTCGCGTTTTACTTCTACTTCGCAGTATCGTGGGACGTGGTGCATATCTATCGGCAAGTATATAAATTCTTTATTGACTTGTGGACACCGTTCAATTTCATTCCGTGGTACGTATGGTGCGTTGTCGCGTTTATTATCTTCGATAAAATCCGCAGGAAGATAGGCTTTGCAGTACTTAATCACAACGAGATGAAGAACCGCGGATTCATCAATGAACGCCCGATAGTCTTTATGGGTTGCGGTACAATGGGCAAGAAGAAAACGACGTTTATCACGGACGTTGCATTGTCGCAAGAAGTTATGTTTCGTGACAAGGCTTTTGAAAAGATACTTGAAAACGACCTAAAGTTTCCGAATTTCCCTTGGATAAACCTTGAAAACGCGCTCAAAAAGGCAATGGATAACCATACCGTGTACAATCTCGCAACGTGCAAACGATTTGCAATCAGCAAACGTCTAAAATGGGAACGCAAACCACATCGCCGCAACATCTTTATGTACGACTTCGAGCGATACGGTCTGTATTATGACGACAAACTCAAAGTAACTAACATTTGGGAAACAATCGAAACGTATGCGCAGTTGTATTTCATATATATCACGCAGTCGTCTTTGCTTATCTCGAACTACTCCGTGCGTGTGGATAACGTGCTTTCGGACTTGGGAAATTTCCCGATTTGGCATTCCGACTTCTTCCAAACGGATAGTAGACTTATAGACAGTTATTCGCGCCACGCCCACATTCTCGACTTTGACAGTTTGCGACTTGGGCGCAAGGTCGTGGAAAACAATGCGAACTCAAACAACTTTGAATTTGGCGTTGTGCTTGTGACGGAAATCGGCAAGGAACGCGGAAACAATCTCGAAAACATCGAGAAGAAAAAGAGTGACGAAGGCGCAAACCAAAAGAACGACTATTTCGACGATTGGCTCAAAATGGTGCGCCACTCCGCCACTGTGGACAATTTCCCGTTTGTGCGCGTGATAACCGATGAGCAACGTCCGACGTCTTGGGGCGCAAATGCGCGCGATTTGACCGACATAGTGTACATACAAGAAAGTAGCGATGACCGCTTAACAATGCCGTTCTTCGCGCTCGAAGAATTGCTTTACGATTGGGTTTTCGGCAAATTCGTAAGACTTTACGAAAATTATCGGTATCAGCGCGGTGACAATACGCTCACAATGCACATTCTCAAAGGCATTGTGGCAAAAATTCACACTCGATATAAGCGTATTCACAATCAGTTTGGATATTGTCAACTTTCCGTGCAAGTCGAAAGCGGAACTATGGACGGACAGCGGAAGAATTGCAAATACTATCTTTCGACGAAGAAGATATATTCAAAGCGTTTTTCGACGGACTGTTTCAGCGACTTTTTCGTGAAAAAGGCGTTGCGCTCTCCTATCGGCATAAACGATTTGGACGAATATGAAACGGAAAAAGCGACGTTCGCAGAACTCGCAGAACAAAACAGTTACTTCGTTGCAAAACTTGTGACGGGTTTTACGATACAAGAAAACTGACTTTGCGTTTTTAAGGTCTTAAAAAGGCTGTCAAGGGAATACGCGTGCTTTATGCCCTACGGGAAATAAATACGCGCCTTGACTGCCGATGATAACGTCGATAAAATTGCTTCAAAGAGCGCAGAATACTTTCTGCATTCTCTGCCTATATGGCGAATATTCGGGGTTTGGGGTTGAAAACCCCGAAACAGTCAAGGTGTTAAACCTTGTATCAATTCTGACACACTATGTTTTTTTGGAGGAAACTATTATGATTGACATTACAACGGGGGTTGTCGTTCCCTTTTTCGATGACAAAGCCGACGAAAGACTTTACACGATCTATAACGACGGCGGACATTACGTTGCCGTTCCGCGATTGAATAAAAGCAAGAAAGGCGTTTGTGCCGGGCGCGAACTTACGGCAGCGGATATTGCGTTCAATAGTCTTTATTCTCGCGCGGTCGAAAACGGACTTTCGAAAAATGCACTCGCGGATTACGTGCAAGACGAAATGACGACGTTGTTTCCCGAAATAACCGATATGCGCGGTTTTGTCGCGGAAAAGATTATCCGCAAATACAAAAATTTGTATAATCGTAAGAAACGTTTTCGCCGTAAGGCATACTTGAACAAATGGAATTATTTTGTTACAATCACCTACGACGATAAAAAACACGATGAAGAAAGTTTTCGGAAGAAGTTACGCCGTTGTCTATCCAACTTGCATGCACGTCGCGGTTGGAAGTATATGGGCGTTTTTGAACACGCTCCGGAAACGCACAGATTACATTTTCACGCACTTATGTACATTCCCGACGGCGAAATGATAGGCAACGTTGCGGAACTTCGAGATTACTCAACGGCACAAGGTCAAATGCAAATCACGCACTCTAACACGTTTTTTGCCGATTCATTCGGAAGAAACGATTTTGAACAACTTAACGAACAAGAACTCCGCCACGGCGGAACAATCAATTATTTGCTCAAATACATAAGCAAAACAGGCGAAAGAATTGTGTACAGTCGCGGAATACCTACGGCAATTTGTATGAAGGTCAAGGATAAGGATATTGCAACGTCTATGGAAGATTACGTAACGAAATATTTACTTTTTGACGATGTTATCAAATACGAACGTGACATTGCTCGATATAAGACAAAGCAAATGACGTTCATTGACATCTTCTGCAATCCGCCGAAGGTAGCGTAACTGCACGTAAGGATATAGCAAAGGTTTTGCGCCGTGTATTTTGAGATACGGCGTTTTTGGCGTTCTCGGACAGACATGAAAATCATAGAAAATCGTTTCGGAAACTCCGCATAACAAATAAAAGGCGTGATCCGCAAGCGGTTTAGCGCGGAAACGCCTTTTGTTTGCGCCCGAACGAGTCTGTCGGTCGGTCAAAATACGCGACACCTTGCTACCACGCGCAACGCGCGTGGCTCGTATTATAGCAAGGTGTCGCGTATTGCTCTCAACATTCAAAAAGTATAGTCAACAGTAAGGTTTGGACGGCAAAGGAAGGTGATTATATGAAACAGAAAGGCACAAAGAATTTAACATTTACACAGCGTATTCAGTTAGAAACGCTTTTGAATGAAGGTGTACACAAAACGGTCATTGCCGAAAGGCTCGGTGTATGCCTTGCAACAGTTTATAACGAAATTAAGCGTGGGTATTATCAACGCAAAAAGATTAAATATCGGAATTGGTTTGGCGATAAAACGTACAAGTACGTAGATTCTTACAGCGCAAATATTGCGCAGGATAGGTATCGGCTCAATCAAACAGCACACGGCGCGCCTATAAAATTGGGCGATGATTATGAATTTGTCGAATACGTAGAAAAGCGTGTTTTGAAAGATAAATTGTCGCCGTGCGCGGTTTTAGGCGAAATCAAGCGATTAAAACTTTTCAAAACAGATATTAGCAAAACGACGTTGTATCGATACATCGAACAAGGCGTGTTCCTGAATTTGAAAATGAGCGACTTGCCACTCTATAAGCGGAAGAAGAAGTATCGCAAGGCGGTTATCAAGCGTGCGCCACGTGGCACAAGCATTGAAAAACGTCCGCTTGAAATACTCAATCGAAATACGTTCGGAAATTGGGAAATGGACTGCGTTGTCGGCAAAAAGTTTTCGCGCGACGTTCTTTTGGTTCTCTCGGAGCGATTGACACGCTACGAAATCATCGTGAAAATGCCAAACCGCAAGTCTGACACGGTCGTGAAAACGCTCAACAAACTTGAACGTCGTTTCGGTCGCGATTTTCGCAAGATATTCAAGAGTATTACGGTGGATAACGGCGTTGAATTTTCGGACTTCAAAGGTTTGGAAACGTCGATATATCGCGGAAAGCGTACAAGCGTGTATTATTGTCACCCTTACACGTCGTGCGAACGCGGTACAAATGAACGCTTAAACCGTGAAATTCGACGGCATTTGCCCAAAGGAACGGACTTTACGAAGTATAGCGACGAGCAGATACAGTTCGTCGAAGATTGGGTGAATACATATCCGCGTGAAATATTCGGCTTTGCCACTTCGGCAGAAAAGTTTGCGGAACAGTTAGCATTACTTTAATTTTTGAAAGTGTATTTTCAAAAAAATGAAGTCGTCCGACGGACGACTATTTTTGCGTTCTCGGTTTTAGGTTGACAAGCAAGTTATACCGCCTATTCCGTCAATCGCGATTGACGGAATAGGCATTCTGACGTTGATTTTACCACTTTTTCCAACCTTTTTGAAATTCTACGTAAATTTTTCTAAAAAATAACTTGACAAAACAAATATTAATTTTTTGAATAAAAAAATCAATAAAATTAAAAATTCTACAATCGCACGCAGTACTATGATATCCAAACGATGTTTGGATTGAGGAATACTCCGCTTTGCGCCAAAGGCGCATTAAACCAAGCAGACAATCTTGCAAAACTGTGGCAGGAGTTCTTGTCCCTACTTTAACCGATAGCAAAGGTTTTCTGCGCGGTAGTAGGCGCGAGGGCTAATGCGGTTGTGGCAATCGTCAAACGGTTTTTGTTTCTATTTATGGGATTCCCACGTCGTTTTGCTCCTCGGAATGACATTTGGGCGGTTGAAATAACCGCAACGACGTTTGAGCAATGTGGCTCTGACAAAGTTAATCGCACTTTATGCATTGTTTGGAAGTTAAAAACCGCGATATTGAGATGAAGAACAAGGCCCCCCCCTTGAACAGCAACCCTAATGTACAAGGCGTACATGAGTTGATGGACAAGGGGTGTTGACGCAGTTATTCGCTCAATAGCGCGGTTTGGCGCGATTTGGTGTGGTTGAAAAACTGCACCAAATCGATGCATAACAAGGAAGAACCGCTTTGCGAATCCGCCCAATGTACATGTAAGTACATGACGGGTGAGCAAAGCGGCTCTGACGAAGTTAGGCGCGATTTGGTGCGGTTTTAATGCGAGGGGTGACAAACCAAATCATACCACACCCCCACCAACACTCCGTAGGCGGGATTTATCTTGCTCTCATCAATATCGATAATGTAGGTATCCCGAATGGCAAGAATCTTTTTGCGAGCTTTGACGGCAAGAGTTTTGCCTTGCTCGTTGAGCAAATAAGCCTTCATATGGAAGGGGCCGGCTTTGATTTTTACTTTCAGATTGCCATGTGAGGACTCGGCGCGACGGAAACAAAGAAAAGGTAGTTTCTCGTTGATGCAACAAACCTCATTGCCGCGCGAATCAGAGATTGAAAACCAGGAAGTAAACACCTTCTTAAATTCTGACTGCATGCGCGCAACGGGTGCGCCGTTCTTGTCAAAAAGCACGACGTTTCCCATAAATCTATCCCACTGCCTTTCGGCAAAAAACACGGTTTGTCCCTCTGTGGTTTTGATTTCGAATTTTGCGCCGACGGTAAAATACTTTTGTTTTATGACAACTTTCATATTTACTCCTTGTTTGCAAAAATACACAAAGTGTTTGTTGTATGTATTTTATCATACAATATGCACGCTTGCAAGATTCAATTTCTCAACGCAAAATTACATGAAACACGCCGTTTTCCGAGCTATCGGCGATTGTTAAGGTCTGATTTCAATTCACAGACGCGCTTTTTTAATATAGGATGCAGCTTGTTGGGACAAAGCTCGCAAAGAGGTTCGAGAACGAAAGCGCGATTTTGCATATCGATATGCGGCACGCACAAATCGTTTGCGGAAATCACGCAATCGTCGTAAAAAATCACGTCTATATCCAGCGTTCTGTTCCCCCATCTTTCACTGCGCACGCGCTCTCCGCCGGTCTCGATTTGCGATATGACGGAAAGAAGTTCAAAGGGAGAATAAAGAGTTGATATTTTCACTGCGCTGTTGACAAACTCGCCCGTGGCAACGCCTCCGTACGGCGCGGTTGAATAGCGGGAACTCTCTTTGACGTCTTTGATATTGTCGTCGGCTTTCAGTCTTGAAATCGCAAAATCGAGATAAGCGTTTTTGTCGCCGAGATTCGAGCCGAGCGCAAGATAAACCTCATGCCACTCTTTTTCAACCTGAACGGCTGCGTAATCGAATACGCCGCTCATCGGAGCGTCTGGCTTTTTGAGTGTCAGCACGACTTTTTGACATGGGTATTTTTTTAGCAAAAGTTCCGCCGACCTTGTGGCAAGCGTTTCAATCAAATCAAAGCAATTGTTTTCACAAAACGACTTTAAAGTCTTTTTTACGTCACTATAACTGATGGTTTTTGTCAAATCATCGTTTTTTGCCGCTTGCGAAAAATCATAAAAAATTTCCGCCGTAAACAAAAACCGTTGCGGATTTGTTTTTTCTTCGGGATTGCATCCGTGGCATGCTTTTACTTCAAAGTCTTTTAGAATAATCTTGTTCATATGCAATTCGGGTTTGATTTTTTATATTTTAGGTTGTTATTTTGCAAGGTTTATCACGGCTCGATTTTCTTTGACGTCATGGACTCTTACAAACAAAACGCCCTGTTTCACCGCAAGCATCGTCGAGTCGAGCGTGGCGGAAAGTCGCGTTTCGGGAGTGCCGCCGAACATAGACTTTCTTGACGTGCCCAGCAAAAACGGATACTCTTCAAACATATCCAAAAGTTTGTCGTAATCGTTGAGAAGTTGCCAATCCTCGTCGTTGGATTTGTTGAAACCGATTCCACCGTCAAGCAGTATTCTGTTTTTGTCAAGTCCCGATGAAAGAAGCGTATCCACCGCCCTCATAAGTCCCGTTTCCTTGTCGAAAAACAAGTCGGGTATCCCTGACTTGCGTCTGTCGTGCATAACGCAAATCGCAACGTCGTTTTGCGCAACTACCTTTGCAAGATTTTTGTCAAGCAAACAACTCACGTCGTTTATCATATCCGCGCCCACGTCGATTGCGGCTTGCGCAACGTCGGGATAAAACGTATCTACGCTCACGAGTGCGTCGGGAAACTCTTTTTTTATGCTTTCAACGGCAGGCAGAACCCTCGACATTTCTTCAAGCGCACTTACGCTTTGAGCGCCGGGACGCGTGGACTGTCCTCCGATATCGATAATTTCGGCACCATGCTCCAAGAACTTTTTTGCCGTTTCGACCGCATCGTGCGCGTGGCGACTTCCTGCATAAAAGCTGTCGGGAGTGACATTGAGGATTGCCATAATGTGCGTTCCGCTCTCGAAGACCTCGTTGCCGACGTGAAAATCGTAATGACGTTCTGTTTTCATTTCAACCCCTCCAAAATCAATCTCTCGATACTTTCGTCAACCTCGCCGCGCTTTGCGAAAGTGATAGTTTTTGCGCCGATTTTTTTAACTCCGCGTGCGCTCATGCACGTGTGCTGCGCCTCGATTGCAACGATCACGCCCTTGGGATTAAGTTCGTCGAAAATTGCGTCTGCGATTTGTGCGTTCAACCTCTCTTGCAGTTGCAAACGCTTTGCGTAAACGTCAACCACTCTTGCAAGTTTGGAAAGCCCCACCACTTTGCCGTCGGGAATATACGCGATATGCACCTTGCCGAAAAACGGCATAAGATGATGCTCGCAAGTGGAAGAAAAATCTATATCTCTTTCGATGACTACTTCGCTTCCGCTCTCGTCAAACACTTTTGAAAGATGCGTCTTTGCGTCGTCGCTATATCCCTGCGTCAACTCTTCGAGCATACGCGCCACTCTGTCAGGGGTTTGCAAAAGCCCTTCGCGGTCGGGATCTTCCCCTATTGCGACAAGTATGTCTTTGACTGCTTTTTTGATTGTTTCTTTATCGATTGTATTGTTTTTCATTTTCGTTTACTCGTTGGTTTGAAGTTCTGAAAAAAGCGTCAGCGAACCGCACAAAATCGTCACGTCGCAATCGCCGTTCAGTGCGTTTTGCACTGCCGTTTTTATATCGTCTTGCATCGAACATTCCCCTTTGCAAAGAGGCGCGACTATGCATTTTAGTTCTTCCTTTTGCATTGCTCTGGGCGACGGCGGCGTAATGCACGTTATCCTGTTTGCAAGCGGTGCGAGAATAGTGCAAATGCCTTTTACGTCCTTGTCTTTAAGTATGCCGAGCACGAGATGCACGCGCTTGTTTTTAAACAAATCTTTGATTGCGTCTGCAAGAGTCATTGCTCCTTGCGGATTGTGCGATCCGTCAAAAACAAGCACTTTATCTTGCGGAATCGTGATGTTAAACTCCTCTTTTGCGTTTTTTACAACTTGCAACCGCGCTTTCCATATCGTGTTTTTAAGCCCGACTTTAAGGGCGTTTTCGCTTATATCGAAATGCTTTTTGTTAAGCTCTTCGACGGCGCAAATCGCAATCGCGGCATTGACGAGTTGATGTTTGCCAAGCATGGAAATTTCATATTCCTTTCCGTCGTAGGAAAAGACTTGTCCGTCTAGATTGCCTCTCAAAAACTTCGGTTCTTTGCAAACAACGACGTTTGCTTTGCGGTACTCTTTTTTGCCGTCTTTGAGAGCGAAGGGGCGTTTTAGTTGTTCCATAACTTCTGGGGGCTGATTGCAAGTTACGACTACGTCTTTGGTTATCGCCGCCTTTTCGCTTGCGATTTCTCCGAGCGTATTTCCGAGCAAAGCGCAATGGTCAAGACCTATGGGAGTAATGATTGAAAGCACCTTGTCGTCAATGGCGTTGGTTGCGTCCCACCTTCCTCCGAGTCCCGTTTCAAGCACACACACGTCGCACTCTTTGTCGAAAAACGCAAGCATTGCGACGGCGGTTTCGATTTCAAACGCAGTCGGTTTAAACTCGGATATGCCGAAAGCGTTTCGCAAAATTTGCTCGCTTTCTATGCACTCTCTCACTGCGGTGAGATACTTTGCCACGTCCTCGTTCGAGAGCGGATTGCCGTTTATAAGCCACCTTTCGTTGTAGCAAAACACGGACGGAGAATTGTACGTTCCAACCTTGTAGCCCGCCTCTTTAAGCACGGACGTGAGATATGCGCTGACGCTCCCCTTGCCGTTGGTGCCCGCGATATGCACGAATTTCAGATGTTTGTCGGGTGCGTCGAGAAGATCGAGAAGCTCCCTCATACGTTCGATACCGTAATCCGAACCCGACCTTTCGATGTTTTTGATGTATTCGATTGCCTCTTGATAAAACAAAAAGCACCTCCTTTGGAAGCACTCGCAAAAAAACCTTTCGGTAATATGTGAAGTCCGGAGTGAATATTGCACCGCGAGCAAAGCTCTTCGTCCGCCGACACCCCACGTTCGCACGGCACTTAACGCGCAATTTCTACTACTTCCATAGATGTTGATTTGATTTTACCACCATTCGAAAACAGTTGCAAGAGAAAATGGACAGCGCAACAAAAAAAAATTATTGCGCAATGCGATTATGTGGTTTATACTGAATCCATATTATTAAAATAAGATTAAAGGAGTTGCTCATGTTGACAAATACGTTGGGCGCAAGAGAGTTTTCTCTTCGAGATCCCATGGTGTTCATACTGTACGGCATAGTGCTTGCGTTTATCGTCGCGCTGTCGCTTTACTATATGCTCTCCGCGCTCAAAAGAGCGAAACAACTCGGCATCGAGTCCTCGAAAATCAAAAAAGTTATCACCACGTCGGCAACGTTTTCCATTCTTCCCGGCCTCGGAATCGCGCTGGGTGTAGTGACGCTCGTCGGCACTTTGGGCATTGCGTTCCCCGCAATCAGACTTTCAGTCGTCGGTTCGCTCCAATACGAAACGCAGATGGCAAACGGCGTCGCGGAAGGTCTTTACGGCTCTATGGAAGCGATGATTGCTCACGGGATCACCGCGCAAGACTTTGCCACTATGGCTATGATTATGACGATTGCAATCTGCTCGGGCGGCGTTGAAGTGCTTTTCTTCTACCGCTTGTATCAGCCCAAAATCGGCAAACTCATGGCAAAAACGACGGGCGGAAAGAAAGGCGGCGTAAATATCGGCGATCTTATCTTCCAAGTGTCCTTCATCGGTATGGTCATCGGCTATCTTGCGATGAGCATCGAAACGCTTGCCAAAAACGTGACGTTCGTGGACGGCTACTACAACTTCATCGCAGTGCTTGTGGCAATGGGTTGCATGTACGTGTGCGACGTGCTTATAAACAAAGCAAACTGGAAATGGCTTGACAGTTTCTCAACGCCCGTGTCCATGCTCATAGCAATGTTTGTGGTCGGCGTGATAAGCTACTGCGCAAACAAATACGGCTGGGCACTCTCTTCCGACACGTCGTCGGCAGCGGAACAAGCCGCAGAGGCTGCAAGAAACGCCTTTGCAATGATACTGTAAGGAGGTGCGATTATGGCAAAAGAAAGAGTTAAAGTTTCAATGGATTACAACCTAAAATCCCACATCATCGGCAAAATTTGGCTTGCGTTGTCGCTTGTCATATTCTTTGCCGTCCCCACGACGATTTGCCTCTACTACGACGTCAAACCCGACATGAGCGTCATGGGTACGTCCGCAGTACTCATTCCCTTCATCATCAACTTCTTCTCGGGAATATTCGAACCTATCATCTATTCCCCGATGTTGGGCATCAACAGTGCGTACCTTGCCTTTATCACAGGCAACCTTTCCAACCTCAAAATCCCTTGCGTCGTCAAAGCGCAAGAGATTTGCGGCACGAAACTCGGTACGGAAGAAAACGAAGTGGTGTCCACCCTCTCGGTTGCGACAAGCACTCTGGTGACAACGGTCATCATCGCGGTGTTTGTGCTTATCCTTGCGGTCAGCAACGTTGAAACGGCAATCAAAAACACTCCGTGGATTACGCCTGCGTTCACTTGCGTTGTTTATGCGCTGTTTGGATCGCTCGGCGGAAAATACGTCGTCAAAAACATCAAGCTCGCCGTATTCCCGCTTGTCATCATCGTTGCGTTCTCTCTCATTTTGGGATTTGCAGCGCCAAAGCTCGGCGTCGGCTCGGCATACTTGTTTGTCGGTATAGCACTCTGCGCAATCTTCGGTATTCTCCAAGTCGTGCGTGAAAAGAAAAAGCAAAAACTTCAAGAAGAAAAAGAACACCTCGAAGGAATCGCGGTTTCCGACGTCGAACTCGACGAAAACTCCGCAAACGCCGTCAAATCCGACGATGAGCAAAGCGAAAATCAAAACGAAGAGCAAAACGAAGAGCAAAACGAAGAGCAAAACGAAGAGCAAGCACTCGAAGATGTCGAAAAAGAGGCGGAACAAATCGCCGAAGACACCCAAAGCGTTGACTAAAAAGCAATTCAAAGCATAAAAAATCCGACGAAAATTCGTCGGATTTTTTCTTTTTTCAGACAGATGAGAAACAAGGTTTTGCTCCTCTTTTAACTATAAATAAACGCAATATTGAGATGAAGAACAAGGAAACACCCCTTTGCGAACCCGCCTAACGTACTGATGTGTACGTGACGGGTGAACAAAAGGGTGTTGACGCAGTTATTCGCTCAATAGTGCGTTTATTCCAACTCGAATGCACCGGTGTAAAGCTGATAATACCTCCCCCTCTGCGCTATCAACTGCTCGTGATTGCCGCGCTCGATAATCTCGCCGTGTTCGAGAACGCAAATCATGTCGGAGTTGCGTACGGTGGAGAGTCTGTGCGCGATGACAAAAACGGTGCGACCTTGCATAAGTTTGTCCATTCCCTGCTCGATAAGTTTTTCTGTGCGTGTGTCGATTGAACTTGTCGCTTCGTCCAGAATGAGAACGGGCGGATTTGCGACTGCGGCGCGAGCAATTGCAAGAAGCTGACGTTGACCTTGCGAAAGGTTTTCGCCGTCGCCTGTAAGCATGGTGTCATATCCTTCCGGCAAGTGGCGGATAAAGTAATCCGCATTTGCGAGTTTTGCCGCGGCTTTGACTTCCTCGTCGGTGGCGTCCAGTTTTCCGAAACGGATATTGTCGGCGACCGTCCCCGTAAAGAGGTGCGTATCTTGAAGAACCATTGCCATAGAGTGACGCAAATCGTCTTTTTTGATTTTTGTTATATTGATGTTGTCGTATCTTATCTTGCCCTCGTTGATGTCATAGAATCGGTTGATAAGATTTGTGATAGTCGTTTTGCCCGCACCCGTCGAACCGACAAGAGCGATTTTTTGTCCCGGCAACGCTTCCATTGTGACGTGTTTGAGGACGGTTTTTTCGGGAACGTAACCAAAAGATACGTCCTCGAATTCGACCTCTCCTCTCCACTTGACGTACGTTGTAGTGCCGTCGGCTTTGTGGAAGTGTTTCCACGCCCACTCGCCCGTGTATTCTTCGGTTTCTACGATGTTGCCGTCCTCGTCCTCTTTTGCGTTTACGAGAGTTACATAGCCTTCGTCCTGTTCGGGTTGCTGGTCAATCAATTCAAAGATACGCTCCGCGCCTGCAAGTGCCATAAGAACGCCGTTCATTTGTTGAGCGATTTGCGAGAGCGGATTGCTGAATTGACGTGAGAATTGCATGAAGGATACAAGTCCGCCCCAAGTCATTCCTCCGAATCCGCCGATTGCCATAATCGTGCCGAGAATTGCGGTTGCCGCATAGGACACGTAGGACAAGTTGCCCATGATCGGGAATAGTATATTCGCATACGTGTGCGCCTTGTCGGAGTGATGGAACAAATCCTCGTTGAATTTGTCGAAATCGATTTTTTCCTCGTCCTCGTGGCAGAACACTTTGACCACTTTAAGTCCGTCGATATGCTCCTCGATAAAGCCGTTTATCGCGCCGGTCTGGCGTTGTTGACCGACAAAGTGCTTGCCGCTCTTGCCTGCGACGAACTTCATAATGAAAAGCATTATGACGAGCATAACCACCGAACAAAGCGTCAGCAGCGGAGATACGAGCATCATTGCGACAAACATACCGACAACCATAAGCAAGTTGCTGATAAGGTTGGGAATGCCGTTTGAAAGCAGTTCGCGCAACGTGTCCGTGTCGTTGGTGTAAAGGCTCATTATATCGCCGTGGGTGTGAGTGTCGAAATATTTGACGGGCAATTTTTCCATCTTTTCGAACATCTCGTCACGCACGCTTTGGAGAGTTTTGGTGGTGACTCTGACGAGAATGTAGTTGTAAAGATAATGAAGTCCTGCGCCCACGACGTACATTGCCGCCATAACGCCGACGATACCGCCGAAGTTTTGCATGGTGACTTCCGCCGCCCTTGCGATGATTTCCGCATTGGAGGTGACGTACACTCCGTTTGCATAAGCAAGAGGAAGGATATAGTTGTTGACGACAACCGAGCCGAGCATAAACGTACCTGCGATGTTGCAAAGCACGTTTGCGATCATGCAAATCAATGCGCCGATAAGTTGACCTCTATACGGTTTCCAATACCCGAGAATACGCTTCAAGGTTTGCATAGGGTTCTTTGCCCTAAACTTGTTTTGAGCCGCCGCTTTTTTGACGTTTTGTTTTTTGTCTTTACGCATTGACGCTCACCTCCTCGTCGCTTCCTTTCTTTTGGGAATTGTACACGTCCCGATAAATCTCGTTGGTTGCAAGCAACTCCTCGTGAGTGCCAACGGCGTCGATTTTGCCGTCGTTCATAACGATGATTCTGTCCGCGTCCTCGACGGAAGAGATACGTTGAGCGATGATAAGCACCGTAGTATCTCCGAATTCTTTTTTGAGTCCGGATCTTATTGCCGCGTCGGTTGCGGTATCGACTGCGGACGTAGAATCGTCCATAATCATGATTTTCGGCTTTTTGAGCAAAGCGCGCGCGATGCAAAGACGTTGTTTTTGACCGCCGGATACGTTGACGCCGCCCTGACCGAGTTCGGTTTCGTAACCGTCGGGGAAAGACATAATGAAGTCGTGCGCTTGCGCCGCTTTTGCAGCGTGTTCGATTTCCTCGTCCGTTGCGTCTTTGTTGCCCCAAAGCAAGTTTTGCCTTATCGTGCCGCTGAACAACACGTTCTTTTGAAGCACCATTGCGACGGAATCTCTGAGTTTGTCGAGCTTGTAGTCCTTGACGTTGACGCCCCCGACCTTCACCTCGCCGTCCAAAACGTCGTAAAGTCTGGGAATCAGCTGGACGAGAGTGGACTTTGCCGAGCCGGTTCCGCCTATGATACCGATGGTTTCACCGCTCCTGATATGCAAGTCGATGTTTTCAAGATTGAGGACGTCGCGGGATTTCGAATAGGAAAAATCGACGTTGTCGAAATCGATACTGCCGTCTTTGACTTCGATATCCTGTGAGTCTGGAGCGTCTTCGATGTCGATTTTTTCGTCGAGAATTTCAACGATACGATCGAGGGACGCATGCGAAAGCACGATGTTCATAAAGCCCATTGCCACCATGATAAGCGACATAAGGATTTGCATAATATAACTCAAAAATGCAGTGAAATCGCCGAGTTTCATGTTGCCCACGATGATGTCGTTGCCGCCGAACCACGCAACGCAAATCATACACGCGTAAACCACGATTTGCATAAACGGGAATGCGATAACGATGATTTTTTCCGCGGAAAATTGAAGTTTTTGGACAGTTGAACTGACTTTTTTGAACTTGTCGATTTCGTTGTCCTCTCTCACGAATGCCTTGACCGCGCGGATACCTATGAGGTTTTCCTGCGTGGACTCGTTCATATCGTCGTATTTGCGGAGCATCTTTTCAAATCTCGGGAACACGACTTTCACACCCACGATAAGTCCTACGATCAAAACGGGGATCGCCGCGGCAAATATGAGCGACAAATCCGGGCTTATTGAGATTGACATGCACATTGCCAAAATCAACATTATCGGCGAGCGCACAAGCATACGGATGATGATTTGAAATGCCATCTGTATGTTGGTTACGTCGGTGGTAAGTCTTGTCACAAGGCTTGCGGTTTTGAATCTGTCAAGGTTTGCAAAGGAGAAGTTTTCAATCTTATAAAACATCTTTTTGCGCAGATTTTTTGCAAAACCCGTCGAAGCGGTCGCCGCAAGTCTGCCCGACATCGTGCCGAAAAACAGCGATATCAACGCCATAACTATCATCATTGCGCCGCAAGTGACGATAAACCAGACGCGGTTGTTCATCGTAAACAACTCGAAGCCTTTGCTTCCAAGTTGAAGCGTAAACGTAAAAGACGTTGCGTCCTCAACCATACCTACGTTTACGATTTGCGCCATGATGAGCGGAATCAAAATTTCAAAAAGAACTTCCAGCGCAACCAAAACAGACGTGAAAATCGCGTGGACTTTGTACTCGCCCACGCAACTCGCCATCTTTTTGAGTCCGCCTTTGGATCTCGGTGCCATATTTTTTTCGTTTGCCATAATCACCTTAATTTCGCATAGCGCGAAGATGAAAAATATTTGCAAAAAGCAAAATGCTTTCATCGACCGTGCAAAAAAAATCACGATCATATTTTATTTACAATTTATTAAAAAAAATGTCAATGATTTATATCGAATTCTTATGAATATTAAATTTATTTTAATAAATATATACATCCTTGAAGGTCGAGTGATAAAATTTGGCGGCGCGAGCATTTTATTATATCGCAATGTATGTTCGCTTAACTTGACAAATGCGCCGTATTTGTGCGATAATTTATACAACAATTCGGTTTGGGGGACACGTTATGTCTGCACAAAAAGAAGATTTGCGCATCGTTCGCACAAGAAAGCTTTTGAGCAACACGCTGCTGGATATGATGGAGAAGGAATCCATCGAAAAAATCAGCGTCATAGACCTTTGCAACAAAGCGATGGTCAACCGCGCAACGTTCTACGCACACTTCGAGGACAAATACCACCTTTTGACTTTTGCCTTGGAAGAGCTCAAAGACGACCTCTACAAAAAGTTTACCAAGGATACCAAGTTCACCACCCCCACCGAAACGCTCAACTCGATGATTATGATGGCAGTCGACTTTTTCTTTGACAAGCACAACCACATCGCCAACATAATTCGCTTCAACAGAAACGGCAAAGTGATAAGCACTATACAGGATTCCATCGCACATTCCATCAAGTATCAGCTTTCGAAATACAAAGACACGTACGAAATCAAAATGCCCCTTCAAATTCTATCCACTTTCGTTGCGGGCGGCATGATAAACACGGTGCTTTGGTGCGTGGACAACCCCGGCAGATACACGTACGAAGAGTTTATCTCCTATGCAACCTGCCCTCTTGCCGAGCGTTGCTTTGTGAAAAAATAAAACAAACACATCTGAAAGACGAATTGCAAAACGCAGTTCGTTTTTTTTTATTATTCCCCGAAAACCTTCGTCAAAAATCTGTTATATCGTTTTTGATTTTATCAAATAGAACATTCTATATGTTCCATATTTCGACCTAATGAAAAAAACTTAAAATTTTTGAGCAAAATATATTGACATAGCAAATTTTAGTGATATAATTAGCAATCGAAGATAAAGAGTGCTAACAAACAAGCACGGTGATTGCCAAAGACGTAAAAGCGTATGAAGCAATCAAAGGCTCAAAAGGCACGACACGGAACATATTTCAAAGGAGGTATGAACTATGGACACCAACAAATTTACGAAAAAAGCATTGGATGCAATAAATGCGGCGCAAAACCTTGCGCTTGAAAGACATCATCAACAACTTTGCAAGGAGCATATCGCGTATGCGTTGCTCAACGACGAGGAAGGGCTTATTCCGAAACTCGTCACAAAGTGCGGCTCGGACGCTCCTCAACTTGTGAGAGAGATTGACAGAATCTTGTCGCAAATGCCCTCTGTCACGGGCAACGGCGCAGGCGAGGTATATCTGTCGCAAGACTGCTCCCTTATGCTTTCGCAAGCGGAAAAAGACGCAAAGAAACAGGGCGACGATTTTGTGAGCGTCGAACATATCTTTGCCGCAATCCTCGACAACCCCACCCCTGCCCTCAAAGCAGTATTTGCAAAGTGCAAACTCACCAAAAAGGACTTTATGAGTGCGCTTTCGCAAGTTAAAACCTCGAAAGTGACAAACGACAGCCCCGAAGACACCTACGACGTACTCAACAAATACGGTCACGATATGGTTGAGAGAGCGGCGCGCGGACAACTCGACCCCGTCATCGGACGTGACGACGAGATAAGAAACGTCATTCGTATATTGTCAAGAAAGACAAAAAACAACCCCGTTCTTATCGGTGAGGCGGGCGTCGGCAAAACGGCAATTGCGGAAGGACTTGCCCAACGTATCGTCAGAGGCGACGTCCCAGAGGGACTCAAAGACAAACACATCTTCGCACTCGATATGGGCGCGCTCATCGCAGGCGCAAAATACAGAGGCGAATTTGAAGAAAGACTCAAAGCGGTTCTTGGCGAAATCAAAAAACAAAACGGCAGAATGTTGCTGTTTATCGACGAATTGCACACCATTGTCGGCGCAGGCAAAACCGAAGGCAGCATGGACGCAGGCAACCTTTTGAAACCTATGCTTGCAAGAGGCGAATTGCACTGCATCGGCGCAACCACGCTTGACGAATATCGCAAATACATCGAAAAAGACCCTGCTCTGGAAAGACGTTTCCAACCCGTCATGGTCAACGAACCTACGGTTGAGGACACAATCGCTATATTGCGTGGCTTGAAAGAAAGATACGAAATCTTCCACGGCGTGCGCATACACGATCAAGCTCTCGTCGCGGCGGCGACTCTCTCGGACAGATATATCACCGACAGATTCCTCCCCGACAAAGCAATCGACCTCGTGGACGAAGCGTGCGCGATGATTCGTACCGAAATCGACAGCATGCCAACCGAAATGGACGTTATCAGCCGTAAAATCATGCAACTCGAAATCGAGGAAATGGCTCTTGAAAAAGAAACCGACAAACTTTCTATCGACCGTCGCGAATCCATCAAAAAGGAACTTGCCGAACTCCACGACAAATTCAACGAAATGAAAGCGCAATGGGAAAACGAGAAGAAGGAAATCAACAGCGTTCAGGACACCAAAGCCGAAATCGATAGGGTAAATCTTCAAATCGAGGAGGCAAAGCGCAACAGCGACTACGGCAAGGCGGCGCAACTTCAATACGGCGAACTGCCTGCCCTCACCAAGAAACTCGAAGAGGCTGAAAAGAAATCCACAAACGGCTCTACCCTTCTTCGTGACGAAGTGACTGCGGACGAAATCGCAAAAATCGTGGCAAAATGGACGGGTATCCCCGTGACGAAACTTATGGAAAGCGAAAAGGAGAAACTGCTTCACCTTTCCGACGAGCTTCACAAGAGAGTTATCGGACAAGACGAAGCGGTGCAAGCGGTCAGCGAAGCGGTGCTGCGTTCTCGTGCAGGCATATCCGACGAAAACAGACCTATCGGTTCGTTCCTCTTCCTCGGCCCTACCGGCGTCGGCAAAACCGAGCTTGCAAAGACGCTTGCTTCCTATCTGTTTGACGACGAGCGCAACATCGTGCGTATCGATATGACGGAGTACATGGAAAAATTCAGCGTATCTCGTCTTATAGGTGCGCCTCCGGGATACGTGGGATACGACGAAGGCGGTCAACTCACCGAAGCCGTGAGAAGAAAACCCTACTCCGTCGTGCTGTTCGACGAAATCGAAAAGGCACATCCCGACGTTTTCAACATCTTGCTTCAAGTGCTCGACGACGGCAGAATCACCGACAGCCAAGGCAGAACTGTCAACTTCAAGAATACGATCATCATCTTGACTTCCAACCTCGGCAGCAACGTGATTCTTGACAACATCGACCAAAACGGCAACATCAAGCAAGAAGCAAAAGAGCAAATCGACAGACTGCTCAAACAGACCTTCCGCCCCGAGTTCCTCAATAGGCTTGACGACACCGTGTTGTTCACTCCGCTCACAAGAGAGAACGTGTACAAGATCATCGACATCATGCTCAAAAAGCTGGAATCGAGACTTGAAAAGCAAAACCTCAAACTCGAAGTTACGCAAGCGGCAAAAGACCTTATCGTTGACGGCGGCTACGACGTGACGTTCGGCGCAAGACCGCTCAAACGTTATATCGAAAGCAACGTCGAAACCAAAGTCGCAAAAGCAATCTTGCAAGGCAACATGGACGAAGGCGACACAATCGTGGTTGACGCAAAAGACGGCGAAATCGTCGTGTCGTCAAAACACTAAAAAAGTTCCACGGCGATGTGAACTCAAAACACTCATAATTTTCCCTATAAAAAGAAGCGGCGGATTTTGAATCCGTCGTTTCTTTTTTCAATTCCAAAATGTTCTATGTTGAGATTTGCACGGCAGCATTGCGCTCTCAATGACGTATGAAATAATCCATACAGCGCAAACGCCGCTAAAAACCAAAGCAATTTCAGCTGATTCTTTTCAAGTGCGGCAAGGCGTAGGCGAAAAACTTTTTGTAGGCGGCGCATTTGTCTAGGTCGATACGCTCGCGCTTGCAGCCGTTGCGGCACATATGATAGAAATTGCACTCCTTGCATTTGTCCTCGATTTGCATACTTTCTTTTATGAATTCGGTTGCAACGGGATGCTTTGACAGCGCAAAGAAATCGGTACCGTTGATGTTGCCCATATCGTAGCAATCGAGGCAATAAAAGTCGCACGGATAGACCTCGCCGTCCCCTTCGATGACGAATTGATGACAGCAATGCCCTTCCATACCGCACTGTTCGGGACACTCGAAATGCGCAAGGCGCACGAAGTTGTCAAATTGGCGGATTGAGGTGTATTTGCCGTCCATACAGTCTTTGAGATACATCGCAAAGCACTTTTGCAAAAACTCGGAATAGTCCTCGGCAGACATCGAATAGTTTTCCTGCTCGCTTGGGAAACACTCGTTGTAGGTTGTTTTTGAGATAGGCTTGCCGCTCTCGTCCACGCGCAATGGTTTGAGCATGGGGATAAACTGCAAATGCTTGAAGTTTTGTTTTTTGAAAAACTTATAAATCGGCTCGATGCGGTTTGCCACCTGCTTTGTCAGCACCACGAGGATATTGAAATCCACGCCGTATTTTTGCATAAGTTTTGCGCCGTTGAGCGCACGTGAAAACGTGGGATTGCCGTTTGCGTCTATGCGGAGAGAATCGGCAACCTCGTCACCGTCCAAGCTCAATCCGACAAGGTAGCCGCCGCGCTTGAATATCCTGCACCACTCGTCGTCGATGAGCGTTCCGTTGGTTTGCACGCCTATGCTGACGGGCGCGCGATTGACGTTCAACTCACGAATAATATCGTGCAGTTTCAAAAAAAACTCCTTGCCGGCAAGCAGCGGCTCGCCGCCCTGAAAGGAGAGCATAACCCTGTCGTGTCCTGCAAAATCGAAGGCTTTTTTGAGTGTTGAGCGCAGAGTTTTTTCGCTCATCATTCCGTGCGACGGCATCTCTCTATGGCTTGAGAGGTCGTTGTAAAAACAGTATTTGCATCGCAAATTGCAATTTGACGAGGCAGGTTTAAGCATTATGCTTATGTTCATAAAACCTATTTTCCTTGTTGTTTCTCTTATTGTTGCGTATCGCAATCTTCGTCTTGGTCAAATACAATCTCGTATTGTGCGCTTTTGCTCACGGCATTGACGATTGCAAGGCGAGTTGCCTCGACTGCTGCCGATTGCACCGGTGCAAGATTGACTACGGGACGTCTGCCGCTTGCAAGGCAGAACATGGTGTCGCCGTCGTACATTGTATGCACGGGACGGATTGCCCTTGCAAGCCCGTTGTGGGATATGCTTGCAATCAAATTTGCCTCGACTTTGGAGAGTTTCGCATCGGTGATTATGCAACCTATCGTTGTGTTTGTCCCAAGCAAAAGTTTTGCGAATTCACCGTTTGCGAGGCATTTTTCCGTGTCGATAAACTCGCCGTTTCTGCCCTTTGCGCCTGCAATTATTTTGCCGCTTTCATCTACGACGTCGCCCATAGCGTTGACAGCAACGACTGCCGTAACCGTGACGCCTGCAACTTTCACAGTTGCCGCGCCGATACCGCTCTTGCACGCGTTTTTCAAGCCTCTTATCTTGCCTACCGTTGCGCCTCGTCCTGCGCCGATATTGCCGAAATCGAGGGTTTTTGACGCATTTTTGCACGCATTAAGTCCGTATTGCGCGGTTGGATAGTGATATTCCTTCTGATTGAGGTCATAAAGCACCGCACCGCAAACAATAGGCACGATCTTGCCCATAGACTTGAATCCCTTGCCATTTTGTTTGAGATATTCCATAACTCCGACGGTGGATGCAAGCCCGTATGCCGAGCCGCCCGACAGCACGACGGCATTGACTTTTTGCATCATCTTCTCGTTGTGAAGAAGGTCGGTTTCTCTCGTACCGGGTGCGCCTCCTCTGCAATCCACGCCTCCGACCGCTCCGTTTTCGGCAAGGATTACGCTTACGCCCGTAAACTCGTCCTCATAGTGTCCTATCTTAAAACCGGAAGGTATTGTTACATTCATTTTCACACCTCAAAAAAGTCCTCCGAACAAGAAGGACTTTCGTTTTTTTATTTGCACAAATCGTCTATGCTTGTCTGCTCATAGATGATGAACTTGTCAAAGAAATCCGCAACGTCCTTTTGCATTTGCTCGCCGCACCAATCGTAAAACACTTCGTGTCTTGCGCCGGGATAGAGATGAAGCTCGGTGTTGATGCCGTTTTGTCTGTACATTTTGTCAAGTTTTTTGACGCCCTTGCCCATTTGCCCGACAGAGTCCGCATCACCTGAAAAAATGCCGATTGCGGTTGCAGGATTGAGTTTTGCCTGCGCTTTTTTGGTGTACAGTTTCGATGTTTCTTTCATCATATAATAGTCAAAACCGACGGACATATTTTGATGCGCAAGCGGATCTGCAAGCACATCCTCTCGTCTTGCCCTTACGCTGTTTGCCCATTGCAGCTTGCCCTCGTCGCCTTTGAATTTCTGGAAGTTGTCGCTCACCCAATTGACAATACGAGGACGCCAGTTTCTTGCCACAAGGAATATCGGCGCAACTGCGATTTTGCCAAAAGTGAACAGGCTGCGCATATGTCCCGAACCTATGAGTGCAATCGCCTTGACGTCCGTCCCCTCCTGCGCAAAAGCCTGCGAGAGAAAACTGCCGTAACTATGCCCCATAAGAAACACGGGCAAATCATATTGAGATTTTAGCCACTCACGGAAAAACAATTCGTCGTTCAAAGTCTTTTTGAAAATGTTGCCGGGGTGTTTGCCGCGATTTTGGTCGGTTTCGGTCAAACCGTGCGCGCGGTGATCATCGCCAAAAACTATGTAACCTCTTGAATTGAGATAGCGTGCAAACTCGTCGTAGCGGCCCGCATACTCGCTCATGCCGTGCACGAGTTGTATTACGCCCTTGGGATTTTCCACGTCGTCCCAAAGCCTGCAATAAATCTCGGTGTTGTCAAAACTTTTGAGCTTAAACTCTTTCATATTGCACTCTCCGCACAAAATAAGGTTTATTAAGCACATTATAAACAATAAAACTCATTTTATCAATAGCACTTTGCAAAAATAACACATCAAAAATTGCAAAATTCGCAAAGGAGTGCTACACTGTATTTATGCAAGTATCCATAATCTTAAACTGCGGAAACGAAATAAAACGCAAAATAAAAGGCGACAAAGTCGTATGCTGTGACGGCGGTTTCAACGTATGCCCCGTCAAACCCGACGTGATTCTGGGCGACTTCGACTCCCTCGAAAAACCCGACAGCTCTGACATTCCCCTTGTCGAGCACAATCCGCACAAGGACGCAAGCGACGGCGAACTTGCCGTGTATTATGCAAAAGATGTTTTGCATGCGGACTCAATCGTATTTTACGGCATAACAGGAGGACGAGTGGACCACGTGCTTTGCAACCTGTCCATTATGCGCCTTGCCGCAACTCTCGGTATGAACGCAAAGGCGGAAGAGGACGGACTCGATATACACTATGTCGAGGGCAAATTTGACCTCGCCACGCAAAAGGGCGAAACTATATCCATTATCCCCTACGGCGAAAGTGCGCTTGTGAGCGACTCTCAAAATCTCGAATATCCGCTTGACGAACTCCTGCTCAAATCCTGCGATTCGAGAGGATTGTCCAATGTGTCCCTCGGCGGCAAAATCCACATAAACGTCAAGCACGGCGGCGTTTTCGTGTTCCGCTATATAAAACGCTGAATCAATACGAAAATCGCAAAAAATTGCACGTTTTGCAAAATATTTGACAAAGGTCATACAAAAGTTGCTCGCATTCTTCAAAATTTTTTTGAAAAATGCGAGTTTTTTCAAAAAGTCCCAATAAAACCAAAACTTGAATTGTATATTTATCGAAAATACAAAATCATCGTTTTTCAAACCTTTCTAACAAAAAAGCACGGCATGCCGTGCTTTTTGAATTGTGTCCGCAAATGCGGTATTTTCAAAGTCACAACTCAAAACGCACTCCCTTGAAACGAAAAGAGAGAGGCGGTTTGCCTCTCCCCTTCTTGCCGATTGCAAATTGCAATTATCGATTGTCTTGGTTGTCGTTGCTATCCTTATTTTCGGATTTTGCTTGATTTGCGATGATTTGCTTGTCAACCTCGTCAAGTTCCTCGTCGTTGTCGACACCTGTTGCGCCGTCTGCGGTTTGAGTTGTCACTGCGAGTTTGTTGACGTCGCTAGATTGTTGCATAGCCGCCGTGAACGACTTTGACGTAAACAAGAAACTGCCCGCAACGAGAGATATTGCCATATCCGCAAACACGTACGTTGCATTGTAGCCCAAGCTGTATGCAAGCGCGGCTTTGAAATCGGTGTATTCTGCAAATGCAAACGTACCCGAACAAACGTGGCAAATGTATCTAAACAACACCGCAACTACGCCGCCGAGCAGAAATGCCAAGATTTTTTTCTCTTTGAATACGCCCTTTTCCATAAAGATGCCGCTAACGCCGATAAGTCCGAATGCGAGAGGATAGTCGAGCAAAAATTGCATCGGGTGAATGATGTAAGGGTCTTGAAGCGCTTGCAACACGCCGTAAAGACTGCAAACGATAAGACCTCTTCTCGTGCCGAACATACAGCAGTAAATCATAAGCGGCAAAAGGCTTGCAAAGGTGATAGAACCGCCGTTGGGGAGCTTGAAAAGTCTTGCATACGAAAGAACGAACGCCAAAGCCATTGCAACTGCGCCGTAAACGATTGAGCGAGTGTCGTTCAACTTGCGCTTGTCGCCGACAAACCACAAAACGACCAGCACCGCCAAAATCACAACCGCCGACACAACCATACCGACAAGGCTCATACCGGGATAATCTTTTTTGAATTCTTCAAAGCGGATGTTGTAGTATTTCCATATAACCACGACGAGCGCGATAAAACTTGCCAGCAACAATACGCCTGTGACTATCAAGCTGATTTTTGCGGCTTTATTGCTGAAAAGGGAGCTGATAAGCACCGCTATGCCACCTGCAACCACCACGATGAGCATTGCAAGAATGGGATAGAAAAGCATTGCTTTCATGTCGTTTATGTTGCGTTGGAACATAACGTATGAGAATACGACAAGCATTGTCGCGGCAAATCCCGTGACGATGCCGATTGCGTACTTTTTGAAATCGTTGAATTTTTCACGCTTGAAAAACCACACGAGCAATCCCACGACGATAAACGCCGCAACGAGCGCAACCGCAAGGTAGAGCGCAACGTATTGGAGTTTGTCGGAAAGTGTGTTAATGTCCATAAAAAAATCTCCTAACTTGTGCTTAGGAGAACTTGAAAAGAAAAGGCAATATCGAAAACTTTCGTTGTTTTTGCTTCCTTACGCGAGGATTAACTCACAAGTTTGAGGGTATCATCTCAGCTTTACAGCACCCCTAGCGACACATATTGTATGCCTCGGCGGAAATTTAGTCAATTGTTTTGCACAATATCGGAAAATTAGTCAATATAGAAAAAACTAGTCAAATTTGTCATTTTCTTGACTTAAAATACAAAAAGTACTATATTGTTTTTTGCATCAACGATAGGAGAGATAACTTTTATGAAAAAAGATTTCAAGAAGCCCGAATTCAAGCTTCTCAAAGAATTCAAAGCGTTCATAACAAAAGGCAACGTTGTCGATCTTGCAGTTGGTATGATTATAGGTGCCGCATTCACCGCAATCGTAACCGCTCTTGTCAACAACATCTTCAAGCCCCTCATCAACGCAATTCCTATGGGCGATTTGCAAGGGCTCATCACAATGCTCGTTGCAAAAAATGCCGATGGTCTTACGGCGGCGGAGTGTGCGAAACAAGGCATCGAATTTGTTGCGGATATGTCAAAATCCGTATATATCGATTGGGGCGCGTTTATAATGGCAATCATCAACTTCCTCATCACCGCTTTGGTGCTGTTTGCGCTTGTCAAACTCATCAACATGGTGCGCGGAGGATTTACGGGACTTACCCGCGACACCAAATTCCTTGAATCGCTCACACCCGAAGAGAAAGCAACCATCAAAGGTAAATTCGCAACCAAAAAGGAACTCAGAGCAATCAAAGCGGCTCGCGACGAAGCGGCTGCAAAGGCGGCGGAAGAAGCAGCGGCTCTCGAAGCGGCAAACAAGCCCGAAACCACCGACGATTTGCTCCGCGAAATCCGCGACCTTCTCAAAGCGCAACAGGTTGACAAGGCAACCGCCCTTCTGGACGAAACAAAAAACAAATAATCCGAGTTTACACAAAACAGCCGCTCGGCGAGCGGCTGTTTTAATGTCGGCGCAAATCGTGTTTTGCAAGATAGCAAACCCAAAGTTATTTTGACGAGGGAAAAAGCTCGTTGCATTGCATTGTCGCTCTTGACTTTTTGAGAGCAAAGTGCTACTTTATAGCGGTGCGTAAAACGCGCAATGGAGCGGAATTATGATTGTTTCAACACTATCCATGATGGAAGGCAACGGTATGGCGGCATATATCATCCTGCTTGCGCTCGGCATCATCTTTGTCGTCAAAGGCGGGGATTGGTTTGTGGACGCGGCAAGTTGGATTGCCGAGGTGTCCGGCATCCCGACTTTTATCATCGGCGCGACAATCGTCAGCGTCGCAACGACGATACCCGAAATTTTGGTTTCGAGCATATCTGCGGCGCAAGGTCAGGCGTCTATGGCAATCGGCAACGCAGTCGGCTCGGTCAACAGCAATATTGCTCTTATCATGGCAATCTCGCTTGTGTTCACCGCCCCTGTTTTCAAACGCAAAGACTACGTTTTTAAGGTTGCGATTTTGCTTGGCACAATCGCTCTTCTGTGGGGACTCAGCGCAAGCGGCGAATTTAATTGGTGGAACGCAATCATCATACTTGCAATGTTTGTGCTGTTCCTTATCGAAAACGTCATAAGTGCAAAAAAACACTCCCAAACTCTAATCAACGACAAAGGCTTTGAAAGCATAGATGAAAACAAAACAAAGGGCGAGGGCATTTTGTTTTCATACTTCCAAAAGCAGGAAAGCAAAAAAATAGTCCTCAAAAAAACGGGCATGGTCATCGAGAAAAAGGACATCGCAAAAAACGTTGTTCTGTTTGTTCTCGGTGCGGCAACGATTTTTGTCGGCGCGCAACTTATGTGCGACAACGGCGCAGAACTCGCTCGCGCACTCAACGTCCCCGAAGGCATCATCGGCGTTACCATTCTTGCAGTCGGCACGTCTTTGCCCGAACTCGTCACCGCAATCACCGCTATCATAAAGAAAAAATCAGATTTGTCGGTTGGCAACATCATAGGCGCAAACATCATCGACTTGTCCTTGATTCTTCCAATTTGCACATTCATCACAATGGGCAAAACCGGCAATCCCCTGCCTGTAGACCCTCAATCGCTCACAATCGATTTCCCCTTCTGCCTTGCCGTGGCAGGATTTGCGCTCATTCCACCTCTTGTCATGGGCAAATTCAAACGTTGGCAAGGAGTGCTGTTGCTTGCAGGCTATGTGACCTACGTTGTGCTTCTTATCCTCAACACGACAGGCGCAATCAAGATTTTCTGATTCAAGAGCCAAAAGCCTAAAACGCAATCGAAAAAGCGACGGATTTTCCGCCGCTTTTTGATTGTCATACGCATTGATGTTTTCTTTTCAAGTACGGTTTTTTATCGTTTTCCTCTTTTTTTTCAACTTAAATATGCGCTTTTATGATTTTGGGAATATCGCAGTTTTTAAGCAAAAATTCCGAGTTGAAATAGGAATAATCCGCCACTTTGAAGTCGATGCCGAAGAAGAACGCTCCGACGTCCGAATCGGAGTGCGATTTCTTTTCCCACGCATAGTAGACCGTGCCGCTTGCAGAGTCGTACTTGTTTGGAAGATTGTTTTGCTTGCTCACGCTCAATCCGCCCGTTTCGTGGTCGGCGGTGACGATGATTGCGGTGTCGTTTCTATCCCCTATCCAATCAAGAATCATAGCAATGGTATCGTTGAGTGCCTTCATTGCTTTGACCATATTGCCGAAGTCGTTTTTGTGCGAGTACTTGTCAACGTGCGCCTGCTCGATCATCAGCACAAAACCGTCCTCGTCCTTTGCTAAAAAGTCAATTGCAAACTTGCTTGCATCTTTCAAAGACACCGTGCCGCCGTTGCCGCCCATATCGAACAGACAGTACGCCTTTTGTGCGTCAAGCACGGCTTGTCTGCTCCCAAAATCGCTGCAAAACGCATATCCTTCTTGCTCGATACTGCCCTGTTTCTTTGCGTAAGAGTCGCTTGACGCTCCGCACAACAAATCCACACCCGACTTGATTTGGCTTGCAATGATATCGTCGGTGTCCTTGCGGCTCATTGCGTGCGCGCTGAACGATGCAGGCGTTGCTCCGCTCAATTTGTCCGATGTCACGATACCCGTGGCTTTGCCTTTGCTTTTGGCAACGTCAAGAATGGTTACGGTATCCCTGCCGTCCTTGTCCTTGCCTATGCGCCCGTTTTTGGTCAAAACTCCCGTTGCAAGCGCAGTGCCTGCCGCCGCAGAGTCGGTTGTTTTCGTCGCTCTGAACTTGACGCTCGTAAGCGAATCCGTGTTGACGGACGCCCTCTTCCAGTCCCCGAACGTGCAAGCCTCGCCGCTTGTCATCGCGCCTGCCGCAATGTGTTCAAGCCCCATTCCGTCACCGATAACGTATATGAAGTTCTTGACCTTTGCACCCTCTTTGCACTCGACGTTGAGCGCGTCCACCACGCCGCCTGCGCCGCCCGATGCCGAACATGCCGCAAACGTTGCCAGCACCAGTGCCAGCACAAATATCAAACTTGCGATTTTCAACAAATGTTTTTTCATATCTCCACCGCCTTATATCCAAATTATACTTTCCCCCACATACAAAGTCAACGCCCAAAAATCGCAGCATTCTCAAAAAAAACAAATCGAAAACTTGTCGCAAACTTCAAGTAAATTCTCAATCGAAGACAAAGATTGTTGCACCGATAAATTATAAAAAAAGCCCCATCCATACCGGTCAAAACGTCACCGGTGCGGATGGGTACCTATTGGTGGGAAGCCCGTGACACAAGTTGAATAATCATTTAATTGTGCTTGCACTCCGAGTTTTTCATTGCCTTTCGGCGTGGCGTTTTAGCACAGAGAAAAGCCTATATCAACGGCAAAATTATTGCTTGTTCGATATAGGCTCTTTTATTGTAAGCGCAATAATTTACGCTGGTCGTTGACATAGGCATATTGTGATTTGAAGTGATACGTTTTTAAGTTTTCTCGGTGCTGCGCCGTCTTGTTGCCGAAAGGCAAATATAACTCGGAGCGTATTGAAAAATGAAAAAACATATTGAAAATTATGACGTTTTCAAAGAAACAATCTCTCAAAACAACGTTCTTGCAATGGCAGAACAGTTGGCTATGTACGAAGCACGATTCCTTATCGGTTATATGGGCGCCAAAATGCAAAAGATATATGCAGACCTATGCGTTGATATAAAGCGTAAAAACGATATTAACCACACATTCAGCGACAGTTATGATTTAGTCCAAGAATGCGCGCTATTCCTTTGTAATCATTATGGAAAGCGATTAAACGATGTTTTGGCATACGATAAAAAGGGCAAGGCAATCACCGTCAAGATTGCGTGCACTAGAGCGGTGTCTAAACTTATAACCCGAAAAACAAGCGATTATTTCCGCTCTGTGAGCCTTGATGCCTTAACGCCCGTCAGTGAGCCGTCTTGCGAGATTGAAGAAGACGTTGTCAAAGACTATACCATTTATGATTCAATCGTTGACAGTCTAAATCTAACGGACAATATGCGAATTGCGCTCGAATGCAGGCAAAACGGATTGAGTTATCCCGAAATCGCCGCCATACTTGAACGCGCGCAATCCACCGTGTTTGAATACTTCATTAAAATGCGACAACGATATGCCGCAATTTATGGCTAAACGATAAGATAAAGTATCATACCCCTATTTTACAATTTGAGCCGCTCGGAAACCGAACGGCTCATTGCTGTCTTTGATTATTCCGCTAACGTACCGCCAACCATTGCGTGTGTCGTCAAACGTTGTTAAGACATTTCTTGATTTTTCTTATTGTTATCTCCGTTGGCTTTCCCCTTGCCCCGAAAGGCAAGGGGTGATTGTTTAATGCCTATTGTTTAATGCCGGTTATTTCTTCTTGAACAATGCAATCAAGTCGGCAAGTTTCTTTTTCTTGATAACGAACCAGAAGATTGCAAATCCGCCACATCCAAGGGCTGCCGCACCTGCGACAGAACCAACGACAATACCTGCGATAGCACCACCGGAAAGTCCGGTCTTTTCAGGTTCGATATCTCCGCCCGGATTGTTGGCATTGCCCATTGCATAATCGCAAACATCACACTTGCCGTCGTTGTTAGCGTCTGCATGAGGTGCAACGTTTGCTTTGTCTCCGCATTCGCACTCGTTCCAATGTTCGTCTGCGTTCTTATGCCATTCAGAACCGTGTTGGTGAGCTGCCGTGTTGCCGTATGGTGTATTGCACACTTCACAAACCGCTTTTTCCGTGCAAGTTGCCGTACCGCCGGAGCAAGCAACTGTTTCTTTATGATCTCCGTTAATGCTGCATACTCTCGAATGGGTACCGTCGCCGTTGGAAGTCCAAGCACCGTAGGTGTGAGCATTTGCATCAATATCAATGGTCAACTCGTTTTCGGTCTTTACCACCTTGTTTTCATCAAACAGCGTATGACATACGGAACACTCGTAATGTGCTTCCATACCCGTTGCAGAACAAGTTGCATCTACTTTTGCAACAAGGTCGCCGTAGCTGTGACTTGCGGCAATCTTGCCGTCTCCGTTTTTCCATGCTTCAAGCGAGGTAATTTCATTCGTGCAAGCCGCGTCCGTATAAATCTTACCGCAAGAACACTTGTAATAATCCTTCCAACCGTTTACTGTGCAAGTTGCAGCCTGACCGCTTTGCAATACGCCGTTTCCACAGGTATGCGGAGCGGTTCTGTCATATCCGCAATCGTTACAGATCATATCTGCATTATCGGTGTAGTTATGCGTATGCTCGTCTGCCTTGAGACCGCAAGAGCAAACCTTCCAATGCTTTTCGTTATCCTTAATCCAATCGCCGAAGCTATGTGTAGGTGCAGGGATTGTCAAAGCAATGGCAGTCGTTTCATTCTTGCTTGAATCGAAATACGTGTCGCACACCGAACAATGGTAATGCGCTCTCATTCCTGCTTGGAGTACGGTTTGCGTATGAACGGCAGGATTTTCGGGAATTAAATCGCCGTAAGTATGTTCGGCAACAATCTTACCTTCGCCGACTTTCCATGCTTCAAGGTCTGCTATCGGAGTTGTGCGTGCTTCGTCGGCAAAATACTTTCCGCAAGCACATTGATAGTAATCTTTCCAACCGTTTACGGTGCAGGTTGCCGCCTGACCGTCTTTTTTCGTGACGGCTACGTTCGTATGCAAGCAAACGTATTCACACTCAGTGCAAACGCCGCTGTTCCATTCGTGAGCTTCGGTTTCAACCACAAAGGTATCGCAACAAGTATACTTCTTTGTGTGAGTGGTGGCAGTTTTAATCCATTCGGGCGTTCCGCTATGTGCCGCCACAATTTTACCGTCGCCGACTTTCCATGCTTCAAGATCGCTTATCAGTATAGTGCAGTTTTCATCTTCATAATATTTTCCGCAAGCACATTGATAATAATCTTTCCAACCGTCAACGGTACACGTTGCGCCTTGACCGCTTTCAAGTACGCCTACGCATTCGTGCGGAATCGCTTTCCACGTAGCAACTGCAATAATGTTTGTCGTAAGTGTGTAAGTTTCACCAGCTCGTTTTTGTGCAACCTCTGTAAAATTATCGCCTAAAATACGAATTGACCAATAATCAAACTCGAATCCGTCACGTGTATAACCTAATACGCCACAATCTAAAAAAGTAATTGTTTGGTTTGCTTCATATTCGAAAGGTTCATTGTTACCACTTGCTTCACCGGGTTGATAAATAACTTGATACAAGTTATCTTCCCAAATGGCTTTTACAACGGTATTTGCATTTATTGTTATCTGGTCGCCAACTTGCTTTTCAACGTCGTTCACGCTCCAAGCCTTAAATATCTTTCCGTCGGGAGCGGTAAACGTACAAGTAGGCAACGTATATTGACTACCTGCATTTTGTTCTACAGGTTGCATAGTACCCGTACCGCCGTTTGCGTTAAAGGAAACGAGATAAACGATTTGCTGTTCCGTCCAATTGATTCTAAACAGTAAATAATCTTCGCCGATTAACTGGTCGTTAGTATTATAGGCTTGAATGAAGAATTGTTTTTCTCCAACTTCACTTGCGGTAAAATTATATTCAGGCTTATCCGTCGTTGCAAACGGAACACGGTTGCCGTTTTCATATACTTTAATATCATAATACTTAACGTCAAGGTTGAACTCCCATTCTACAAGACAATTCTTACCGACAATTGCATTTATTGTATCTTCGGGTTTAGACGTAAATACACCTGCGATATATTCAATAGTAAACTCGTCGCTGTAATAAAGCGTACCGTCATAATTTGCCATAAGCCTATACTTTTGAGTATACGCAAAATCGCTTACGCCAAAATCATGACTCGTGGCATTTTCTGCCAAGTTTCCAGCATGCCTCCAACCACTACCAGTATCCGTTTGTAATTGAAAAACTTGTAACGTCTGTAAAGGTGTTTGGAGCAAATTCGTTTCCCACGTTACAATGGCTGATTCACCCGTAGTTACAGTTACGCTTTGCGGTTGAGTAGTAAACACAAATTTTTCACGCCAAGTAATCGTGAATTCTTCGGAATAAATATCGTCGCCGCCTTTGGTTGCGTGAACTCTAAAAGTGTGAGTCCCGCTTTCAAAAGCGTTAACGGTTGTACCCGTGGGGGTTGCTAATTGAGCATAAGCCCAATTTACTCCATCATATTTCTCAAGCTGAATAGACGATACGTCGCAGTTCAAACCCCAAGTAACAAGGACGTTCGTGCCATACGCCACGTTATAGTCCGTCGGTTGGGTAACAAATTTAGGCGCATTGGGATCATACCAATCTACACTAAAAGTATTACTACTAATAACAAAGCCGTTTTGATAGGTAACTTCCACACGGTATTGTTTTACAACGTTGCTGTTTGCGGGTATATTAAATTGTCCTGTAACCGCGCCGAGACTTGCCCAAGTATCGTTTGCGTTTTTAACAAACAATTCCATACCTTGAATGTTCGCATTATTGCTAACGTAAACCGTGTACTGCGGAGATTGTCCGTTTTCTACTACTTTATCTTCCAAATCGGACGTAAAGCAATAATTTTCAAAATCGTAGTTGATTATAACTTGAATTTTGTTTTCTCTATTCGTCCATTGCGTCGTAAATATACCGCTATTATCGTGCGAATATACCATATTTGCAACCAAACCGTAAGTAGCAGTAGAATGGCTCATAAGTTGGTCATCGATAAGTTCGCCGCTTTTCGTATGTAATTCTATTCTTAAAGAATAAGATTTGCCAGCTTCCAAAACGTCGCTATCGTCCAACTTATTCGTTCTATAAGCGTTTAAGCCTTCGTAAACAGAAACACTTTGAACGGAAAGCCTATTATCCGTCAACGAAATTTTACTCGTATCATAAGTTCCCGCAGTTTGTCCGACTTCCAACAAAGGAGTACCTATTTCCAATGTGGAAATTATATCTTCGTCAGTAAGCGTAGTAGTTTTCCAACGGTCATAAAGAATTGTATATTCCGTAAATACCGTTTCTAACGTAGCTTTCTCTCCTTTTTCGGTGTACCAACCGTCAAACTCTAAATCAAGGCTGTCGGTACGGTAAAGTTCTTCAAGCGACGTAAGCGTGCCATCGGCTTTTGTTTGTTGCGACATAAAGTACTTGCTTGAATCGTTTTCAAAGAATACGTTATTTTCTAATGCGCCGTTTGTCAAGCAAAAATCCACTCTTACAGAACCTGCCGCATAAGCCGTAAGCGGACTGATTGCAACTGCACCAAACAATATTGCAACCATCATTACAAGCATCGTTAAAGACGTAATTAAAAAATTTCTTGATTTTGTTTTCATATTGTTATCTCCATTTCGTTATTTTTTGACGGGGTTTCCGTCCGTTTTGTTCTTCCCGTCGGAAGAACGAGCCACGTTTGTTTCTTTTTCATAGCATCTGAAGTCCACCTCCTTACAAACTGTCCATCACGGCTACGAGATAACTCTCGCTGACGGAAGTGAACAGGAAGGCGTCGATGAGTTTTTCTTGCTTGGCTTTTTTGATTTCTTCCACAAGAGCTACTTCGGCTTTATCGTCAATAAGAAACACGATCTTGACGGACGGAACGTGCCTTTTCACTTCGTTGCGGATAGATAGTCTTTCCGACAGCATCCACGGGGTATAACCCGTTACTTCCATCAGAAGTACGTCCGGTTGCAAAATGCGGCATCGTTCGACGGTTTCAGTCGGGTTTTTGGAAATATCCACTTGATATCCGTCCAAATCCTGTACGAGAATGCGTCTTACTGCTTTTGCGTATAGTCCGCTCTGCAAATCAAGTACAACCTTTCTCAATCGTGAAAACCTCCTTTTTGGCAAAAATTAGGCGTAATCAGAGCAATTTACACCCCTGCACTATAAATTTTAATGAAAGAGGTATCGTCTGTCACTGCACTTGTGACAGTTTTAGAAAAGTTTTTCAAAAAATTTTTATTTTTTCTAAAAGAAAAACCCGACGATTCACGTCGGGTAAAAAGAAATTATTTTATTTAGAATCATTCTTCGTCCGTCAGATTGGCGACGATGAGTTTGCTGTCGATGAGAGCGATCAGAAGTTCGTATTTGTTCTCGTATCCGCTTTTTTCTACGATATTGTCCAAATGCCATCTCACGTTGCGTTTTGTCATATCGAGTTCCTGCGCGATTTCTTCATAAGTATAACCTCTGACGAAATAGCGAAGTATCTTCATTTGCTTGGGGGATAAATCCTCTGAAAAAATATCTTTAAGCGTAACGTTTGGAGAACTTTCCGGGAAAACGCGTTCGCCGTTCATCGTTCTTACCATTACGTCAATAATGTCTTTCGTGCCGTGGTCTTTGTACCACAGACTGTCCGCCGCGCCGTTTCTCGCTTTTTTCAATACGTCGGGATCGACAAGAGAAGTTACGATAACCACTTTTGTACGTGTCGACGCTTCTTTTATGCGTTTTCCTGCGGCAAGTCCCGAATGATTGTTTTGCGTCTGGACGTCCATCAGAACAAGGTCTGTCTTTCCATACGCACAAAGTTTTTCCGCTTCAAATGCGTCGGTAAAAGTTGCGGTAAGCCGAAACCGCTCGTCGCTTTCTATCATAGCTTTCAGAACTTTCTGTACGTAGAGGTTATCTTCCACAAGAACGGTATTTATCACGTGTTTTTGTCCTCCTTGGGTAAATCGATTATCAATGCAAAATGAGGTCTATGCGAAACGTGCATTTCTCCGCCTGCATTTTCAACTGTCTGACGCAAGGACGTAAGCCCACCGCCTTCTTTTATCTCGTCTTTCGGCTTTTCTCCGTCGTTTGTGATACTCACCGTATAAAAATTATCCCGGTTTGTGATTTTTACGTTGACCGCACTTCCTTTTGCGTGCTTTTTGCAGTTGGTAACACATTCTCGGCAGGCAAGAACGATTATTTTCTCCACCCTTGCACTCATGGGAATACTGCCGTCCAAAGTCAAAGATATCCCCATTGCCTTGGCTTGTTGCTCCGCCTCGTCGAAGGTATCCCGAGCCGAGTTTCCCGTTCCTGCAAAATGCCACAAGGCGTGTTGCAGATTTTTCAGCTGATCTTCCACGTTGTCCGTTTCGCCCGTGTCTATCATTTGAGATATGGCAAGCAGATTTTCTCCGCTTTCGTTGTGAACCCGTATTTTCAAAGCCAACGTTTCCTGTTCGCGCACACGGTCGGAAAGACGGTCATACAGTTTCAGTATCTCTTTTATGGTTTCGTGGAGTTCTTCATTATCTTCTTTCAGTTTGGCGGTCGTTTCGTAAATCTCGGTCACGTCCTGCGCAGTTGTTTGCGTAAATCCGTTCAATTCTTCGCCTTGGAGAGATACCGTATTGAAACGCCATACCTTTCCATCGGGAAAATGGTACAGAGAACCGTCCAGCTTTTCTACGCCACTCTCTGCGCTCGGTTGTTCAAGGGAAGAATGAAGCTCCCAAAGCATTTGCGGATAACTGCCGATAAGAGTGGAAGTCAGTTTACCCATTGCAACGTTTATAAGAATAATTCTACCGCTTTTGTCGGCAAAGCATATCCCCGAAGCAAGGTTGTCAAGGGTTTCTTTGATCGACGCGGACGACAACTGCTTTTTATTTCGTCCGTATTCCGTTGCGATAGCAAAAACGTCGTAACACAGCACGATAACCGCTACGATAAGCAGCCACACCCAAGCAACGGGAAGCGGATATGTTTCAGGCTTTGTGGCAGAAGCCATGACGTAAGCGGTAAATCCCGTAGAAAGCAAGAAAAGTGCGGTATTTACAATACTTCGCCACAACCGTGCGTGCGTTAAAAACTGAAAAAGCAATACTACCAAAAGCCCCGCCGTTACAAAGAATAATGCTCCGGCCAACAGATCCCGCTCCGCTATGGGTAACAAAGTGAAAATCGTCATCTTGCACCTCCCGTAAGCGGAAGGCAAAGTTCCGTTTCGCCGTCCTCTGTATCAACAACCGTTTGCGGATACGCTTTTAACAGGTTTTCCGTCTGTATTTCGCAATCGAGCGTGATCGTAATACGAAGAGCTCCTTTGATTTCAGATACGTTAGCCACGATATATCTTGCTTTTTCAAGGGCTGTCTCAGTGGCTTCTTCAAAGAAGTCGTAAGCAAGCGTAAGAATATCTCCCGAAACGTATTCTTTTCCCGTTTTTACAGAGTACGTACCTTTTATTCCGTATAGTTCGAGGGCACGGTAAGATTCCGCAAATGCGTTCGTCAATTTGCTTTCGGGAAGCGAGGGCGTATAATCCGTGAGAAGAACAAAGTCTTTTCTGCGTTTTATAAAACTGCCAAGCACTACGATCCGAGCGAGAATACGGCGTTTTTCTTCTTCACTTTGCGTATTGCGATAGTCTTCTACGAGCTTTTCTATTCCGTTTATCTGCCGCTGCGTTTTGCTCTGCAAAAGGTCGTATAAGCGGTTTTGTTCTTCTACGATTTTGTGTTCTTCTTCTATTTTGTAATTTTGCTCCAAAATGCTTTTGCGGTCTTTGAGTTCTTCCTGCGTTTCTTTCAATTCGCTCTGCAACGAAAGCAACTCGGAAATATCTTCCGTCCATACGGCTCTGCCGCCGCTGATCGGCATATTATGTATGAGCTTGCCATCATTCAATACGATAGGAGACGCTTCCGCTTTTTCGAGGATTTCACGGGAGATAGGCTCTGCATTTTCGGCGCTGTATTGCACAATGTAGTGGTTATCGGTGATCTGTACCGAAAGATCGCGGGACGCACGGAACATATCCGCATATCTTGTATTGGACTGAATAAGTCCGCTTTGAATACAGCTTTCAAAGAACACGGTAAACGCCATGCTCTCAAATATAGCCAAATCCCAACCGACTACTCTTGCAAACGGTATGCGCAATACGTACAACACAGCGGATATGCCTGTCAGCAGGAATGAAGCCACCGGTATCCATAATACCCATCTTTTTTTCGGTAATTTGCTCTTGAAAAACATAACCGAAAGTGCGGCAATACCGCAAGATACGCCCCAAAACACGGTCAAAAAATAGCCCCAACCATATTTGTATGCTTCTTCCGTCCATATAACCGCGTCGTCGGGGAAACGAAATACACATTGATGAAGGTCGTTCGTCAAAACGAGCGCGAGAAGAAGAACGGCGGGGATAAGCAAAAGCAAGGTCGTTTTTGGCAGTCTGTATCCTTCGTGTTTTCCAATAGAGAGTGCAACAAACAATGCTAACGTGGGGATGAACAATATCGGCAGATAATAGGCATACCAAAAATAACGGATAGCCGTTTCGCTTGTTATGAAATAGAATTTGAACGCTCGGAGCATAATCCACAAAACCATAAGGATTGCAGATAAGCAAAGGAACTTCCTTGCCTGTATTTGCATTACTCGCCGATACACCAAAAAGCCCCAAGCTGAAAACACCCCAAGATATATAAGCGTTCTCACCACGTTAAGGATTTTGTCCGCGATAACGGAAATTTCGCATAGACGTGTCACCACACGGCAAATGACAGCAACGGCAATTAACGCCGTTACAACAAGTATGGCATATATAGTTTTTTTTGCCTGTTTTGTCATACTGTACCTAAATCAGATATTTACTGTTCCGTTGATATCATTTTCCAGTTGCGTATCTTGATTCAAACTTAATAGTTTGGTATAAATATTATACCTTAAAAGCATAAAAAAAGCAATACGACACAAGCCGCATGACTGCATTTGTAGTAAAACATTATTAGTCCCTAAAAAGGTGCATAGAGCGAATACTAAAAAATATTCTCCTTAACTACCGTGTTGAGATTGTGGCGTGTGCTTGTCTTGTACAAGTATTACACAAACCACTTTGGCACTTAGGCGTATGCTTGTCTTGAACAAGTCGGCTCGCTGCGCTCGCCGAGACAAGCATACGCCTTGTATAAAAACAAACCGCCTAAAAAGGCAAAATCGCAGCCGTGCGGAACGGGCCGTTCGCGCTAAACCGCTTGGCGAATCGGGCCCGTTTTTCTCGCACATCGGCAATGCGATTTTTTGTCCTCTTTTTCATAGGCGGATTTTTTCTTTTTTTATATCAAGTTGCGGAATCTGCTTTTGTCTTTTCGGCATCGGAATTGCCGCTCGAGTATACCTTAATATGCGTTTTCCCATTCAAATTCCCACTCAACATTTATTTTTTTAACAAAAATTTCCCATAAAGTTGGATTTTATGTACTCACGCACAAAAACGATTCTGTGCTATCTTAAAAACTGTTCATAACACACTAAAGCCATTGCGTAGCAATTCTCGCTCACGAGAGTTGTCCCCGCAAAACCGCACGAAAACTATTGAAACTAAACTTGCATCCATTTGTGCAAAACGTGTCGGCAATGATACGCTGTCGGTAGTTCATATCACAACAGAGCACGAACGGTGTTCGGTCACGATTTCAAACTTGTCCAAAGTGCGCACAACTATGTTCTTGTTTGTTCATTCGCTCACGCTTACGATGTGTATTGTTCACAACACGTAAAAATGTAGCGAGTACGGATAAGTATAGACTGAGTACGGGTTAATCTTGGCAAAGTACGGCTGAGTCTTGAAATTGGGCGGAATAGTCTAGAAAGATGACCGGTTTAGTCTGTGTACAACGCCAGTCCCACTGTGTTATGAATAAAATCGCAAGACCGAGAAAAAGAGGTAAAGCCTGTGTAGCAACCAAGTCCGTGAAAGTCAAATCTTCGTCTTTACTTCCTTTTCTCAAC
>OMBQ01000022.1_pt1 | contig 198220 bp, 184 predicted proteins | sample 1674311 | NCBI WGS metagenome assembly OMBQ01 (sample SAMEA103958160, study PRJEB25191) | human gut metagenome | biome: human-associated habitat [ENVO:00009003]; feature: intestine environment [ENVO:2100002]; material: feces | place: Germany | collected 2013/2015 | reverse complement strand
TGAAGCAAAAGGAGCTTGTGTGCGACGAAAGCTCGGCGCTCCAAGGCTCGCCGCCTTGCGACTCTAATTCCGTCTTTAAAATCAATTATCTTTGATAATTGTTTCTTCCAGATACTCCGAAAACTCGTCTTTCAACATGTTGCTTCGCAAAGCGTACTCGATGGTCGCTTCCAAATAACCTTCTTTGTTGCCTATATCGTAGCGTCTTGCGCTAAATTCGTAGGCGCATACGTCTTTTTCTTTGGCAAGAATGCTTATCGAATCCGTCAAATATGCCTCGCCGCGAGTGTACGGCGTGCGCTCGATTGCGTCGAATATCGAAGGGGCAAGCACAAATCTTCCGAGAGATACCAATGCGCTGGGAAGTTCGCTTTGCGGTTTTTCGATTATGCCGTCGATAAGCGTGGTTTTGTCGTCTATTGCCGACTTCGTTATCATCACGCCGCAACGTCTTGCAACCTCTTCGCTCGTGCGCTGACACCCCACTATAGACGCGCCGTTCGTGGCGTAATATGCGTCGATAAGTTGCTTGGTAACGGGCTTTTCACCCTCTTTTACGTACATCACGTCGTCGCCGAAAAGCACGGCGAACGGCTCGCCGTTCACAAAGTCTTTGCAAAGTTTTATTGCGTTTGCGTTGCCGTCCATCGTCTTTTGCGTGACAAAAGACACCTTTGCCCCGATTTCTGCGTTGGCAAGCTCGTACGCTTCCTTTTCGCCTTGCGACAAAAGATGCTCGTTGAGCCGAACGTTCGGCTCGAAAAGGCGTTTTATACTTTCTTTTTGCGGAGATATAACGATCATAATCTCCTCTATACCGCTCTTCACCGCCTCGTCGACGATGTAGCACAGCGCAGGCGTATCCACGATGGGCAACAATTCTTTGGGCAAAACCTTGGTGACGGGCAGGAATCTCGTTCCGAACCCCGCACAAGGTATTATTGCTTTTCTGACTTGCATAAGCACCCCCTCTTTTCAAGCGTCGAATTTGTCCTAAGCCGTCAAATTCCGACGACGGATTTTTTTATGCGACGTTTTCGTCGCATAATCGTTTGTACAATATATTCGTAAGTCGCAACGCGATATTCTCGTTGCGACTTCGATTGCGATTTTCAAAAAGTCATTTCTATGAAATGAAAATCACTTTTCATAGCCGTGCGGATGAGTCGAGTGCCACTTCCACGCAGACGAAACGATACTTTCGAGGCTGTCGTATCGAGGCTTCCAGCCGAGTTCTCTCTTTATCTTCTCGCTAGATGCGACAAGGGTTGCCGGATCGCCGGGACGACGGCCTTCGATTGTCCTTTCGATATGGCGTCCCGTCACTTTTTCGGTCACGTCGATAACCTCTTTGACGCTGAATCCGTTGCCGTTGCCGAGGTTGTAGTAGGTGGATTTTCCGCCGTGTTTGAGATAGTCGAGAGCACGGATATGAGCGTCGGCAAGGTCGGTGATGTGAATATAGTCCCTCACGCAAGTGCCGTCGGGTGTGGGATAATCGTCGCCGAAAATGCCGATGTGATCTCTCGTGCCGTTTGCCACTTGCAAAATGATGGGGATAAGGTGGGATTCGGGCTTGTGCGCCTCACCGATTTCACCGCTCTTGTGTGCGCCCGCCGCATTGAAGTAGCGCAAAGCAACGTATTTGAGTCCGTACGCCTTGTCGTAATCTTGCATAAACTGCTCCATCATGAGCTTGGTTTGACCGTACACGCTGGTGGGATGCTGCGGACTTTCCTCGGTGATAAGGCCGTCGCCGCAATCTCCGTAAGTCGCCGCCGAGGACGAGAACACGAGATACTTGACGTTTTCGGCAATCATAGCGTCCAAAAGCGCAAGCGTGCCGGCAACGTTGTTGTGATAATACTTTGCAGGATTGACCATACTTTCTCCGACAAGAGAGTACGCCGCAAAGTGAATGACGGAATCTACGCCGTATTTTCTGAACGTTTCGCGCAAAAGCTCGACATCAAAGATGTCGCCTTTGACAAACGGCACGTCCGACGGCACGGATTCGATATGTCCCGTGACAAGATTGTCGTAAACTACGACGTCCATGTTTCTTTCTTTGAGTTCTCTCACGCAATGGGAGCCGATGTAGCCTGCTCCGCCCGTAACCAAAATCATATATCACTCCTCGCACGTCCTCGCACGTCGGGCGCGCTGAATTTTATTCTATGAAATATTATAAACTAGAACCGCTTGTTTTGCAAGGCAAAATTGTGTATAATCAAATTGTGGGAAAAACAATTTTGCATTGCGACCTAAACAACTTCTACGCATCGGTGGAACAAAAGCTGCATCCCGAATACGACGGGATGCCTCTTGCCGTGTGCGGAAATCCCGAAGCAAGACACGGCATAGTGCTTGCAAAAAATCAACTCGCAAAAAAAGCGGGCGTTCAAACGGGCGAAACGTTGTGGTCGGCAAGGCAAAAATGCCCGGATATAATTTTTGTTCCTCCGCATTTCGACGAATACGTCAAACATTCAAAGCATGTGTTTGAAATCTACACTCGATTCACCGACCGCGTGGAGAGTTTCGGCATAGACGAGTGTTGGCTCGACGTGACGGGCAGCGAAAAACTTTTCGGCGACGGCGTGACCATCGCAAACAAATTGCGCGAGCTCGTCAAAGAAAAAACGGGACTGACCATATCCGTAGGCGTGTCTTTCACCAAAACGCTCGCAAAACTCGGCAGCGACCTAAAAAAGCCCGACGCGACGACCGTGCTTGACAAAGAGCATTATATGGACGTCATCGGCGATATGTCGCCCTCCGAGATGATTATGATAGGCAAACAGACGTCCGAAAAGCTGACAAAGCTCAACATCCGCACCATACGGCAACTGGCGAATGCCGACCGTGACGCTTTGCGTCACATTTTCGGAGTGGTTGCCGACAATATGATAAACGCCGCGCAAGGCGTTGAAACGGAAGAAGTCAAACACTACTACGATATTCGCATCCCCAAAAGCGTGTCGAACGGCACAACCACTCCGCGCGATATAAAAACTCTCGACGAAGCCAAAATCGTAATTTACGCTCTTGCGGATATGGTTGCGTTGAGATTGAGAAGCTACAACCTCGTTGCAAACGGCATCGGACTTTCAATCAAAAATCCAGCTTTACAATGGACGTCAAAACAAATTCCGCTTTCACCGGCAAGCGCAAATTCGGGCGCAATCGCAAAATCCGCGATAAGTCTGATTGAAAAAATACACAATTTCAACGATCCCCTTCGCGCAATCACCGTGTCTGCAATCAGGCTGGAAAACAAAGACGGCGTGCAAATCAGCCTTTTCGACGAGCCGAACGACAAAGCCGACAAACTTGAAAAAACAATCGACGATATACGCGCAAAGTACGGCTACCGCTCGGTGCAGCGCGGTATCTTGCTTGAAAACGATCTCACGGGCAACTTGCACGAGGACGACGATTTCAGACCTTTTCATCAAAGCAAAACAACCTGAAACCCAACTCGAACACAATTTGCATAATTTCCATAAAACCACAAGGAACGAACACGATTTACAACACATATCGTGTTTTGTTTTGCTAATAATCAACGTTTTTAGCCTCATATCGCCATTTTTCGGACGTACAATTTTATATCAATACACTTATCGTGTTGTATAATTGCATAACACTTTTCGTGCTTTTAGGCATTTTTGTCGAAAAAAGGAGCAAGTTTTCGTTTCCGTTTTACAATCGCGTCAAATTACCTTATAATTGATATCAAGTGATAATTGGGATTGTAAGAAGACACTGGCACAAGCCTATGGAGCATCCGCTCCTCACGCACGTACAGGCGTGCAAAAACAATATTTATGACACCGGTTCAAATCGCAACGGCAGTTTTATCTCTCATTGCAGGCATTGGTATATTCCTTATCGCTTGCACGATGATGAGCTCGAATCTGGAATCCGTAAGCTCCAACAAACTCAAACAACTTTTTGCGCGTACGTCAAAGAGTAAGCTCGTCGGCGTCGGCATAGGTACGGTTGCAACGGCGGCGATACAGTCGTCGGGCGCAACGACCGTTATGGTCATAGGTTTCGTCAACGCCGGCATTATGTCGCTGATGCAAGCGGCAACCGTCATTTACGGCGCAAACATCGGTACGACGATTACCGGTCAAATCACCGCCCTCGGCATGTTTGAAAACTCCATCTCAACGGGGGTGGTATTTGCCACTTTTGCAGGCATCGGCGCATTTACGATGGCTTTTGCAAAGAAAGATCTTGTCAAAAAAATCGGCGGTATCCTTGCAGGCTTCGGTATGCTGTTCGTCGGTCTTGACATGATGAGTGCGTCAATGGATACGTTCGCATCCCTCGACACCGTCAAAAACTTTCTTGCATCCATAAGCAATCCGCTTCTTCTCGTCCTCATCGGCACGATTTTGACCGCAATCATTCAAAGCTCGTCCGTCATGACGTCAATCGCCATCACGATGGTCTTTACGGGGCTTATTAACCTCGATCAAGGCATTTATCTCACTATGGGCTCGAACATCGGTTCGTGTGTTGTTGCAATCATCGCAGGTTTGACTTCCAGCACAAACGCAAAACGCACCGCTCTTCTTCACCTTCTTTTCAACGTTTCGGGCGTTGTGATTTTTATGCTCGTAGCAATGATGATGCGCGAAATCTCAAAGGCGGTAAATCCCACAAAGATTATAACTTTCGGCTACCTTTTCGGAAAAATGTTCCCCGGCGTTCCGCAAACTCAACTTGCAATGTTCCACACGATATTCAACATCATTACGGTTATCATAATGTTACCGCTCACCAATTTGTCGGTTAAGCTTGTATGTAAAATCCTTCCCGACAAAAAGAAGAAAGACGAACAACCGGCAGAACATTTTTACTACATCGACGAGCATATGCTCTCAACTCCGCCTATCGCAGTGCAACAAACCAAAAACGAAATCGTCAATATGGCGGAAATCGCATTGCACAACTACGACCTCGCTTGCGACGTGATTTGCACTCTCGACTATTCTAAAATCGAAAAATTCCGTCAGAACGAAAACGAGCTGAACTTCCTCAACAAAGAAATCGCAAGATTCGTCGTCAAACTTTCAAAGCTCGAAATGAACGACGCCGACCACAACTATCTTGCAACCACGTTCCACACGATCACCGATCTCGAACGCGTCGGCGACTATGCGGAAAACATCATCGAATACGCCGACAAACTCAAAGAATCCGACCAAAAGTTTTCGGACGTCGCAATCTCGGAAGTGCGCAACTTGCAAAGTCGCATAAACGATTTGTTTCAAAAGGTCATGAAAGCATACGTAAACAGCGACGCGGCTTCGCTTGACGAGGCAAACGTAATCGAAGACGAAATCGACGACATCACCGAAGCAATGGGCGCAAACCATATAGAAAGATTGCGCGCGGGCGATTGTACTCCCGACGTCGGAGCACAGTATCTCTCGCTTGCGTCCAACTCCGAGCGTGTTGCGGACCACTTCATAAACGTCGGCAAATCCATAAACGGCACAACCAAGAAAAAGGACTAATTTATGAAACTTGCAATCGCAACCAACAATCAGCATAAACTCACCGAAATCAAAGCTATCCTCGGCAACTCGTTCGAGGAGCTTTTGTCGTTGAAAGACCTCGGCATCGACGTTGACGTCGAAGAAACGGGCACTACGCTCGAAGAAAACTCTCTTCTTAAAGCACGCACGATTTGCGAGCTTTGCAACATGCCCACGCTTGCAGACGATACAGGGCTTATGGTTGACTCGCTTGACGGTGCGCCCGGCGTTTATTCCGCGCGTTACGCAGGCGAAGCTCACAACGATAAAGCCAACCGACAACTGCTTCTAAAAAACCTCGAAGGCGTGCAAAATCGTCGCGCCCATTTTGCGACGGTTATAACAATTTGTTATCCGAACGGCGACTTTATCACCGCAAAAGGACGTGTCGAAGGCTCGATTTTGCGCGAAGAACGGGGTACGGAAGGCTTCGGATACGACTCTTTGTTTTTCAGCGACGAGCTTCAAAAAACCTTTGCGGAAGCGTCCGCAGACGAAAAAAATTCAGTAAGCCACCGCGGCAGAGCTTTGCATGCAATGCTTGAAAAACTCAACTCCGAAAACTAACGTTATGAACACTATCGTAGCATTTTCGGACAGCCATAATTACCCTCTTCCGGATCGTCTTATCGAAGTCGCAAACGAAAGTAAATTCGTGTTCTTTTTGGGCGACGGCATAAGTGCGCTCGGCGACCTTTTGTGCCATAAAGGCTTTCACGGAGTAAAAGGAAATTGCGACAATTTCGCTTTTCAGGACGAGGAAGTCATCGAAATCGACAAGGTGAAAATTCTCATCACGCACGGAGATAAATACCACGTCAAACGTGGATTGTTGGAACTGTATTTGCGCGCAACAGAACTCGGTTGCAGCCTCGTTTTCTACGGACATACGCACTTTGCGCAAATCGACGAACGCGACGGAGTTACCCTCGTATGTCCCGGAGCGGTCTGCTCTTCGACATACGGCACGCCATCATACGCCTACGCAGTCGTGCACGACGGAAAATTTACCGTCAAAATCGTAAATCTAGCCCAAATTTGTTGACATCAAACCTTTGATGTGATAATATTGTCAAGCATTGAATCGTAGATTGCTCTTTCACAGCGTAATTTGAGTCCGTGCGGGTGTAGTTCAATGGTAGAATGTCAGCCTTCCAAGCTGATTGCGTGGGTCCGATTCCCATCACCCGCTCCACAACTCAAAGAGCGTTTAAAAAGCGTCTTGACGATGCAATGAGCCTGTAGCTCAGCAGGATAGAGCAACGGCCTTCTAAGCCGTGTGTCGGGAGTTCGAATCTCTTCAGGCTCGCCATTATGGTGGATATAGCGCAGTTGGTTAGCGTGCCAGGTTGTGGCCCTGGAGGTCGTGGGTTCGAATCCCACTATTCACCCCACTTTGATACAAAGCTCCGAACGGAGTTGTATGAGTTCGAATTCATCACAAAATCGTATGGATTCGAACGGGCAGAAAATCAAACAATCCGGTGAATTGTTTGGCTGCCCCGGCGTGATAGTGCAGACCTTCGCAAAGTCGTACGGAATCGCATAAAAATGTGCGCCTGTGTAGCGCGAGTCGCTCGGCACAGGTCAAACGGCGCGAATCCCACTATTCACCCCACTTTTGTTACGTCACTCTGAAAAGAGTCGATATAGTTTGATTCCGAAGATTACTTCATCGGATTCGAACGGGCAAATGTAAAAAAGTTTTACATTTGCCGAAAAAGTGCAGTATATTTGTTGCAAAAACTTTGTTTTGGTGATAATATAGACTGCGTTGTAGGGGTATCGCCAAGCGGTAAGGCACCAGATTTTGATTCTGGCATTCGTTGGTTCAAATCCAGCTACCCCTGCCAATGACTCACTAGCTCAGCCGGTAGAGCACCGCACTTTTAATGCGATGGTCCGGAGTTCGAATCTCCGGTGGGTCACCAAAAGCAAATAATACGAACTCAAACTTTGGGTTCGTATTATTTTTTGCCAGAGAATTTTTCTGTGCCAAGTTGAAAATTTAGAGTACCCCCTTCTTTTGATATTCCACGTTTACCAATGAAAACGAATAGATTGTTAAAAGACTCTCATTTTGTAGATAAATTAAACTCTATTTTTTCTAATTTATAAAACTTCATAAAAACGTCTCCTTCTTTTTTGATGACGTCATTATAAAACAAGCCGCTGTCCCAAAAATCGGACAACGGCAAAAATGTTTATGTAAGATATTCAAGAAGTGGAGCGCAAGGTGTCGTCAGGCTATGCCCAATCCGTTGAAAAAGTCGGTTGCAAGGCGGGCGCAGCGCCAAGCGTTTTGTTTGACGTAGGATGAGTGTCCCTGCCACTTCAGCACGGCAACTTTTGCGCCGGGGATATTGTCTGCCAAAAACTTGGTGTCGGACAATTTGACTATATCGAACTCACCTGCGAGAATATATGCGGGAGTGGTGATTTTCGACAGTTTTTCCGCGGTGAAATCGGGCTCCTCGATCATAATTCTGTCAAGCGGTTTGTGAGTTGCGTTGTAGGAAATCTTCACGGACGTCGTGAAATAGGACTTCAACCCCTTTGGCGACGAGTTTGCGCCGCACGCGACGAAAGCGCCCAAAAGATCGGGATAGTCTATCGCCGTCTGAATTGCGATTATACCGCCGTCGCTATGCCCTATCACGAGCGGTTTTTCAAGCCCCATAATCTCGACAAACTGCTTGACGTCCTTTGCCATAAGCGCATAGGAGATCTCGTCCGTATATCCGCTCTCACCCTGCGATCTGCTGTCGAGCGCGTACACCGTATAGTGATTTGCAAGGCGGAGCATAAGGTCCGCAAGGTCCTTGTGACTGTTTCCGTTGCCGTGAACGAGCAAAAGCGGATAACCGCTTCCGCACTTTGCGTAATGCATTCTCACGTCTTGCAGTTGCACGTCGCCTTCTTCCGCCACGACGTCAAGGGGCGCGTCGTAAGACAGGTCGTTCACTTTGACAAGTCCGATATTTTTTGCCATAACGTCCACCGTGATTTGCCACACGCTCACACCGACAACCGCCGCCGCGAATATTGCGACGATGACGATGATTGCGATCTTCTTCCCTTTCGATTTTTCCATATTTCAATCATACTCCAACCGCAATATCAAATCAACCCCAAAAAAAGAAAAAGCCCGCAAAACGCGGACTTTTTATATTGCTCGTCAGATTTCAAAGCGGAAAAGCACGTCTTCTCCGACAAGGGATTTTACGCTGATTTCGTGCTCGTCCACGACGGCGTACGAGCGCACGGTGTCGGCTTTCGGCATTCCGATTGCGCCCACGCAGACGTATATCACTCCGTCGGCTTCACAAACGTTCGCTTTGTGAAAATGCCCGTAAAACACCACGTCGCCCCTTTTTGCGTCCTTGCAAGGAAGGTCGGGATTGCACTTGTGTCCGTGCGTGAAAAACAGCCTTCTCTCTCCCCATTGCAAAGAAAAGTCGGGGCGTATCTCGAACTCGGTTATCATCTGATCGACTTCGCTGTCGCAGTTGCCGTGAACCAACGTGACGTAATCTTTCGAGGCGTTGAGGCGCTCGGCAACCTTCATCGGAGCATAGCCTTCGGGCAAGGGATTGCGCGGACCGTGATTGTATATATCTCCGAGCAAAACGACCTTAGCGTCGCCGTGTTGCGCCCTGTACGCGTCAACCGTTGCAAAAAATCTTTCCACGTTTGCGCTCGAACCGTGCACGTCCGAGCCTACGAAAATGCGCATAATCTGATCTCCTTTTCGGATACAGTATAGCACGCATGCAAGATTTAGTCAAAATCCTGCGACACTTTTTGCAGGTTGGGTATTGTGGAAAAAAAATCGATGTGATATACTCTTTATAAAAGGTTGAATCCTAAAAATAAAAGAAATAAAGAAAAAGCACTTAATTTTGCCTATTCTGATCTCTTAGAAACTGGCAGAAAGGAATTTTTTGCCTTTGTGCCAAAGAAAAAAGGCTTGATACTGACCGAAATCATTGTATCAAACCTATGCTTTCAATATGGTGGGAAGCCCGTGACACAAGTTGAATAATCATTTAATTGTGCTTGCACTCCGAGTTTTACATTGCCTTTCGGCGTGGCGGTTTGGCACAGAGAAAAGCCTATATCAACGGCAAAATTATTGCTTGTTTGATATAGGCTGTTTTATTGTATGCGCAATAATTTTCGCTGTCCGTTGACATAGGCATCTTGTGATTTGCAGTGATATGTTTTTGATTTTTCTCGGTGCTGCGCCGTCTTATTGCCGAAAGGCAAATAAACTCGGAGCGTATTGAAAATGAAAAAACATATAAAAAATTATGACGTTTTCAAAGAAACAATCTCTCAAGACAACGTTCTTGCAATGGCAGAACAATTGGCTATGTATGAAACAAGATTCCTTATCGGTTATATGGGAAGCAAAATGCAAAAGATATATGCAGATCTATGCGTTGATATAAAGCGTAAAAACGATATTAACCACACTTTCAGCGACAGTTACGATTTAGTCCAAGAATGTGCGCTATTTCTTTGTAATCATTATGGAAAGCGATTAAACGACGTTTTGGCACACGATAAAAAGGGCAAGGCGATAACAGTCAAGATTGCGTGCATTAGAGCGAGGTCTAAACTTATAACTCGAAAAACAAGCGATTATTTCCGTAGTGTAAGTTTGGAAGCCCTGACACCCGTCAGCGAGCCGTCTTGCGAGATTGAAGAAGATGTTGTCAAAGACTATACCATCTATGATTCCATCGTTGACAGCCTAAATCTGACAGACAACATGAAAATTGCGCTCGAATGTAGGCAAAGTGGGTTGAGTTATCCCGAAATTGCTGCCGTACTTGAACGAGCGCAATCCACCGTGTTTGAGTATTTCACCAAAATGCGGAAAAGATATGAATCAGTTTGTATTCATTGGCTCTAAATATTGGTTATTAAGCCTTGCGATAGATATCGTCATAAAATATCTTCTTTTGACCTATCGTCAAATAATGATAGACCACGTTGTTTTTCGCAACAGTTCCTTCTATATCAATGTAATGTCCGTTGAGATAGAAATTGATTCTAACAACCGTTCCTTTGTCCACTCTCACAAGGGTTTTGGACAATTCTTCTTTCTTTTCGTCGGAAAATTCGTGTTTAGGAACGCGCGTGCGCTTTTCAATTCTGCTTTGCAATTCTTCGGACAAGCCTTTAAGTGCATCGAATGGAAGGAACTGCGCCGCACGATTTACATCGTCATTGTTTTTAACCGCCATTGTGTCCTCCAATCAGTTTGTTGCGTTCTTTTTGCGTTGCGCCTTCTTGCAAGTCGAAACCTCGTAACATTGCATTCTTGCCAAACTTTTCTTTGATTTCCAACACCGCTTTTTCGACATTGCGCTCTTTTTGCAATGCGTCCAAATCCGTAAACAAATCATAGCCCTCGGCAGATTCGTCCACGAGTCCGCTAAAACATATAGCGAGTCTGCGGATAGGAACGTCTTGATGTGTGGTATCTTCAAAAATTCTATCAACGTATTCCTTAACCATTGAATAGAGATTGGTGCTGTTTGCCATTTTGAGCGTTCCGCCCGTAGCCGGAGCAGCATCTTTTGAATATCCAACGGAAATACCGACGTGGCTTGCAATCAAATGTTCTTTTAGAAGTCGCTGACAACCACTCAAAGCCATCTCTTGTATGACGATATGTGCTTTATCGTATGCGTAGTCGCTGAACAAGATTTGAGAATTTGAGATAGACTTTGACTTACCCTTGTAGTTCTTGATGTCCGCAATCGTACAACTTTCCTTGCCGTTTGCGTGGTCGATTAGCAATTTAGCGTTCTTACCGAAATTCCTATAAAGGAGATCTTCCGGGGCTGTTGCTACGCCTTTCATATCGTGAATTCCATATCGGGCGAGCCTTGTGGCAATACCGTTTGCGATATTCCAAAAATCGGTTATCGGTCTATGCTCCCACAAAGTTTCTTTGAATGTTTGTTCGTCAAGCATTCCAATATGGTCTTTGCAATGTTTTGCCGTGATGTCGAGTGCAATCTTTGCAAGATACAGGTTTGTGCCTATACCGCAAGTCGCAGGAATATGCGTGCGCTCGGCTATCTCGTTTATGATTTTCTTTGCAAGTTGCTTTGGTTCGAGTTTGTAAATAGACAAGTAGTCCGTAACGTCTATAAAAGCCTCGTCAATTGAGTATTGATGTATATCGTCCGGTGAGAAATAATCGAGATATATATCAAAAATGTCTGCGCAGTATTTGATATACAAACTCATGTGAGGGAGTGCAATAATATAATCGATGTTTTTAGGTATTTCAAACAGTCTGCAACGATTTTTGACTCCGAGCGCTTTCATCTTTGGAGTAATTGCCAAAGTTATAGCACCTTTTCCGCGAGATTCGTCTGCAACGACAAGGTTTGTTTCAAACGGACTTAACCCACGTTCCGCACATTCAACCGATGCGAAGAATGATTTCATATCTATGCAAAGATAAGTCCGTTGTTTTTCCATATTGCTCCTTTATACCAAGTCCTTTATTACTTTTACGGCTATGCCTTGAATTTGAATGTTCTTGTAGAACATATCTTGAAGTGAATCGTTTTCGGGATGCAGTCTTATTAGTTTGTGCTTTTTATCCAAAAAATATCGCTTTAACGTAGCCTCTCCGTCATCCGTGAGTGCAACTACTATTTGTCCTTCGTTTGCAGTATCTTGCTTGCGTATAACCACCAAATCTCCGTCGTTTACGCCTGCGTTTATCATACTTTCGCCTTTCGCTTTCAGTATGAAGTACTCTCCGGGGCCGAAAAACTCTGTTGAGATTGATACATACGATTCTATATTTTCTTCCGCAAGTATCGGAGAGCCGCAAGCAATGTCGCCGACAATCGGGCAAGTAATTACGTTGGACATCGTTTTGGCAAACTTCGATGTAGTGAGATTGCAATGCTTGCCTTTTCTCTCGATTATGCCTTCGGACACCAAATAGTTGATATATCTGCTGACCGTGGACGGATTTACGCTTATCGCGTCGGCAATTTCGTATATGGACGGAGTGCCGTTGTTATCGCGCAAACTCTCGTTGAGTATGTTCAAAATCTTATCTATCGTTTCTTTGTTTTTAACTTGCATTGTATACCCCTTTTTACAATCTGCAACATTTATTGCGTTTTGTAATTTTCATTATAGTCATTCAAAAACAAAAGTCAACGGGTTTTCATAAGAAATTTTTGGCATTTATCGTTATGCGACATTTATGGTACACATTGTGAGATTTCTCATTCTTTTGAATCCCAAGCAATCATTTCGCACAATTCTTTGGCAAGCACAAGCACAAACTCGTCTGGCATTTCGCTCACAATTGGGTAGCCGTTAATAAAAGTTTTAATATCCAAAATGCTTGTGTCGCCTTTGACTTCTTTCATAGGTCATCACCTCCGTTTTTTCTTTTACTATACACAAACAATTTGCCGTTCGTAACATACTCAGTAGGACAAAACAGGTCATAAAACCGACAAATCTGGTTATAAATCAAGACTCAGCCGTACTTTTTCTCGACTAAACCGTACTAAATGTCGTTTTGCGTTTCGTTTTGTGAGAGTATCAGAAAATCATTTGTTGTCAAGGGAAAACTAATATTGAAAACCATATAAAGAAGCCCAAAACAATATTAGTTTTCTGTTTCCTTGACCAGCTGCATTCTTTTCTGATGTTTCGATACTGTCGAAATTGGTTTCGGCAAGCGAATTTATAAGTTCGCAGTACAAAAAATAACGGAAAAGTCTTGGAAGAGTACGGCTCAGTCTTGGAAAATGACCACAAAAACGAGAAAGAGTACCGGGTGAGTATGTTACGCTTCCAATTCTAATTCGCTATGATAAAAACGATTTCAAAACACGGAGGTTATATCAAAATGAAAGGTGCAGTCATCTATGCGAGATACTCGTGCGAGCGACAAACCGAACAATCTATCGAAGGGCAACTACACGAGTGCTACAAATACGCAGAAAAAAACGGATTATCAATATTAGACGAATATATAGATAGAGCAACAACGGGTACAAATGATAATAGACCCGCTTTCCAAAAAATGTTGGCGGATTCCGAACGTACAACCGCTTGGGATATTGTGCTTGTATATGCGATAGACAGATTCGGTCGAAATTCAATCGAAATTGCAATCAACAAGCAAAAACTCATTAAAAACGGCAAAAATCTAATATCGGCAACGCAACGCACATCAACAAATATAGACGGAAGCAAAAACTTGGACGGTATTTTGCTCGAAAATATGTATATAGGCTTGGCTGAATACTACTCTGCCGAATTATCACAAAAAATACGTCGAGGACTTGCCGAGAATAGGACCAAAGGTTTATTCTGTGGCGGAAGAGTAACATATGGATACAAAGTCGAAAATAAATCAATTCGTATTGATAACGCAGAAACAGAAATTGTAAGATACGTTTTCCAAGAATATAACAACGGAAAAACGATTCCTGACATTATACTTGATTTGGAATCCCGTGGTATTAAATATAAAGGGGAGCCATTTAAAAAGAACTTTCTCTATAGAATGTTGCGCAACGAAAAATACATCGGCATAACAAAATATGATGAGACGGAATATAAAAATATATATCCCCCAATCATCAAAGAAGATTTGTTCAATGCAGTGCAAAAACGTATGGTTACGTATAGCGTTGGCTCTCATAGTAAAGATGCAGATCTATTGTTGAAAGGAAAAGTTGTTTTTGGCCTATGCGGCCATATGATGAATGGTGACAGTTCAACCTCAAGAAGTGGCAAATTGATGCATTATTACAAATGTTCCGGGAGAAAAAAAGGGACAGGCTGTGAAAGCAAAATACTAAAACAGGAAAAATTGGAAGAGTTTGTCATTGATATTACAAGACAAATCTTTTGCAACAAAGAGAATATGCAGTTGCTAGTGGACAAGGTAATTGCGGTTCACAAACAACGACAAAAAGACGAATCGGTTCTAAACAGCCTAAAAACCCGGCATAATGATTTAATAAAATCAATCAACAACTTGCTTTTTGCGCTACAAGAAGGAATAATAACTCCGAGTACAAAAGAACGGCTTAATATGTTGGAATTTGAAAAAGCCGAAATCGAAGAACAGATAGCAAAAGAAGAATTTTCATTATCAAAACAATTAACAAGAGATGAAGTAGAATATTTTTTACGACGAGCCATTAAGTCATCGCCTAAAATACTACTCAATAATCTAGTTGACAAAGTGATAGTATATGAAAACAAAATAGAAATCTACTACAAATATTGCCATAATATCCCCGATGATCCCGACGATCAACGGGGATATTTTTTTGAAGAATTAAGCATTCCAATCAATTGTAGAAAAAGCAATAAACAATACTTGCCTATAATAATCGACCATAAAAAAATTGTCTTAAGCGTTAGATACATTTTCAATCGAAGGCGAAGACTATTGTCCCCGATAAACAATAAAAAAGCCCCATCCATACCAGTCTAAAGGTCACCGGTGCGGATTGGTAAAATGTGGTGGAGGCAACAGGACTCGAACCTGTGACCTCACGGATGTGAACCGTGTGCTCTAACCAACTGAGCCATGCCTCCGTATCTCGCATGACGTGCATGCGAAGATTTTTGGTTTATGATTTGTACATTCTCTTGCGAGCAGCTTCCGCTTTCTTTTTGCGTTTTACGCTGGGTTTCTCGTAAGCCTCTTTCTTGCGGAGGTCACCGATGATGCCGTCGCGCGCGCATTTTCTCTTGAAACGGCGGATTGCGTTGTCCAAACTTTCGTTTTCACCGACTCTGACTGTTGACATCTTTTTCACCTCCTCGGATTTCAAATTACCTTTCTATTATACACGAAAAACAATCGATGTCAAACGAAAAATCAACAGGTCGGAAAAAAGTTTGCGCCCGTTCAAATACCGGTTTTTATCAATTTGTTGCGTTGATTCGGTCAATAAAAATCGTCGTTGACACCGATGTGTATTTATGATATTCTTTAATATCAAATTGTAAGGATAGAGATTATGATAAGCAAAGCGTTTGACGCAATCAAAAAATACGACGTGATAATCATTCACCGCCACTCTAACCCGGACGGCGATGCGATGGGCAGTCAAATAGGATTGAAGCGCGTGCTTCAAGTCAACTTCCCCGACAAAAAGATATATGCTGTCGGCGACGACGCGCGCCGTTTTTCATTTATGGACGGCAGCGAAATGGACGTCGTTGACGACGCAGCGTACAAAGGTGCGTTGGCAATCGTGCTGGACACGTCGGCAAAATCTCTCATATCCGACGAGCGTTACGCTCTTGCGGAAACGGTTTTGCGTATTGACCATCACATTTTTGTTGAGGACATTGCGGACATAGACATTGACGACACGTCTTTCGAGAGTTGTTGCGGACTTGTTGCATATTTGGTGCGCGAATGGGGGTTGGAAGTGGATTCCTACGCCGCCAAAGCGTTGTTTACGGGCATGGTGACGGACAGTGGCAGATTTTATTACGACAGCGTAACTCCTCGCACGTTCGAGCTTGCGAGCTTTCTTTTGAGCAAGGGCTTCAACCCCGGCGAGATATACGCAAATCTTTATGCGGACACCTACGAAAACGTAAAAAAGCGCGCGCAATTCGTGCTGTCTATACAGTTTACGAAAAACAACGTGGCGTACTCCTACTCGGACAAAGCAAGAGTGGAAGCTCTCGGTATGGAAGCGCAAGCGGTGTCGCGCGGATACGTCAACACCATGGGAGACCTCAAAGGCGTGGACGCTTGGGTGAACTTCACCGAATGCGAACAAGGCGTGCTTTGCGAGATACGCTCCAAAAATCTGAATATCAACCAAATTGCCGTGGCGCACGGCGGAGGCGGACACCTCAAAGCAAGCGGAGCGACGCTCAAAGACAAACAAGAGGCATTGCAAGTGCTTGACGAGCTAGACGATCTCGTTGAAAACGGAGAAAGAATATGACGGACAATTTTGAAATCAAAAAACAAATTCTCGACAAAATCAAGCAATACGACAGAATTATCATCACAAGGCACTTCCGCCCCGACGGCGACGCAATCGGATCGACGAAAGGGCTTGCAAGGATGCTAAAACTCTCCTTCCCTCAAAAAGAAGTGTACGTACTCAACGAGGACAGCTCCGATTACCTTGCGTTTTTGGGCGGCGAGGACGAGCCTATCGACGACGAAAAGTACGCCGACGCGCTTGTCATCGTGTGCGACACCGCAACCACCGACCGCATATCCAACAAGAAATACTCTCTTGGCAAGGAGCTTGTCAAAATCGATCACCATATCGACGTCAAGCCCTACGGAGATTTGAGCTGGGTTGAGGACGAACGCTCTTCCCTTTGCGAAATGATCGTCGATTTTTGGCTTACGTTCAAGGACGAACTCACCCTCGACAAAGAAGGCGCAACCTGCATTTTCACGGGCATGGTGACGGACAGCGGCAGATTCAGATTCAGCTCGGTTGACGGCGACACCATGCGCAGAGCGGGCGCGTTGCTCGATCTCGGAATAAACACCGAATGGATATACGCAAACCTCAATCTCGACGACTTCAACGTGTTCAAGTTCGAATCTTTCGTCTACAAAAAGATGAAAGTCACTCAAAACGGCGTTGCCTACATCTACGTTGACAAGGCAATGCAAAAACGCTTTAAGCTCACCAACGAGCAAGCAAGCAACGTGGTGTCCTATCTTGACAGCATAAAAGGCGCAATCGTATGGCTTGCGTTTATACAAAACGCGGACGGCAACATTAGAGTGCGCTTGCGTTCGAGATTTACTACCATAAACGCACTTGCCGAAAAGTACGGCGGAGGCGGACACGATATGGCGTGCGGGGCAACCGTGCACAGCAAAAAAGAAATGAAACAAATGATCGTCGATGCGGACGAAATCGTCAAAAACTACAAACACGACAATACGGGCTGGCTATGAAAATTCTCCTTACCAACGATGACGGAATACAATCCGAAGGCTTGATGATAGTCGCAAAATGGGCGAAAAACTCGGTGACGTAACGGTTTCCGCCCCGAAATTCGAACAAAGCGGCAAAAGTCATTCCATTGATATCCACAATCCTTTCGAAGTGAAAAAAGTCGATTATCTGGACGGAGTACGCGCATTCAGTGTGGACAGCTCGCCCGCCGATTGCGTGCGTTTTGCAACGCTGGGGCTTCACGAAACCTACGACCTTGTCATATCCGGCATAAACAAAGGGCTTAATCTCGGCGAGGATATAATGTATTCCGCAACCAACGGCGCGATTTTCGAGGCTTGCACGAGAGGGCTCAAAGCACTTGCGCTGTCCACTCACGTACAAAGTTTCGACGACGCGCAAGCTTGGCTTGACAGAATTTACGATTTCGTACAACGAAACAACCTCTTTGCATATGGCAACATATACAACGTCAACGTCCCGAAGGACGCAAAATCGATATTGCTCACAAAGCAAGGCGGCGCATACTTCACCGACGATTTCTTCGATCTTGGCGACGGAACATGGCGACAAGAAGGGCATTGCATCCATCAAAACAATCACGATTTGACGATTGACAGCGACGCAACGATAGACGGCTACGTCAGCGTGACTCCCCTCACAATCGAGCGCACGAATTATAATGCATATAATGCGCTTAAAGACGTCGTAAACAAATAGGGTTTGCATACCGCCAAACGTAAAACATTGAAAAAGCTGTCGTAAATCACAAAAATAATTTCAAACAAAGCGGCAAAAAATAACAGAAATATGCCGTAAAACACAGTAAAAACACAAAAATTACATCGGATCACACAATAAAAGCCTCGCGATTTTGCGAGGCTTTTTGCATAAATAAAATCAAAATCTGATTGCGTTTACGTTGTCTTGAATGGAGTTTGTCGGATTCAACGCCTCTTCGATTGAGAATGCGGCGGAAGTGTCCGCTTTCTTTTTTGACTGCGCTTCTTGCAATTTCGTTTTGAGCTGTTCGGCGTTTTTTGACGTGGGCACGGCGTCCGATTGCGTTGCGCTTTGAACGCTCAATTGCTTGTTTGTAAGCCGCTCCGCTTCCCTTCTGAAATGCTCTTCCATCATATCATCGCTCACGCATTTGTTGAGAGAAAAATCCTGTGCCAAAAACTTTTTGAGTTCAAGCTCGACGGACACTGCGACGCTTTCGACATTGAGTGCGTCTTTGTCGAAATGATATCTCTCTTTCATCTGCTCGTAGGCGTTTTCCCACTTGGCTCTGAAAAGGCGCAACCTGTCGAGCTCTTGCTTGTATCTGAGTTTGACGTCCTGAGAAAGTCTGTTCGCATTTTCGGTTGCGGTGACGAGAGCGAGTTTGATTTGTTCCTCTCTGCCTTTGAGCGTTTCGACTTGCAATTTGAGAGCGTCGTTTTCTTGCTTCAGCGCATTTATACGCTCGCGCTGTTCAAGTTGAAGCTCGTCGTTTTTGGCTTGTTCGAGAGCGATGAAACCGTCCACTGCCTCGCGATCGTAACCTTTTCTCGAAAGTGGGAATCTCAAAGTGCTTTTCTTTTTCATACACGCCTCCAAACACGTTTAGCATAAAAAGCATATCAAAAATATAATGCAAACGAGCAAAAACGTTTTGGCGAATTTTGTCGATTTTGTCGCAAAACAGGCACTTTATGTCTATAATTTTCAATCGTAAACTGAGATTTCAGATAAGACTTCTAATTTTCTAAAACAAAAAAACGAGGCGAAAACCGCCTCGATTTTTTGTGTTTGATTATCTTTAAAAAATATCTTAATGTGCTGCGTTAAGCAATTCTCTCTTCAAATCCCAAAGCTTTTGAGAAAGGTCAACCTTGTATTCTTGCGTGTTGACGACTCTTCTGTATTCGGGGAAGAAAGACTCGATGGACTCGTCCTCTCTCGCACAAATATCTTTGAGCGAGGGCTTGTCGTAAACAAGTTTTCCGTCCTTGAAAATCGGCACCATAAGTTCTTTGAGTTCATAGTCGGTGAACGTCGTTTTCTTCCAGGTCTGTTCGGGGTGGAAAACGGTGAGGGGCTTAGATGTGTCGAAAGTTTCGTCTTCGAGGCAAATCAAGTCCGCTTGCGCCATGCCGTCTTTGAAGATACGCACAATCTTTTTCACGCCGGGATTGGTGGTCTTTTCGTGGCTGTTGGACACTTTGATTTTGGGCACGAGTTTGCCGTCCTCTTCAAGCGCACACAGCTTGTACACACCGCCCAAAGAGGCGTTGTTGTAGCTTGTGATAAGTTTTGTACCGATGCCGTAAACGTCGATTTTCGCTTCTTGCGAATTGAGTGCGAGAAGGATGTCTTCGTCAAGGTCGTTTGTTGCGAAAATAAGGCAATCGCTATGCCCCGCTTCGTCGAGCATAACCCTTGCTTTTCTGCTCAGATACGCAAGGTCGCCGCTGTCAAGGCGAATACCTATCGGCTTGTGTCCTTCCGCTTTGAGTTTGTCGAAAACTTTGATTGCGTTGGGCACGCCGCTCTTCAACGTGTCGTAGGTGTCCACCAAAAGCAAGCAGTTGTCGGGATAGATTTCGGCATACTTTTCAAACGCTTCAAGCTCGGTGTCGAAGGACATAACCCAGCTGTGCGAATGAGTGCCCGTGACGGGGATGCCGAACAGCTTGCCGGCAACAACGTTGGACGTCGTTCTGCAACCGCCTATGCATGCCGCACGCGCGCCGTAAATGCCAGCGTCCGGACCTTGCGCTCTGCGAAGTCCGAACTCGCTGATTTTGTTCTTCGTGCACTCTTTGAGGCGAGCGGCTTTGGTTGCGATGAGCGTTTGATGATTGATAAACGTCAAAAGCGCGGTTTCGACGAGTTGCGCTTGCCAAAGGGGCGCGGACACCGTGAGAATAGGCTCGTAAGGAAACACCATCGTGCCCTCGGGCACTGCCTTTATATCGCCCGTAAACTCAAACTTTTCGAGAGCTTTCAAAAAGTCGTCGTCGAAAATGCCGAGCGAGCGCAAATACGCTATATCGCTTTGGTCGAAATGAAGGTTGAGGATATAGTCTATCGCTTGTTCGAGCCCTGCCGCGATTGCGTAGGAATAGCCGCCGTTTCCGCGATAGAAAATATCGAACACCGCCCTTCTTTCATCGAGTTTGCAACGGCGATAACCGTTCATCATCGTGAGTTGATAAAGGTCGGTGAGAAGAGTAAGATTGTTGGTTTTCGTTCTTTCGGTCGTATAATCTTTTGTCATTTTATACTCCTATAAGCGTTTGGTCGTTAAAAATTATGCGCAATAAACGTCTTGCTTTTTCATTGCTTTAAATCTGCGCTTGTAGTCTTTGGGCACGTGATAGTACGGCGTATTTTCAAAATCAAACACGATATAGTCGGGTTCGTTCTTTCTGATATAGCCGATTTTGAGCAAAAGTTCGGCAAAGAATTTGCTTGCTTTGTCGGAAGATTTTTGGCTTTCGCTTGCCGCCTTTTCAAAGAGTTTGCCCACAAACTTGTAGTTTTTCACTTCGTAATCGGTGAGGACTGCGTCCGTAGCTCCTGCTTGCGCCGCTTTTCTGACGTCGAGATATGCAAGGCGCGACGTCCTTGCAAGGATGTACAAAACGCCGATAATAAGTGCCAAAATCGCAACGATAAGGCATGCGGTTTTTGTGACGGGCACTGCGTCCATACGCAAAAATTCAAGCCAGAATCTGCCGATGCAATACCAGAACAGATAGAAAATCATCAAAATACCGGGATACTTCTTTTGATAATTTCTCTTCCACATCCACACGCAGAAGATTGCGCCGATCGTGTTCCAAACGCCTTCGTAGAAGAACGTCGCGCAAAACCAGTTTCCGCCGCCGCCCGCTTGAATATGCGAATAAACGACGTCTCTGAACTCGCTTTCCACACCGCTGGGATCGGTGATATACACGCCGAACGGGAAGAATTGAAGAGCCTTGTTCGTGATTGGCAATCCAAACGCCTCCTGATTGACGAGGTTGCCCCATCTGCCGATAATCTGACCGATAAACACGGGCACTACGACGAGATCGACGACGTTGAGAAAGTTGGTTTGCTTTTTGTGGCGAAGAGTGAAAAATACCGCGCCCAAAAGTCCGCCCAACAGTCCGCCGATGATGGTGATACCACCCTTCCAAATTGCGATTATATTGACGAATTTGTCCCAGCCTTCAAGCCCGTTGTCGCCGAAATACTCCTCTGCGCGAGGGAGAACGTACAACAGTCTTGCAAACACGATTGCAAGCGGAATAAGCCACAAAAACAGTTCCACCGCGTCGTCGGACGTGATGCCTATCTTCTTTGCTTGCCAACATGCGTACAAAAGTCCCAAAAGCATGCCGCACACAATGAGCAAACCGTACCATTGCACGGTAAGATTGCCGATTGTAAACGCCACTCTGGGATCGGACGCCGTGGATAAAACGGAAGTGAACATAATTTATTTCTCCAAATCGAGTTTGGTTGCGCCGCTTTGGCGAATTGCGAGTTTAAAGACGTTTTCGTCGCCGAACATAACGTTGAGCGCACTCTCTACGCCGCTTTCTTTTTTGTCCGCAAACACGAGAATCGTGCCTGCGAATCCGCCGCCGTGCACACGAGAGGCAACGACGCCGTCTATCTTGACCACTCTGTCGAGAGCGTTTTCGAGATTGTGATTTTTGCCTGCCGGCGAATAGGTGTTTTGAAGTTTGTATCTCGAACTCAATCCCGACTCGTTTACGATGTCGAGAAACGCTTTTTCGTCCTTGTCGTCGATTGCTTTCACCGCATTTTCAACGCGTGCGTTCTCTTCGAAAAAGTGCTCTGCGCGAAGATATGCCCTCTCGCTCACCTTTCCGACGATATTTTGCTTGTCGCGGTTCCATTTTTCGGGCGAAATCTCGTGAAGAAGTTTTGCCCCGAAACAGTTTGCCACTTCCTTCATCTCGTGAGGTATCGCGGCATAATCGTCGGTGAGATCGCTATGATCGCCGCCCGTCGCAATGACGTAAATATCGAGATCGGAAAACGCCCAATGTGCCTTTTCGACGACGGGATTTTCGAAATCCGCAAAATCGATGAGGTTTACGCCGCCAAGCGCAATCGCGCTTTGATCCATAAGTCCGCACGGCTTGCCGAAGAAAGTGTTTTCGGCATATTGCGACGCTTTCGCTTTGAAAATCGCGTCTATTTCACCGCCGTTGTACATTACGTTCAAAATCTCGGCAATCGCAAGCTCGAACGAGCTTGACGAGGACACTCCCGCACCCTTGGGAACGGAAGAAGTCATACATGCGCTGAATCCGCCCACCTTTTTGTCCGAGCGTTTGAAATAGTCCACGACGCCTTTGATAAGCGCGGTGGACGTGCCGATTTCGCTCACCAAAAAATCGGGTTTTGCAACGTCCACGCGGAGCATCGGATAACCTTTCGATTTGACTTCAATCACGCCGTCCGTTCTCGGCGAAACGCTTGCGAGCGTATCGACGTTTATTGCCGCGCAAAGCACCTTGCCGCCGTTGTGGTCGGTGTGGTTTCCGACGATTTCGATGCGCCCCGGCGACGAGAAAAACTCTACGTCGGTGGTGTTGAACACGTCTTTGTGCATTTTGACAAGCTCTTCGAATCTGCCGATTTGCTCGCTTTTTGACTCGCCGTAAACGTCTTGACATACGGCTGTCAGCTTGCAGGTGTCGATATTGTCTAATGTCATAGTTTCGTCCTTTATAATAGATTGAGTTATATTGTAACACAGCCGTCGCCCTATTGCAAGATAAATAAACTTTTATAGCACAAATAAAAATCACGATACATCCGTAAAAAAATGCAAAAAAAAGCATACAAAATTGACTAAATAGTCACTTATTTCTTGATTTGCGCAAAAGTGTGTGTTATACTAGACAGTCGAAAAGTTCTATAAGTTTTTTTTGGAGGTTTTTATGCCAAGAATTTCTTTTGAAGAAATTGCAAAACAAAATGTTGCTCGGCTTTTAGACTATGCCCAAAACAATTTGTATTTAAGCGATTTGGACGCAATTTACGCTCAAAATCAACTTCTCGATACACTAGGTCTGACAGAGCCGTGCCAAGAGCCCAAACTCGGCGCATACGATATATACGACGTGATGAACGCTCTTTCCGACTTCGCCGTACGCAAAAAAATCATAGACGAGAACGCAAAATCCAATTTCGAAACGAAACTTATGGGTTTTGTAATGCCCTCTCCCTCAACCGTCGTCGAAATGTTTGACAACGAGGCAAGCTACAAGGGCATAGACAAGGCGTGCGACTTCCTTTGCAAACTCGGATTCGACAGTCTGTATTTGAGAGGCAAGGATTTCGAAAAGAACATCGTGTGGCAACACGACAGCCAAAGAGGCAAAATAATCGTCACGATAAACCTCTCCAAACCCGAAAAAACACCCGAACAGGTCAGACTTGCAAAAGAAGCGAAAACGGGCTATCCTAAATGTGTGCTTTGCCAAAATATGCTGGGCTTTGTCGGCAATGCGGCTATGCCTGCAAGACAAAACATCCGCATAATCCCATTCGAACTTGACGGCGAAGAATGGTTTATGCAATTTTCGCCTTACAGATACTTCGAGCAACACGTCATCGCAGTGTGCAAAGAACATCGTCCCATGTGCGTGAGCGACGCAACGTTTGCAAGAATGGCGGACTTTGTGGATATGTTCCCCCACTACTTCATCGGCTCGAACGCCGCGCTTCCCATCGTCGGCGGTTCGATATTGGCACACGACCACTATCAAGGCGGCAAAAAAGTGTTGCCCGTGTTCTCTCGCCCCGCTCGCAGATATTTTAAAGTTTCGGGCTACGGCGACGTCAACGTGTCGGTTGTGGACTGGTACAACTCTATCGTACGCATAGAGAGCAAAAACAGGAAACAAGCAATCGAAGTTGCAAATATGTTCAGAAGAGCGTGGGATTGCTATTCGGACGAGAGCGTAAACGTGCTTTGCGCAACTCAAAACGGCGAAGAGAAAATCCAACACAACGCTATTACCCCAATACTTTCAATCAACGACGACGGCGAATATCAATTCAATTTGATACTGCGCAACAACCGAACCGACGACGAACACCCCTACGGAATCTTCCATCCGAGAGCCGAACTCCACAATATCAAGCAAGAGTCCATCGGCATAATCGAAGTGATGGGATTGTTTATTTTGCCGGGCAGACTTGCAGGCGAAATGACGCAAATCCGCAACATCCTCACGGGCAAAACGCCGCTTGACTTCAAGGCGTTGTCCGACGAACAACATCCACTTCACAAGCACCTCGGAATGATAACTCAACTTGTCGTGGACAACGGCACTGCTTGCTCCGACGAGGTTGCCGAGAACGCCGTGACGGACTATATAAACAACGTTTGCGAGCAAATCCTCGACACAACGGCAGTGTTCAAAAACGACCAAAAAGGTCAAGACGCGTTTGACGAATTTATTCACAGCGTTATAGATTGAAATTGCAAAACAAGCACTTTATGATCGCAAAAACGCCGCTTTATGCGGCGTTTTTTGCAAGTATTTTGTTGTCGTTTTTCTGTAATTGTTTCAATATTTCCATAGGACCAGAACGAACACTTATTCGAAGCGTTCTTATACACGCAATGTGCATATTCAAAGTGCGAGCCGCAACGGCGGCGAGAATATGAGCGCCGAGCTTGACGAACAGTACGAGAATGCGTGGCATTCTGTTGCGTAGCCGCCACGCAGGCGAAGTGGCATAATGAGTGAATTGCCCCTATCTATGCGAGTGCCGACTGTCTCCCCCCACGAACGACGGATAATCTTGTAGAGAATTGCCCCTATTTGAGTGGTGGGAGAAAAGCCCGAAAGGGAAAGAGGGGGTACATCTAATTTAGAGTTCACGCCGTTCAACTCTTGTAGAGGACGAAACAAGAAAGAGCCTCTTTCAACGGGTAGGAGCGTACATGGACGTACGTGACTACTCGGAGAAAGAGGCTCTGCCGCAGTTATTCACTCAATCAGGCGTTTTTACCGCCGTAGGCAAGTTTCAAACGCTCAGCCCCCGACAAAATGATTTTGCGGATACGGATATTCTTGGGTGTAACTTCAAGCATTTCGTCGTCGTTGAGGAACTCGATTGCTTCTTCGAGGCTGAACTTGCGCGGAGTGTTGAGGCGGAGTGCTTCGTCGGAACCTGCGGCGCGCATGTTAGTGACGTGTTTACGCTTGCAGACGTTGACGCGGATGTCCTCGTTCTTGGGTGACATACCGACGACCATGCCCTCGTAAACGGGGGTTTGAGGGTCGATGAAGAGCACGCCTCTGTCTTGAGCGTTGAAGAGTCCGTAAGTTGCCGCTTCGCCGGTCTCGTATGCGACAAGCGAACCGGTAAATCTGCGAGGAATAGGCCCTTTGTACGGAGCATATCCCGCAAAGAGCTGGTTCATAACGCCCTCGCCTTTGGTATCTGTCAAAAACTCGTTCTTAAACCCGAAAAGTCCGCGCGCAGGCACTTTGAATTCCATGCGAATACGGCTGCCTTGCGGATTCATAGTGACAAGTTCGCCCTTTCTTACGCCCATGCGTTCCATAACCGAACCGACACAGTCGCTCGGAACATCGATAAAAAGTTGTTCCATAGGCTCGCATTTTACGCCGTCGATATCCTTAAAGATGACTTTCGGAGTGCTGACGCCAAACTCATATCCTTCTCTGCGCATTGTTTCGATGAGGATTGAAAGGTGCATTTCTCCTCTGCCGCACACTTTGAATGTGTCGGGGCTTTCGGTTTGGTAAACACGGAGCGAAACGTCTTTCAAGAGTTCTCTAAACAGTCTGTCGCGGAGGTGACGAGATGTGACAAATTTGCCCTCTTTGCCGGCAAACGGGCTATCGTTGACGCAGAAGTTCATCTCGATTGTAGGCTCGCCGATTTTGACAAACGGCACGGGCTCGATTTTTGCGGGAGAGCAAATCGTGTTGCCGATGGTGATATTTTCGATACCGCTGAAACACACGATATCACCCACCATTGCGTTTTCTACGGGAACGCGTTTGAGTCCTTCGATTTGGAAAAGATTGACGATTTTGCTCTTGTAGGGCGAAATTCCGCTATGGTAGTCGCACACCACAACTTCCTTTGCCATGTCCACTTTGCCTCTTTCGATTCTGCCGATGCCGATTCTGCCGACGTAATCGTTGTAGTCTATTGCGGACACGAGAAGTTGAAGCTCGCCGTTTTCATCGCCTTCGGGAGCGGGGATATAATCCAAAATCGTGTCGAAAAGCGGTTTGAGGTCTTTTCCCGGCACGTGGTAATCGCGCGTTGCAGTGGCCTGCTTGCCGCTGCAATATAAAATGGGGCTTTGAAGTTGCTCGTCGCTTGCGTCGAGGTCGAGCAAAAGTTCCAATACCTCGTCGCCCACTTCGTCGAGTCTTGCGTCGGGTTTGTCGATCTTGTTGACGACGATGATGATTTTAAGTCCAAGCGACAACGCTTTTTCGACGACGAAACGCGTTTGCGGCATAGGACCTTCTTGTGCGTCGACAAGAAGCACGACGCCGTTGACCATCTTCAACACACGCTCGACTTCGCCCGAAAAATCTGCGTGTCCCGGGGTGTCGATGATGTTGATTTTGACGCCGTTGTAGTGGATTGACGTGTTCTTTGCAAGGATTGTGATGCCTCTTTCTCTTTCGAGGTCGCCCGAATCCATAACGCAAGTTGCGACTTGTTGATTTTCTCTGAACGTACCCGATTGTTTGAGCATGCCGTCCACAAGCGTCGTTTTGCCGTGGTCGACGTGGGCTATGATTGCGATGTTTCTCAAATCGTTTCTGACCATATTGAGCCTTCTTTTCTTAGGTTTTCGGCGCACTTTTGCGTCGTTTTGTGCGGATTTTTTTGATTACTATATAAAACTGTGATATATTAGCACACTTTTTATACGCTTGGCAAATCGTTGTGGGGATAAAACGGAAAAAATATTACAATATTTTTACATAGATTTGTAGCAATTTGCTTTGACAATGCCCCTCAAAGCGTTGCGAAAGCGCATTTTTGTGGTATAATGTAGCAAATCGGAGCAACACGCATATGAAAAGTTTGACTGAATTGTACAAAATCGGACGCGGACCGTCCAGTTCGCACACCATGGGGCCGGAAAAAGCTGCAAAACTCTTTATGGAACGCAACAAAAGTGCGTATTCCTTCAAAGTCGTTCTTTACGGTTCTTTGGCAAAAACCGGCAAAGGTCACGGCACGGACGTCGTGTTGAAAAAGACGTTCACAAAGCCCGTAGACGTCGTTTTCGACTATGAAAACGAGCACTTGCCCCACCCCAACACCATGGATTTGTTCGCTTTGGATTTGAACGGAAAAATCACGGATTCGTGGAGAGTGTACAGCGTCGGAGGAGGTGCGATCGAGGTTGAGGGAGAAAGTTCCATCGATCCGCCTGAAGTCTATCCGCATCACACTTTCGAGCAAATCAGAGCGTATTGCGACGAGCAAGAAATTACCATTCCCGAATACGTCGTACGCTTCGAGGGCGCACAAATCCGCGAGTATTTGCAAACCATTTGGGAAACCATGAAAAACGCAATCAGACAAGGTTTGAAAGCAAGCGGAGTTTTGCCCGGCGGACTGAACACCGAGCGCAGAGCAAAAACGCTTTATCAACAACGCCATATCGACGAAACGCCGCAAACGAAAGAAAACCGCCTAGTATGCGCCTATGCTTTTGCGGTGAGCGAACAAAACGCTTCGGGTGAGGTTATCGCCACCGCTCCCACGTGCGGAGCGTGCGGAATACTCCCCGCCGTGCTCAAATACGAGCAAGATATACACAAATATTCGGACGACGACATAATAGACGCGCTTTCTACGGCAGGCATAATCGGCAATATCGTCAAAACAAATGCTTCGATAAGCGGCGCGGAATGCGGATGCCAAGCGGAATGCGGAACGGCTTGCTCTATGGCAGCGGCTGCGCTTGCCCAACTTTTCGGCATGGACTTCGACCAAATCGAATACTCTGCCGAAGTTGCGATGGAACATCACCTCGGCTTGACTTGCGACCCCGTTGCGGGACTTGTACAAATCCCCTGCATCGAGCGCAACGCGGTTGCCGCAATGCGTGCCATAAACGCCGTATCCCTTGCAAACTTCCTCACCACATCCCGTCAAATCTCTTTCGACGCGGTTGTCGAAACCATGTATCAAACGGGCAAGGACATCAACGTTCGCTATCGCGAAACGTCGGGCGGAGGTCTTGCAAAGAGTTACAACCACTCTCGTTTGCGCCACGCAAAACGCTACAAAAAGAGATAATTTTATTTCATTAATATCTCACGAAACCGCGTATCTAACGCGGTTTTTATATACAAAAAAGCGGTTTGTATTTCACAACAAACCGCTTTTAAATCTCCTTATTCGCTTTGCGGTGAAAAACGCCTCTCCGCTTAACATTCGCTTTGCATAGACGTAAAAAATCCACCGAAGAGTCGGTGAATTTTTATATAAAACCAAACAATTTTAATACGAAGTATTAACCATCGTTTTTTCAGTCGAACACTTTGATATCCGACTTTGAAGAATACGTTTTCCATTGCGGTTTGCCCTTGACGTTTGGATTGCTCGTCTTTGCAAACTCAGCAAATCTGTCCACCATCTCGTCGGACAAGGCGTAATCTTGCTCCGTAAACGGCCTCAACGATTTCGGAAGCGAACCGAGAGCATACCAAAGGTCGCAGGAATGAAAGGACGCATTGTCGGGCGGAAGCAATCTCGTAAGCGAAAAGACGTAGCAAGGCACGCCCTTTCTCTTTTGCTTGCGCGCATACGCTCTTGCCATATGGTTGAGCACGGGCGGCAATAAGTCTTTCTTGACCGTTCCGAATACGATAGGAACGTCGGTGACGTATTTTGCGTCCTTGACCAAATCGCCGTCTATAACGGGTTTTGTGCACAAAGCTTTGCCGATTGCGTGCTTCGTTTTCCAAGTCGTCCAAACCTGCTCCGTGGGCATTGACTTAAACTCGTCGAAGGATTTTGCTCCGCTTGCTTTGACGACTTTTTTCCAGTATCTCGTATTTGACTTCGAAAGCGGCAAGATCGCCCCTCTTTTTCCGCCGCCAGAAAGCATAATTGCGCCTTTGACTTTGCCTTTGAGCTTGTCCGAGCATATAAGCGTTTGTATGCTCATTGCGCCTGCGCTCTGTCCCATAAGCGTGATATTGTCGGGATTCCCTCCGAAGCCCGCTATATTTTGTCTAACCCACTCGATTGCGGTGTATTGGTCGTAAAGTCCGAGGTTGCCGCCGCAGTGCTCGTTGTCGGCAAAAAATCCGAACACGTTCAAGCGGTAGTTTATCGCAACGAAAATCACTCCGCGTTTAGTGTACGCCGAGCCGTCGAATTGCATTTCGTTTATGCTTCCGCCGGTGAAACTTCCGCCGTGTATGAACACTATAACCGGGCAATCGTGTGCGTCGGACGGGACGTGTATATCCAAAATCAAGCAATCTTCACTGTATTTGAAGCTCTTGCCCTTGCGAAATTCCTGATAATAGAATCTGTGTTCCTCGTTCCAGTACGCGCGCATTTGCGGACAGCACACGCCTTGCTCCAAAGCGATTTGCTCCGTGTCGTATTTTGTGATAAGCACCGGCTTTTCAAAGCGTTTTGCCGTTGCGTACTTTACACCTCTGAAACTTGCGCCGTAGTCCGTTACGCAACCCACTATGCTTCCGCAAGGTGTAATTACGGTTTTCGTTTGCATACTCTCTCCTTTGATAAATTATGCTTTATCAGCCAAACGAGCCGAAAACTATCTTTCGGCTCGCAAGACAAACTTTTTTTAGTTTTCGGATTTGTCGTCCTCAACCTCGTCGGACGTAGCGTTTTCGCTCTCGCTTGCTTCCTCTTCGACTTGCTCGACGGATTCGCCGAGAGATTCAATTCCTTCAACGTTGTCGATTGCGATTGAATTGCTTTCGTATTGACATTTGAGGTGCGCCTCTTTTGCGACTTGCAATTCCGCAACTTTCTTCTTTGAAAGCGGATACCACACGAGCAATACGATTGCCATAAGTCCGAACAACACGGCAGGGATTATGGTTGCCAAATCGTACATGGTGTTGAGGTTTTCAAGGGTTTGTTTCGCGCCTTTTGCGGTGTTGTAGTTCATGCCCAGCAATGCGCCGTTGACCGCGACTGCGCTGATAACCTGACCTATCTTTCTGAAAAACATGAAGAACGCGTATGCCGTGCCGTCGTCGCGTCTGCCCGTCTTGATTTCGATGTCGTCGATTGCGTCGGTTGCCATAGACCAGACTTGAAGCACGATAAACGTCATTCCGCATCCGCTCACGAAGCAGAGCAGCAAGAACAAGTACATTCTGACGTTGAGGTCGATGCCGCGCAACGCAAACATCAAAAGGTTTGCTGCCGCCGCGATAATCATACCAACGCCGCAGATTTCTTTCTTGCCGAGTTTGCGCACCATTTTTGGCGTAAGGAACATGAAAATCGCCATAGGCGCATAGGTGCAAATCATGGATACGATGTTCATCCAGTTTGCTCCGAACAAGTCGTCGAACAGGTAAAGATAGAAACTTTGCGTAAACATTTGCCCCGCAAGAAGCAACATACTCGCAACGCTGACCGCAAGGAACGCTCTGTTTGAAAAGAGGTTTTTGATTATGGTTTTCGATTCGCCTTTTTGCTTGGGCTTGGAAGTTGCAACGACCCTTTCTTTGTTGAAAGCAAACGCCATTACGAGCATTGCAAGGCAAACAAGCGACAACACAACGACGCCGATGATAACGGGCAAATATTGCATATCCGTGAGGATTTTGCCGTTTTCGCCGACTGCGTAGATTATGCCGTCTTTCTCTTGCGTCGCACCCGTCCAGCTCGAATCCGCAACGCGCTTTGCGTATGCGAAGGAGGAAATCAAAATGACGGGCGTACTGCCGATGCCCGCACCGATTGAACGGAACACCGAAAGTTTTGTGCGCTCTTTCTCGTCTGTGGTAACCACGGACGCAAGACCGCCGTAAGGAATTTGAAGCATGGTGTAGCTCATGCCGAACATGATATAAGTCACGGTTGCGTAAATGCAAGTGCCTACGGGGTTTACGTCATAAGTGAGTCCCGGCCACTTGACGAACATCAATATAGACGACGCGACAAGCGGAATTGCCGCCCACAAGAACCAAGGACGATATCTGCCCCATTTCGTAAGTTTGACGCTGTCGCAAATTCTGCCCATAATGGGATCGTTGATTGCGTCCCAAATACGCGCGCCGATAAACATCAACATGATAAACAGCGGTTGAAGATGGAAAATATCGGTGTAGAACTTTTGAAGCAACGACGTTACAAGGCCGAACACCAAGCAGCAAGCCGTATCGCCCATTGCATAGCCGATGTAGTCTTTTGTTTTGAGTCCGCTCGTGCGCGAAATGAAACTCTGCTCTGTCGCTTGCGCGACGTTTTGCGTATCGCTCATAATAACTCCCTTTTGCAAATTTATTGCGATTTTGTTTTATTTTTATTTTCGTCATAAGGCGTTTTGACACCTATGCCGCGTTTATCTTTTTGCGTTTTCTTCTTCTTTGCGCTTTTCAAGCTCTTGCACAAACAAATCCTCGTCGAACGGAATTTGCACTTCTTTGTGCGTCCAACTTGCAAGGTGAATTGCGTTTGAGAAGGTCAAACCGATTATGCCCTGCTCGCCGGGAGCCATAAACTTGTCTGTCTTTTCGAGAAGATAGTCGGTGTAGTTTTTGATGATACCCACGTGTTGCGGCGGATACTTGGTTATATTGAGTTTGTGGCAAATTCCGCGATATGTGTGAACTTTCGTTTTGGGTTTGCCCATAAACACTGTGTTGTGCTCTGAAAAAGCAGGTTCGAGTTCCGCATTTTCGGTGAATACAAGTTTGCCGTTTTCAATGACGATCTTGCCGCCTTCGCCCGTGATTTCAAGTCTATTCGTGCCGGGTGCGTCGTGCGTCGAGGTTATAAACACGCCCGTTGCGCCGTTTGCAAACTTGCAATACGCCGTGACGTCGTTTTCGACGCTGATGTCGCGTCCCACCGTCGATGCGGTTGCCGTTACGCTCACCGGAAGCCCTGCAAGCCAGGTGAACAAATCCAGTTGGTGAGGACATTGATTGAGCAACACGCCGCCGCCTTCTCCCCACCACGTACCGCGCCAGCCGCCTTGTGCGTAGTATGCGCGCGGACGATACCAATCGGTGATTATCCAAACGATTCTGGTGAGTTTGCCCAAACGGCCGCTGTCGATAAGCTCTTTTGCCTTGATGTAAAGAGGATTCGTGCGTTGGTTGAACATCATGCCGAAAAGAAGTTCGGGATGCTTTTTCGCCTCCTCGTTCATCTCTTTGACTTGCTTCGTATAAACGCCTGCGGGCTTGTCGCAAAGCACGTTGAGTCCCGCTTTCATCGCGTCCGTTGCGATTTGCGGATGGAAATAGTGCGGAGTTTCAACCATAACGACGTCGATAAGTCCAGATTTGAACATATCCTGATAGTTGTCGAAAACCTTGACTCCTTTGAGGTTCTCCTCTGCGTACTTGCGTCTTTCAGGGGATATATCGCACACCGCGGTGAGCTTTGCGCCCTTGACGAGAGAGGAGAGTTTCGTAAATATCTTTGTATAGAACGTGCCTTGTTTGCCTATGCCGACAATGCCGTATCGGACTTGTTTTTTGTCCATTATTTCACCTCTGCGAGCAGTTTTTTGAGATTTTGATATTGCCACAAGAACACTTGCTTTCTAGACGCGCAAGCAAGATAGCATCTGTGCATCTTCTTGTCGATGAGTCTGAACGCTTTAAAATAGTCCTTCATCGCAAATTTCACAAACGGCACGAAGTACACCACGGGTTTCATAACCGCGTATTTGAAAGTGTGCGGTTCAAGCGTCATAAAGCCTTGGTATCCGCGCTCTTTCAAGCTCTTCAAAATGTAGGTGTAGCAACCCTCGCCCGTTCCGACAGGGACTTCCACTTTGTACTCGGAGCAATCTTTTATATGGTAATATACGACGTAATCTTTGAGCATATCGAACGCCTCTTTGGGATTGACGTCGCATTGCACGTAGTTGCTTGCGTCGAAGCACAAAACGAAATCTTCGTCGTTTATCGCATTGTAAATTTCAAGCACTCTTTGAGGCACGTCGCCGTACACTTTCTTCTCGTTCTCGTGCAAAAGTTTCACACCGCTGCCCTTGACGATAGCAAGCATTTCTTTGAGCCTTGCAATGACTTTCTCGGAGCAATCTTTTGGATCTTTGTCGCCGTAGAAGAACGAGAAAACTCGGATGTATTTGCATTCCATAAGTTGTGCGATTTTGACAAGCTCGGCAAGTTGTTTCTTTTGTTTTGCAAAGCCTTCTTCGTCGTCGATGCCGACTTTTCCTATCGGCGAACCGATTGAAGAAAAGCGCACGTTTTCTTTTTTGAGAACGGGATAAATCTTTTTCTTAAACTCTTCGAAAGTGTAGTCGGCAATGTTTTTGCCGTCCACGTTTCTAGGGCACATATAAGTTTCGCCAAGTTCGTGCAAAACGCCGATTTGGGTACTTAATTTGTTGCTAATCTCATCATAAAACCCCGATATTGTAATTTGCTGCATAAATTTATACCTTTTTGTATTCTATTGTTTATGAGTGCAAACTCCCTTAACGTTGCACTCTTCCGCTTGCGTTTCCTCTTGCAAGATTGAGGACTTCTTCTTTTGAAACCATGTTGTAATCGCCCTCGACGGAGTGCTTCAAACAACTTGCCGCCACGGCAAATTCGATTGCGTCCTGCGCGCCGAAATCGTTTGTAAGCGCATAAATAAGTCCTGCTCCGAAGCTGTCGCCGCCGCCCACTCTGTCCACGATATGCATATGATATTTCTTGCCGAAAAACGCACGATTCGCAACGTACAGCATGCCCGACCAGTTGTTGTCGCTTGCGCTCAAACTCTCGCGCAAAGTTATTGCAACCGCTTTGAATCCGAATCTGTCGGTGAGTTGTTTTGCAACCGAAACGTAACCTTCTTCGTTGAGCTTGCCGCTTTCGACGTCGGTGTTTTCCGCCTCGATGCCGAACACGTCTTTTGCGTCCTCTTCGTTTGCGATGCACACGTCTACGTGTTTAAGCACGTCGCTCATAACAGCGCACGCCTTTTCACTCGTCCAAAGTTTCTTTCTGAAATTGAGGTCGCAAGACACGGTGAGCCCGTTGTCCTTTGCCGCCTTGACCGCTTCGAGAGTGATTTTCGCCATATTGTCGGACAGTGCCGGCGTTATGCCCGTAAAGTGAAACCAATCCGCGCCCGAAAAGATGTCGTCCCAATCGAAATCGTCCTCGCTCGCCGTTGCGATTGCGGAGTACTTTCTGTCGTAAATGACTTTGCTGGGGCGTTGACTTGCGCCCTTTTCACAATAATAAATGCCCACTCTATCGCCGCCGCGAACGATTTTCGAAGTATCGACGCCGTATTTTCTCAACGAATTTACCGCGCTTTGCCCTATCTCGTGCGTGGGGAGTTTGGTCACGAAGCATGCGTCCGCACCGAAATTTGCAAGCGATACGGCAACGTTTGCCTCCGCACCGCCGAAAGTCGCTTCGAGCTTGTCGCTTTGCACAAAACGCAGATAGTTCTCGGGTTGCAAACGCAACATCAATTCACCGAAAGTTACAACTCGCATATCTTCACAATCTCCTTGCAGTTATTGACTATATCGCCTTTCATCATAAACGAGCCGCCGACTGCGTACACCTTGTCGAAATCGAGATATTCTTTGAGGTTGGCAAGGTCGACGCCGCCCGTCGGAATGAATTTGATTTGAGGAAACGGCGCGGCAAGAGCCTTCATCGCTTTAAGTCCGCCATACACGCCGGCAGGGAAAAACTTGACTATATTAAGTCCGTAAGAGAGTGCGCGCATAATCTCGGTGGGCGTTACGCAACCGGGATAATACGGCACGTCGTTTGCAATGCAGTAGCGCGCCACTTCGTCTGAAAAACCGGGTGAAACGATAAACTTCGCGCCCGCTTCGACCGCGCTTTTCGCCTGCTCTTCGTTTATAACCGTGCCTGCGCCTATATTCATATCCGCAAACTCTTTTACGCCTATTGCAATCGCTTCTTTCGCACAAGCGGTGCGGAACGTGATTTCGGCGCAGTTTATGCCGCCCTCTCTGAGTTTGGACAGCGTTGCGACGGTGTCGTTTGCGTCGTTAATCACGACGACGGGAATAACTTGTTTCATATCACACCCCGCTGTATGCCGAAAAGCCGCCGTCCACGGGGATAACCGTGCCCGTAACGAAGCCGCTCGCTTTGTCGTCGGCAAGCCACAACAAACAACCGATAAGGTCGCTTATCTCGCCAAACTTTTTCATAGGCGTTGCGTTCAAAATCTTGCCAGTTCTCGCCGTCGGCGTGCCGTCTGCGTTGAACAAAAGCGTTCTGTTTTGATTGGTCACGAAAAAGCCCGGCGCAATTGCGTTGCAACGAATTTTGCAAGGCGCAAAATGCACCGCAAGCCACTCTGTGAAGTTGGAAATGCCTGCCTTTGCCGCGCTGTACGCAGGGATTTTGGTGAGAGGTCTGAATGCGTTCATCGACGAGATATTGATGACGTTTCCGCCCGTCTTTACCATGTCTTTGACAAACACTTGCGACACCAAGAATGCAGACGTAATGTTGAGGTCGAACACAAATTTGAGTCCGCTCTCGTCAAGTGCGAAAAAGTCCTTTGCGCCTTCGAGGTCGGGCGTCATGGTTTCGTTGTCGGTGGTTGCTTTGGGATTGTTTCCGCCGGCTCCGTTTATGAGAAAGTTGACTTTGCCGAACTTGTATTCGATTTCGTTTTTCGCGCGGAAAATATCCGCTTTGTCAAGACAGTTGCACTTGACGGCGTATGCGTTTTCGCCTATCTCGTCCGCAACTTTTTTGGCAGCGTCGTAGTTGATGTCCAAAAGCGCGACTTTTGCGCCGCACTCGGCGAGCGCGCGAGCAAACTCGGAGCAAATAACTCCGCCCGCTCCCGTGATTGCCACGATTTTGTCGCTTAAATCCACTTTGAATGGTACGCTCATATCTATATCTCCTTTTTAAGTCCTTATATCGTTTATATCGTTATTTTCTATTCATATCCTTTTCAACCGCTTCGAAAAGTCCCGAAAGATAGCACGCCCCCATAGCTCTGTCAAACAGTCCGTAGCCGGGTTTTGCGTCCTCTCCCCACACGTTTCTGCCGTGGTCGGGGCGCACGTAACCGTCAAATCCGCCCTCTACGAGAGCTTTGACAATTCCGTACACGTCCACGTTTCCGCAATTCGTCTGGTGTCCGTTTTCGTAAAAATTGATTTCACCGTCGTATTTGAGCTGACGAAGGTGCGCAAAGTATATTCGATTTGCATATTTCTTCGCCATTTTCGGAAGGTCGTTGAATCTTCCCGCACCCAAACTTCCCGTGCAGAACGTGATGCCGTTGTGCATATTCGGCACTGCCGCAAACAAGTTGTCGTAATCCTCTTCCTTGCAAATGATTCTGGGAAGTCCGAACATATCCCACGGCGGATCGTCGGGATGTATCGCCATATTTACGCCCGCCTCGTCGCACGCAGGCATGATCGCTTTCAAGAAATACACGAGATTGTCAAACAACTTTTGATGCGTCATACCCTCGTATTCTTTCAAAAGCGCGTTCAATTCGTCTTGACCATAACTCTCGTCCCAACCCGGCAAATGCAGATTTTTAGGATCGAGCGCAAGCAGTTTTTCATGGTCGTAGGCAAGCGACGTTGCGCCGTCTTTATGCTTGAAATACAAATCCGTGCGCAACCAGTCGAACACGGGCATAAAGTTGTAGCAAATGCACTTTACGCCCACCTTGCCGCAGTTGATGATATTCTGCTTGTACGCCTCGATATATTTATCTCTCGACGGCTTTCCGAGCTTGATGTCCTCGTGCACGGGCACGGACTCGATAACTTCCATTTCAAGTCCGGCGTCGTTTGAAAGTCGTTTGAGCCTTTCAAGTTTTTCTACGTCCCAAACCTCGCCCACGGGCGTATCGTAAACCGCAGTCACAACACCGCTCATGCCTTGAATTTGCTTGATGTAATTTAACGGTATGCAATCTTTTTCGCCATACCAGCGAAACGTCATTTTCATAAACCGAGAGCCTCCTTGACGTTGTTGTAAGCAATATCTTTTGCAAGCGCAATCGCGCTCTTTTCATCGTATTCGCCCTTGTCGACCTTGTCTGCGACAAACGACGCAAGTATTCTTCTGAAAAAGTCGAAACGCACGTACGAACTGAACGATCTGCTGTCCGTAAGCATACCGAGATTCGTACCCAAAACCGCGTATTCCGACACGGTTTCGAGTTGCCTGTTTATGCCTGATACGGTATCGTTAAACCACCACGCCGCGCCGACAAGCACGTTCGGAAAAGCACCGGAAATCGCACAAACGGCTCTTAAACATGCATCGTTGAGCGGATAAAGTACGATTTTTGGCAATCCGCCGAGTTTTGCGTTCATTTTGTCAAGCAACTTTGCAAGCGCGTCAGTAGCGACGAAATCTCTGAAAACGTCAAAACCGCTGTCTTTGCCGATTGCACGCAAAGCGTCGGAATTTATATTGCGGAACGTGCCGAAATGAAGTTGCAACACAATGCCCTTTTCATAGCACTTTTCAATCAACCATTCAAGATTTTCGGTGTCATCGAAGTTGTCGAATCCGTGGTCTGCGATTTTGCAACCTTTTGATACGAAATAGTCCAATCTTTCTTCTAGCGTCGTTTTGTCCGCGCCTTCGGAAAAACATCTGTCGGGACGGAAGGTCGGGCGCACTTTAACGCCGTTTATATCGCCGTGATTGTGCAAATCCGAAAACGGATCGTCCGTCGTCGCAATATATTCCACGTCAAATTTTTCAAGCAATTTTTGCACGCTCAAATCTTTCAAAACGGCGTTTGCTTTTTTATAAATATCTTCCGCGCTGTCCTTGTTCAACGGTTCGGTTATTCCGAAAATTTGCACGAGTTCCATATGCGTCCAATAGTAAAGCGGATTGCCTATAAGTTTGGGCATAATCTCGGCATATTTCAAAAATTTCTCTTTGTACGAGCGATTGCCGGTGATATAACTCTCGTCAACGCCGCAAAGACGCATCGCGCGCCATTTGTAATGGTCTCCCGAAAGCCACAATTCGCCTATATCCGAAAAATGCTTGTCGCATTTGATTTCTTCTTCGTTGAGATGACAATGATAATCGATTATGGGCAACTTTGAAATAGCGTCGTAGATTTTTTGCGCCGTATCGCCCGAAAGCAAAAGTTTATCGTCAAAAAAGCTCATCTTCCACACTCCTTATTGCAATAATTTTACCACTCAACTTTTGCATAGTAAACCCCGATTATTGCTTTTTTACTTGCAAAAATTGCTGTTTTGGTTATATTATATACTTATGAAACTCGACAAATACGAAAATCAACAAATGAGCACGACCACTTTTGAGGTGCATCACAAAAAGGACAAGGATTTCAAAACCGTCGAAATGCACTCGCACGACTTTTCCGAAGTCTATTTTTTTCTGCAAGGCTCGGCAACGTACATCATTGAAGACTGCAAATACGCCTTGCGCCCCGGCGACGTGCTTATTATACCGCCAAACAAGCTCCACCAACTCGACATAAAGGACTCCGCCGAAACTTACGAGCGTTTCGTTTTGTGGCTGAATCAACGCTATTTAAAGCGTATTTCGACCGCCAAAACCGACCTCAACACTTGCTTTTTGCAAGCGTCAGCCCACAATGCCTTTTTGGTGCGTAACGGCATAATTTCGGACAAAATCCGCCACAGTTTAGACGCTGTTGCCCACTCACAAGATGACGCTTTCGGCTCGGACGTAGAAAACGAAGAGCGTATAAAAGCGTTGCTCGTGATTTTGGGACAATACTTCTTGCAAAATGCCGACGATTTCGCATTTTACGGCAAAAACAACCCGTGCGTAACAAAAGCTATAGACTACATAAGCGAGCATATTACCGAGGATTTGTCCCTAGATACCATTGCTTCCGCACTTTTTGTGGACAAATACTATTTTGCGCACGTTTTCAAAGAAAACACCAACACTTCCCCTCACCGTTATATCCTCAAAAAACGCCTTGTGCTTTCAAAACAGTTTATCGAACAAGGCTACCCCGTCACCGAGGTTTACATCAAATGCGGATTTTCCGATTACACGCACTTTTTCCGCGCCTTCAAAAACGAATACGGCATCACCCCGAAGCAGTTTTACGCCTCGATAAATCTTTAATAATAACCATTAATTTTATGCGGATATTTAAAACTCTAAAACATTATATAACTTTGCCAAACAGATGAAATACAAAAAAACACTCCTCTAAAGACAACCCTAGTTTACACGTAGCACATGAGTTGGCAAGCGAGGGGCGTTGACGTAGTATTGCCGTTTGGCAAAGTCAAATGAGAACTTCTTGTCCGTTGCTTCTGTATGCAGCCAGCACCTGCCTTACACAAGCCGAGCCTTCTTTTGCGTCAATCCAAAACTTTTCGCCGCGAGCGACGCAATCGTAAAAATCTTTGATAAGTTTTTCGTGGCCGTTGCCGTATGAAATCTTGCCGTAGCCCTTCATACAATGCTCGATGTCGGCGACTTTGCCGTTGACAAGCACTTCGTCGGGATAAAGCGTGATTATGTCGCCACCGGAAATAAAGCGTATCTCGATAGGCAAATCGCTTTTTGCGGTGTTGGTCGCAAAAAACTCGAAGTCAGTGTCGCCCTTAAACATTGCGATTACAGTGTCCTCGGCTTCAATTATGCCTTTGAGCGAATAGTTGTACGTGTTGGCGCAAACGCTCTTTGGCGTACCGCATATCCATTGCATGAGGTCGAGAGTGTGAATGGCCTGATTTATCATCACCCCACCGCCCTCGGTTTCGAGTTTTCCGCGCCACGCGCCCGTGCGATAATACTCTTCGTCGCGATGCCAAGATACGTTGCCGAACGCAAAATCAACTTTTTTGCCTTCAAGCAACTGCTTCACGAAACGGCTTGAATTGTTGTATCTGTTTTGCAAGCACACGCCGAGCGTTGCTCTCGACTTGCTCTCTGCTTCGACGATTCGTCCGATGTCCTCTTCTTTTATGCATAACGGCTTTTCGCAAAGCACGTTCACACCCTTTTCAAGCGCGTAAATCACCATGTCCGCATGCAAATAATGCGGTGTGCAAATATGCACGACGTCGATATCCTCGCAATCCAGCATCTTTTTATAATCGGAATACTTTTTCACACCGTCGAACTTGTCAAGCACGCTTTCGTCAACGTCGCACAACGCAACGATATCGGCGTCTTGACTTTTCAAAACGTCGTAATGTACTTTGCCTATGACACCAAGTCCGATAATTGCCGATTTCATACTCAAATCTCGCTTTACTTATTTTCTATACTCCCCACAGACAACTTCTGCGCCGTCGGTTGTATAAAAAAATGAACCACGGGTATACCGCGGTTCACTGGTGGAGATAAGGGGATTCGAACCCCTGGCCTTCGCATTGCGAACGCGACGCTCTACCAACTGAGCCATATCCCCGATTCGCAAATTCATTTGCTTTGCTATTATATCACATTATCTGCTTTTGGCAATAATTTTTTGGCAATTTGTTCCGCAGATTTTTTTACCACCATATTGTCGGACTTATTTTACATCTTAATCGTCTATGTTTTAGAATACGATATATGTTTTAAAGGCAAAATATCAGCAACACGAAACGAATACTAGGCAATCGTTTTTACTCTTAAATCGTATGAAAAAGGCGAACTAGCCGTGCTATCCGCCTTAAATCTTATTGACGCTTATTTTTATCAAACACGATATGTGTTTTAGATTTTGTCTATCTATCCTCTCTGAAATAGGAAACGCCAAGTGCCGCCGGCGGTTGAGTTTCTCTCTTATTGAAGAACGAGATGACGATAAGCACGAGAGCCGTGACTGCATAAGGAATGATTTGCACAAGCTCTTTGCCTGCAAGATCCGTCGGAATCACGTCGTAAGACGCAATGATGTAAAGCATACCGAAGATAAACGAACCTATGATGCCGAGTCCCGGACGCCACAGCGAGAAAATTACGAGCGCAACGGCAAGCCAGCCGAACGCATCCACGACGTATTCGAGCGAACCTCTTGTGCAAGTGAGGATATAACAAGCGCCGCCAAGTCCCGCAATTGCCGCACCTACGACGCAAGCGGTGTACTTGTAACCGATAACGTTGATACCGACCGCATCCGCCGCCGCCGGATTTTCACCCACTGCGGAAAGCGAAAGTCCCTTTCTCGTCTTTTTAAGCACGAATGCAACGATTATCGCAACGATGAGCGAAACGTAAATCAACGTGCCGTGCGAGAGGAATATTTGTGAGAATGCGTCATCTCCAACTGCGCCGAACATAGGAGCCGTGAAGCATTTGCTTGCGCGCACGAAAGTTGTGCCTTCTTTTGCCATCATACGCCCCCAAAATCCGAGCACGCCCGTGCCGAGAGTGGTGAGCGTAAGGCCGGTTACGTTCTGATTGCATCTGAGCGTAATTGTGAAGAAGCCGTACAACAGTCCGAACAGCCCCGCAAAAAGCATTGCCATAAGCATCGCCATAATAACGACGCCGCCGTCGCTGGCTCCGCCGTTGTACGCAAGGTTTGCGCCGATACAACCACCGACTGCACCCAAACACATTGTGCCGGGGATGCCGAGGTTGAGGTGTCCCGATTTTTCAATCACGGTTTCGCCTGTCGATCCGAAAAGAAACACCGCGCCGATTCTGATTGCTTGAACGATCATTTCAACCATATCACTTAACCTCCTCCGACTTTTCTACTTCCGTTTGGCAAGATTGCTCGACCACCTCTTCGCCGAACGCTTTGTCCGATACGATTGCGTCGTTTTCATCGCTTTTCTGCTTGTATTCCGCCGTATTTGCAGAGGCAATTTTGAGCTTGCCGAAAGGCAAATTTAGCGAATGTTTGAACATGACTTTGTAGTTGATGAAGAACTCCGTTGCGATGATGCAAAGGAAGAATATACCCGTCATAACGGACGGATAAGAAGTTCCTAGTCTGCCGTACGTACCCACCTCGCTCGCGCCGTTGTTGATAAACACGACAAGAAAAGAAGTAAGCACCATAGCAAGCGGATTGAAGTGCGCAAGCCAAGAAACCAAAACGCCCGTAAAACCTCTGCCGTTGACCGCCGAAGGGTTGATCGAATGGTTTTTGACGGACACGAGAAGGAAACCTGCGATACCGCACATCAAACCGCAAAGAATAAGTGTACGGATGATGACTTTTTTGCTGTTTATGCCGATATATCTTGCGGTATTGGGGCTTTCGCCGACGACTGTGAGCTCGTAGCCGTGCTTGCTATACTTCAAATAAATAGCGATAAGCGCGGTTATCACCGCAACGATAATAATAGTAAGGATGTACTCGTTGCCGGCAATGGGAGAAACGACGCCGCTTGAAAAAGACAAGTCGCCGGTTCCGTTGGGCTTGACTTTCTTGATGAAATAGCTGACAAGGCAGGTTGCGATATAGTTCATCATGAGCGTCAAAAGCGTTTCGTTGGTATTCCATTTTGCCTTGAACAGCGCGGGAATAACCGCCCATGCCATACCGAAGACAAGCGACATCAAAAACGCAAGGATAATCGTGCCCGCGTCGCTGACTTTTCCGCCCAAAAAGTAGGTTATCACAGCACAGCCCAACGCACCCATAAGCACTTGACCTTCGCCGCCGATATTCCAGAACTTCATTTTGAAGCACGGAGTAACCGCAAGTGCGAGGAGCAAGAGAATTGCCGTTTCGCGCAATGCGTCCCACACTTGCAAGCCCGAACCGAAAACGCCCTTAAAGAAGTATTTGAAGAAGAAATCAAATCCCTCTCCCGTGACGCCGACGGTGACTATTGCGCACAAAAGTACGGAAAACACGAATGCCGCAATACGAATAAGCCACGCTCTTTTGGGATTCGAATCCGTTCTTTTTACAAGATGGAAAAGAGGTTCTCTAACTTTTTTAGTCATTCTCGCTTTCCTCCTTATTATCGTTGTAATTATCAAAGATTTCCACTTCGTCGGGCATCTTTGTCATAAGCATACCGATTTGTTCTTTCGAGGCTTCTCTTGCGTTGACCACACCCGAAACCTTGCCGCCGCACATAACCAAAATTCTGTCCGACAGCGCAAGCAACACGTCGAGGTCTTCTCCGACGAACACAACCGCCACACCCTTTTCCTTTTGTTCGTTGAGCAGGTTGTAAATCATATACGACGAGTTGATATCCAAGCCTCTTACGGGATACGCCGCCATAAGCACGGTAGGCGAAGCGGCGATTTCACGTCCGACGAGCACCTTTTGCACGTTGCCGCCCGACAAACGTCTGACGGGAGTTTTGACGGACGGAGTTGAAACTTCCAAATCGTGCACGATCGTTTCCGCCAAGTCCTTCGGAGCGTGCCTGTCAACAAACATCGAATGTCCTTTTCTATACGAGCGGAGCATCATGTTGTCAACAAGGTTCATGCTTCCCACAAGTCCCATGCCGAGTCTGTCCTCGGGGACGAAAGAAAGTCTGACGCCGAGATCTCTGATTTGGACGGGCGTTTTAGATCTCAAATCCACTTCTTGTTCGTTTTGTTTGGGATCGAAGTATCTTATATCGCCGTTTTCAAGTTTGACAAGTCCTGCGATGGATTCGAGCATTTCTTTTTGACCGCTACCCGCGATACCCGCAACGCCGAGGATTTCACCCGAATAGAGATCGAACGACACGTTTTGAAGCGCATACATACCCTCTCTGTTTTTGCAAGTGAGGTTTTCGACGGAGATACGTTTTTTCGTATCGTGAGGAAGCGTTCTGTTGATTTCGAGCTCCACTTTTTGACCGACCATCATTTCGGTGAGTTGTTGCTCGTTCGTTTCTGAAGTATTGACGGTTGCGATATGTTCGCCCTTGCGCAAAACCGCAACTCGGTCGCTTATTTCCATAACTTCGTTGAGTTTGTGCGTGATGATGATAATCGACTTTCCGTCCTCTCTCATCTTGCGCAAAACGTCGAACAACTTTTCGATTTCCTGCGGAGTCAAAACTGCCGTAGGCTCGTCAAGAATAAGAATATCCGCACCTCTATACAGCACTTTGATGATTTCGACGGTTTGTTTTTCGGAAACGGACAAATCGTAGACTTTTCTCGACAAATCGAGGTTAAATCCGTATTTATCCACGACTTCTTGAAGTTTTTTCGCTCTGTTTCTCTTCAAATAGTCGAATTTGACATATGCGCCGAACGCCCTAAACGGCAGCGCGATATATTTCAAACCCGCCAAAAATTTCGATTTGGCGTCGTCGTTGGTTTCGTTTTTAATTTTATCGGCTTCGCCCTTGAAGTCGAACTCGAATTTTTCGCCCAAGATGATATTGTCGCACGCCGTAAACAAATCCACGAGCTTGAAATGCTGGTGAATCATACCTATTTTGTATTTAAAGGCGTCGATAGGCGATTTTATGACCACTTCTTCACCGTTTACGAAGATTTGACCTTCGTCCGGGAAGTAAATGCCTGCGAGCATATTCATCAGCGTGGTCTTGCCGCTGCCGTTTTCGCCGAGAACGGAAAGTATTTCGCCTTTACGCACGTCGAAATTGACGTTTGCGTTTGCGACGACGCTTCCGAATCTCTTCGTAACGTTTTTCATTTCAACAATGATTTCGCTCATTGTATGTCCTCCGAAAAAAGAGTTAAAGCACCCGTGGGTGCCAAATCAAGAAAATTAATCGGATAAGCGGGCGTCGCCCGCTTATCCGAAATTCCGATACGCTATTAGTTGTTGAAGTCGTCGTCGGTGACGTCGTCAGGACTGAAAACTCTGTTGAGGAGGTTGATTCCGTCGATCAAGAGATCGAAGTAAGGAGCGGAACGGAATTCAGACTCATGGAAGTAACCGTCTGCAATAACGTTTTCGCTTACACCTGCAACAGCATATGAGGTCTTTTGTTTTCCGTCAACCGTGAAATTGTTGATGTCGAACACGTGGAGAGTGCCGTTCATAAGTTTGTTGCGCACTTCGACGAGTTTTTCAACCGTGCCTGCTGCCATTGCTTTTCCGCCGAGGTCGGTGAGCTCAACCGAACCGTTTTTGAGAGTACCCGTCCAGTTGGTATCCACTTTTTCACCGTTTACGGTTTGAGCGATGATGTATTTGTAGTAAGGTGCCCAGTTGATTCTGGAAGAAATGATAAACGTTTCGGGGCAAGCGTTGACGGTTGAACCGTTGTAGGATACGTTGGAAACGCCCTTTTCTTCGCAAGCATTAGGAGCGCCCATGGAGTCTGCGTGTTGGCTGATGAGCACGCAACCTTTGTTGATGAGGCTGAGAGCCGCGTTCTTTTCTCTTGTTTCATGATACCAGCTGCCCGTGAAGGTTACGTCCATAGTGACGGAGGGGCAAACGGATTTTGCACCGAGATAGAAAGAGGTGTAACCGGAGATAACTTCTGCGTAGGTGAATGCGCCGACGTAGCCCATTTTTGCTTGATCTGCGGTGATTTTTCCGCTCTCGATCATTTCGTTGAGCTTCAAGCCTGCGGTGACGCCTGCGAGGTATCTGCCTTCATAGATGGAAGCAAACGCGTTGACGAAGTTGGGAAGTTTTGCAGCTGCTGCTTGCGTGCCGGTTGCGTGTGCAAAGAGAGTGTTCGGAAATTCTTTTGCGGCTTTGAGCATATAATCTTCATGGCCGAAAGAGTCTGCAAAGACGATGTTGCAGCCGTCGTTTGCAAGTTTCTTTGCTTGAGTGTAGCAGGTTTCGTCTTCGGGAATACCGGTGACGATGATAACTTGTTCGTTGGAGAGGTTGAACTCTTCTTGGACTTCCTTCATCGCGTTGATGAAGTTTTTGTCGTAAGTGGAGTTTTCATCGTGCAAACAAATCATACCGATTTTGAAGTTTGCGGGGATTTGAAGGTTGGAGTAGTCGGGAGCCTCAATATCGTATGAAGGCAATTTGACGATTACGACGTCGTCATCCCTATTGTTGTTGCAAGCAACCAAACCGATAACCAAAGCGGTTACGAGAGCCAAGCAAAGCACAAGTGCCAATACTTTCTTTTTCATGCGTTTCTCCTTTAATTTTGCCATTTTGGCATTGTTGTTTAAATTTTATATTTACGCAAAGCGCAAATTTCAGTGTCTGAACGCGATATGACCGTCGTCGTCCATGCTGTCGATAAGAGCAAGGCTTTGAACGTTGATACCCTGCGCTCTCAAAGCGTCGCCGCCGCCCTGAAAACCTTTTTCGATTGCCACGGCGCATCCGACGAGCGTTGCTCCTGCTTGCTCCACAATACTCATAAGTCCGTTTATTGCGGCACCGTTTGCAAGAAAGTCGTCAACGATAAGCACTCTGTCGTCTGCGGAGATAAAATCTTTCTCGACCATAATCACCTTTGTCACTTGGTGCGTAAAAGAATAAACCTCGGCGCAATAGCAGTCCGAGGATATGTTTATGGTCTTGCTTTTTTTAGCAAAAAGCACCGGAGCTTGCACATAGTGCGCCGCTGCGCATGCTATGGCTATCCCCGATGCCTCGATTGTCAGAATTTTGGTTATATTTTGTCCGCAAAAGAGCGCAGAAATTTCCTTGCCAATCTCGTCCAACAGTTGTTGATCAATAAGATGATTGAGAAATCCGCCGACCTTGAGGACGTTTCCGGGCTTAACCTTGCCGTCCCTCAGGATGCGCTCCTCCAAAATCTTCATAGCGCGCTCCTTTACCACAATATCTAGTGGTGTTTGCGAAATCCGTATTCCGCAGGTTGTGCGTTGCGATTTGGTTTGCTCTTGATGATACGGGCATTATATCCAAAACGCTTCGTCAATGTCAAACGAAAATCGACACTATTTTGCATTTTCATTAAAAAATTTTTAAGCAATACACGAAGGGTATTTTTTTTGCAAAATAACCGACAAAATGCCGTTTTTGTCGATTGAAAAAATTTCGCGCACGCACGTATATACACACGCGCACGCTCCCAAATAATATGCCTCCGAAACGCTCGTTGTGTCGTTGCCCCGATTGCTTTTGCTTCGATTTGCAAAAAATTTACAATCGCTGCTTTCAAAAATGCTTGACAGTGAGCATCAAGATAAATATAATGCAATTTCCGTTGATACATCTCATTATCGCGAGGCGCAAAACACAACTTATGACAACCGAAAACTTACATAATAAAACGTTCTCTCAAAGGATCAAAGACCTGTTCGGGCAAATTGACCTGACGCAAGGCTCGATAGTCAAAGTCTTGATCAAATTCACTCTGCCCATAATCGTGTCCTACCTGTTGCAGCAGCTCTACATTCTCTCGGACGCGGCGATATGCGGACAGACTTTAAGTGCGGACGAGGTCGCGGGCGTCAACGACACTTCACCCCTCGTGTTCATATTCATGCAATTCGCGTTCGGTTGCACGGCAGGCTTTTGCGTGGTGCTTTCAAGCAAACTCGGAGCACACGACGAGGACGGAGTGCGCAAGTCCTTTGCAACGCAGTTTATTCTTTGCTCGATTATCACCGTGGTTTTGACCATAGTATCCGTATTCTGCATAAAACCCATGCTTGCGTGGGTGAACGTCACCGAGCAAAATCCCGTAGTTTTTCAAGCGGCGTACACCTACTGTCTTGTGATTTTTCTAGGTATGGCGGCGCAACTGTTTTACAACTTTATCATCAGCATATTGCGAAGCATAGGCGACTCGTTCACGCCGCTTTTGTTTTTGGTCATATCGACGGTGATGAACATCGCTCTCGACCTTCTTTTCATCAAAGTTTTCGGCTGGGGCGTTGCGGGAGCGGCAGGCGCAACCATTCTCACGCAAGTGCTTTGCACGGTTGCATGCTTTATCTACACCTTTGCACAATACAAGTTTTTGCGCCTTAAAAAGCAAAATTTCAAGATTGCCTGGAAGGATATCTGGGCGCACGTAAAGCAAGGCATCCCTCTCGGACTTCAATTTTCCGTGCTTTCGATAGGGCTTATCGTCATGCTTTCGGAAACCATCAAATTCGACCTTTTGCCCGACGGACTTATGGTTGCGGGCAATCCGGCTCAAAACGGCGTTGGCGCGGCAAACAAACTCATCAACTTCGCAATGGCGCCTTTATCAGCTCTCGGCACCGCAATGGTGAGTTTCAACGCACAAAACCTCGGCGCAGGCGACACCGAGCGTGTGAAAAAAGGCACGAATCGAGCAATTTTGCTTGGATTTGCCCTCACCGTAATTTGTGCAGGCATAGGACTTTTGCTCACTATAAACGCCGCCTATCAACACGTCTTTTTGTCGGCGGACAAAATCAGCGAAAAATCGATATACTTCGGCAACACGTTCCTTTATATCGACTTGCCGTTGTTCTTCTTCCTCTCCACGCTTTTCGTACTCCGAAACGCCGTACAAGGCATAGGCAAATCGGGCTGGACGCTTGCCGCAGGCGCAGGCGAACTCATCGCGCGCGTACTGATATGCACCTTCCTTCCCCCTCTCGTCAACGGCGGGGCTATGAACGCGCTTGCAAGCAACGCCTCATACATTGCGCTGTGCTTCGGAGATCCGGGTGCATGGGTATTTGCCGTGGCGGTGCTTCTATATCCGTATATAAAGCACATAATCAAAAAGGATTATCGCTATGCGTTCGGCGACAATGCCAAGACGCAAGAATACGCAATCGAACGCACAACCGATTTACAAAACACAAACGACGCGCAAGGCACAAACGACGTACTAGATACAACCGATTTGCAAGACGTCCACTCTTCCGACGGCAAAGCGAATTGATGTTTCAACGCTGCATTTTGACCAAACGGCAGGTTTGTACACTCAAAACGACTTAATAAACCTCTTATTTCGTCGAAAATCGCAATATAAAAGCAGGCTTGACGCCTGCTTTTATTTTTAAATCGTTTCGTATTTTTACGCTTGAACCGCTTGATTTCAAATTCTTCTCGTAGCTTTTTCGAGGAATTTCAAATCTTTTCCGTCAAGGTGCTTTCCTATGACTTTGCGCACTCTCGCGTGATATGAGTTGAGCCACTCTTTTTCGCCGTCGTCAAGCATATTCACATCGATTGCGTCGAGGTCGAAAGGCACGAGAGTGATTGTTTCGAACTCGCAGAAAGTGCCGTATTCCGTCTTTTCTTTTTCAACGCAAAGAATAAGATTTTCGTGTCTTATGCCAAACTTACCTTCCTCGTAAAATCCGGGTTCGTTTGACGTTATCATACCCGGCAAAACCGCATATTTGAGAGATGACGCTCTCGGCGAAATATTTTGCGGTCCTTCGTGGACGTTAAGCAAATATCCTACGCCGTGTCCCGTTCCGTGTTTGAAATCCATACCGCATTTGTACATCGGAGCTCTTGCAATCATATCGAGATTTGCGCCCGTTGCGCCTTTGCGGAACACCGCTCTTGCAAGAGCGATATGCGATTTCAGCACGATTGTAAACGCTTCTTTTTCTTGTCTGCTCACCTTGCCCGTCGCAAAAGTACGGGTGATATCTGTTGTGCCGTAGCGATATTGCGCGCCGCTGTCCACAAGCAACAGCCCCTTGTTTTCGACCTTTTTATCCGTTTCGGGAGTTGCCGAATAGTGCACGATTGCGCCGTTGGAGGCATATCCGCAAATAGTGTCGAAGCTCAAATCGAGGAAGTTTTTGCTCTCTCGTCTGAACGCTTCGAGCTTGTCCGCAAGCGAGATTTCGCTCATCTCCTCCTTGCCGACTCCCTCTTTGAGATAGCGCATAAATCTGACCATTGCCACGCCGTCCTCGACGTGCGCTTTTTTCATATTTCTTATCTCGACGGCGTTTTTGATAGCTTTGCGAACGGTCGTGGGGAAAACGTCGGTTTCTTTTGCGTCGGCAATACGCGAAAAGAGTGCGTAATTTGTTTTTTCCTTGTCAATGAGCACCTTGTCCGAAATCTGCTCGACAACGCCGTAAACGTCTTGATAGGGCATCAAATTCACGCCGTTTTCTTCAAGGATTTTCTTGCCTTTTTCGTCGAGTTTTCTCTCGTCCATAAACAGCGTCGCGCCGTCCTTTGACACGATTGCGTACGCATAATTCACGGGGTTGTATTCTATGTCGCTTCCGCGCATGTTGAAAAGCCACGCAATGTCGTCGAGAGAGGACACAAGCGCGTATTCGCAACCTTGTTTTTCAACGTCTTTTTGCAAGTTTTCAATCTTGCTCTTTACGCTCTCGCCTGCCGCTTTGTCCGACAAAAACCATGCTTTTGTGGGTTCGACTTCGGGACGATTTGTCCAAATCTCGTCGATGATTTCGCCACAATCAACGATTTCGACGCCCTTCACCGCCTTTTTCAACGCCTCTACGAATTCAACCGTTGCCGTTGCGAAATCGAAAGCTATTTTGGGACTGTCCGACAGTTTTTTGACAAATTCGAAAATTGTCGGCACGCCCTCTTCTCCCGATTTCATAAGCGTCGTATCCGTGGTTTTAAGCTCTCTTGCCGCTTGAATGAAGTATCTTCCGTCCGTCCAGAGATACGCGCCGTCTTTCGTCACCAAAAGCGTGCCTGCGCTGCCGGTGAAACCGCTCAAAAACTCACGCGTTTTGAAGTGATCGACGATATATTCGCTGCCGTGATCGTCGCTTGTAAACACCAAGTAGGCGTCTATTCCGCTTTCCTGAACGTACTTTTGCAATTTGATGATGTCTTGTTTCATATTCAACCCATATCTCGATTGCCGCAACAATCGTGCCTTTAAAGTGCGACGTTTTTATGCTCGCACTTCGCTTAATTCAATTGTTTTTTTGAAGCAACCCAGCCTTATTTAAGCAATCTCGCTTCCTTTTAAGCAATCTTGCTTTATTTTCAAATAATTATAACACCATACTCGAAGTATGGCAATATATTATGTCGAACAAAAATCCGTCTGTAATCCCGTCGTTTTGTCCCTTTCACTTTTTCAAAAAGGAAAACAACCCCTTCTTCACGTACGGTTTTTCCACGACTTCCGAGACGTTGTAGCCGTCTTTTTGAATTGCGTTTTTGACGATTTGAGCGTCAATGCTCTCGTCGCAGACAACCACCGTCTTGCCCTCGACGTGCGATGACGTCACTTTTTTGACGTTTGCCGCCTTGCGTACCGCGTCGTTGACGTGGCTTTCGCACATACCGCATTGCATGCCTTCCACTTTGAGAATAATTTTTTTCATATATGCCTCCAAAAACTTGATTTTTTAAGTTTTTTACGTCTCGCAAAGTTGATTGTAAGTCCTTTGTCGATTTTTCAAACTCACATCACGAAAAGTATATCACCGAGCGGCGAATTGTCAAGAAAATATGAAATATGTTTCATATTGAATCGTTTTGTTTAATTTAAAAACTTATAAAAACGCTCGATTGCAATAGAAATCTCTGTCTTGATGCAATCGAGCAAAATATTTTTCCGGTTCACGCTCAAAGTTCTATACGAGAAGACAAGGCGCGCGACAATGTGCTTTCGTCGGCGTATTCTATGACGCTACCCTCGGGCAATCCTCTTGCTATACGCGTAACTTTTATGCCCATAGGCTTGATGAGGCGCGCGATATACATTGCCGTCGCTTCGCCCTCGACGTCGGGATTGGTTGCCAAAATCACCTCTTCCACGCCGTCCAAACGGGCAAGCAATTCCTTGATGCGAATGTCGTTCGGGCCGATATGCTCCATAGGCGAAATAACGCCGCCCAAAACGTGATATACGCCCTTGAAATCCTTGACTTTTTCAAGTGCAACGATGTCTTTCGGCTCTTTGACGACGCAAATCACGCTTGGTTTTCGAGTTTGGCAAATATCGCAAATCTCGTTTTCGGTGTAATTGCCGCAAATTTTGCAAAAATGCACGTTTTGCTTCACGTCGCGTATTGCGTCGACAAGCTCGTTGACTTCCTCTTCGGGAGAGTTGAGAATTGCGTACGCATAACGCGCCGCGGTTTTTTCACCCACGGACGGAAGTTTTGAAAGTTGCGCGATAAGCCTTGCGAGCGGTTCGATATACTTCATTTCAAATCACACTTTTCAATTTCGCTTGCTCTCGTTTATGCACGCATAAACGCTTACGCTTGCGATTGCGACTTAAAACAAGCCGCCTGCGTTGCCCAAAGGTCCGAGCAAGTCTTTTGAGAGTTTGTCCGCTTGCGCAACAGCGTCGTTGAGTGCCGCAAGAACCATATCCTCGAGCATTTCGACGTCGTCGGGATCCACCGCTTCGGGTTTTATGGACACCGAAACGGGAGTTTTGTCGCCGGTGATCGTCACTTCGACCATACCGCCTGCCGCACTGCCGGTGATTTCGGTTTCCGAAATTTCTTGTTGAGCCTCTTGCAATTTTCTTTGCATTGCTTGGGCTTGTTTCATAAGTTGTTGCATGTTACCGCCGCCAAATCCGCCGTATCCCATGTTGTTCCTCCGAGTTGTTATAAAAATTGTTGCGTGCCTAGCACGATTATTTGCTTTGTTTGCGCCCGATTTCGTTTGCTTATTTTATTTCCAAAAGCGAGCCGAACATCTCCTTGACAAAAGGCAATGCCTTGTCCTCGTCGAGATGTCTTTCCGTTTCGATGACAAGCCTACGGTGCGACTCCACGCTCTTGAAAGCGGCATTTATCGCGTCCCTGTTTCTTTTGTCGTCAAGCAAGTTTAGCGTTGCAGCGTCTGCGACTTTGACGTGATACTCGTCATCCGTCATAACAAACTGCGCGTCTTGAGTGGACAGCGCAAGCAACGTGTATCCGCTTTGTCGAAGTTCGGATGCTACTCTGAGCCACACCTGCCTCGCATCCGTCACGACAGGTGCCGACTCAAAATCCGATTTCCTCGCGTTTGTAAGCATTTTTTCAAGCCGAGCAACCCTCATCTGAAGCTCCTCGACTTTGACGTCTTTATCTCCGCCGCTCGACGCAAGCACGACTGCCGCCTCGAACAATATGCGGTGTTGCGCGCTATATCTGAACTCTCCTTCGAGCGACGACATAATTTTCATTATGCCCATACACTTTTCCGTCGAATATTTTTTTGCCATTTCGGCGAGCGCAGAATATATAGCCTCGGGCAAGGCGAGCAACGTCTTTGCCGTCGAGCAATTTTTGATGTATAGCACGTTTCTGAAAAGCGTGGCAAGGTCTTGCGCAAGGATAGGCACGCTCTTGCCGAGGTCGCAAAGGTTTGCAACTTCTTGAAGAGCCTTGTCCGTATCTCCGTCCGCAATCGCGGTTGCGAGCGATTGAAGTTTTTTTGGATCGGCTGCGCCCAAAACTTCCAAAACGCCGTTGTAGGTTACGTTTGAGTCGCAATAGCTCACGCACATATCCGCAACGGACAATGCGTCGCGCACGCTTCCCGCGCCTGCCGACGCGATGAGATCTACCGCCTCGTTTTCGTATTTGACGCCGATGTCGTCAAAGATGAAACGTATGCGTTTTGCAATCACGCCGTTTGGAACAAGACGAAAATCGAAACGCAAGCATCTTGACAAAATGGTTGCCGGGATTTGATGAATCTCGGTTGTCGCAAGAATGAAAATCGCATGAGACGGCGGTTCTTCGAGAGTTTTGAGAAGAGCGTTGAACGCCGCCTTTGAAAGCATGTGAACTTCGTCTACGATGTAGACTTTGTACTTGCCGACGGTAGGCGGAAAACCGATTTTGTCGGTAAGCTCTCTTATTTGGTCGACAGAGTTGTTGGATGCGGCGTCGATTTCGAGAATATCGAAATTGGAACTCGACGCAAGTTCCACGCAGTTTTCGCACTTTCCGCAAGGCGAACCGTCCGCAAGAGGAGAAAGGCAGTTGACCGCCCTTGCAAAAATCTTCGCAACGGAAGTTTTGCCCGTGCCTCTCGTGCCGGTGAAAATGTACGCATGCCCGACGTTGCCGTGTGCAATCTGATTTTTGAGCGTACGCACGATATGATCCTGCCCTATAACTTTGTCAAAAGTGTCGGGACGATATTTGCGATATAAAGAAGTATATGCCATAGCAAATATTATAAACTAATTTATTCGATATGGCAAGAATAAAAAATACTCTCAAATACAATTCATCAACGCTTGTCTGCAAAGCACTCCTTGCACGAGTTGATACCTCAAAGAAGCCGTTGCGTAAGCGTCGTTTTTTGAAAAATCCACGTTGTCCAAAAGCGCGAGCGACGTCACCAACCCGAGTTTTATCTGCGTGATTTGTTCCTCGTTACAATTGGCGGTTTTTTTATAAAAAGCGGACTTTATATCCTCGATTTGCGCTTGTAAAACCTTGATTTCGATTTTTGCCTCCTCAACGCTTATCTTCGATTCGTTGAGCTTGTTCGACAAATCGTACAAGCCGTCGAAAAAGACGTCGAAATAGCAAAGAGCCTCCCCGACCGCGCTTTTTATATCCTCTTTGCACCACTTGAAACTGCCCTCGGAAATATCGTAGCGTTTAAGGTACAAACTTTTGTCGGACAGTCCGGCAAGCACTTTTTTTGCGTCCTCCTCGCTTTTGTAAACGGCGTATATAATCTCGATTTCATCGCCGCTTTGCACGTAGCCCGCGCCGCCCCTTGATTTTATCATCTCAGCACTTTGTCTTGCAGTGCTTATATCCGAATAGCCTTTGCAAGCGATAGCCCACATCGTTTGCGACTTGCTTTCGACCTTGTTGAAAACGCTCAAAAGCCCGCCCTCCGAAAAGGACACGCACAGCGCAAGCGTAAGCATGATACAAAGCACGATGGTGCACACCACGATTATATTGTCTTTGGCGATTTTCCGCATACTAAACCATATGCAAACGCTTTGAAAAATATGGACTTAAATTGCAAAAAGCGGAACGCAATTTGCGTTCCGCCCTTGTTTTATCGACAACGACGATTATTCTTCGTCTTTGTCGCAGTCCTCTTTCTTGTCGCAATTCTCGCAATTTTCATCGCAAGTCTTTTGTTCGATTGCAACCGCCTGATTGTCTTCGTTGGGGAAGATCATTTGTGCAGCGCCCTCTTCTTCGATGACGTTTTCGCTTGCTTCGCGTGCGATTTCATCGGTGAGTTCTTCACTGCTTTGTTCTGCTTTTGCGTGCTTTCTCGCTTCGATTTCGGCTTTTGCTTCTTGTTGTTGTTTTTCGTTGAACTTGTAGAAGAAGAGCGGAATAACCGTCAGGAAGAAGCTGATTGCCGCAATACCTACAAGCATAAACCACATTGTGTCTTTGCCTTCCGGAGTGACGGAGCTTGCGTCGTTTGCCGCAACGCCTGCCATGTAGTAAGCAAGAACGCCGACGAATGCGCCGACCGCCATACCGATCTTGTTGATGAGGGTTTGCATTGCAAAGCAGATGCCTTCCGCTCTCTCACCGGTTTTGAGTTCGAGATACTCGACGGTGTCGCCGATCATAGCGTAAGTGACGATGTTGCCAAAGCCCGACGGAATACCTGCGATAACGAGTGCGATAAGCAACACGACCGTCGTTGCGGTGCTTGTGTATGCGCCTCTGTCGCAAGCGATACCCACGATAAACGCAATGAGCATCGCAACGCCTCCGACGATATGCGACCAGATGTAAGTGTTTCTCTTGCCGAACTTTTTGGTGCACCAAGGCACGAGCAAGGACGCAATAAGTCCGCCCGGCACGATTGCCATGGTAAAGAGCGAATACATGGATTCCTTATCCATAATGTATTTTGCAAAATACAAACCGCCGGTGTAGGTGAACAGCATTCTCGCCGCGCCGCCGATACCCGACAAAACGATGAGCATCAAAGGCTTGTTTTTGAACAAAAGTTTGAGATTGTGTCCGAGCGAAGGCGGATTTTCGGTGGAAATGTTTCTTTCCGTCGTATTCTTAAATCCGAGGAAGAAAAGCGGAACTGCGATCACACAGCAAACAATCGCAATTACGAAATAGATCCATTTGAGCATTTCGCCTTTTGCCACGGGATCCAGACCTTTGGTCATATTGTCAGTGATGATAGGAGTGATGACGGTGACGATACCTGCGCCTGCCGTGCAGAACAAACGCGCGATTGTAAGCAAATTGCCTCTGCGATAGGTGTCGTTGCTCATTGCGGTGGAAAGTCCCCAATAAGGAACGTCGGCAACCGTATATATCATGCCCCAAACGACGTACATAACAGAGATTGCGGCAAAACCGCCGTCGCTTTGGGGATACCACGGCAAGAAACAGATTGCCGTCATGATTGCAATCGGGAACGCCATCCACTTCATATACGGACGGCATTTGCCCCACTTCGTACGAGTGCGGTCAACGATAGAACCCATGATAGGATCGTTGAGAGCGTCGAAAATACGCGCGCCGAGCATAAGGAATGCGACGGCAAGTGCGTTGAATCCGATTGCGTCCGTCATAAAGACGGTCAAATACGAACCGATGATCGTGCAAATGAGGTTTTGTCCGAAACCGCAAAGAGAATAACTGAAACCTTCCTTGGGTTGCATCTCGCCGTCACCGGGAGTGGAACCGAAAAGTTTGTGAGTAAGCGCGTTGATTTTCTCTTTTGCGCTCACCTTTTGAGTTGCTTGAGAATTTTCACTCATAATTTCACCCTGTAGCGATAAATTTTGTTAAAAAAACAATACTACTTGCATTAGTATAACAGCAAGTTTTGCAACAATCAACCCATAAAACCAACAAAATGCCATTTTAATTAATACTTTTTTAATGTTTCGAGCAAATAACACCCTAAAAATTAAAAAATAGCCGTTGCGGTATATGCCGTTTCGATATATAATATTTGCGGAGGAAAAATTTTATGTGTATTTTTGATTTTCTAGATATATTGTTTGGAAAAGACGCGAAAAAGGACAAACAAAACGCAATTCCTTTCACCGACGGCGAGGAAGAGTGCGACAATTGCGGCGACTATATCGAAGATTGCGAGTGCGATTGCGACGACAAGGAATGCGACTGACAATCGCGAATGTTGCGCACTTTTGCAAAAAAAGCATGGCAACGGGTTATTCTTGCCGTTTTTAAGTTAAAACGGAATTGCGATTATTTCGCCTTTTAAGATAATTTAAAATACAAAATAAGCGCGCATAAAGCGCGCAAATTTGTCGATTGATTGCGTTATTTCTTTTCGGCGTTCTTTGCTTCTCTTACGGCTTTTGCGAGTTGTCCTGCGCAAGAAGTATCTTTGTATCCGCATTTGACGTCTTTGAGTTTGCTCTCGATTTCATCGACAGTCATACCTTCGACCAAAATGGGAATTGCCGTCAGATTGCCGGGGCATCCGCCCACAAAGTGTACGTTTGTGATGATGTCGCCGTCAATGTCGAAAGATATTTCTCTTGAACAAGTTCCCTTCGTTTTGTACGTGTAATGCATAGTTTCACCTCGTTTTATCGGTTTTATTTTATATCCATTTTCAAATCAGGTCAATAAATTTTTGCCGTACAACTTATTTTCGTTGCAGTTTTAAAATATTTTCGAAAAAGCAACGGATAGTTGCAAAATCGCAACCAACCGAAAACTTGACAAATCGACGATGACGATTATAAAATAAAAATAAATAAAATAAAAATAAGTTTAAGATTCAATATCGTAAAGACGACGAACTACCGCATAAAATGCGACGTAAATTCTTTGCGACGTTGAAAATCCAAAAAGGAGACGGAATATGTTTGAAAAACTTGATCAAATCAAACCCGCGCTCAAAGATCTTGTGAAAGAACTCCGCAAGAAGTACGCTTATGCTTCCGTGCTTGCCGTCGAGGACGACAACCGCGGTTGGAGAATAAGCCGCACGGGCAAGAGAATAAACAGCCAAGGTTTTGGCGGCGGATCGGGCTATGTCGTGCGTGTATTCGACAATATCGGTTGTGCGGAATATTCATTCAACGAGTTTTCCGAGGAAAAAATACCTCAAATCGTCAAAACAATCGAAGAGCGCATTGCGCAAGAGGCAAAGTGCATTCCGCAAGGGATAGAGCCTCTTCACACCCCCATTCCGAGCGATAAACCCGCAACACTCAAAAAGGTGAGCGCATTCGAGGTTCATCCGAAGGAACTCGGAGATGAAAAAATCCTTTCAAGGCTTGACGAAATACGCAACAAGGCGTTGACGGTTGACGGCGTTCTGGACGCAATCGCAACCATTTCGTACAGAGCGTTCAGAAAGATTTTCATCTCCGAAAATCGCGACCTCGATCAAACGATTATGTGGACAAACGGCGCAATCATGGCTATGGCGGCAAGAGGCGAGGAAGTCAAGGACGCATACAAAGGCTTCTCCACCCTCGGCGGTGCGGAACTTTTGAACAGAATGGACGATTACGCAATCAAAGTTGCGTCCGAGGCAGTCGAACTTTTGAAGAGCGAACCTATGATTCCCGGCGAATACGATTGCATTTGCGATCCCGACACAACGGGCATGATAGTGCACGAAGCGTTCGGTCACGGCGTGGAAATGGATATGTTTGTCAAAGACAGAGCCCTTGCTTCGAGTTTTATCGACCAAAGAGTCGCAAGCGACCTCGTCACAATGCACGACGGCAACGCGGTTGACGATACGGCAACTTGCTGGTTTGACGACGAAGGCACTCTCACGGGTGACACGGTCGTCATCTCGAACGGCATTTTGAAACGCGGCATGTGCGACGCACTCTCTGCGGCAAGACTCGGCGTAGAGCCCACCGGCAACGGCAGACGCGAAAGCTACGAGCGCAAAGTTTACACGCGTATGACAAACACCTATTTCGAAGGCGCAAAGGAAGGCGTAACTCCCGAAGATATGATTGCGTCCGTCAAATACGGTTTCTTGCTCGAATCTCCCTCCAGCGGTATGGAAGACCCGAAAAACTGGGGTATTCAATGCATGGTTACGCGCGCAAGAGAAATCAAAGACGGCAAACTCACGGGCAAAGTGTTCTCCCCCATCGTGCTCACGGGCTACGTTCCCGACCTTCTCAAATCGGTGAGCATGATGAGTTCCTCCCTCGTAACTTGCGGCAGCGGTTTCTGCGGAAAAGGTTACAAAGAGTGGGTTAAAGTGTCCGACGGCGGCCCGTATATGAAGGCTCGCATCAGACTTGGCTGAGAGGTGATACTATGTTGGAAAAAATCAAAAAAGCATTGTCCGAGCTCAATATCGAGCGTTGGAGAATAAACGAAGTCAAAGAAGAATCGGCGGAATTGTTTTTCGTCAAGCACGCTCTTGACACAAGACGTATCAAGGACACGCACAAATGCACCGTAACCGTGTACAGACAAGGCGAAAAGGACAAAAAGAAGCTCGTGGGCAATATGAGTGCGCAAGTCATTTCCTCGATGTCTTACGATGGAATAAAGAGCGCGATCGAAAGCGCGTATTATGCGGCGCAATTTGCAATGAATCCCTATTTCGACGCTCCCGAAAAAGTCACGTCGGACACAATAGTAAAACAGGGCGAACTTGCGAGTGCGCCTCTTGCCGAAAGCGCAGGCAAAATGGCGGCGGCAGTGTTTAAGGCAGACACGAACGAGCACGCCTACGTCAACTCTACGGAAGTGTTTTGCCATAGAACTTACACTCGCATTTTGTCGTCGGAAGGCACTGACGTATCCTTCACCGACGCCGTTTGCAAAGGCGACTACGTCGTGCAATGCAAATCTCCCGAGGACGTCGAGCTTATCAATCAATTCGAATACGACGATGTATGCGCCGACGCTCTTACGCAAGGCGTGAAAGAATACCTTGACTTCGTGTATGACAGAGCGTGCGCGCAAAGAGTGCTCAAAAGCGGCAAATACAACGTAATTTTGAGCGGTCAAAACCTTGCGGAAGTGCTTTCATACTACAATGAAAAATCGGCGGCGGATATGATTTATCCCGGTTATTCCACCTGGAAAATCGGCGACGGCGTGCAAGGCGACGTAATAGGCGACGCGCTCGGACTATCCCTTGTCGCAACAAGACCTTTCAGCGGCGACGGCATAAAAATGCAAGACCTTAAAGTTGTCGGCGACGGCAAACTTGCCGCAATGCACGGCAGCACTCCCTTCTGCCGCTACCTCGGCATAAAGCCCACCGGCGCGTATGAAAAAGTGAGATGCGAAAACAAAGGCAGCGTGTCCTTTGCGGATATGAAAAAGAAACCTTGCCTCTGGGCGGTTGCGTTCTCGGATTTCCAAATGGATTCATTCTCGGGACACTTCGGCGGCGAAATCCGTCTTGCCTACCTCATCGACGGCGACAAAGTCACTCCCGTAACGGGCGGCTCGATAAACGGAAGTCTAATCGAGGCGCAACTAAATATGCGCTTTTCCAAGGAGAGATTTGTATCGGCACACTATGAAGGACCTTACGCCGTCGAGTTTGGCAACATCTCCGTTGCGGGCACTGCCGAATAAATCGTAAAATAACAATTATCAAACAAAAATTAAGGATTTGGACCTCGCCGAAATATGCGAGGTCTTTTCATATAAAAACGCCGCTCAAAAAAATTTGTTTTCATCTTGAAAAAATACTGCAAAATATTTGACATTGTATCTGCAAATATATATAATCGATTTTGATAAATAAGTTTAGTTTTGCTAAACTTTTTGTTAAAAAATGCAAAACCTATTAAACACGCGGTCGATTTCGCCTAAACCGACGCAAAAGTTTAGTCAGTCTAAACGAAAAGTACGATGTGTACTGTTTTTGCATTTAAGGAGTTTGTATGGAACTTGGCACGAAAATCAAGAGGTTGCGCCTTCAAAACAACCTCACGCAAGAGGAACTTGCCGACAGATGCGAATTGACCAAAGGTTATATCTCGCAACTGGAAAACGAGCTGACTTCACCGTCCATAACGACGCTAGAAGATATACTCAATGCACTTGGCACTACGTTTGCGGACTTTTTCAAGGACGAAAAGGAAGAAAAGGTGGTGTTCACCGAAGCGGAGTTTATCGAAAAAGTGGCGGACACGCACAAAATCGAATGGCTTGTGCCAAATGCGCAAAAGAACGAGATGGAACCCATCCGCGTGACCGTCGAACCGCATACGACTCTCGAAGAGGACGTACCGCACGAGGGCGAGGAATTCGGATACGTGATTTCGGGCAGAGTGTGGTTGCACATAGGGCAAGCGGCGTACTGTGTGAAAAAGGGCGAAGTGTTTTACTTCACGTCGGACAAACCGCACCGCCTTGAAAACCGCACCAATGAAAAAGCCGTGGTGCTTTGGGTTGCGTCACCGCCCACGTTCTGATAAATAAACCGCAACTGCGCCGACGGCGCAATATCACCGTTGCACAAGCAACGATATCATCCGAACAACGTGAGGATATCACCGCACATAGTGCGATATCACCTGCGCATCGCGCAGATATCATGCGGCAATGCCGCACAACCGAGGAAACACATATGACAAACAAGACACCTGTTGACAACATCATCGAACTTCGCAACGTCTACAAAGAGTACGACGGCAAGCAAGTGGTCAAAAACGCCAGCCTCACGATAAAGCGCGGCGAATTCGTCACCCTGCTCGGTCCGAGCGGTTGCGGCAAGACCACCACTCTTCGCATGATTGCGGGCTTTGAAATGCCCACAAGCGGAAAAATCATTTTCAACGGCAAAGACATCACGGACACTCCTCCGCACCTTCGCCCCGTCAACACCGTATTTCAAAAATACGCGCTCTTCCCGCATCTCAACGTTTTCAACAACATTGCGTTCGGTCTGAAACTCAAAGTCATACCCAACGGCACGAAAACCAACAAGAAAGGCGAAACCGTCCAACTTTTCAGAAAGTACACGAAAGCGGAAATCAAAGAAAAAGTCAACAACGCTCTCAAAATGGTTGACCTCGAAGACTACGGCCACAGAAACGTGTCCTCTTTGAGCGGCGGACAACAACAACGCGTTGCAATCGCACGCGCTTTGGTCAACGAACCCGAAGTTTTGCTTCTCGACGAGCCTCTCGGCGCACTCGACCTCAAAATGCGCAAAGATATGCAACTCGAACTTATGGATATGCACAAACGCCTCGGCATAACTTTCATTTACGTCACGCACGACCAGGAAGAAGCTCTCACGATGTCCGACAAAATCGTCGTCATGCGCCTTGGTGAAATTCAACAAATCGCATCTCCCGAAAAGGTGTACGACGAGCCGGCAAACGCATTCGTGGCAGACTTCATCGGTGAAAGCACCATTCTTTCGGGCACTATGCTTGAAGATTGCAAAGTCGAATTTTGCGACACCGTTTTCGAGTGCGTGGACAAGGGCTTCAAACACAACGAGCCCATCGACGTCATCATTCGTCCCGAGGACGTCAAGATCAAAAAGGTTGACGACAAACGCACCATTCTCACCGCAGAAGTCATATCGTCGGTATTCAAGGGCGACCACTATCAAATCACCCTTCTTGCCAACGGCAACGAAATCGTCGCGCACGATACCGACACTTACGAGGTCGGCGAAACGGTGGGCATATACATCAAGCCGTTCGACCTTCACATCATGCACAAAACGCGCATCATCAACGAAATCGACACCGTTATCACCGGCGAAAACCTCGTTAAAATTTGCGGAACGGACTTCGAATGCAAGACCGACCTTGAAATTGACACTCCCGTCAAAGTTTTAGTCGACTTCGACGACGTTGAAATCACCGACGACGAAGAGGACGGACAAATCGGCGCAACGGTGCTTTCCTCAATCTACAAGGGCAGCTACTATCAAGCCATTCTCTCCACCGACGACCACTATATTTTCTTTGCCGACACCGACGACGACTGGCTCAAAGGCGACCGCGTAGGCATCAAGATTGCACCGGAAAAAATCGTAATCGAAAAGCGCAGCGAAGAAGAAACCTCCGTCGAAAGCGTCGTCAAGGACGAAACTCTCACAAAAGAAGAACAAGAAGCAATCGAGCAAGCGCGCCTTGTCGAACCCGAAAAATTCGACGCGGTCGAAGAACGCATCATCGAGGCGGAACAACAAGAACAATCGCAAACCGAAACCGACGATTCTCAAAAGGAGGATATAGAGTGAAAAACACCTCTCGCAAAAAATTCAGATTGACGAAAAAGGTGTTCTCCGTTCCCTACATCCTTTTTCTTCTGCTGTTCGTCGTAGTGCCGTTGGTTCTTATCCTCGTCAACGCGTTTTTGGACAGCGACAACAATCTGACTCTTGAAAACTTCAAGATTTTCTTCACGTCGAAATCGAGCCTTATCGTGCTCGGCAACTCGCTTTTGGTGGGCGTCATCACCACGATACTGTGCCTTGTGATCGGCTATCCCGTGGCGTATTTCCTTTCAAAAATGCCTAGCGGGCGCATTTTGGTGCTGTTGTACGTCATTCCTATGGGCGTCAACTTCCTCATCCGTACGCTTGCGACAAAGGCGATCTTCATCGCACTGGGCGTGGACCTCGGCATGGGAACGGTGCTTTTCGGCATGGTGTACAACTATCTGCCCTTTATGATACTGCCCTTGCACACCACCATTTCGAGCATTGACAAGAGCTATATCGAAGCGGCGCAAGACCTGGGCGCAGACAAAGCGACGGTGTTTTTGAAAACCACGCTTCCCCTCTCCATGAGCGGAATATTCAGCGGAATCACAATGGTGTTTATCCCCACCATTTCCACGTATGCGATTTCGCAATTGCTCTCAAACGGCAAGATATTCCTCTTCGGCGATTCCATACAATTGAGTTTCGAACAAGGCATGTACGGCGTAGGTTCGATAATGAGCCTTGTCATGCTGGTGTTCGTTCTCATCTCCAACTTCGTCATGAACAAGTTTAACCGCAACAGCAACGCTGTAAGGAGGTCGTTATGGTAAAACAAAAAATAATCGGCTTTTTCGAAAAGTTTTATCTTTTGATAATCCTTGCAATTTTGTATGCGCCGATAATCTTGCTCATCGTGTATTCTTTCTCGAACAGCTCGAATTTCAACTTTGACAACGGATTCAGTTTCGAGGCGTACATTTCAATCTTCAAGTCGGACAAATCCCCCGATCTTTGGAGCGCGATTGCCAACACGTTTATCATCGCAAGCATATCTTCGGTCGTCGCAACGATTATGGGCACGTTTGCATCGATAGGCATCTTCAACCTCGGCAAGAGAGCAAGACGCATTGTGGAAAACGTCAACCAATTCCCCATCATCAACAGCGAAATCGTTATGGCGGTTTCAATGATGGTGTTCTTCATCACGTTCGCTTTCCCCGAAGGTTACTTGCGCCTTATCATCGCTCACATAGCGTTTTGCACACCATACGTCGTGCTCAGCGTACTTCCCAAGCTCGAATCCATGGATCCGAACATCTACGAAGCGGCTCTCGACCTCGGAGCAAACCCCTTCAAAGCGTTGGTGAAAGTCATGATCCCCATCATCACGCCCGGCATCGTAAGCGGCTTTGTTATGGCGTTTATCATGTCTATGGACGACTTCATCATCACCCAGATAAACAAGGGCGCGGCGACGGGCATCAACACGTTGTCCACCTACATTTATTCGGACGCGCGCGTACAAGGTCTCGAACCCTTCTGGTACGCGATATTCTCCATCATATTCGTCATCGTTCTTGCGGCGGTGCTTTCAATCAACCTCGTCAAGATCTCGCACGAAAAGAAAAAGGCTAAGGAGGCAAACGCATGAAAAAACGCATTGCAACGCTTATCGTTTTATCTCTCGTTTTGAGCGCGATTTTGCTTCCCACCCTCACCGCCTGCAACAACGGCACGAAGGGTGAAAGCGGCGGCGACAAACTTGTGATATACAACTGGGAAGATTATATCGACGCCGAAATCGACGAAGAAACGGGCAAAACCTTGCTTGACGAATTTGCCGACTACTACAAAGAAAAAACGGGACGCGCGCTGTCGATAACCTACACTACGTTCGACACCAACGAAACGATGATGACCAAGGTGCTCAAAGGCGACGCCAAAGTCGATTTGATTTGTCCGAGCGAATATGCCATCGAAAAACTGCTCACTGCCGGTTGTCTTATCAACCACAACGACATAAAAGCCGATATTCAAAGCGATTTGACCAAATACGGTATTTCACTTGCCAATATGAGCAGTTTAAAGTCCGGTTGGGGCAACATAGACCACGGTGTTATGGACAAAATCAACGAAATGTTCGGCGACATAAAAACGCAAGACGGCACGTCGCACAACATGACGGAATACATGGTTCCGTATATGTACGGCACTCTCGGCATCCTTTACAATACGTCCGTTGTGAGCCTCGAAGAGCTTGAACAATACGGCTGGGGCGTGCTTTGGAACGTGCAAAAGAACGAGAAGCTGGAAAATAAAATTCTCATGAAAGACAGCGTTCGCGACACGTATGCGGCGGCTATCTTCTACATGTACGAATACGGTCTGCTCCCCGAAAAATATAAGGACTACACCGTGCAAGAGCTTATCAACTGCACCGACGACGAGATGGTTGCGGCGGCAGAAAAGGTGCTCACCGACCAGCGCGAACACATCTCGGGATACGAAGTCGATTTCGGCAAGGACGATATGATAAACGAAATCGTTTACGCGGACTTTGCGTGGAGCGGCGACGCGCTTTGGGCAATCGAAGAAGGCGGCTACGACGAGGAGACCGACACCTATCAACTCGGCTATTTCGTCCCCGAAGTTGCAAGCAACATCTGGTACGACGGTTGGTGCATTCCCACGTCCGTCAACAACAAACTTGCCGCAATGATGTTTATCGACTACATTTGCAATCCCATGAGCTCGGTGCGCAACTCGGTGGCAATCGGCTACACGTCGGCAACGAACAAAGAGTTGCTTCAAGCGGACGAGGACGTGCTTGCATATCTCGAAGATTGCGAATACGACGTTGAAGAATACTTTGCAGACGAAGGTCGCTACCCGATCATCAACGAAACGCTGGGCGTTATGCGCGATTTCGGCAAGCGCAACGACGTGGTCGTCAATATGTGGCAACGCGCGAAATCGGGCGACAGCGTAGATGTAAACCTTTGGTACGTTCTCGTTGCGGTCGTGGGCGCGATTGCGATTTGCGTGGGTGTGTACTTCCTCGTTCAAGCGATAAAACTCCGTCCTCGCAAAATGAAAAAACAATAAAACTTGCCGTATTTGACGGATAAGAAACAGCCAATATTCCCCGAAAATCTTGACATCGAGTTTTTTGGGGAATATTCTATTAATAACAAAGAGAGAGAATCGCAAAAATGAAATTTATCCGCAAACTTTTTATAAAAGACTATCAGGACACTCAAAACCCGAAAGTGCGTTTCCGCTACGGACTTGTCGCAGGCATATTCGGCATAATATCAAACGCCTTGCTTTGCGTGTTCAAGCTCATAGTGGGCGTTGTGGGCAACAGCATCACGATAATCGCAGACGCAATCAACAACTTGTCGGACGCCGGCAGCAGCGTGGTTACGCTCGTAGGCTTCAAACTTTCGGCAACTCCGCCCGACAACGACCACCCCTTCGGACACGCAAGGTATGAATACATCACTTCCCTACTCGTGTCCGTAACGGTGCTTTTTATCGGCATACTGCTTTTGAAATCGTCAATCGAAAAGTGCATAACCCCCGAAGAAGTGAGCGTAAGCGTTTACACCTACGTCGTTTTGGGCGTGGCAATCGCGATGAAGCTCGTGCAGATGCTCATATATCTCGACTTTTCGAAAGCTATAAACAGCGGCGCGCTCAAAGCGTCGGCGGCAGACAGCAGAAACGACGTTTTGGCAACGGTTGCCGTTTTGATTTCGACGATAGTCATCGACGTTGCGGGCGACAAAATCAGCCCGAAAGTGAGCGTTGACGGCATCATGGGTATCGCCGTGTCGGCATTTATCATTGTGTCGAGCATACTTCTCATCAAAGAAGCGATGTCCCCCATCCTCGGCGAAAAACCGCCGAAAGAACTCGTTGACAAAATCACCGCAAAGATTTTGTCCTACGACGGCGTTATCGGCGTGCACGATTTGGTCGTACACAGCTACGGCGAAAATCACTGCTTCGTGGTTGCGCACGTCGAAGTGCCTGCCGACGTCGATATAACCAAAAGCCACGACGTCATCGACAACATCGAGCACGATTTTTGGAACGAAATGCACGTGCGCATCACCATACATATGGACCCCGTTGACACCAAAAACAAGCAACTTGCCGTGCTTAAACTCCGTGCGCAAAACGCAATCGCCAACCTCGACGAAAATTTGTCTTTGCACGATTTTCGCCTTGTCAGCGGCCAGACGCATACCAATATGCTTTTCGACGTCGTAATCCCCTACGGCAGCAAAATAACCCTCGACGACGTGAAAGACGCACTGGAAAAAGAATTCGGCAACGATCCCGTCAAATACTTTTTCGTCATCGATCTGGACAGAAAGATGTCCTGACGCTTGCGTCACGGCGTCAAAAATGCTAATATAAGAAAAACGACAACGCGCTTTACAATCCGCAAATCGCAAATACAAGGAAACAAGTATGATCACAAGTTCTCAACGCGCAAAACTTCGCAGTATGGCGCAAACCATAAACCCGATCTTCCAAATCGGCAAAAACGGCGTGGGCGACAATCAAGTCAAGGACATCTGCCTTGCGCTCGAATTGCACGAGCTTGTCAAAATCTCCGTCTTGCGCAATGCCGAAGCCAACACCAAAGACGTCTTGGATGAAGTCTGCCAAAAGACCGGCGCAGAGCCAGTCACGGCAATCGGCAACAAAATCGTCATCTACAAGCGCAGCACCCGCGACGACGTCGAACACATCGCGATTTAATGATATGGATTATTTGAAATATAATCTCACTCCCCTGGACGAAGTCAAAGGAGAAGAGCCGAAAACCGAATCCGAAAAGGCGGCGCGTGCCGAACTCAACCGCCACCGCCAAGAAACTCAAAGATACAAGCAAAAGTACTTTGAGTATTATGACGATGTAAAAATCAATCACCGCGAAGACTGGTGATACTATTCTTTATTCTGTCTTTCTTGAAGCAATATCGTTATCATTTCATCCTGAATATCTTTTGGCGATTTTAACAGAATCAACGGGTTGTTTACCGCAACGACTCTTCCATACTCATTGAACATGAAATAGTCTTTATATGTTTGATTACAGTATTGACATTGCGGAATCGTATTCTCAAGCGTTAGTGTTTTTCTGGGATCCATATGTCCTTGTTGCAAAACAACTATCTCTTCGTTTCTAGGATCCTTCTTTCCTTCCTCGATACCACATGTTGCACACTTATTGTCATATGCTATTTTTAGTTGCGTAAAATTTTTTGCAGCCAATCTCCCTGCTCTACGCAAAGCTGAAACTACTGCCTTTGGGTTTGGCGTTTCTATAGACACCAAATAATTATATCCGCTAGGTACTGTTATATTGGAATCTGGAACTTTCGCCCCTTTGTTTAATACATACCAAAAGCATTGAGATCCCAAATGTCTGACTTGTTGATCAAATGCGGCATCTGGTATGTATTTCCTAACAAAATTAGATACCATATCTTTGTGAACAAAACAATTTATATACTTATACAAAAAAATCAACTGCAACTCTTTCATATCAAGTTGTTCAACGAACTCGCTATCGCTACAATCCGTGTTAATATCATTGTTCCATAGTTGTTTTACACCATAGTCTTTAAGATATTTGTTGTATGAAAACACTATTTTATTATGTAATTCTCTTATTTCGCTTTCCGAAATGTTTAGATACTCTTCTGCGCTTCTGTTGTTTGTAAAATCTACTCTTTTGATATTCATGCTCATCTATCCTCCATCGCAGAAAAGATATGACTTATAACATCAACTGTCCATCCATTTCCAATCATCGCCGCTCTCTTCGAATCAACTAATCCTGGCAAATATGTATAATCATCAGGTAAATTTTGTAATCGCTCAATTTCGACTATACTTAGCTTTCGCAGATTGTATTTTCCGTCTTTTAAATTCGTTGGAAATTCCATGTTTAAATAGCCATTTTCGACCGTGTGATATCCGTTTTTTTGTCGAACAAAAAGCAATGTCGCACACGACGAGGTTATCATACTTCCTCTTGATAATGCACATGCTTTATCTGTTATCATTGTCGCATTGTATGCGTTAAAACGATTAGGAACATATCCATATTTTTTTATTAATCTTGGAAAACTTCTTTTTACAGTAAGGCAATATGATACATCTTTACTACCAGAATTATCGCTCAAAATACTATCAAGTGTTATATGTTTGTCTTTTGGCAATGTGACATTTTTAATATTTGTCCAATACAGTCGAGGTCTGTTTTGCGCCGATACTACGCTGCTGTTAATTTTGATAGGCTGTACTCCGAGTGCTTCGGTTATGACTTTCTCCCATTTGTTTGCCATTACGACATTTTCCAATAAAAAATAAGTTGGTTTAACTTCTTGCAAAAGTCTACAATACTCCCAAAATAAATACGACTGACCATCAAATACTACTTTTTGATCTTTTAATTCCAAATATTGCTCAAGTGAAAGTATTTCGGTATCGCCCGAAACCATTCCGTTTGCATACCCAATAGAAGAAAAGTTTGTACAAGGGCTTCCACCGCAAAGCAAATCAACATGGCCGATATTATATTCCTTTTTAGGCGTATATAACACTCCATCCTTATAAGATATTTTCGTAACATCACCTATTTCTATAATCTGCGGGTAGTTTTTTTGTGCAACACAAATTGCATTTTGTTCTATTTCCGATGCATAATATGCATCAACTTTAATGCCACTTTTCTCTAATGCCAATAATCCGCAACCGATTCCGTCAAACAAACTTAATACAACCAAAATCGCTCCTTATTCAATGAACAATTACATAATAAGTTTGTTCATCGATTAATGTATTCGATGAACAAACCAGCCTGTTTTGCACATAAAATATCAGCTTGCATGCTACTATATAAAATTAAATTTGCTAAATATTGACATAACTAGTAAAACGCCATATAATTAATACATTGAATACATTAATTTGTGCATTTTTTAAAGCAATTTTCCAAGGCGGTTCATCATTGCGGATTTGTGTTCCAAAAGCGAATGTGTGTAGCGATTGAGTGTAACAATAGGGTTTTTATGGCCGAGAATTTCGGACAGAGTTTTGACATCCATTCCACACTCCAAAGCACGAGTTGCAAACGTATGGCGAAGCGAGTGAAAACCCCTATGCCGAATATCGAGTTTTTTGAGCAAAAGTTCAAAACTACGCTGATAAGAGCGCACGCCGATGGGATTGCCGTTTTGCGAAACCACAAACTCTGACTTTTCTGTTTTCTTCAACTTTTTGAGAATAGGCAAAATTTGCTTCGGCAAAGGGATCAATCTGTGTGAATGATCTGTTTTGGGCGTATCAAAAACCAGTTTACCCTCACAGTCGTGGCATGAATGTGAAACCGTAAGCAAACCTTTGTCAAAATCAATATCACTCCATTTGAGTGCAAGCAATTCGCCGATGCGCAACCCTGAATACAAGCATAGCAATACGCCGAGCATCTTTGTCTTTTTACAATTTTGTACTGCGAACTCAATTTTTTTCTGTTCGTCAAATGAAAAGCACTCCACACCGTGTTCGGCAATTCTAGGGCGTTTAAGTGCACTTGCGGCATAATTTTTCGCATATCCGAGGGCATGCGCGGTTTTGAGTGAATTTTGCAAGACGGATATTACGGTGTTCACCGTGTTCGGCGCAAGTCCTTTGCCGGTTTTTATATTTCCGCAATCAAGCAACTTTGAAACGTATTGTTGTAGTTCAAGCGGCGTAATGTCATCGATTTCTTGCTCGCCGAGATAGTGTTCAACGTGATTTGTTGCAATTTGACGATAACGCAAATAAGTTCGTGTTTTGTTTGACGGTTTGACATAGTTTTCAAGCCATAAATTCAGCCATGTAGAGTATTTCATAATTCCCTCCGTTTTTGTTATCTTACACGAGGGAACCGCACAAACGAAAACTATTATGTCACACAAAAACGCACCCCGTCGGGTGCGTTTTTGTTTTATGAAAGCGGATTGCAAATCAGCGGTGGTTTTGTTCGACGGACATGTAACGTTTGAGATATGCGAAAAAGTCTTTTTGCAAATCGGTGGATTGCTTGAAAGCAATCAGAATGATTTTTCTGAAACACTTTTTGTCAAAGGGAATCAGCGAGATTCTGTTTTGGTCAATTTTCCCCCAAGAGAATGTCGGGCAAAAAGCAACACCCAAATCCGCACTTACGAGATCGAAAATCACGGTTTGACTGTCGCATTCAAAAATCACGTTCGGAGCAAATCCGGATTTAAGGCAATACTCTTCGCATATACGGAAAAACGGCTTGCTTTTGTCGGTGATCAAAAACACGTCGCCTTTCAAGTCGGACAGCTTAACTTTGTCTGGCATATTTTTTGCTCTGTCCTTTGACACTGCAAGCAAAATTTCTTCGTCGACGATAAAACTCTCTCCTGCGTACTTTGCGTTTTGTGTGCTTGTGGTGATCAAGAAATCGCAATCGCGCATGTCGTCGTTGCGGATAAAATCGAGGTTTACGTCGGGGTGCGTTTTTTTGTATGCAATGATTGCAGGCATAAGCCAGATGGTTGCAGCCGACACTTTGATTTTGATGGTTTTGTCCCGTTCCGCTTTCTTTTGTTGCAACACAATCGGGAGTTCATCGATTGTTTTGAGTATTTTAAGTGCCTCTTCTTGCAAAATCTTCCCTTCGGGCGTCAACGTTATGTTTCTGCCGTTTTTTTCAAACAGCGACGTTCCGACTTCCGATTCGAGCCTTTTTATTATCTGCGAAAGCGCGGGCTGCGCAATATGAATCTCCTCTGCGGCCTTTGTTACGTGCTGATACCTTGCCGCAACGAGAAAATATCTGAGTTGTTGAATCTCCATGAAACGATAACCTCAATATTATTGATTTGTTTTAATTATATATTTGACATTATTATTTGTCAAACATACAATATATGCGCAATAAATATTTCGGGCGTATTATGGAAAAGGATTTAACCGTCGGCAAACCAATGAGCGTAATTTGGAAGTTTTGTCTTCCGCTTTTCGGAAGTATCATCTTCCAGCAACTGTACAACCTTGCGGACAGCTTCGTCGCAGGCAAATTTATCGGCGACAACGCTCTTGCCGCAGTGGGAAACAGCTATGAGATAACGCTCATTTTTATTGCGTTTGCGTTTGGATGCAACATAGGTTGCTCGGTTATCGTTTCGAGATTTTTCGGTGCAAAAAAGTATCACGACATGAAAACAGCCGTATTCACCACCTGGATTGCAGGCGGCGTTTTGTGCGCGATTTTGATGATTTTGGGGCTTACTTTGAGTGGCACTCTTTTGCAGCTCATCCGCACGCCGAGCGAAATTATGGCGGACTCCAAACTCTATTTGGACATCTACGTGTGGGGCTTGCCGCTTGTGTTTTTCTACAACATCGCAACGGGCATTTTCTCTGCAATGGGCGACAGCCGCACACCGTTTATCTTCCTTGCTTGCTCCTCGCTTGCCAACATCGGCATCGATATTCTGTTTGTGGCGACCTTCAAAATGGGCGTTGCCGGCGTTGCATGGGCAACTTTTCTGTGTCAAGGCGTAAGCTGTATTTTGGCGGTTATATTTGTGCTGTTGCAACTCAAAAAAATCATAACCGAAGGCAAAATCAAAGTTTTTTCATGGCGAATACTACGCGACACCGCCGTCATTGCAGTTCCGAGCATATTCCAACAAAGTTTCATCTCCGTTGGCAACATAATCATTCAAAGCATGGTCAACTCGTTCGGCACGGCTGTTATGGCAGGCTACTCTGCAAGCATAAAACTCAACAATCTCGTAATAACGTCCTTCACCACTCTCGGCAACGGCATTTCAAACTACACGAGCCAAAACCTCGGTGCAAACAAGCCCGAACGCATTCGCCCCGGTTTCACGTCGGGACTGATATTCGTGTGGATACTCTGCGTGCCTATCGTGCTGCTATACATGCTTGCAGGCAAACCTTTGCTTCTCATCTTCCTCGAAGACGGCGGAAGCGACGCCATGGCAACGGGATTGCAGTTTTTGCACATCGTATCACCGTTCTATTTTATGGTTGCAATCAAAATTATTGCCGACGGCGTACTTCGCGGCGGTGGGAAAATGGGCAGATTTATGATTACGACGTTCACCGATCTGATATTGCGCGTCGTAATATCGGCATTTCTCTACAAACCGCTCGGCCCGGTCGGCATATGGTGGTCGTGGCCTATCGGTTGGGCAATCGGCACAATACTTTCCGCAACGTTCTTCTTCACTATAAAATGGCGCAAACATCTTCCCGAAGAAGTCTATGTGCGCGAACCGAATCTTCCTCCCGCGCTCGTTGATGCGGATCAACAACACGCGACACAAACGCTCAAAGCGGAAGATGTTGTCACCGACAATGCGCTTGCCGTCGCCGAGACCGACTCAGAAAACGTCAACGAATAACATAATATTCGCTATGCGCATTATGCGCAAAACAAAATCCGCCAACGACCCACGCTGTTGACGGATTTTGTATTTTATCCTTTACAAACGGTACTGTAAACTGCTTTTTGTTACAACAGAATGCAAATCACTCCGCCCTTGCCTTCGTTGACGATACGTCCCAAAGTCTTGCGTAGCTTTTGTTCCGCGTCCGTGGGAACGGTTTGCAACTTGTTGTTGATTCCGTCCGCAACCAGCGTTGAGAGCGACCTTCCGAAAATGTTTGTGTTCATGATTGCTTGCTTGTCGTTTTCAAAGTCTTGCAGCATGCCTTCAACCATATCTTTGCTTTGTTGTTCGCTGCCGATGATGGGGCTTACTTCGGTTTCGACGTCCACTTTCATAATGTGAAGGGAGGGTGCTTTTGCCGAGAGTTTCACTCCGTACTGTTGACCTTGACGCAAGATTTCGGGCTGATTGAGTTCGATTTCGTCCATAGTCGGCGCAACGATTCCGTAACCGAGAGTTTCGACCTGCTCCATAGCGGATTGAATTTTACCGATTTTTTCTCTGTCTTTGCAAAGAATTTTAAGCTCTTTGAGCAAGTCGAAATCGTCTTTGACGTCTATGCCGCATTGCTCGCTCGCGACCTTAAAGAACACGTCGTCGCCCGTGGACATCTTCACGTGCACCCTGCCCTTACCTGCGTCGAGACTGATTGACGAGGGTTGTTTCCAAAACGTAGCGTTTTCAAAATACGAATCGATTTTGTCGTAGTCGCGCATTTTATCCACGTCGTTTGCCATATCTTTTACGCACTCGATAATTTCTCTCACCACGTCGCAATCGATGGGCAATGCCTGCACCCAGCGCGGCAAATCGAAATCGATCGTCTTGACGGAAAATTCAAGCAAAACGGATTCCAAAATCTCGCTGATGTCATCCTCGTCCATATTAAGCGCGTTTTTTACGACGACGGGTGCGTCGTACTTCTTTTCAAGCTCTTCTTTGAGATTTTGCGCACTCTCCGCATTGACGTTTGCAACGTTAAGCACGATTACGAACGGCTTTTTGCACTCTTTAAGCTCGGATATAACCCTCTCTTCCGCCTCGACGTAGTCCTCGCGTTTTATCGAGCCGAAACTACCGTCGGTGGTGACTGCAAGCGCAATGGTGCTATGCTCTTTGATGACCTTTTGCGTGCCGATTTCCGCCGCTTTCGAAAAAGGCATATCCTCGTTTGACCACGGCGTAGAAACCATACGTTCTTTGCCGTCCTCTTGCGCGCCCAGCGCGCCGTCAACGAGATAGCCGACGCAATCTATAAGTCGCATATTGACGGTGATATTTTCGCCCACTGACACTCTCACCGCCTCGTTTGGCACAAATCTCGGTTGCGTCGTCATGATTGTCTTGCCGTCCGCCGATTGCGGTATTTCATCGACAGCGCGCGAGCGTTCGTCGGGATTTGCGATGCCGTCGATTACAAATTGCTGCATCACCTGCTTGATAAGCGTAGATTTGCCCGTGCGCACGGGGCCGACGACGCCGACGTAAATATCACCGCCGGTGCGCGAGGCAATATCACGATAAAGGTCAAATTTATCCATAAACTCCTCCGATCTGGTTTGCTAAACTCTATGCCGCACCATCGCTCGATATTCATCAAAAATAAAAAATGCGATTTTGAAAGGTAAAACGACGAAATATAAAAAAGCCCGTCCGCGCTTGTTGCGGGACAGGCCTTTTTATTACTATTTAAATTACTTAACTATTGACGGATTCCAATGAGAATCGGGCTCGAATCCCATAATCTTCACTGCCGTTGCCGCAACGTCGGAAAGTCCGAACGCTCCGTCTGCGATTTGGCAATCGTAGTTGTAAACGATGAAAGGAACGGGGTTGAGCGAGTGCGCCGTACGCACGGAAATAACGCCTTTCTTGTTCTTTTCAAGCATCTCGTCGGCATTGCCGTGATCTGCCGTTACGATGAGTGCGTAATCGTGCTTTTTGACGATCGGAAGCAGTCTTGCAAGAGCAAGATCGACCGCTTCGACGCCTATTCTCGTTGCGTCGAGATTGCCCGTATGGCCGACCATATCGCCGTTTGGATAATTGCAACGGATAAAGCCGTATTGCTCGGATTCGATTGCCTCGATAACTTTGTCGGTGACTTCGGCGGATTTCATCCACGGACGTTGATCGAAAGACACTTTGTCCGAGGGTACTTCTTCCCACACTTCGAGGTCGTCGGAGAATTTCTCAGAGCGGTTACCGTTCCAGAAATACGTTACGTGACCGTACTTTTGAGTTTCGGAAACGGCATAGGATTTCACGCCGCGATTGACGAGGAACTCGCTGAGTGTGTACTTGATTTGCGGGGGCTCGACAAGGAATCTCGCGGGCAAATGCAAGTCGCCGTCGTATTGGAGCATGCCTGCATAAAGCACTTTGGGCATATTGCCTCTGTCGAAGCCCGAGAAGTCCGCATTGTCAAACGCCATAGAGATTTCGATTGCACGGTCGCCGCGGAAGTTGAACAAAATCACGCTGTCGCCATCGTGCATCGCTCCGACGGGTTGTCCGTCCTTTTTGATGACGAACGCAGGCAAATCCTGGTCGATGACGCCGGGGTTTTCATTGCGATAGGTTTCGATTGCTTCCGTTGCCGACGCAAATCCTCTGCCCTCGCCGTAAACGTGGGTGTAGAAGCCGTTTTTGACCATATCCCAGTTTGCGAAATATCTGTCCATTGTAATGACCATACGTCCGCCGCCGCTTGCGATGCATGCGTGGAAGTTGTCGTCGTTAAGCTCTGCCATTGCGCTTTCGAGTTGGTCTACGTACGTAAGCGCGCTGGTTGCGGGAACGTCCCTGCCGTCAAGCAGTACGTGCGCAAACACTCTCTTTATTCCGGCGCGTTTTGCGCCTTTTATCAATGCAATCAAATGTCCGATGTTGCTGTGTACGTTGCCGTCCGAAAGCAATCCGATAAAGTGCATTGCGCTGCCGTTTTTCACGCAGTTGTTCTTGAGCTCTTGCCATGCGGAAGAATTGAAAATGTCGCCGCTTTCGATTGCTTCTTCAACGAGCTTTGCGCCTTGCGAATAGATTTGACCGCAACCGAGTGCGTTGTGCCCCACTTCGCTGTTGCCCATATCGTCGTCGCTGGGAAGTCCCACCGCCGTGCCGTGTGCCTTGATATAGGTGTTGGGGCACTCTTTCAAAAGTGTGTCGAGAGTGGGTGTGTTTGCAAGAGTTACGGCATCGCCAAGCCCGGTTTTAGACTTGCCTACACCGTCCATTACAACCAAAACAAGTTTTTTCATATCGTTGTCCTTTTTGTTGTATGCTTAAAGATTTTATACGGTTAGATTGCCGATTTCATCACGAAAATCGGCAATCTTTACGCAGTTGCGATATTAGTAGTTGACGACTTGAGAGAAGTCGACCGCCTTCAATGATGCGCCGCCGATAAGACCGCCGTCGATTTCGGGCATAGCCATGAGTTCTTTGACGTTCTTGGGGTTCATGCTGCCGCCGTATTGAATGCGAACGCGGTTTTCTGCACACTTGGGGCAATAGAGTTCCGCCATGGTTCTGCGGATGATTGCGATGGTTTCGTTTGCGACTTCTGCGGTTGCGGTCTTACCCGTGCCGATCGCCCAAACGGGTTCGTATGCGATGACGATATTGTCAAGTTCGTCTTTGTCGATGCCGTCGAAAGCACCCTTGGTTTGACGCACAAGCACTTCTTCAACCTTGCCGCTTTCTCTCTCTTCGAGAGTTTCGCCTACGCAAATGATGGGTTTAAGACCTGCCGCAAGAGCCGCCTTTGCGCGAGCGTTGACGGTTTGATCGGTTTCGCCAAAGTATTGACGACGCTCGGAGTGACCGATGATGACGTATTCCACGCCGAGTTCGACGAGCATTTTTGCGGAGATTTCACCGGTGAATGCGCCTTTTTCCGCCCAGTGCACGTTTTCTGCGCCGACTTTGATGTTTGTGCCCTTGGTCATTTCGACTGCCGTTGCAAGATCGGTGTACGGCGTGCAGATGACGACGTCGCACTGTGCATCCTTAACAAGCGGAGCAAGATCGGTGATAAGTGCCTTTGTATCGGCGATTGTGTTGTTCATTTTCCAGTTGCCTGCGATGATTGGTTTTCTCATAATAACCTCTAAAGAGTAAAATTTATTGTATTTTTTGTTGTTTTACGCCTCTGGCGTAATTATTTGATTGTTTTGATTTTGCGCCCACACGGTTGATATGCTTGTATATGTGTTTTCTCATTTGAAAACGAAACATAACCGCCGTCCGCGAACTTGTTGAGCGGACTTTTGCCGCACCCCATTCATAGCTTACTTATAAGCGGTATGTGCTTTTTCAAAGACAGAACACGAGCCGCAAGGCGGCGAGCAAGCGAACGCCGAGCTTGACGGACAGTACAAGCGACTGCGCCGTGTTGTTGCGAAGCTGGCGCACAAAGCGCAGTGGCATAACAATGGGACGATACTTATCTATGCGAGTGCTGAGTGTGTCCCCACGCGGAGCGGACGCCGTGGGTTCCCTTTTAAGGGGGAACGGCGGTGGGGGAAACACGTGAGGAAGGGGGAAGTTAAATTTGAATGTATTCCCGTTCCCTGTGTCTCGGATGAAGAGCAAGGAAACAAAGATTTTTTGCCCGCCCAGCGTACTTTTTGTACGTGACGGGCGGAAAAATCTATGTTGACGCGGCTATTCGCCGATTAGTGCTTGTCGTTGAGGCATGCGATGCCGGGAAGAACCTTACCTTCAAGGAACTCCAAGGACGCGCCGCCACCCGTTGAGATATGAGTCATCTTGTCGGCATAACCGAGTTGTGCGACTGCCGCTGCGGAGTCGCCGCCACCAATGATTGTGGTTGCGTCGGTTTCTGCCATAGCTTTTGCGACGGCGTTTGTGCCGGCTGCAAGTTGCGGATTTTCAAAAACGCCCATAGGACCGTTCCAAACGACGGTCTTTGCGCTCTTGACTGCGGATGCAAAGAGTTCTTGCGTCTTGGGACCGATGTCAAGACCTTCTCTGTCGGCAGGTATATTGAAGCTGTCGCAATATTCGATGTCGACGTGTGCGTCGATGGGATCGGGGAAACCTGCGCAAGTTGCGGTATCGACGGGAAGATAAATGGTCTTGCCGAGGGATTTTGCCTTTTCGAGCATCTTGTTGCAGTATTCGATCTTTTCGTCGTCAACGAGAGAAAGACCTATGTTGCCGCCCTGAGCATTGATAAATGTGTATGCCATACCACCGCCGATGATAAGCGTGTCGCATTTGTTGAGGAGATTGTCGATGACGTTGAGTTTGTCTGCCACCTTTGCGCCGCCGAGAATCGCAACGAAGGGACGGACGGGATTTTCAACTGCGTTTCCGAGGAATTTGAGTTCCTTTTCAATGAGGAAACCGCTGACTGCCACGGGTGCGAAACCGTATTGAACAATACCTGCGGTGGTTGCGTGAGCGCGGTGTGCGGTGCCGAATGCGTCGTTGACGTAGATGTCGCAGAAATCAGCGAGTTTTCTGCAAAGCTCTTCGCTGTTTTTCTCTTCGCCTGCGTCGAAACGAGTGTTTTCCAAAAGCACGATTTCGCCGTCTTTGAGGGCAGCGACTTTCTTGTGTGCGTCCTCACCCACAAGGTCTGTTGCAAACGTAACTTTGCCGGGGAAATGCTCTGCGAGTTTGTCGGCAACGGGCTTCAAAGTGAATTTCTTGGGATCGTTTTTGAGAGCCTTTGCGATGTATTCCGCCTTTGCAGCGGCTTGTTCGCTTTCGGGAAGAGCCTCAACCGCCTTCTTTTCTTTTTTGTTAAGACCGAAACCTTCGGTGAAAACGTTGTGCGGTTTGCCCATGTGGGAGCAAAGGATAACTTTTGCGCCGTTGTCTACGAGATACTTGATGGTGGGAAGTGCGCCGTTGATACGGTTTTCGTCGGTGATAACGCCGTCAACCATAGGAACGTTGAAGTCGCAACGAACCAAACACTTTTTGCCCTTGACGTCTACGTCGCGGATTGTCATTTTTGCCATAGATATTCTCCTTTAAGAAAATTGATTTTCGTTTGTCAAAACATATTTGGCGCGCATATACGTATGTGCGATTCAATATATTTTTAGCGATTACAAGTATATCATAATTATGACAAAATTACAAGAAAAATACAAATTTTGCTTACCGCGCATCACGATTTTAAATTCTTTTGGAAATTCGACATATTTTCCGTCCGAAATTTTGAATTTATTTCAACACTTTTCGTGTTTTATAAAATCACATCCGCTCCGCGCAATTATACTTATCGTGTTTTATACACTTTTGAAAACATGAAAAAACGGCGATTTTTCGCCGTTTTGTACAAATAATAGCATTTTCAAAACACTTTTGGTATTTTGTATCGAATTTTCAAATTCACTAAGTATCTTTCAAAAGTCAGAACTTTGTCAGATGTCCTTTGCAAAGCAAATTTTCAAAACCAAGTTGGCGCATACCCTCGTAAACCACGATTGCCACCGAATTTGAAAGATTGAGCGAGCGCGCCTCTTTGACCATTGGTATGCGGATTGTCATATCGTAGTTGTCGTGCAAAAGCTCTTCGGGCAACCCTTTTGATTCTCTGCCAAAAAACAAGAAATCGTTTGCGCCGAACTTTGCCTCGTCGTATCTCTTTGCCTCCTTTGTCGAGCAAAAGTAAAAATGCGGTGCGGACGTTCTTTCGTCATTGCCGTCAATGTGCCAACTGCCGTCCGTTGTTTTGTGGACTATGCCATCTGCGTTTTTATCAAAAAATTCTTCAAGATTTTCATACACGATGAAATCCGTCAGATGCCAATAATCGAGCCCCGCTCTTTTCAACGCCCTGTCGCTTATATCGAAACCGATAGGTTTTATCAAATGTACTTTGCAACCCGTTGCCGCAGCCGTGCGGACGATGTTGCCCGTGTTTTGAGGGATTTCCGGTTCTACCAAAACAATATTGAACGCCATATTTCACTTCCGTATTTGATATTGCAATCATATCACTTTTGCTTGTCGTTTTCAAGCGTATGTCAATCGCAAAAAAAACAACCGCCGAAGCGGTTGAGTTTTTTGCTTACTTGTTTACGCAAACATGTATAGCGGGACGAACAAAATCGTTGCCAAGATGATAAGCACGGTCAATATGTATGCGACCTTTCCGCCTACACCGGGGAGTTTTGCATTGTTCCAGCCATACCATGCGCCTGCAAGAGCAAGCACGAGCGTCGATGCAAGTCCGCACCAGATGCCTTCCCATGCATATGTGCCTTCCGCAACGAGAATGATTGTCACGATACCGAGAACCGCAGCCAAAATAAGTGCGTAGCAAATGATTTGATTGATCGCGCTTTTAGACGGTTTCTTTCCCATATATTTACCTCCGAATTTGATTTTGACACTATTATATCATCTCAAAAAATCTCGTCAAAGCTTATACGGAAATATTAATGTAAATTTTAGATTTGAAAAAGCACGCAATTTCACGTCAATATTACATTCATATACTATACGTAAAGTATATATATTCCAATCATTACCTTAAATAGCTCACGCGTGCTTTGCACTCATTTTGCCGTGCCGACAGACACAAATACGCCGAGCACAGTTGCAATATCGCCCTTGCCGGATGCAACGCCCCGCTACAAAACCGCGCGCGTTAAGTTGTTGTTGACTTAAAGCGGCTTTTGCAATACAATGTGCGTATGGAAAACAATAAAGAAATAAACAAACTTCAAAAGAATTTGTCCTTGCGACTTCTTATAAGCATAATTTTGACGGTTATGTTCCCGTTGGGCATTGCAATGACCGTCATCGGCGCAACTCGCAAAGAGGACGGTGGAGCGGTTTTCACCGCGATTATGGCAATCGGCATCGTGTTTGTAGTGCTCGGATTTTACGGCGCGCCTATGTCGTGGGTTACCTATGCACCCAAAAAGAAGTACGCTCGCATCATCGATGCGATAAAACGCGAAGGTTTCAGAGACGCAACCGAAATTGCAAACCATCTCTCGATGCAACCAAACGAAGTTATAGACGCAGTGCGCGTGTGCATCGACAAGCAATATCTGACAAACTACACCATCGAGGAAAACAAAATCATCCCCCTCAACAATCGTCCCGACGACCTCGGCTTGTACACCGTTCAATGCCCCTACTGCGGCGGCATCACGCAAACAAACAACAATCTGCAAGTCAAGTGCGAATACTGCGGCAGAATGATAGACGTTGAAAAGAAATGACTTTTATGCAACCGAATAAGATAATTCGGTTTTAATCTGCAAACGACTCGGCTAAACGTAAATAACGATACTATGGAAAAAGCACTCATCGGAGTGCTTTTTCCATTCATATGTTAGTCTTTTCAGTTCTCACTGTCGCAAATTTCTCGCTTGTAAACGTCTACGTCACAAAACTGTTTGTCAATCATCTTGTCGTTTGCAAGAATCAGCAATCTGCCTATGCCGATAAACAGCAACATCCCCAGCACAAGCACGACAAACATCAAAAAGTATGCAAGCGGATAGTTTATCGCACCTTTTGAAAACATCAACCATATAAACTCCGGACGATAAAACGGATAGGGATAAAAATGCATATCGCCGACTGCGCCGCGAATTATGGAAAAAATCGAATAAACGAAGGGATATATTGCAAAAAACCACACGGTTTTGTGATTTATTCGCTTATTTGTAAACGGGAAAAACCACAAAATCACCATAAACGGCGGTATTATCATATGAAAATACACTTGAATAAAACTGCTCATTGCGTGGTAGGAATCGCCCCACTGAAAAGGCGGTGTAAATCCCATCGGGATGCCTGCCGTGTAAACGAGCCCCGTCACCAAAATATACGTCGTTGCCATTGCGCCGACAAGCGGATTGTACGCAACCTTTTTTGCGCATTTAACTCCGAACGAGGCAAGACCTACACAAATGAGATAGACGTACACGAATACGTTCGACTGAATCGTAAAAAACGACAAGATATTAAATTTGCCGTAGTCCACGGGGCTGAATTTTTCGTCGTATTCGAATTTGTAATAACAAAGTCTGTGGATGATAATCAAAAATCCGAAAACGCCCAAAATCATGAGCAACGTTCCGAACGCCTTGTTTTTGGCAAGTTTACTCTCTTTGTACACAACCGCTCCTTATCCTTGCAGCGCATTGCGACCGAATCGCAATACAAATATAAAACCATTCTAACATTAAACTACAAAAAGTCAATATCTACGGCGGTATGATACAATATTTTTCACTTTTGGGAAATAATATACGCATATGGTATAAAGTGTTGTTGACTGCAAATTTGAGGAATATATAATATGTGTAGAAAACAAACCAAACGAGGTGTTAAATATGAAAAAATCAACAACTATTTTGTGGTTTTTGGCAAGTATATTGATGATTGTTGCGGGAATCGTGTGCTTCTGTCTTCCCGTTGACACGACGATGAGCGTATTTGCTTACATCGTAGGCGCAATCGTGCTTGTGATAGGCATTGTGGAAATCATAGGCTTCTTCACGACAGCAGGATTTGTAGGCGGTGGCGCATTCCTTGCGGACGGCATAATCACGACGATACTGGGCGTCGTCCTTCTTGCAAACGAAGGCGTGGTGGCAGGTTTCATCCCCTTCATCTTTGCAATGTGGTTTATCATCGAGGGCATTTCAGAGTTGTCCCTTGCAATTTCGGCAAGCAAATATCACGTTCCGTACTGGTGGACGCTTCTGATTCTGTCGATTCTTGAAATCGTTTTCGGTTTCCTCACCTTCTTCGATCCCATCGGCGGAGCAATCTCAATTGCGGTTATGGTGGGCACGTTCCTCATCGTACACGGCATATCGATGCTGGGTGATTGGATTGTCGCGCTTCGTGTCAAAAAGTTCTTCAAAGGTTTCTTCCAAAGACCTGCCGTATTCAACGAAGGCGAAGTTGACGACAGCCGTTGCGACGATCAAAGATAAACTCAAACGTCAAGCGTAAACCGCTTGACACAAAACGACCAAACGATCATTGATTGTTCCTAATAATTTTCCCCCTAAGGAAAAAAGCACTCGTCGAGTGCTTTTTTCGTTTATCATCGCAAATGCTACAAACGGTAGCACCGCTATTGAGTCGTTATACATTGTCTTATTATGAATGTGTTTCTCCGATTTTCATCTGATTATTCTCGTTTTTAACAACCTCCTAAGGGCTAGTTGTGGGTTCGATTCCCGCAGGGAGTACCATATAAGAAGCATAGGTTTGATACAATGTATCAAGCCTTTTTTGCGCTTTTATACGGGGGCTGCTTCTCTTTTAGGGTATTTTTAAAGATTTTAGAACATTTTTTAAGAGATGATTTGTATTGTTGACATAAATAAAATATGGTAATATAATGGAAACGAAAAAAGGAGATTTTGTTTCCATATGAAAGAACGTATAATTTGTGAATCTATTAATAGCCTTAGACAAGAGGGACTAAAATTTTCTGTAGATACTTTAGCAGAAAAGCTTAATATCTCAAAGAAAACTATTTATAAGTATTTTCCAAACAAAGAGTCTTTAGCATTAGAATTATATCAAAAATATTATAAAGATATATTGTTTGAGGCTAAGAAATTAGTTACAGAAAATACAAAGGATAGTCATATAAAATTATTGTTTTTATATTATGATGCTAAGATAATGACATGCAGTAATGTTTTTAACAAATATAAGCTTAATGAAAGCTTATATAAATACACAATACAACATAATAATAATTTTTGGGAAATAATATCTTCAATTATGAATGATCGTTTTTCCAAAAATGATAAACAATCTCTTAGAATAATAGTAGATGGTACTTTTGAAAAAATATGTAATGAGAAAATAGCACCTAATGATGTTATTGATAGGTTGGTTGATATTTTATGGTAATAGGAATACTTCGTTTTTTTGCGATTATTTGTGTAGCAATTATTTGTGGGAAGCTTGTTTCTAAATTAAAATTACCAGCTATTTTAGGTTGGTTAATTGCAGGTATTATTTTTGGACCATATCTTGCAGAGGTTGTAACCTTAGAAATAACCAGTTCTATGTGGTATAAGGTTACAATAAAACTATTTGAATGCTTTGCGGGTGTAATGATTGGCCGAGAAATTATATTTAAAAAAATAGCTAAGTCAGGTAAACAAATTATTGGGATAACATTTATTCAATCGATTGGAACATTCTTGTTTGTAAGCTTAGCATTTATGATAGTATTTATCATAGCCGATATACCACTATATTTATCCTTTGTTTTTGGCGGTATTGCCTTGGCAACTGCACCTGCACCAGCGTTATCTATTGTTAATCAATATCACACGAATGGTCCTGTCACTAAAACATTGATACCACTTGCAGCAATTGATGATATTATTGGTGTCGTTGTGTTTTTTACGGTTATTTCTATTGTTAGTGCTACCCACGGAAGTGTAGCAACATCTCCTATTGCAATAATTGGAATGGTTTTACTTCCTTTCGTAATTGGAATCGTTTTTGGTATTCTAGCAGCTTTATTTATAAAAATAACTAAAAGAAGTGGCGTTCGTTTTGCCTTGCTTATGTTGTTTCTTGTACTATCAACTATATCAGGTTTATTAATTGATCATTTTGTATTTCATTCATTTTCATTAAATTATTTATTAATTGGAATGTCTTTTAGTGCAACGCTTGTCAATTTAATTCCTGAGGATGAGCTTAAGTATATTTTAAAATTATATAGTCCTATTTTAAAAATATCTCTTGTAATTGTTATTGTAAATCTTGGTATGCCACTAGATTATAGACTTATTGCAGGAGCTGGAATATTTACTGTTGTGTACATATTATCAAGAGCTGTAGGAAAAATTGGAGGAGCCTTCATTGGTGGAAAATTGACAAAGGCTGAGCCAACAGTTACAAAATTTTTAGGGTTTACTTTACTTCCGCATTCTGGAGTTTCTTTAGTATTTACAGGAATTGCTACAACTACACTTTCATCATTTAATTCATCCCTTGCAGCAATAATATCTGGAACCATTGTTGCGGCAGCAATCATTAATGAAATAATCGCGGTTATAATTGCAAAATATGCTTTTAAATGGGCTGGTGAAATTATTGAATAAACAGGGATAATATTATAATGATATTAGAAACAAAAAGATTATATTTTTATGGCAGCTGATAAATTAAGAGAATACTTTGACGATATGGTCGTTTGTAAAGACATTAAGAATATCGAGGGCACAAATCACTTTCTCTTGGGTATCAGGGATAAAGTGGCTATATACTTTCAGAGTTATCGTTGAATAACTGTGTCCCATATATTTTGATACTGTTTGAATAGGCACGTTTTGAGATAGTAGCAACGAACAATATGTATGACGTAAACCGTGACAGCTTACTAGTTTTAAGCCGTTTTTTTGTTCTATTTTTCTAAGAATATTACCTATTGTTTGCGGATACAAGGGCTGTCTAAAGTAAACTTTAGAAAACTCGGATACTTGTCGAGATGTCGTATTTGAAAAGACAGATGGAGGAATCGATTTAATAACCTTTCGTGCAACATTTTAAGCAAGATTTAAGCAAGATAGCTTTTAATGTAATAGGCATAGGATATAGGCTTAACTTAACAAGGTGTAGTTTTGCGTTGGTATTATTTTGGTATTATTTTTGTATGAAGGCTATTTCGTTTTATGAAAGATACTAAATGCAACACAAGAAAAAAGTCCAAAAACACGCTCCAAAAAGCAAAAAAAGCGCCAAAATGGCAGATATTTTGCCAAATTGACGCTATTTTAGCACCAAAATAACACTCCTAAGCGGAACGCCGTTGGTTCGACTCCAATCAGGCAGGCCAGCCGTCAGTCACTTCTTTCGTGGAGTGACTGATTTTTTTATGCCTAAGCACTGCATATATTTCTTCCACATTTTGCTTTCGCGGCGGTTTATTTTCTTGAGGTGTGGCAAAAGTTGATCGTAGTTTACAATCCACTTATTGCCGAACTTATACTTAAATAACGTTGTGTCCGTTTTCAAAAAATCGCGTATTTCGTCGGCGTGTATAAAACGGTCGCCCGTCTTTCGATGTTTGTTCCACTCTCTTGCACAATCTTTAATACACCTTAACTTGGGTATTTTGTATTCGTGTTCTTGTAGGTTATACGGGTTTACTTTGTCGAAGAAATCCTTTGAGTCAATCAAGATTATGTTTTGCGTAAGCGTATTCTTAATCCCGTTTTCGAGAGCGATTCTGCGAACGTTATTACGCCTTATGATTGTGCCTTCGTCTTCTTGCTTAAACATTCTGTGAATGTCGCCTGACGTCATATATTTCATTTTACTTCTCATTTTTTGCCGTTTACAAACAACAGCAATTCATCCATATTAACAACCCAAGCTTTTCCGTATTTGAGTGGCGTTATAGACCTTGAACGCTAAGCCGAGAACATGGTGCGCCTTCTGCCCGATGGGAACGATGACACAAGCAATTTGCAAATTAAGGAACAGAAAAAACAATAAGTGATAATATCACAGAACCCTGAATTAAAATCGGATATAATAAAGACACAATAAAACAAAGGAGGACACGAAGATGTCTGTAATTAAAATTAGTAAAGAAAATTTCGCAAGCGAAGTTTTGAATTCCAATAAACCTGTTCTTCTCGATTTCTATGCCGATTGGTGCGGTCCCTGCCGTATGGTAGGTCCGATCGTATCGGAAATCGCAAATGAGCGAAACGATGTTAAAGTCGGCAAAATCAATGTTGACGAACAGCCGGAACTAGCTGCACAATTTCAGGTAATGAGCATCCCGATGCTCGCTGTGATCAAAAACGGGAAACTCAAAAATCAGGTTGTTGGTTACAGATCGAAAGAGCAAATTGAAGCAATGCTGTAAGGAGAAAAAGATGAGACTGTTTAATTTCTTCCGCAACACCGCCGACATTAACACCGGTGTTGCGGAATACGAAACAAATGTCGGCGCTGTTTTGCTTGACGTTAGGACGGCAGAGGAATACAATGACGGGCACATTGACGGAAGCATAAACATACCTCTTGATAAAATTTCTTCCGTTGAGAATACCGTCAAAGATAAAAGCACACCGCTTTATGTGTATTGTTTAAGCGGTGGTAGAAGCGGACAAGCTGTATCCTATTTGAAGCAAATTGGTTACATAAATGCAAAAAATATCGGTGGCATCAGCAGCTACCGTGGAAAGGTGGTAAAATAAATGAAAGTTGTAATTATAGGCGGTGTTGCAGGTGGCGCTACTGCGGCGGCGAGAATACGCAGGCTTGACGAACAAGCGGAAATAGTTGTTTTTGAGCGTTCGGGATTTATCTCATATGCTAACTGTGGTCTGCCGTACTATATCGGCGGCACCATTGAAGAAGAAAAAGATCTAACCTTGCAGACGCCTGAAGGCTTTTGGAGGCGTTTTAGAGTTAAGATGAATGTTCATCATGAAGCTACGGCAATTCATCCTGATAGCAAAACCGTTACCGTAAAAAATCTTGAAAACGGTAAAATCATTACCGAGAGTTATGATAAGCTCGTGCTCTCACCCGGTGCTAAGCCGATAAAACCGGGGTTTGACGGTATTGACAGCGATAAGATATTTACCCTGCGCACAGTTGAGGATACGCTTAGACTCAAGAAATATACGGATGAGCATCATCCGAAATCGGCAGTTGTTGTCGGTGGAGGATTTATCGGAATCGAAGTTGCGGAAAATCTGCGTGAACTCGGAATAGATGTAACGCTCGTGGAAGCGGCGGATCAGCTTATGGCTCCGTTTGACAGGGATATGGCATCGTTTATTCATGCTGAAATCCGCAAAAACAGTATCCATCTAATGCTTGATACTATGGTTGAAGGTTTTGCCGATACCGATTGCGGTATTGATGTAAAACTCAAAAGTGCTCCGACACTTCATACCGATATGGTTGTAATGGCAATCGGCGTCGCTCCCGAAACCACACTTGCGAAAGATGCCGGCATAGAACTGGGCATTAAAGGCAGTATTGTGGTCAATGACAAAATGGAAACATCTATTCCTGACATTTATGCGGTTGGAGATGCGGTGCAGATCAAAAATTTTGTAACGGATAAGGACACGCTCATCTCTCTTGCCGGCCCTGCAAACAAGCAGGGACGAGTTGCTGCCGACAACATCTGCGGCGGCGACAGCCATTATACCGGCGGACAGGGCTCATCCGTCATCAAAATATTTGACATGACTGCTGCTGCTACGGGTATTAACGAAAAAACCGCAAAGTCCCTTGGTATTGCTACAGACAAAGTCATTCTTTCGCCGATGAGTCACGCAGGATATTATCCCGGCGGTAAAATGATGACTATGAAAGTGCTGTTTGAAAAAGAAAGCTACCGCCTTTTAGGAGCTCAAATTGTAGGCTTTGACGGTGTCGATAAGAGGATAGATGTGCTTGCAACCGCTATCCGTGCCGGAATAAAAGCATATGAACTTACAGAACTTGACCTTGCCTATGCTCCGCCGTATTCCTCCGCAAAGGACCCTGTGAATATGGCAGGCTATATCATTGAAAACATGAAAAACGGCATTGTAAAACAGTGGTATTACGAGGAGGATGAAACGCTTCCTCGTGACGGGAGTGTTACACTCCTTGATACACGTACACCAATGGAATACAGCATGGGGCATGCAAAGGGTTTTATCAATATTCCCGTTGATGAGCTGCGTAAACATATAGGTGAGCTGGACAGGAGCAAACCTGTGTATGTTATCTGCCAAAGCGGATTGAGAAGCTATATCGCAAGCAGAATTCTAATGGGCAACGGCTTTGATGCCTATAACTTTGCAGGCGGTTTCCGATTCTATGATGCAGTTCGTAATGATAAAGCGTTAAATAAAAAATCCACTCTCTGCGGAATGGATGATTAAAAGGACAGAAAAGAAAAGCGTTGAGAATTCCTTTTTTGAGAAACTCAACGCTTTGTTTTATCAAACTATAATCTTTTCAAGTCCGTCTTTGTCTATAATCTCAATCGTTCCGCGGGAGAGTGATATAAACCCTTCCCCCACAAAATACTTTAGCATTCGTGTTACCACTTCACGGGGATTGCCCAAGTGATTGCCGATTGTTTCGTGGGTGATTTTAAGAATGTTAGTGCCTTCGATGTTTGCCTCATTCAAAAGAAAATCAGCAAGTCTTTTATCAAAGCTTTTCCACATCACCTGGTCTATAAGCCACATTACATCTGAAAATCGACTTGCCATAACTTCGTTTGTATAATTGGCAAGCGGTGCGGAAACATCCATAATGCTTTTGTAAACTTCTGACGGGATGACTAAAACCTCAGTTTCCTTTTCTGCGGTAACGGTAATATCAAACTGAATACTGTTCATAATACAAGACGCAGAGAAAAGGCAAATATCTCGCTCAAAAAGGCGGTACATCGTAATCTCTCTGCCATTATCAGATATAGTAAAAGCACGAATTTGACCGGAGAGCACAAGGAGCAGTCCCGTACAATTCTGCGAACCATTATGTAAGAGTTCACCCTTGCCGAATTTACGAACAAAAGATGAGCTTGTAAGCGTGTCTTGCTGTGATTTTGTCAGTTTATCAAATACAGGTAAGTATGTTAAGTAATTTATAAGCCGTGTCTCCTTTTTCAGTATTTTTAGTATGGCACAATTTCTAACACATGTCAATAATGCTATTGACATGTGTTAGAAACGGCACTATAATTATGGCGATGTGATAAAAATGACAAGACCGACGAAGTGTCATCGAGAGTGTTATTTCCCTGAAGTGCTTGAATTTCTCCAACGGGAGCAGTGAGCGGAGAACCAATTGTTTTGACAATTGACGAGCTTGAAACCATACGGCTGATTGACAAAGAAAACTTAAGACAAGAATAATGCGTGGCACAACTCGGCGTAGGCAGAACAACCGCACAGAAAATCTATGATACCGCAAGAAAAAAGACGGCAGACGCACTTGTGCTTGGCATCGCACTGAAAATTGAGGGCGGCGAGTTTCATCTTTGTAGCGGCAGTACAGACTTTTGCTATAAAAAAACTGCATCAAACGGCAAATTCAAAAAGAATACAAACCAGAAGAAGTAGCAAATATTATGAGAATCGCAGTAACTTACAAAAACGGAAACATCTTTCAGCATTTCGGTCACACCGAGCAATTCAAATTGTACGATATTGAAGACGGCAAGGTCATTAAAACAGAGCTTATAGATACCAACGGCTCCGGCCACGGTGCATTGGTCGGCGTACTCTCCGCTGTAAAAGCAGATGTACTTATTTGCGGCGGTATTGGCGGCGGTGCACAAATGGCGCTGACAGAAAACGGAATAAAGCTCTACGGCGGGGTCAGCGGTAATGCCGATGAAGCGGTAAATGCTTTTGTTGCCGGCAATCTTGCTTTCAATCCCGATGTGCATTGTGAACACCACGATCATGAACACGGCGGGGAAACCCATATCTGCGGCGACCACGGCTGCGGTCACGGACATTGCGGGAATCATTGAAAAATGTGATAACATCACAGAATTGCAATCTGAAATATGCTATTATTCAATTAAAGGAGGCGGAACTATGAAGCAATATATATGTACAGTCTGCGGTTATATCCATGAAACCGAAGGCGAATTGCCCGATGATTTCAAGTGTCCGCTTTGCGGTGCAGGTAAGGATGCTTTTGTGCTGAAAGAGGAAACTGCTAAAGCAGAAGAAATCCTTGAAAAGCCGCATACAGAAAAAGAATTATCCCCAATGGAGATGAGCATCATTTGCTCCAATCTTGCAAGAGGGTGCGAAAAGCAGTATATGCCCGAAGAATCCGAGAACTTTAGAAAACTTGCAGAATTCTTCTATCAAAAAGCAGAGCCTGTCAGCAATGCCGGCACACAGACACTGCTTGAATTGATTAATCATGATATTTCGGTAGGATTTCCTTACGGAAAATCAGCTGCGGAAGAGCAGCCCGACCGTGGCGCACTTCGCTGTCAGGTGTGGGCGGAAAAGGTAACGAGAATGTTGCAGTCACTTCTCACCCGATATGAGGTTGAGGGTGACAAGATGCTTGAAAACACAGGTGTGTATGTCTGCACAATCTGCGGATTTGTATTCGTTGGCGATGCACCGCCTGCGCTTTGCCCCGTATGCAAAGTCCCTGCGTGGAAGTTTGAAAAAATAGAAGGAGGTGCAAGATAATGGCAGATAAATATGCAGTACGAAATTTAAGGCTTTGCACAAAAGACTGTCTTTGCCTTTATGTTTGCCCTACCGGCGCTACGGATACAGAAAACAGCATCATTGATCCAAATAAGTGTATCGGCTGCGGCGTATGTGCCGAGGCATGTCCTTCAGGTGCTATTTCAATGATGCCGAAGGAATTGCCCCCGCAGCAGCCTAAAACGGATAAAGTGGTCGAGGCGCTGCGTGCTCTCGTTCAAAGCAAAGCGCAGGCTGAAAACATAGCCTCCCAGCTGCCCGATAAACTTTCGGAGGCGGTAGCAAAATCGTCTCGACTTATGGCAGAAGACCTTTGCCGGGAAGCAGGCTTTATGCTTCCGCAAAGCGCCAACACAAAAGAATTTTTAGAGCAGATAAAATCCTATCCCGATATTCCGGAAGATGTGGTGGAAGCATTGCTTCATACCATAAATTTCAACGAAAATATAAAAAATAAAGAGGTAACGAAAATGGCAAAATGGAAATGCACCGTATGCGGTTATATTCACGATGGAGATACTCCTCCCGAAACCTGTCCTGTTTGCAAACAGCCGAAAGAAAAATTTGTAAAGCTTGAGGAATCCAAGAATCCCTATGCCGGTACAAAGACCGAAAAGAACCTTTGGGAAGCATTTGCAGGCGAATCTCAGGCAAGAAACAAGTATACATACTTTGCTTCTGTTGCAAAGAAGGCAGGCTTCGAGCAAATTGCAGCACTTTTCTTGAAGACTGCCGAAAATGAAAAGGAACATGCGAAACTGTGGTTTAAGGCTCTCGGTGAGCTTGGCGACACTGCCGAAAACCTGCTCCATGCAGCGGAAGGCGAAAATGCCGAGTGGACTGATATGTATGATCGTATGGCAAGAGAAGCAGATGAAGAAGGCTTTCACGATTTGGCTGCTCAATTCCGCGGTGTTGCCGCTATTGAGAAATCACATGAGGAAAGATACCGTGCTCTTCTTAACAACGTTGAAACCAGATCAGTATTTGAAAAGTCCGGTGTAACAGTTTGGGAATGCCGCAATTGCGGACATATCGTTGTTGGTACTACGGCTCCCGAAACATGTCCTGTATGTAAGCATCCGCAAGCTTATTTTGAAGTTCGTAAAGAAAATTATTAAAGAGAGAAAGACAAATGAAAGAAAAGTTTTATATTTGTCGCCATTGCGGTAACTTAATCGGTCTTATTCACGATGCGGGCGTCCCTATGATGTGCTGCGGACAAAAGATGGAGGCGCTGGTTCCTAACACCACTGAAGCCTCTGGAGAAAAGCATTTGCCTTTTGTTCATAAAGAAGACGGTTCCGTTTATGTAAGAGTCGGCGAAACAACGCATCCGATGACTGAGGAGCATTATATTCAGTGGATTTACCTTGAACAGGAGAACGGAGGTCAGCGGAGAGCCTTTAAACCTGGCGATACACCGGAAGCTACCTTTTGCACCGGCAAAGATAAACCTGTTGCAGCTTATGCTTACTGCAATCTCCACGGACTTTGGAAAACTGAAATCAAGTAAAAGTAAAATCGCCTGCCAAAACATCTTGGCAGGCGATTTGTCATATTTTTTCAATTATAAATAAGTTCAGCGTTTACAAGTTCAGTTGCTCGATTATGAATATTAGCAACGTTCCTTCTTCGTTAAGAAATCCGAGACCGGAAATATTGTCGTCAGAGTTGCCTCTGAATTTCCTGATTAAGTAAGTAAAAAACTTATTTCATTTTTTGGAATACCGCCATATTTTATTTTGCCTTTCGGCAGGGGCAAAGTAGCACAGGTCGAAACTTATTTGACTTGTAAATAATGTTGCAATGGGCAATAGCAACAACAAACTCGTTTTGAGAGAAAAATAGTGCCGTAAAAAGAAAAGAGTCAAACTCTTTCGAGTCTGACTCAATCAGTAAACATAAAAGTTTTAAGTGCTATTTTTCACGGTGGTTGCCATTACCGCTGACTTGTGCTACAACAGCAACAACGAATAGCAATGAAATATGGAACATTGATATATCTACAATTTTTTCCTAATATCGACAAGTAATTTAATGTGTAATTTTGCTTGATAAATCTAATTTCATTTGGTATCATAGCAACCGAAAAAAAGGTGTCGTTTGGCATTAGATTTTTTGAAAACGGCTATAAAAATTGGTATTGTTTTTGGTATTATTTTAGTTTGAAAATTATTTTGAAATCTAAAATTTGCCGAAAAAACGAAAGAAAATAGCCGATTTAGACGAAAAATATTGCTCAAAACGCAAAAAAATGTGCGAAAATTGCCTATTTTAATAGGATTTTGAGAATTTTTCAAAACTCCAAAAACGATACAACTTCGTGCAAAGTGCTGATGCATTGTTGGTAAATTGTCGTAGACTTATTTATTCCGATATTAAACATCGAGTCGAATATAATCTCGTAACATACTTGAGATATGTCATATCGATTTATTCGTATAATAAGTTTCAACTCTTTGCATAATCCGCTCGTTTCCGAACCGAACAATCCTGCCCACAAGCCGCCAACAACACATCCGTTTGTTAGATGACTTCCGTTTTCATAGATTTCAAAATCCAATATCTCGTTAAAACCGACTATAATCAAACTTCCTTTTATATAATCGATAAAACATATTTTCTTACTGTTAGTGTCAACGACAATTCTCTTTTTGCAAGAATCATTTTGATTATATGTCGCATAATCGTTTAAGATCAAAGTCTTTGTCCGCTTAAAATCTACGCTCTGCAATATTTCTTCAGCCTTATTGTTAACAATCTCTTGTTGATTCCTTATGCTTTCCGATGGATTAGGAATTTCGCCAAGTGAATTTATTAATGATCCTGCTTTTTCAATAGACAATCTAAAATTAGATTAAAGGTAGATGCGTATCTATCTTTTTTATTGTCACTAACGGCTAAAATGCAAAAACCGCAGCAAAAACTGCGGTTTTTGATATTGTATAGTTTGAATATTCGATTATTTTTATATTCGATTATTCTGCGAGATAATCGCGGCAAGCGTCTTCGAGAGCTCTGCAAATCGCAAACGCGTCTTCGAGGTTTTTGCCTCTGACCATAACGCCGTGATGTCCCATAAAGCAAGCGGGTGCGTCGCCGATTGCTGCGGCAACGTTCTTAACAAGACCGTTTGTGCCGGGAAGAGCCGCCTTTGCGCAAGGAATTTCTTTGCCGAGAACGTCTTGATATTTTTCGGGAACGGGCATTGCCTTTCCCATTGCGGCGAGGATGCAACCGTAGAACGGATGCGTATGAATGGTTGCGGTGATGTCTTTGTCGCCTTTGAGCAAGATCGCGTGGATACCTTTTTCGCTGGTGGCTTTGTTTGTGCCCGTCCATTCGAGAGTTTCCATATTGACTTTTGCCATTTGTTCGGGTTTGAGCATAACGTAATCGATGCCGGAAGGAGTTGCAAGCATAAATTGGTCGTCAAGCTTGACGCCGATGTTGCCCCACGTGCCTTGCACGAGGTTTTCGTCGAGAAGTCTTACGCCTGCGTCCTTGATGTCTTGAGCGATTTTCTTTTCCTCGTCGGTGACGACAGCTGTTTGCTTTTCTTCTTTTACTTCCGTTTCACCGCTTTCCGCCGCTTTTTGTTGCTTTTGATTTGTCTTGGAATATTTGAGTTTGAACACCACGTGCTCCAAAAGAGCCGCAACCGCACTCATATGTTGAGTGCCGCCTTTGCTCTCCGCAAGGATTTCGGCATTGCAAGCCTTGTCCAAAACGAGCGTTGCGGTGAAAACTTCATCGAGGGTACGTCCCGTCACAACCGCGCCTGCCTCGGGAAGCAAGCAACAATTGCGTTGACCGGAAAGAGCAGCAACGACATCGGACGCAACGTTCTTTTGAGCGCACTTTATAGACACGCCGCAAACCTGCGCCATATCGTCGAGGATAGGCATAAGCGTTTTTCTCTTTTTGGAGAACTCAACGGTGCTGTCGCTGTCAACGATAGCGGCGGCATTTGCCTCTTTGTCTTGACGGATTGCGCAGAACAAGATGACCGCAGCCGCACGGAAGTTGCCTTCGAGCGTTTCGATATTCTTGTCGTTGACAAAAGTCAAATTTTCTTCCTTGACGTCGGTGTAGTCGATTCTCGGATTTGTGATGACGATGCCGTCCTCTTCTCTGACCGCGATGTAACCGCTTTGCAAATATTTCTTTTCCGCGAGCATTTTCGCGTATTTGTTGACGTTTGCAACAATCAATTCGTTCATATCAATCTCCTGAATGTGCCGCATAAGGGTACACGACACTTATTATTGCTTTATCGATATTATATCAAACGCATAGAAAAAAGCAAGTTTAATTTTGTATTATGCTTTGCATAAAGATTACTTAAAACGCGTTTGCTACTTATGGCACAAAAGCGCGTTTGCTTTTTGTGCCAAAGAAAACGTCGGCGCACTTTTGTGCGCCGACGACTTCGATTAGTGAGGTTTCTTTTCAAATCTGGAAGCGTCTTCGCACTTTACGACGGTTTTGAACACGTTTTCAAAGCGACGGAGTGCTTCGTCGATGATTTCATCCGTATCTGCCATAGAGGTGTACAAGCGGCTACCGGCGAGCGTAACGATACCGTTTGCCATGTAGGCTGCGCCCATTTGCTCCATAGCGACCTTTCTTCTGAGCATCTCGGGTTTCTTTTTGAGCATCGGGATGATCGAACCGAGCAAGGACATATTGGAGAAGTCATAGCTCATTGCGCCCGTGCATTCGAGGTGAACGATGCTGCCTTGGTTGTATACGACGTAAGGAAGGTTGTATTTTTTTACGAGAGCTTTGAGACCTGCCGCAAGACGATCGCCTGCTTTGCCGGCAACTTCGCACGCATTGTTCTTTTCGATCTCGCAAATAGCAACATATCCTGCATATGAGCTGAGCGGGTTTGCAGCGAGCGTGCCGCCGACGTATGCTTTCTTGCCCATACCTGCAAGACCTGCAGCCATGAGAGAAACGTACTCTTTCTTGCCGCCTACGCCGCCTGCGGAGGGATAACCGCCTGCAACGATTTTGCCGAACACCGTGAGGTCGGGATACATATCTCTGCCGGTGCCTTGACGTCTGAATTTGACGACTTTGCCGTCGACGAGTTTCTTGTCGTCAACCATCCAGGGCTTGCCGTCGATAAAGACGGGAGTGTCGTCAACTTTGTATTTGTCGCCGAAGAAGTAGCCTGCCGCACCGTGGATGCCCACTCTGAAGCCCGTGACGACTTCGTCGAAGATGAAGAGCGCGCCGTACTTTCTTGCAAGGATTCTTGCTTTCTCGTTGAAATCGAAATCGATGGGACGAGTACCGGATTCGGGACCGACGGGTTCGACGATAACGGCCGCAGTGCCTCCCTTTGCAACGTTTCTCTTGAGCATTGCTTCGAGCATGCCGAGATCGTTGGGGCGAATTTCGTCGGTGGTCTTGTAGCAACCGGGGATACCGTGAGATTCGAGGAATTGACGGCTTCCGGGGATCTTCAAGCCGTAAACCATTTGATCGGACCAGCCGTGATATGCGCCGCCGACTTTGATGACGCGTTTATGCTTGGTTGCGCAACGAGCAACGCGGATTGCCGCCATAACGGATTCCGTGCCCGAACCGAGCATACGGAACATTTCGCAAGCAGGCATCAACTCGTTGATCTTCTTTGCAAGCAGGAGTTCTCCTTCGTGGAAAAGACCGGTTACGGGGCCGCAAGTGTTGAGGAGTTCGAAAACTTTTTCTCTGACCGCCGGGAAGTTGCTTCCCAGAATGGTGGGGCCGCCCGCTTGAAGGAAGTCAATATATTGGTTGCCGTCGCGGTCGTACAAATATGCGCCTTCAGCCTTCTCCATGCACATGGGGAACGGGAAGTTGAACGCAAGGTTGTGTTGAACGCCGCCGGGAATATACTTCTTTGCCTCGGTCGTGATTTCTTTGGACTTTGCGCACTTGGTGTCGAAATGATTGAGAACGTCTTTGAGAGCGTCCTCGGATACGCAATAGATCGGTTGATCCGTCAGATTCTTCAATTCTTTATTGATTTGCTTTGCATCTTGCCATTTGGAAATACCATAGCCGTTTGCCATAATTCGCCTCCTGAGATATTTGGAATTAATTTAATTATACCAAACGTAAAATTGATTGTAAATATGCAAAACGGCGGAATAAACGATACAAAAGAGCGTTTATGTCAAATACGAAACAAAAAAGCGCAATTATCTAAAAGCGCAAATATCAACGATTTTCAAACAACAGATTAAATTTTCAATCTCGATGTTTTGTCAAATCGAAAAAGCGGTAAAAGTCCAAAACCGTCCTACAAAATCGTCCGCCACTCAAAAACAAGTTTTTCAAGAGAATATTGTGCGTTAGCAGGGCTTGTAGACGGCAAAAGAATCGCCATGTTTGCATACTCGGGATATGCCGACAAAAGATAGCGAAAAGACGCTTTTCCGTTGCAATAGATATGTGAAATCTTGCTTTTTGCAATCAGTGACGGAACGTCTGCCGGCGTCACGTTCGAAATTGCGCTGTCCTTGCTTGCTTCTATGTCGCACTCCTCCACGCTGTCGTAAAGCGCAATGTGGTTTTTATGCAAAAAATCTATACGTTCTTCAACGGACGCGCCGTACAAATCCACCCCGTACAAACAAGAAAGCACCTTCCAAAAACGGTTTTTGGGGTGCATATAATAGAAATTGTTTTCAACCGACTTGACGGACGGCACGCTTCCGAGAATAAGCACTCGCGACTCGCCGTCTATCACCGCCGGAAAGGGATGTTTAATATGACGAATTGACATATTTTATACTCTCACGCGCGCAACGTGCGTATTGCGCGTATTATTATGGATTGATTCGCAATTCACCATGCAACGACAAAACTTGCTTTTTCCAATCCTTTCAAACGCATCAAAGGCGCAAGTCGTTGCCTTTCATCTCGAGCATCATCGAATATTGCTTGTGGCTCAATCTTGAATAAATGCGCTCGCCGTAGCGATTGAGGATATTTTCCCCGGTTAGATTGGTGGTTATAACGGTTGCGCGTCCTCTCGTTTGTCTTTCTTCGAGCACCAAAAGCAGGTATTCCACCGTTACGTTTTTGAGCATAGGCTCCGTACCCAAATCGTCGATTACGAGCATATCGCAAGCGATAACGTCGTGCAAAAGTGCGTTTCGCTCGGCAATCGGCGAGGTGTGAACGGTAAGCATGAGCGAACAAAACTCGTATGCGCTGACAAACTTCACCGCATAACCTTTTTCGACGACGGCGCGAGCCATTGCGCTTGCAAGACAGGTTTTGCCCGTGCCTACACCGCCCGAAAACACAAGCGTTTTGCACTTGGACGCAGGAAACTTCTCAACATATTTTTTCATCGAATCGTAAAGTTCACTCGTCTGAATTCGTTGCGATTGGTTCTTTATTTTCGAAAGGTCGCAATCGTCAAAAGAAAACTTTGCTCGCCGATCGATTTGGCACTCTTCTTTCAAATTTTTTATAAACAAATCCCACACGCACGAGCAAACTTTGCCGTCGACGTAACCCGTGTCGTTGCAAAGAGGGCAAGAGGGTTTACTTTCGAAATCTTCTTCGCAAAAACCGTATTTTTTAAGCGTTTTTTGATATTCTAAACGAGCTTTTTCGACCGTTTTCGACATATCTTCGTCGCTTGTCATAGCCGAAAAAGACGCGTCGATATACGCCTTGTTTGCACGCGAAATTTCCTCTGTTTCAAAGGCTTTTTTTGCATTCTCCTGCGCCTTAGCTCTTTGTGCGTCTATTTGTTTTTGACGCTCAGCGAGCGTTTTTTGCATAACTCTTCGTTTCATATCACCACTCGATGTCCTTCAAACTGTCTATGCTGGTTATCACGCTTTTCAGCTCTTCTTGCGAATACGTGCGCTCTTCAAACGTCTTTTCTCTCGTCTTTTGACCGCTCTGCAACGGTGTAAACTTCTTTGCGCCTTCAAGCGTATTGACGCCGTTTGCCTTGTAGGTCGAAAGCAACTGATTGACGAATGCGGTCGGATACGTCTTGCCGACTGCTTGCTCCGCGGCATAAAGAATTATATCGTCGCCAAATCCCCACGTTACGCTCCACGTGCGATAGTATTCTCTATCCTGACTCGTAACCGTTCTCGATCGTCCGCTTGCCTCGATAATGCGCTTGATTTTGCTGTCGAGCTCGATTTGCGAAAGCATGTATTCGTCAATGCTTTTTGCGCTCAACAAGCCTTGTTTGTAGAACTTGTCAACGACGTTGTTCATGCCGTCAAGAGTGCGCACGCTGGATATAAAGCAGTGATGCGCGATCTTCGTGAGTGCGTCGAGGTCGAACCCTTTTGCCGTCCACGGCACGATGTACACCTCGATTTCATGCTCGAAAGATTCGTAATAAATGCCAAGGTTTTTGTTGACGGCAACGGCGATTTCTTTGAGGTGTTCGCGATGCGATTGATAGTCGTTCATCTCCTCTGCCGTGAATATGGACATACGATAAAACTCGTCGAGTTTGGAATCGAGCTTTTTGAAGTTTTTTGCGCCTTTGAGCGTCTTTGCCGCAGCAAGCACGGCGTCGAGCTCGTAGCCCCAACTACGAGTCCATTTGAGGAGCATTTGCTTTTCTTCGAGTTCCGCTCCGCCCTTTCTTCCAAGCGCGACAAGCACTTTTTGCATTTGCTCGGATTGTTGGTCGTATTCTGAAAGTTTGTTTTCTACGTCGCTTGCGGTGCGTACGCCGTCGGCAACCCAGTTGCGCGCAACGGTGAGAATGTACGGATACCTCACACCCATGCCCTTTAAATTGATGCAGTATTGCACGATCATGAGCATTGCGTCCTGTTCGAGCTTGCTCTCGTCAAGGAAGGTATAGTATTCGTTATACTCGTTGGGAGTGAGCATACGCTCGGGGAAAAGCTTTTGAAGGTGCACATTGAAATCGTTCCACTTTTCGCTCTTGTATTTCTTGGGCGTTTGCATGGAGTGTTTCAAGCTCAAATATTGCACTTCGAGCGGTTGTTTGCTCACGATTTGTACAAGCCCCATATCCTCGAAATAAGAATATGCGGATATGATGTCCGCCTCGGTCATGTCAAGACGCGCGCAAAGTTCCTGCACGCTGTTTTCCTTTTGCGGCGTCATACAAAGATACAAACCGTAAAGATAAACTTTGATTTGCTTTTCGTCGCAATAGGGCAAATGCTCGTTGATAAACAAGTTGTCAACGAGCGTAAACGTTTCCATCAAAAAGTCGCTTTGAAATTTTGCAAAACCCACGATAATCACTCCTTTTATACGGAGTATAATCATAACACAACAATCGTCAACAAACAAAAACAAAACTCCGCCGAATCTGAAAATAACAATATATTGTGTCCACTCCCGTTTTGCACGACGAATGAGCGTTAGTTCTTCCTCTACAAAAGTTTGGCGTTTAGAACTCTAAATTAGATATGCCCCCTCTTTCCTCACGTGTTTTGTTCTTCCTCTACAAGAGATGAACGTCGTGTACTCTAAATTAGATGCGCCCCCTCTTTCCCTCTCGGGCTTTTCTCCCACCACTCAAATAAGGACAATTCTCTACAAGATTATCCGTCGTTCGCGGGGGAGACAGTCGGCACTCGCATAGATAGGGACATTTCACTCATTATGCCACTTCGCCTGTGTGGCGGCTACGCAACAGAATACCACGCATTCTCGTACTATACGTCAAGCTCGGCGCTCATATTCTCGCCGCCTTGCGGCTCGTGTTCTGTCTTCGAAATTGCACATACCGTGTATAAGAACGCCTTGAATGAGTGTTTTGTTTCTCCGCTTGCGCCAACGGCGCACTTACCAAGCAGACAATCTTGCGAAACTGCGGCAGGAGTTTTTTATCCCTGCTCGAACTGATAGCAAGGATTTTCTGCGCGGTTAGCAGACTGAAAACCTAGCAAGACTCTTGGCAATCGCCACTGTGTTTTTCGTTTCTATTTAGGGGATTCCCACGTCGCTTTGCTCCTCTGAATGACAATTCGGGGCGGTTGCCATTGCCTTGGCGACGATTTTCAGAATGCGGAAGCACCCCTTGAATGGCAACCCTAATGTACATGGAGTACATGAGTTGACAGACAAGGGGTGCTGACAAAGTTAGGCGCGATTTGGAGAATTTTTATTCGCTGCGCAGAGCAATAGCCGGATCCTTCTTCGCCGCAATCCTTGACGGGATGAAACCTGCAATGATGCTCAAAAGCATGCTGACAAAGAACATTCCGAGACATTGCCACCAGGATACCGAAACAAGGTTTTCGATGCCTAACAACAACTTGATTACGACATTTCCGATGACACATACAATGACAGAGAAAACGATTCCGATAAGTCCCGAATATCCGCCGAGTATTGCGGATTCGGCAATAAAGACACGGGATATATCTCGTTTTCTTGCGCCGATGGAACGAAGCACGCCTATTTCTTTGCGACGTTCGAGCACGGACGTATAGATGATGATTGCAATCATTATGGTGGACACGATAAGCGAGATTGCGGCAAATCCTACGAGCACGCCGGTTATGGTATTGACCATTGTATTGACAAATTCCATCATGGACGATAGCGAATCCGTATAGTTTATGTCGTTCTTTCCCAAAAAGTTTTCAACCTCTTGCTTTGCCTCAAAACTGGTGCAATAGAAATCGATACTTTGCGGATACTCCTTGTCGATAAAGCCCAAAATGCGCATAAGCGATGCATGCTGATTGTTGTCGGGGTTGCTTGTGTCCACCTCAATAGAATCGCCAATTCTCACTTTGTAATCGCGTCTTTCGAGTTCTCTTTCAGTCGGATCGGTCTTTTCGAGTTTTTTTGTAAAATCGTACTCGTATACACTGACAACGCTTTCATACTCGGCTTTCTTCTGCGTCGAGCCTTCTATGGATTCAAGCGCTTCGTTATAGAGCTTTTGCATAGCTTTGACCGCTTCGTGATTTTGAGAATGCGACAGCAATGTTTCGGTAAGCTCTTTTGTATAACCTATAACGCCGTTGATTGAGCTTGCTATCGCACCTTTTTTGGGGCGAACAACACCGACTACTTTAATCGTATCCGTGCCGTCTGCAAATCTCATGGCGCGAGCGTTGACATAATCCTTTTCAAGTTTCGATCTGTCATTCATAACCCATGTGTCAGAACCCTCTTGCTTGTCAAGATAGTCGACATTTGTCATGACTTTGTACTCCAGACCGAGCAAATCGTCAAGCGAATACGGTTGTTCGACAAAGGCTTTTGCATTTCCGAGCATACTGTTGATAAGCAACGAAGACAGGTCTGCGCTCGATTTAAGCCCGAGCATAAATAGTTGATAGTCGATGATTGTGTTGTTTTCGCTTACGACGACTACGACTTCGTTTGCTTTTTCAGGCCACTTGCCGCCGACAATTTCGTATTGTGCGTTTACAAGATCTGTATTGCTTGATATTTCGCTCCATGGTTCACCGATCATGCTTGACAAATACGAGAGGGCTTGAGTTATTGTCATTTGAGAGCCCATAATATCGAATTTCATATTTTCGATGTCAAGATTTTTCAGCCCGGGAGTGGTTTTTGCAATATTGACAAATTGCTCGAACAATCCGTACATGTTTTCGGAATACGGCGTTGTCTTCATGTAATTGTTTTCATCTTTTGGATCGTCGACATATACGTTAAATGTCGTCCCGTAATTGTATTTGACCGTCGCCAAGTTATGATCGAATTCGTTTTCGATCTTCTTTTTCAGGCTATGCAGATCGTTCGGCTTGCCTTTGATGATTTTTGGGATAAGATTTCCGAGCACCAATTCGCCTTTGAACACATCGTCAGCGACAGGCTCGTTGCTTGTTGACGATCCACCGAATCCCATAAGATCCTGCATCAGCGACATAACGTCCATGCTTGACTTGTTGACGGTGATGGGATAAGTCGACAAAGCACTCTCCTCCAAACCTCTGACGTACGCAGAAGCGCCGTTTGAGAGCGAGAGAACAAGCACGATACCGATTATACCGATTGAACCGGCAATCGACGTAAGCAACGTGCGGCCTTTTTTTGCCAAAAGGTTATTCCACGAAAGATTGATTGCGGTGCCGAGTTTCATACCCGCCCTGTCCGCTTTCTTCCACTTGAGGAATTTTTCCTTAAACGACTTTTTCTTGGGCTTTGCCTCTTCTACTCTGACTTCGGACATTTGCACGTCGTCGCCTGACTTTTCGATTTCTATGATTCTTTCCTCGACGCTGTCGTCAACCACTTCGTCGAGAATCTCGTTCTCTTCGTCCTCGCTGTTGTACGGCATTGTATCGCCGACAACTTGCCCGTCTTTTAAATACACGATACGTGTGCTATACTCTTCCGCCAAAGACGGATTGTGCGTAACCATAATGACAAGTCTGTCCCGAGCAACTTCTTTGAGCAAATCCATAACTTGAATACCGGATTCGCTGTCAAGTGCACCGGTGGGCTCGTCCGCAAGGATGATTTCGGGGTTGTTTACAAGCGCACGAGCGATTGCAACGCGTTGCATTTGACCGCCGGAAAGTTGATTCGGTTTTTTCTTTGCCTGCGCTTCAAGCCCGACTTTTCTCAACGCTTCGAGAGCGCGCGCCTTTCTTTCCTCGCTTTCAACGCCGGCAAGAGTCAGGCTCATCGCGACGTTTTTGAGGATATTCATGTGCGGAATAAGGTTGTAGGATTGAAATACGAAGCCAATGCGGCGGTTGCGATAGGTGTCCCAATCGACGTCGTCGTACTCTTTTGTGGATACGTTGTCGATTTGAATATCGCCGCTTGTATAGCGGTCAAGACCGCCGATAATATTTAACAGTGTGGTTTTTCCGCAGCCGGAAGGACCGAGAATTGAAACAAATTCGTTTTTTCTGAACTCTATGGATACGTCGTGAAGCGCGAGAACGCTCTCTTCCTCCACCATGTATTCCTTGGTGATATCTATAAGTTTAAGCATAAAGCCTCTGGATTGTATGATTTATTTGGCGAATCATATAGTCCCGATACGGCGAATTTCCGCCATAGAAATTCCCGTCGGAAGTTCCGCGCTCGGACAAATACGGCATTGTATTTCACGTCCGAAAAGTCAAGATTGCGTCAACTTCCCCAATTAATTATACGCTTTTGCGAAACTCTTAATAACTATATTATATGTGGATTATAACACATAAAAATCAAAAAAGATAGTGTTTTTATCCCAAAACCCAACATTTATTTTAAATATGTAGGTTAAAATACGAATGTTTTAATTCTAAATCATATGTTTTAATTCATTTTTGAAATGAACACGACAAAATATCAAAACAATATATAATGAAAATCAATACACGATATGTGTTTTAATCGGAACTTTAAAATTGATATGTCGATGTGTAGGGTTTGTAGCACTTATCGTGTATTCACAAACAAATCTTTGTCGAATTTGTGCCTATTTTTAAACAATATAACACTATTCGTGTATTTTAAGCGTTTTTAGATATTCTTTTTTATCGTTTGAAATGCGAAAACTTTCGCATGCTTTTTGGATGCTTTTGTTGCGTACCCACTTTGGCAAGGTGTTGTTTTCAATATACGGCAAAACTTCATCGTATTGCTTTACAAGCGCAACGCTGACGTACCAGGCAATTGCCATATTGACGTAGTATTCGTTTGAGGAAACCGAAATCACTTTTTCAAACTTATTCGTTGAAAAATCTTCGTCGAGAAAATATCGCATCGCGCATACTATGCCAAACCTAACGGTATACGTCTTATTAGAACAAAGCCATTTTTCAATGTGCCCCCAAAGTTTATCTACGTTCTTCTCAAAACACTTTGGCGAAAAAGTGTCGCACACCGCCCAGTTGTCGATATACGGCAAAAACACTTCAACTTTTTCTATCGCAACGTCAAAATCTTTTTCGCCAGAAAGCATAATTGAGTGCAGTATGTTTTCTTCATAGTATTCATGAGGAAGATTGCAAAGAAAAGCGTTTTTATCCTCGTTTGAAAAACTTGCGTCTTTTTCAAGGCTCTTTGCGATTTTGCGAAGAGTGGGCATACGCACGCCGATAATTTTTCGACCGTCTATATTCGGAAGGAGCGAGGAATGAAACTCGCGATATTTTTCGTCCCTGTTTTCAAGAAGTATTTTTTCAATTTTGTCCATAACGCATTGACGGCGTTGCCGTTATTTAAAAAATATTCACGACTGAAATTCAACTTTTATTTTGCCAAATGCAAATCGTTTTTCTCGATATACTTCAAAAGACACTCACAACCCTCAACGATGTCGTCGTAAGTCACGTCGAAATTACCCGTCCACCACGGATCTGCGATATCGCGCGGATTTGAAGAAAAATCCAAAAGCCTGTAAACTTTGCCGGTGTCACCGACGATTTGATTTATCGCGCGCACGTTGCGCTCTTCCATGCCGACGATATAATCGTATTCTTTTGCGTCTTTCGGCGTAATTCTCACCGCTCTGTGAGCAAGCACCTCGACGCCTTCTTCTCTGAGTTTGCGCTGCGCAGGCGGATAAATCGGATTGCCGACTTCTTCAAAAGACGTTGCGGAGGATGCAACACTTACGCAATCTTGCAGGTTGTTGTCTTTTATCATCTTGCTCATCACGCACTCCGCCATAGGCGAGCGGCATATGTTTCCTAGGCACACAAACATAATCTTAACCATAGTTCACCAAATCGAAAAGTACAAATACAAAAATCAGCACTCGAACACAAAGGACAACGGCCCGTCTTGTTGCTGCTCTATGAACATATGTGCGCCGAAAACGCCGTTTTTGACAACGATGCCTTCTTCACGAATTTTTTCGGTCACCCTTTCATAGAGATATCTCGCTCTGTCGGGAAGTTCCGCATGACCGAAATCGGGGCGGTTGCCCGTGCCCTTGCCCAGCGTTCCTGCAAGCGAAAATTGCGACACGAGCAAAATCTCTCCGCCCGCTTGTTTTATATCGAGATTCATTTTGTCGTTCTCGTCCCTGAACACGCGCAGCTTTGCAACCTTGCGCGCAAAATAGTCGGCTTGCTCTTCGGTGTCGCCCTTTTCGATGCCCAAAAATATGGTAAGTCCCGACGGAATTTCGCTTATGAGTTTGCCGTCGACGGACAGTGCGGATTTGAACGTGCGTTGTATAAGTGCTCTCATTATTTCTCCGAAACACCGTTTTAAACATATGTTTTGATATGATAAAACGTTTTTATTGTGATTTTAGATTATTGTTTGTCGTCATTGTCAAAAGACTCTTTTTTGTTTTTGACATTTTGAGGTGGCGATGCGAGATACTGATAGAAATTGCATTCCAGCTCGCTGTTGTACAGCTTTCGCACCTTGTCCGCGCGCCTTCCGAAATACTTTTCAAACGCCTTGTACGACGTGATTGCATACACGCACCATTCATCGAGTTTTTTCGTCATTACACCGAAATCCCTATACAGAAGTTTGAGTTCGTCCTCATCCATAAGTCTTTCGCCGTAAGGCGGATTTGTCACTATAACTCCGTGCGAAAAACGCGAGGAAACCTCACGCATATCGCCCGCTTGCAAATGTATTTTGTCTTTTACGCCGGCTCTTTCGGCATGCTTTAAGGCGAGTTTTATCGCGTCTTTGTTGATATCGAATCCGCTTATATGCAAAACTTTGTCGCGCTTTATGCGCTCCTGAGCCTCTTGCTGAACGATTTGTCGCAAATCAGGCACGTTTGCAAAACTTTCGCATGCAAAATTTCTGTTCATGCACGGCGCAATATCCAGTCCTATAAACGCGGCCTCGACGGGAATCGTGCCCGATCCGCAAAACGGATCTATAAACGCTCTGTCGGGATTCCATACGGAAAGTTCTATCATAGCCGCAGCAAGCGTTTCGCGTATGGGCGCGTCGCCCAAATACGTGCGATAACCTCTTTTGTGCAAGCCTTCGCCCGACGTATCGAGCGTAACCGTCGCTTCGTCGTCGAAAAACGAAACTTCGACGCAATATGTCGCTCCGCTCTCGTCAAACGAACCTCCAAGAGTGCTTGCAAGTTTGGATATGATCGCCTTTTTGGTTATACTCTGAATAGAGCGCAAAGCAAAAAGTTGGCTTTTTGCGGATTTTGCGTCGACAACGATCCTTGCGTCATTAGTCAATATATCTTGCCAACGCATTGCGTATATGCCGTCGAATAGCTCGTCGAAGGTTTGCGCTTTGAACTTTGCAAGCACGATACGCACCCTGTTTGCCGTGCGCAAAAACACGTTGGCTCGCAACACGTCTTTAAAGTCGCCTTCAAATTCTATGCGTCCTAAATTCGCTCCGCCGGGAGTGTAACCGAGGCGCAAAAGTTCTCGCTTGCAAACGGCTTCTATTCCGCTTGCAACGGCAACTTCGATATTGAGTTTTCCGTCGAATATACTTTGCATGTCTTATGATTTTTCAACTTTATCTTATTTTGCAATTTGCAATTTCTGTCGAAATCGATATTTTACCGTGTTGTTTTCACTATATAAACATTGGGTTTTGCAATTTACAGCTTTGCTATATCCTTTATGACTTCGCTTGCAAGCACCATGCCCGCAATTGCCGGCGCAAAACATATACTGCCCGGTATATGCCTTCCGTTTTCTTCGGGAGTGTCTTTTGGAATAAGCGGCTCTTCCTTTGAATAAACGACTTTTAAGGACTTCACTCCTCTTGATTTAAGCTCTTTTCGCATAACTTTTGCAAGGGGGCAAACGCTTGTCTTGTATATGTCGCAAACCTCGAAATTCGTTCCGAGTTTATTGCCCGTCCCCATGCACGAGATGATAGGCACTCCCGCATTTTTTGCACGAACAATAAGCGCGAGTTTTGCACTCACGGTGTCTATTGCGTCAACTATATAATCAAAGTCTTCAACAGGCACGCTCTGCGCAGTGTCGGGCATATAGAACAAGTCGTACGCAATCGTTTTGCAATCGGGATTTATGGCTTTTATTCTTTGCGCCGCAACCTCGGTTTTGCGCTGTCCCACAGTGTCTACGGTTGCAAGAATTTGCCTGTTGAGATTGCTCTCGGAAAACACGTCGCTATCCAAAACCGCAATCGTACCGACTCCGACTCTTGCGAGAGCTTCAACCACGTAGCCGCCTACGCCGCCCACGCCGCACACCAAAACTTTTGCCGCTTTGAGAGCGTCGATTTTGTCGCCGATGAGCATTTTTGTCCTTGTGTATCTGTCTTCCATTTTGTCCTTATTTTTGTCCTTTTGCGGCATGTTTACGTCCGTAATTTTGTCCGTTTACGTCCGTGTTTTTTGTCCGAACGTTGCACAAATTGCGTTTATATTTTCGTCCGAATCTCAGTCCGTAATAATTCCGCGTCTGCGCAGTTCCTCGCCCGTATTTTCGCGTTTGGGCTTTTCTTCTTTTGTTGCCCATGCGCCGAGCGTGTTTGCGTCTCTTTCGCAGTACAAATCGTAGTAGTTCATCTCGCCTCGCATTCTCTTTTCGTGCAGAGATTTAGTATTGCACCAGATCGTTGACGGAATACCGACGAAAAGCAAATAAAACGGCCCCGAAATCAATGATTGAATTGTATGCCCGTACTCATGCACTCGCGCGTCCCTCGTCCAGATTCCCGGGCGATTTGCGTTTACAAAAATAAACGAGCCGAGCGAAACTCCGCCCCAGTTGCCGTCGTGATAGGTAAGCACCGCGCCGTGATAAAACTCATGCTTGCAGTGAGCGTATTTGAGGAAAAACACAAGTCCCAACAGCGTTTGCAAAATCCCCCATGTACATTGCACAAGCCAGTATAACGTATATTTTATTACCTTTGAAACTTTCATATTTTCACCTAGATTTATTGTACACCAAACAACAGGATAAATCAACCTTGCAATGCGCCGCGCTGCTTTATTTTTGCCACCGCTCCAAAACTTCTTTTTGCTCGGTGAGAAAACGATTACGGGATTTTTACGTCTATTTCACCGCAAAAACGCAAACAACAATTGACATCAACACGAATTGTGTATTATTATATATATACAATAAATAAAGGACAGAAAAATGCTGCACAGTTGCTTCCCCGAAAGATTGAAATCTCTGCGTCAAGAGAAAAACATGCTCCAACAAGACCTTGCGGAGCATCTCAAGGTGTCAAAATCCACCATATCGGGCTGGGAAGTGGGCAGAAATCAACCGAACTACGACACTTTGATTGAATTGAGCATCTTCTTCGGCGTATCGGTTGACTACCTCATCGGAAGAAGAAACTACTAAAATCAAAAGCACTCAACGAGTGCTTTTTTGTTGCATTGTACACAATGCTACCACGGCAATTTGCCGACAATCTCATATATGACATTTCAAGAGAGATTAAAAGAATTAAGAAAAGAGGACGGCATCACTCAAAAGACGTTGGCGCAAGCAATCGGCACAACTTGCGACTGCATAGGGTTTTGGGAACACGGCAGAAGCGAGCCCTCGATTGAATTTATAATTGCGCTTGCAAAATATTTTGGTGTAACGACAGATTATTTGCTCGACGTTGCCGACTCATATTGAAAAAAAAGCACTCAACGAGTGCTTTTTTGTTGCTTACTTTTTTGGAGCAAGTCGTGTCTGACGCAGTTATTCGCGAACCCAACCATACTATCTACAATGACCTCGATATTTGGATGAAGAACAAGAAAGACACGGCTTGAAACAAAACCCAATGTACATTTGGTACATGATTTTGGAGCAAGTCGTGTCTGACGCAGTTATTCGCGAACCCGACCATGCTATTTACAATGACCGCGATATTTGGATGAAGAACAAGAAAGGCACGGCTTGAAACAAAACCCAATGTACATTTGGTACATGATTTTGGAGCAAGTCGTGCCTGACACAGTTATTCGCCAAATAGCGCGGTCATTGTTTGAATGCGTGATAAATTGAATTTATAGCCTTCTCATAATCGAAGGTGTCCACACCCACGATGATATTAAGCTCGGAAGAGCCTTGGTCTATCATGCGGACGTTGACGTTTGCGTCGGCAAGCGCGCCGAAAAGGGTTGCGGCAGTGCCCTGTCTTGACGCCATATTGTGTCCGACGGTTGCGATGAGGGAAAGTCCGCTGTGGATTTCGATATTGTCGGCGTTTATGGACTCTTGAAGAGCGGCAAGCACCTTTTGCATTTTGCCGGCGATGTACTCGTCGCGAATGACGACGGAAAGCGTATCTATGCCCGACGGCACGTGCTCGAAAGATATTCCTTCAAATTCAAGCACGGAAAGCACTTTTCTGCCAAAGCCGATTTCGGAGTTCATCATATCTTTTTCGATATTGATGATGGTAAAGCCTTTTTTGCCTGCGATACCGGTGATGATTTTTTTGTTTTTCGGCAGATTTTTTTCGGCAACTATCATAGTGCCGTGATAGGTCGGATTGAAAGTGTTTTTGATGTTGATGGGGATTCCTACGCTACGCACGGGGAATATGGATTCGGGATGCAAAACCTCCGCTCCCATATACGCAAGCTCGCGAAGTTCGCGATAGCTCAAAAAATCGATGATTTCGGGGCTGTCCACAACTCTTGGATCGGCGGTCAAAAATCCGTCCACGTCCGTCCAGTTTTCGTACACGTCCGCACCGACGGCGCGCGCGATGAGCGCACCCGTTATATCCGAGCCGCCGCGTGAAAAAGTGGTGATCCTTCCGTCGCGATTCGAGCCGTAAAAACCGGGGATAACGGCGTATTCCACCCCTTCAAGCCTTTGCTTAATGAGATCGAGCGAATAGTGCATTTGCAATTTTTCGTCGCTGAATTTTATGATATTTTGCGTATCGACAAATTCAAATCCCAGCTTTTTTGCCAAGATGAGCGCATTGAGATATTCGCCTCTCGATGCGGCGTAATCCTTTGTAACGCTCTTGTCGATGCCCGCCTTGACCTCATCGAGAACGGAATCTATATCGAAATCCAAATCCAGTGCGCGCACGATATCTTTGAAGCGTTTGCGCACGACCTCGAAAGACTGCGTGCAGTTGCCTTTTTCAAGTTTTTCGTTGAAGCACGCATAAAGAGCGTCCGTCACTTTGACGTCCGCCAAGCTGCGTTTTCCGGGCGCGGAAACAACGATATACTTTCTTTGCGGATCGCTCTTTACGATGTCGATTACACGAGAAATCGTCTCGCCGTTCGCCATAGACGTTCCGCCGAATTTGCAAACTTTCATATTGTGTCCCTACACTATTTTATGCGTCTACTTTTGCAACCGCCCGTGCAAAAGCACAAATTATTTTATTCTTTTTGCTTCGAAATAATATCTCTTTTCTTCCGCCTCGCCCATTGAGAACGCTTTGCGGCAAAGAGTGCCGTTTTTGAGGACGTAACCGAACAGTTCTTCCTTTTCGATTTTCGGCATGACGATTGCAACGCCGTCGTTGTGCGCCGCAACGTCTTTGAGGTGTTCTATGCCGTGGATGTAGTCCACAATGCAGCCGCTATGCTCTTTTATGTATGCGTCGATTGCGTCTTGGACTTCTTTTATCGCCTTTGCTCCGATCTTGTCCACGTGCAATTTGTATTCGGCGTTTTTGTCGAAAGCGACGATTTCCTTTTCACCCGAAAGAGCTTTTTGCATATACGGCACAAAGTCCTCGCCAACGCCGAACACAAAGCGGTGTATCGGCTCGAAAACTATGCCCTCGTCGTGCAGGTTTTCAACCTCACAAAGTGCAAATCTGGCAGGATGAACTGCCTTTTCCGACTCCGTTAACCCCTCTTTTATGCGATTCCAATGCGCTTGCGCCGTGGCAAGAGAGTGGTTGCCGTCCCCGACCGCAAAGATAAAATCGTTCTTATCTCCGCCGTAAAGATTTTGCACGGAGCCAACGTAATTTTCAAAAACGTCAATGACTTTTTGTGCGTCTATACGATACCCTTCGAGATGTCCGCCGCCCATATTGAGATCGAAATCGTACACTTTTTCAAGGCTTGCGCGCTCGCTCCAAATAGGTTCGATGACGGAGTGCTTTCTGTCGTCGATAAGCAACATGATGTGCGGCAGTTCCACGGGAGCGTCTTGCCTTATTTTGAGGCGCGGCGGTATTCTGTCGAGAACGACGCCTTCGGTTGAGCGTATATGCGCGTTCGACGGATGCGTAAAGCAATAATCTTCGAGGTCAACCGCAAGCACGATGCCCAAACGAGAAATACCGCTTGCCGTGGTGCGCTTGCACACGATAAAGCTGTCCTTCAAAGTTTTGAACACACCGCCGTCGAGATACTCTTTCATCGTGCGGTTGATGTTGAGTATGCGCTCGTCCTTGTCCTCGTCTTCGAGATACGCTTCGGGGAAAATGAGTTTGAGCGTGCTTTGGCTCTCCCCCACGTACTCTTCGAGCTTTTTCCAATATCCGCGTTCGGACGTAAACTGATCGCACGCAACTACGGACCATTTGTTGTGGTCGCAACCGTTAGGCACGAGAATATCGCAAGTTCTTATCGTTTTCATTTGAATCTCCCGTTTCTGCGGATTCTGCCACCGATTTTGCGGTTTGCGTGAGCTTCGCGAAGCGCGATAGCCGTGGGCGAAATGCCGTATGCTTCTTCGATTTCGTCTTTGAGCTTGTCCATTGTCATATATCGCTTGATTTCGCCGTGTTTGACAACGGAGATTATGCCGGTTTCCTCGCTGACGACGATTGACAATACGTCGGTGTCTTCCGTGATGCCGATTGCCGCGCGGTGTCTTGTGCCCATCTCTTTGTTCACGTTGCGTTGAGTGAGCGTCAAAAAGCAGCCTGCCGCAATAATTTTGTTGCCTCTGACGATGACAGCGCCGTCGTGAAGAGGGGCTTTTGTGTTGAAAATACTTTCAAAAAGCGGCGCGCTGAGGGTTGCGTTGAGCCTTGTACCCGTGTCAAGAATGTTGTCGTGAATATCGCCTGCGCTGTCGATGATTATGATTGCGCCCACGTCTTGTTTTGCCATATCCTGACATGCCGTAAGAATTTCAGCCGTTGCGTCGCGGAGCTCGTCGTCGCTGTTGTGCGTTTCAAAACCTTTTGCCGTCGAAACCTTTTGGAAGAGGTTTTTGAGGTCGTTTTGATACACCACGCACGCCGCCACTATGTCAAAGACCACAACAAAATGCATAACATATTTCGATATAGCCAAAACCGCACCTCCCAACAGTTCGGAAAGCACGTTGACAAGCACGTCCAGCACCGCGCCGAGCAACAACAGGAAAAACACCTTCATGTTGCGCTTGTAAACGAAAAAGCTCAGCATGATTGCGAAAACGGTCACCAAAATCACCATATCGATGATGAAATAAAGGTTGATACCGTTTGCGTATTGAGCAAAGTTGTATGCCATAAAACCCTCTCTAACCGCTGTTTTGCGGAATTTTTATCGAATTTTCTTTCAATCAAATATCGAATTCGTCAAACACGTTTCCGCCGCCCGACTTGTGATCGTCGTCGGAATCGTCTTTTTTGTGTACGTGTTTTCTTTCAAACTCGTCAAATGTGTCGCCCACGTCGTCCCTGCGCTCGTAGCCGTATCCGACGGGGTGTTTTTCGAAATACGCGTCCCTCGTATCCTCGTTTCTGAACTCGTCCGATTTTTTTCTAAACAAAATCGCAAGCACTATAACCGCAACCAGATAAGCGGCGAAAACGCATATCGCAATCGCGCTGGACACCGTTTGAAGAGGCGTTGATATAGTGTCGACGATATAGCCGAGTTGGCTCAAATAATCGGCAAGTTCGCTTGCAAGCTCCTTGTCCGCGCCGAGTGCGACGATCGTCAGATTTTCACCGAGCACGCCTATGCCGTAAAATATCATATATATCGTCGAAAGCGTCGCAAACGAGTTGCGCTTTTCAACGGGATTGAGCTTGTATTTCTTTGCAAATATCCAAAGGAACATCGTAAGATATGATGCCGGCAACAGCAATGCATCGAGCACCGTCGAGGTGAACACGTAAACGTTCGGATTGAGGATTGCAAAGCTCTCGACTATACCCACAATCACTCGCGGCACTGCGGTGAATATCATCACCCAATAACAAAAATCGTTGCGGCTGATATAGTTGACGTGACGGCGCGCGGTGATGTAGTAAAGTATGAGCGCAAGAAGGAAGGTCACCGCCGCGGGAATAAGTCCGTAGGAAAAAACTATCGAAAACACGCCGCTCAAAGTACTCAATCTGGAAGCCTCTGCAAGCATGCCGTTAATTTGCGAATATATTGGGAAAACGTTGCGAACGAACGTGGCAAAAATAAGTCCCAACCATATCCACACGTAATACTTTTTGTCAATTTTGTTTTGCATATTATCTCCTTAAATGACAAGCAACTGCAATATTGCTTCGTGGATTGCGCTCACGTCGCCGCGTTTGCCGGTAAGCACGTCAAATTGCAACGCGTGCAAATAGTCCACACATCTTTTCAAGCGCATTTGAGAATAGTTTGAGGACACTTTTCTCAAAAAATACACTGCGCCGCTCTTCATTCCGAGCAACTTTGCAAGATCGTCATTGGACAGCCCTTTGTTGAGTTCGGCATGCAGCATATTGCGATACTTGTCGTAAAGTCTGTTGATTATCGTCACGCCTCTTATGCCGTTTTTGAAAAACACGTCAAGCACTTCGAGAGCCTTGGCGGCATTCTTTTCACTCACGGCGTTTGCAAGTTCGTATATCTGAAAATCGATATCCGCGCTCACCATCTCGCACACGTCGATTTTGGTTATCGTGCCGTTGCTGTACGATTTGAGTTTGGCGATTTCGATTGCTATGCGCGCCATACTGCCCTGCGTTCTGGATATAAGTTCCACGGCGGCATCTCGGTCGATTTTGATTTGAGGCGGCTTTTTGCAAAGCTCGTCGATTTCGCTCAAAATCTCAACGTCGTCAAGGCGTGAGCAGCTTACCGCCTGCGCCTTTTTGCTCTTGAACGCTTTGGCGATTTCGTCGTCGCAGTCTATGACGAGAACGCTCGTTTCGCACGGATCTGAAAGATACTTTTCAAAAGCGGTTTTGTCGCTCTCGCTCGGTGCGCTCTCCAAAGACAAAAGCACCACTTTGCGATTGTCGAACATAGGAAACGTGTACGCCGCATCTATCGCCTCGCTCATACCGCCGTCCCCCGACACGCTTGAAAAATTGAAATCGGCATATTCGGGATCGACCGCGCTCTTGAACAAGGCAAGCACCTCGTCTTTCAAATACTCATCGTCGCCCGACACGATATAGACGGGCGCAAAACTTGCCCGACCGTCTTTTATCGCTTGAAACTGTTGTTTGAATTCGCCGTATTTCATATTCCTTTTCGTCAACTCGCGCTCAGAGTTGCAAAATCATTGCAACGCATCCGCTCGTATCATCCGCACGTACATAGATTTACAAGATTACATTATATGTTAACATTTATAAATCGATTTGTAAAGTGCGGAAAACGACCTTAACGCACCTTAAAGATTGCGATTGCAACCTGTCAACCGCAATTTGTGAGTATTTTGCGACAAAGAATCAATATACCGAATAGTCAATGCAGTGTTTATTGATGTCTTCGATACCGTTTTTGAAAATTGTTTCGATTTGATTGCGTGCGCCCTCGCAGTCCTTTTGCTCGATTGCCACAACCAAATTGTCAAGCCCGAAAAGTATTTCCTCTTTGTCGCAATAGCCGAAAAGCGAAGATATGAGTTTGAGGAAAAAACTTTCAAAAGCATTGTAGACAAGCGGGAAAATATTGTTGCCTGACGCACATAAAATCACGTGGTGAAACTTGAAAAGTTTGTGGGCGATTTCCACCCTGTCGTCACAGTTTTTGACATCTTCGAGAATGCTTTTGAGCTGTTTTACGTCATCGTCCGTGCGATATTTTGCCGCCAAATAAGTGCCTTCGCCCTCGTTGATGCGCCTGAATTCCATTATGGAATTGACGGTTTTTTTGTCAAATCTGCCGCCGTTGAAGTTTATGATTGAAATCAAAGTGTCGAGCTTGCCGTTTTTTGCATAGTCGGCAACAAACGCGCCTTTTCTCGGCACGATGTCGATAAAACCTTTGTTTTTCAGCTCGGACAGTCCCAAATTGACGATTGTACGGCTGATTTTCATCTCGTCTGCAAGTTCTCTTTCGGTGGGCAATTTTTCGCCCACTTTCAACTGCCCCGACAAAATCAAGGCTTCGATTTCTTTGATAAACAACTCCTTCATTGAAGGCGCGATGATTTGATTGAATTTCATTTTTGCTCCGTTTTCGGTTTGTTTCAAGTTTTGGTTTAACCAAATACCACAGCTTTATTATATGACAAAACCTGCAAAAATTGCAAGGATTATTTTGAGTTTTTGTCGATTTTCAAGCATTGTAGCGCTTTCGATTAATTTGTATTGATATTTGATACGTTTTATTTATAATGAATCTTGGTTAGACCAAACAATTTTTGGAGGAATCAAATGAACACTTACGACGCCATTATCATTGGTTCGGGCAACGGCGGTTTATCCGCGGCGTTGACCTTGGCGCAAGCAGGCAAAAAAGTGTGCGTGTTTGAAAAACACAATATCCCCGGCGGATGCGGTACGTCTTTAAGACGCGGACGCTTTGAATTTGAAGTTGCACTTCACCAGCTCTCATCGATGGGTACGGAGCAGAATCCGGGGCCGTTGCGCAAACTTTTTGCCGAATACGGAATTCTGGACAAAATCGAGTGGATTCCAATCGACTCTCTCTTTTCCATCAACTTGCCGGGCGGCAAGCGCGTGCCTATTCCTGCCGACAGAAAGAAAGCGGAGCAAGCACTCATCAAGATGTTCCCCGAAGAAAAAGAGGGTATCTTGAAGTATTTTGACATTTGTTTTAAGTTCTACAAAGAAGCAGGCGACTTCGCTGCAAAGAGCGCAAAGTCCGCGGGCGAGCCGAACGCTTTGAAAAAGGCGATTATGAAAGTAGGTTTTCCAAAACTCTACCCCACTCTTGCCACATACGGCGCAAGAAGCACCGACGATGTGTTGAGCGAGATTTTCAAGGGCAAAGAGATTCAGCTTTGCTTGTCGGCATACTGGTGCTTTATGGGTCTACCGCCCGAAAAGTTCCCCTTCTCCATACTTGCGCAATGCACGGCGATTTATATCAGCGACAAGCCCTACTATTTGAGAGGCGGCTCGCAAGTTATGTCGCAAGCACTTATGGACGCAATCGTCAAGACGGGAAGCGAGGTAAAACTCAACTGCGGAATCAACAAAATCATTGTCGAGAACGGCAAGGCAATCGGCGCAATCGACCAGAACGGCGAGGAATACCGCGCAAAAGTCGTGGTGTCCAACGTATCTCCGACAGTGACCTACAACAACCTCATCGACGAGGACAAAGTGCCAAAGGAAGTTATACCCTACTTCAAGAACTATGATGTGGGTATCTCTGCGCTCACCTGTTTTATTGCGCTTGACTGTCCTCCCGAAGAAGTCGGATTCAAGGATTCGTTCAACCTCACCTATTCAAGCCTAAACGCAAACCGCGACTTCAAAAACGCGTACTGCCTCGACACGACAATCGACCCTATCGTATCGACTTGCTACACAGTTGACGACAAGGACGGATATCCCGCCGGAACGAGCGTGCTTACGGCAGGCACTCTTAAATTTAGCGACGCGTGGGAAAAACTCTCTCCCGAGGAATACTACGACGCAAAGTATGCCGCCGCAAATACAATCGTTGACCGCCTCGAAGAACTCTATCCAAACTTAAGAGAACATATCGAGGAAATCGAAATCGCAACGCCCATCACGCATATGCGCTATCTGCACCACCCCGGCGGAGCAATCTACGGCTATGAGCAAAACCTCAAATCCTCGGTGTTCTTCTTCCCGCAAGAAATGTTTATCGACAACATTTACTTTGCGTCGGGCTGGGTGAATACCTGCGGTTTCGGTCCGAACTATATGTACGGCAACAAAATCGCAAACAGAATTTTGAAGGAGATGAAGTAATATGAAAACAATAAAAGAAACTCTCATCGGCACAATGAAAAACGGCAAAAACCTACCCCAACTTCACCTACACCTTGATTTTGTCGGACAAGGACGCAACAGGCGGCAACAGAAGCGGTTTTATCGATGCAAACTGCATAAGCGCGGTCGTCAAAGATTTGAGCAAAACAACATTCTACCTTTGCGGTCCGCAAGTGATGACAGACTTCTGTGTTGAGGCTTTGCACTCTCTCGATGTCCGTCCTCGCGATATCCGCCGCGAGATGTTCGGCACACGCCAAGACATTCAAAACGAACCGAGTTTTCCGCAAGAATTGAGCGGAACAGAGGTTTTCAAACTCAAAGTAGGCGACAAGATTATCGAGGCAAAATGCAATGAATCTATTTTGTGTGCGCTTGAACGAGCAGGCGTCAGAGTCAACGTATGCTGCCGCAGCGGCGAATGTTCGCTTTGCAGAGTCAAACTTGTTTCCGGCAAAGTTTTTATGCCAAGAGGCGTGCTACTTCGCCACGCGGACGAGATGTTCGGATATATCCACTCCTGCAAAGCATATCCTATCGGCGATGTGGAAATCGCACTTTGAAGACAACCGGATTTTTGTTTGAATAATGATAAAAAAACACGCAAAAAACCGCCGATTCAATACGGCGGTTTTTGTTTATGCAAATTTTTCTGTTATCAATTGCACAAATTTCTCGATTCTGCTTTTTCTTATGTTCTTATTTTTAGCAAGGCTCTGCTTAGACAATTCTATTTGTTCGCTTTTCCATTGGCAAATTACAGCACTTTGTGCAAAAACTCTTTGAGACGGTCGCATTTAGGGTTGGTAAAAAACTCATCCGGCGGTGCTTGTTCGAGAATTTTGCCTTCTGCCATAAAGAGAATCCGAGTGCCGACTTCTCTTGCAAAAGCCATCTCGTGCGTGACGATAACCATCGTCATTCCCTCGTCTGCAACCTGTTTGATTAAGTCAAGCACTTCGCCCACCATTTCCGGATCGAGAGCGGAAGTCGGCTCGTCAAAGAGCATGACTTTGGGATTCATCGCAAGCGCGCGAGCGATTGCCACACGTTGCTTTTGTCCGCCGCTCAAAGTCGACGGATAAACGTCAGCTTTGCTTTCGAGTCCTATACGCTTCAAAAGTTCGTCCGCGCGGTTGTCTGCATCCTGCTTGATTTGCTTTTTCGACGTGTACGCAAGCGGTTGAAATTCTTTTTTTTGAGCATGCGTCGAGTGCGTGATTTTACGCTCGACGTTTTCGATTTTCTCAGTCAGATCGAGCTTTTGCTTTGTGAGTTTGGGATCGTAAGTCGCATACGATTTTCCGCCGATTTCCTTGATGACTTTCGTGCCTTCCCACGCAGAAACGATAGGTTCAAGTTCAAAATTGAGCATTTCAAGTCGTGATTTGAGCATTTCAACCTTTTTGTCGATTTTTGCGTTGTGCTTTTGGCCGAACATCTCGAACCACTTGTTGTAAAGCGGCACGAAGGCGTTTTTACGCTTTGTTTTGCGCATGTTTTTTACGCCTATTTGCACGGGCGCAAGCGTGATGTTTTGCTTCACTGTCATATTGTTGAACAGGTTGAATTGCTGAAAAACCATACCCATTTTTTCACGCTGTTCGTTGATGTCGACTTTCAGGTCTGCAAGGTCCACTCCGTCAAACATAATCTTGCCCGCAGTCGGATCTTCAAGACAGTTCAAACAACGCAAAAACGTGGATTTTCCACCGCCGCTGGGTCCGACAATAACCACCCTTTCGCCCTCGTTTATCGTTTCGGTGATATCGTCAAGAACAAGCAAATCGCCGAATTTTTTTGTAAGATTTATTGCACTCAACATAATTACGCCTCCACGATATACTCTTTCTTCTTGCCGCGAACTTTGATTTTTTTGTAGTTGCGATCGGTTTTTGCCATCTGTTTTTCAACAAGTTTCAGTATGCCCGTAAGCCCCATGACAATCACAAGATACATTGCCGCCGCAATGAGAAGCGGAAAAAGGTAGTCAAACGTTCTCGATTGAATGATTCCGGGCACTTTGCCAAGGTCGAGTATGCCGACGTAACCAACGATTGCCGTTTCTTTGACAAGCGTGATAAACTCGTTGAACAACGGTGGCAAAACGTTGCGCACGGCTTGCGGAGTAACGACTCTTATCATCGTTTGTCCCGTGGACATACCAAGCGATCTGCCCGCTTCCATTTGACCGTAATCCACGCTCTCGAAACCTGCCCTGACGATTTCGGCAACGTATGCGCCGGAGTTTAAACCGAACGTAAGCGCACCGATTGCGATGCCGTTGTTTGAGGAAGCAAGCACCACGAAATACATTATGAACAGTTGCAAAACCACGGGCGTTCCGCGGATAATCATTATGTAGGTTTTTGAGATTGCGGACAGAACTTTGAGCTTTCCCGTCTTTTTGGAAACGTAGTTTATCATTGCCAAAACTACGCCGATAGCCACACCTATAAGCGTGGCAAGAAAGGCGATGAGCAATGTGTTGCCCAATCCCTGAAAATACAGCTTGTATCTATCGTCGTAAATGAAAGCGCGGTATAGACGCTCTTGCAAAGTTGCCGCTAAAATCATGATATCACCCTATTCGACTTATTTGAGCATCAATTCCGCAGGGAGTTTGTCCATGAGAATTGCGTCGATGCGTCCGTTTTTGAGGTCTTGAAGAGCAAGAGCGTATTGCTTGTACTGCTTGACGGTTGCGCCCTCTGCCTTGACGACGACTTCCGAACCATCCTCGTTTTCATAGACGTATCCCGCGCCCTTTGCCGCACTGATGATAAGGTCGCCACTCGTGCCCTCTTGCACGCCTACGCTCTTGCCGGCAAGATCTTTGACGCTTTTGAATTGTCCGTCTTTGGACACGACGACGAGAGTAGAGCTTGAATAAACATGGCTGAAATCCACGACTTGTTTGCGTTCGTCGTTGATAGTAATGCCTGCCGCACCCACTGCGTCGCCGCTTGCTTGCGCGACGTTTGTTGCGATGACGTCGAACATGACGTCTTTCACTTCGAGCTTTTTGCCCGTATTGAGCGCAACTTGCGACATTATGGCAACGTCAAGCCCGACAACGCTCGTGCCTTTGACAAACTCGTACGGCGCAAAACCCGACTCGGTGTACATCGTCACGACTTCGCTTGCCGAGCCGAAATCCCAACTCGTTTGCAAGCCGTCGGGAGCAACCGCCGCTTCGCCGCCGTTTTCTTCGTTCGCAAGCGCGGTGTAATAATCCATATATTGATTCATTTTGCCGTTTGCAAGCCACTCGTCGACAACCTGATTGACAGCCGACATAAGCGAGGTGTTGCCTTTTGTGACTGCAATGCCGAAGTCCTCTTGCAAAAGATCGGTTGCGGCAACCGCCACTAAATTCGAACTGTCGTCGTTGCACGCAACAAGCGCGAAGCATGCGCCGACAACGGTTGCGATCAACAAAACGGATATGCTGATTTTTGTTATTTTTTTCATGGTTTTATATCTCCGAAAAACTTTATTTTCAATTTACCGACATATAATAGCAACGTAGAATTATTTTTGCAACTGTTTTTGCATAAATTTACAAAGAATTTTTATATTTTTTACATTTTATGCATATTTTATAAATTATTCAGTATTTATATGCAATTTTAATACATTTATACGCATAAGATCGCAGATAAAAATCAAATTGACCGAAAAAGCAAATTGCTATATTATTAAAAAAGCTATAATATAAATATAAATTCCAATATTAAAGCGCACGGCTATGAACAGAATACTATTTTTAAGCAGCAAAACAAATCAACAAGAAAACTCGTTTTTTGCACAGGCGAAAACGCAACTCTCTTCTTGCGAAAATCAATACTTGAAATTCAATTTTCAATCGTCGGATTTTTGCGATGCCGACGTGCTTGAAAAAGCAAAAACCGCAAATGCGATTCTGTTTTTTGCAACGAACAAACAAGACGAACTTATTGCCGATTCCATACGCAAATCATTGGGACTTTATGCACAAATCGCAACTTTATCACGCAATATCGACAGTGTAAACCACTTGTATTGCATAGTTCAAGACAAAAACGGCGGCATATACGAAGGCGAAAAAGGCTTTGCAAACAACTCCTCTTTCGGCCGTGAAGCCTATGACGTCGAAAGATACAGCGAACTTGAAATCGAACGCACCGCACGCGTTGCCTACGACATCGCAAACGACTCCCGCCGCGCTCTTACACTTGCCGACAAAGCCGACAAACTCACCTCTTCGAAACTCTGGCGAAAAATCGTCGCCGACGTCAACGAGGATTATCCTTTTGTATCCGTCGATATGCAAGACGTCACCGACGTTTTGAACACGATAATCAAAAATCCGACTACACTCGACGTCGTTTTGTCGACTTCCCTCTTCGGCGACATGCTCGCAGCCGTTGCCAAAGCACTGTCCGACTACACCCCGTCGGTCTCTTTTGTCGGTGACACTCCGCTTGGGATGTACGGATTTTGCACATCGGATTTATCGACGATATCTCATTCGTCCGTATCATCCCTCATATCGTTTTTGCTCAAAAACTCCTTCGGCATCGAATAAATCCGAGGTTGATATTTGCAATAAAAAAATCGAGCGCACCGCTCGATTTTTTTATTGCATTCGTTATTTCTTTTTGCCAAACATCGCCTTCCCTATTTTCCCGACTTTTTCAAACAATCCGCCGATACTTTCGACAATTCCGTTTTTGACAACGTCTTCCGTCGATTTGACAACGTCCACTCCAAAAGTGTCGTTTACAACGTCTATTTTGTCTTTGACCTTATCCGCTCCTCTTTCAAAGCCGGTTTTACCTGTAAGCAATTTGATTATTGCACTTCGAAATTTATATACTTCGTTTTTCGACTGAAAACCGAACTCAAGTTCTTTTGTTTTTAAGTATATTTCAACGTCGTTTGATTTTGCTTTTACTTGCGGAACGCCCTCATACATTTTTATTTCGTTCACGGGATATATTTGCGTTTCGATTTCGTCGTGTGCAAATATTTTTTTCACTACGTCGATAAAAACCAAATTCTTGTTCGTCAAAATTATCTGCGTGCTTTGCGTTTTTTCTTTGAAAACGACATCGCCTTTGTACAAAACGACTTCGTCTTCGTCCAAATTGTAATGTTCCATATAAAATCTCCTTTGATTGCAATTTCATACAATGGCATGCAAATTTCGCGAACTTGTCGAAAAACACTCGCTTGCAGAAATATTCTCCAATTTGTATAGATACATTATATGGAACATAATGTTCCCAGTCAAGACCAAAAGAACATTTTGTTCTATTATCGAAATATGAGCAACGTTTTGTTTCCTGAAAGATTGAAAAGTTTGCGTTTAGAAAAAAGCATATCGAGAGCGACACTCGCCGACACTTTGGGTGTATCAGTACGTATGGTATCGTATTGGGAAAACGGTGAGCGTGAATGTACGTTTGAAATGCTTTGTGCAATTGCAGATTACTTTGATTGTTCAACGGATTATCTTCTTGGTCGAAAAGAGTATTGATGAAAAAAATCGAGCGATGCGCTCGATTTTTTTATAAAGTTATTTTTGGGAATACGCTATATCTACAACAAATTATACGCCAAATAGCACATTTCAGGCAAGTTTTGCCCAACAAAATCTGTTTGATAAAAAACGCGATATTTGGATGAAGAACAAGAAAAAGCCCTTTTGTGAACACGCCCAACGTACTGACGCGTACGTGACGGGAGAGCAAAAGGGCTTTGACGCAGTTATTCGCCAAATAGCGCATTTTTAAGGAATTGTCCGGTGTAGGATTGAGCTACACAGCTCACCTCTTCGGGGGTTCCTTGCGCAACTATCGTGCCTCCGCGATCGCCGCCGTCGGGGCCGAGATCGATTACGTTGTCGGCAACTTTGACGACGTCGAGATTGTGTTCGATGACGATGACGGTGTTGCCTTGTTCGACAAGTCGGTCGAGAATGGTGATGAGTTTTGCGACGTCGTGTGTGTGAAGTCCGGTGGTCGGTTCGTCGAGGATGTAGACGGTTTTGCCGGTGGAACGACGAGAAAGTTCGGTGGCAAGTTTGACGCGTTGCGCTTCGCCGCCGCTCAAAGTGGTTGAGGATTGACCGAGTTTGACGTAACCCAAGCCGACGTCGTTGAGCGTTTTGATTTTGTTTTTGATTTTGGGTATGTTGGCAAAAAACTCGGTGGCTTCCTCTATCGTCATATCCAGCACTTCGCTGATGTTTTTGCCTTTGTAGCGCACTTCGAGAGTTTCGCGATTATACCTTGCGCCCTTGCAGACTTCACACGGCACGTACACGTCGGGCAAGAAATGCATTTCGATTTTTATGATGCCGTCGCCTTGGCAATGCTCGCATCTTCCGCCGTTGACGTTGAAGGAAAATCTGCCTGCCGTGTAACCTCTTGCTTTTGCGTCGGGAAGCGACGCAAACAACTCTCGTATATCTCCGAACACGCCCGTGTAGGTTGCGGGATTCGAACGCGGAGTTTTGCCGATGGGGCTTTGGTCTATGCAGATAACTTTGTCAAGATTTTCGATGCCTTCTATCGAGTCGTAGTTGCCTTGACGGATATTCGAACGCATGAGCGCGTTTGAAAGCGCGGGATACAAAACCTCGTTGACGAGAGAGGATTTTCCGCTGCCCGACACGCCCGTGATGCAGTTGAACACACCAAGCGGAATTTTAACGTCCACGTTTTTGAGGTTGTTTTGTCTTGCGCCTTTGATTTCGATAAATTTGCCGTTTGACGAGCGTCTTGCGATGGGCACGGGGATTGAGAGTTCTCCGCTCAGATATTTGCCCGTGATGCTGTCCTTGCTCTTTATTACATCCTCAACGCTTCCGCACGCCACGACTTTTCCGCCGTGCACGCCGGCACCGGGACCTATGTCCACGATGTAGTCTGCGTTGCGGATTGTTTCTTCGTCGTGTTCGACGACGATGAGCGTGTTGCCGATATCGCGCAAGTTTTTGAGAGATTGCAAAAGACGTTGATTGTCCTTTTGATGCAAGCCAATGCTAGGCTCGTCGAGGATATACAAAACGCCGGTAAGTCCGCTGCCTATTTGCGTTGCAAGACGGATACGTTGAGATTCGCCACCGCTCAACGTAGTTGCCGAGCGTGAAAGCGTGAGATAGTCAAGCCCGACGTTGATGAGGAAGTCGAGCCTTGCGCAAATCTCTTTGATTATTCTGTCCGCGATGAGATGTTGCGTTTGAGTGAGTTCGAGCTTTTGCATAAACTCTTTGAGTTTTGCAATCGACATCTCGGTGAGGTCGTATATATTTTTGTCTGCAATCGTAACCGCCAACGCTTCGGGTTTGAGTCTCTTTCCGCCACACTTGGAGCAAGGCACTTCTTTCATATATTTGGCGATTTCGTTTTTTATAAGCTCGCTGTCCGTTTCCACATATCTGCGCATAAGATTTCTCGCCACGCCCTCATAGCTTGCCTTGTAAAAACCGCTGAACGTGCGCGAGTTGTATTCCATGGGAATACGGTCGCCGTCATTGCCGTAAAATATTATGTCAAGGATATTTTTGGGCAAATCTTTGAGAGGAGTATCCAACGAAAATCCGTATGCCTGCGCAAGTGCCTTGAATTGCATTTGCGACATATGCCCGGCATCCCAGCCGCTCACTTTGATTGCGCCGTCTTTGAGCGATTTATTCCAATCGGTGACGAGCAAATTGACGTCGATTTCGTTGCGAAAACCAAGCCCGCCGCATTCGGGACACGCACCGTAGGGATTGTTGAAAGAAAACAATCTGGGAGTAAGTTCCTCAAAACTCAAATCGCAATCGGGACAAGCGTACTTTGTCGAATAGAGCACCTCTTCGCCGTCAAAATCGGCAATAACAAGTCCTTCGGAAAGTTTGATTGCGTTTTCGATTGCGTCGGATATGCGCCTTTGCGCTCCGTCCTTGACGACGATACGGTCGATAACCACGCCTATGTCGTGCTTCACGTTTTTGTCGAGTTTTATTTCTTCGTCGAGGGTATAGTTTGCTCCGTCAATTCTCACGCGCACGTAACCTGCACGCTTAAACTGTTCGAGCTCTTTGCGATATTCGCCCTTTCTGCCTCTGACGACGGGCGCGACGAGTTGCAACTTTGCGCCCTGTCTTTCCATAATTTTGTCGCAAATCTGATCCACCGTCTGACGCTCGATTTCACGTCCGCATTTAGGACAATGGGGGGTGCCTATTCTCGCAAACAGCAAGCGGAAATAATCGTAGATTTCCGTCACCGTACCGACGGTGGAGCGAGGGTTGTGAGAGGTGGTTTTCTGGTCGATTGACACCGCAGGAGAAAGCCCCTCGATATAATCGACGTCGGGCTTTTGCATTTGTCCCAAAAACATGCGCGCGTAGCTTGAAAGACTTTCGACGTACCGTCTTTGTCCTTCCGCAAAAATAGTATCGAACGCAAGCGACGATTTGCCGCTTCCGCTAAGTCCCGTAAACACGACGAGTTTGTCGCGCGGTATTTCCAAGTCGACGTTTTTGAGGTTGTTTTCTCTTGCGCCTTTGATGATAATTTTGTCAATACTCATAGTTCTTTCAGCTCAGTTTTTTGATTTGTTTTTTGAGATCGTTCATCTCGTCGCGTATTGCGATAGCCTTTTCGAAATCCAGTCTTTCGGCGGCGACTTGCATAAGTCCTTTCAGACGTTCAATCTCCTTAATCATATCTTTAACACTCAATTTCTCGGTGTTAACTGCCTTTTTGGTGATTTCAAGCGAGTTTTTGATTGCGCTCACAACCGTCTTGGGTACGATGCCGTGCGCCTTGTTGTACTCGTCCTGAATCTTGCGGCGACGCATTGTTTCGTCATAAGCTCTTTGCATCGATTGCGTGATTGTGTCCGCGTACATCACAACTCTGCCCTTGTCGTTTCTCGCCGCTCTGCCGATGGTTTGTATAAGTGCGCTTTCGCTGCGCAAAAAGCCCTCTTTGTCTGCGTCGAGAATCGCCACCAATTGCACTTCGGGAAGGTCTAGACCTTCACGCAACAGGTTGATACCGACAAGCACGTCGAACTCGCCTTCGCGCAAGCCTTTTACGATGTCGATGCGCTCCAAAGTGTCGATATCCGAGTGCATGTAGCGCACCTTGATCCCCACCTCTTTGAGATAGTCGGTAAGGTTTTCCGCCATCTTTTTGGTGAGCGTCGTAACAAGCACTCTACCCTTGTTTTTGACGACGGCGTTTATCTCGCCGATGAGGTCGTCGATTTGCCCTTCGATAGGTTTGATTTCGATTTCGGGGTCGAGAAGTCCCGTCGGCCTTATGATTTGTTCGGCAACCAAATCCGCTCTGTCAAGCTCATACTGCGCAGGCGTTGCGGACATGCACACGAGCTGACGTATGCGCGCGTCAAACTCCTCGAAACGAAGAGGTCTGTTGTCGTAGGCGGACGGAAGTCTGAATCCGTATTCCACAAGGTTGTCTTTCCTTGCTCTGTCGCCGTTGTACATGGCGCGAATTTGCGGAATGGTCATATGGCTTTCGTCGATAAACGTGATAAAGTCCTTGCCGAAAAAGTCCAAAAGCGTGTACGGAGCCTGCCCCGGCTGTCTGCCGTCGAAATACCTCGAATAGTTTTCTATGCCGCTGCAATAGCCCACTTCCCTTATCATCTCGACGTCGTAGTTGACTCTCTCGTCAATGCGTTGTGCCTCGATAAGTTTGCCGCGTTCTTCAAAATATTTCACTCTCTCCTGCTTGTCCAGCATAATTTTGCGGAGAATTGCCTCCTTATCGCCGCTTATTACGTATTGCGTCGCAGGAAAAATCAGCGTATGTTTAAGCTCGTTGAGCACTTTCGAAGTCGTGGCGTCAATCTCGCAGATACGCTCGACGGTATCCCCGAACATCTCCACTCTTATTGCGACTTCCGAACTCGTGGACGGAAAAATATCCACCGTGTCGCCGCGCATACGGAAAGTCGAACGCACGAAATCGAGGTCGGCGCGCTTGTATTGAATGTTTACAAGCCGTCTTGCGAGCTCGTCGCGATCTATCTCGTCGCCCTCTCTCAGCGATATGGAATTTTCAAAATAGTCGGTGGGCGCGCCAAGGCCGTAGATACACGACACGCTCGCAACCACTATGGTGTCCTCTCTTTCGCAAAGGGACGCGGTGGCGGAGTTGCGCAACTTGTCGATTTCCTCGTTGACCTGCAAATCCTTTTCTATATAAGTGTCCGTGCGAGGAATGTACGCTTCGGGTTGATAATAGTCGTAGTATGAAACGAAAAACTCAACTCTGTTTTTGGGGAAAAACTCCCTCAATTCATTGCAAAGTTGAGCGGCAAGCGTCTTGTTGTGCGCAATCACGAGCGTGGGTTTTTGCATACGCTCGATGATATTCGCCATAGTAAAAGTTTTGCCCGAGCCCGTCACGCCCAGCAAAACTTCGGTGTTGAATCCGTCTTTTAAACCTTCAACGATTTTTTCTATTGCCTCGGGTTGATCGCCCGTGGGTTTGTATTTGCTTACAAGCTCAAATTTCATTGTCCCAACAAAAACGCGACCAGCTGTCGTATGCCCACGCCGATGAGAGCCGTCACGACACTAAGCCCCAACGTCAGCAAAATCTTGAACACGAGGTTGCTTTTGAACGCACGCTCAACTCTTGCAAACTGCAAGCCCTTCTTTTGCATGTTGATGCAATACACGAGTTCGCCTTTTTTGTCCGAGCGCGTTATATCGAAATAATCGTCGATTTCGAGATTGCGAAGCGTGGTGTCGAGTTCGTCCTCTTCGAAGGGCAAATCGAGGGGCAGCTTTTCAAAAATCTCGATGGGCTTGATAAGGCAAGAGCCGTTTTGTTTGTCCGCCTCCTGATAGATGACTCTCATCACCGCTTTTTCTTTTTTTGTCAAGACGTGCTGTCTGTCAACCTGCACTTGCATTTTGCGCCTCTATACTCTCGTCGAAAGATCGTATTTTTATCAATTTAATCATCAAAGAAATTTGATCACGAGCACCGTCACTATCGCAACGATTGCGCTGCCTATCAGCGAGCCGAGAAGGGACATAACGAACAGTGCGCCTTTGCTTGCGACTTTTTCCGCTTTGACCTTTGTCGGTTTGTTTTGATAAAGAGTGCGCTCGGCGGGCTTTTCCTCTTCGCTTTGAGGAGCGGCAACCGCTTTGGGGGTTTCCTCGATACGCTTAACTACGCTCAAACAATACTCGTCGGGCGTAAAGTATTTGACGAGGATATATTCCCTGTCTTTAAGCTCGCGGATTATTGCCGACAATTGCACCTTTGAAAGAGGCAACCCCGAGGGCAGTCTTTCGATGATTTCGTCCGCTTCTATGATTTTGTACACTTCCTCTTCGCCTGCGATTTGGCGGATGAGGTCGTACACCGTTTGACATTCAAGCGAGAGCATACTCTTTTCTCCTTATTCTTGCTAAAATATTAGCATATTATTATAAATAAGGCAATATTATTTACAAAATCTCAACGCATTTCTCAATCGCTACAAGACTTATACGGCACGTATGTCCTTCAAAAAAGCGACGTCAAACGTGCTTTCAAAACGTTTGCGTCCTTTTGAAAATTGCCGTATAAATGCACAAACAAGCGTTTCAACGCTTGTTTGTGATGAGATAAACTTGTATTTTTGAAAAATCAATCGTTTCTCGTCTGCTGAATTTGCAGTGACAAAAGAGCAAGCGACGATGCAAGATCTTCGTTCTTCAAAGCAATGTTTGCAGGGATGTTGAGATGCACCGAAGCGAAGTTCCAGATTGCTTTTATGCCGGCATCGACCATTCTGTCCGCAACCTCTTGCGCAGCATACGCGGGTACGGTGATGATGCCTATTTGGATATTGAATCTCTCGACGATTTCTCTGAGTTTGGACACGTCGTACACGGGCTTACCGTTGATTTTGGTGTTGATTATTCTTTCGTTTTTGTCAAACGCCGCCACGATGTTCAAGCCGTAGTTTTCAAAACCGCCGTAGCCCAAAAACGCTTTTCCGAGTCCGCCTACGCCGACCAAAACGGCGTCGTGAGTGTTGTTGTAGCCGAGGAAACTTTCAAGGTCCGCAATTATTTCTTTGGTTACGTAGCCCATCTTCGGTTTGCCTGCGACGGAGGATACGAGTGCGATGTCCTTTCTCACTTGCACGGGATTAAGATTGAGCCCGTTTGCAATGGTTGTGCTGGATACGGTTGCCACGTTGAGCTTGTCGAGTTGATACAAATATTTGAGATAAGACGGCAATCTGTTTAAAGTAGCCTTTGAAATCTCTTTGTTGTCTTTGGTCATGTTCCCACCTTCTATCGATTTATCGATAAAAAATATACTCCCAAACAATGCGGAAAGTCAAGAATATATCGATTTTTATCAATCAATCGATATATTTTTATATTTTTAAAAGAAAAGAGCGTGCAATCGATATATTTCTCAATGCACACTCGTTTCGTTATTTAGCGTTTTAAATGCGTTATTCCACCTCGTCGAAGATATCGTCATTTTTGCCGTCGGTATCGCCCTTTTTGTCACTGCCGTTTTTCAAAGGACGTTTGACAACTTTATTTTTATTTTCTTTGCCTTTGATGACACCGATCACGATTGCAAGGCCGACAACAGCTATACAAAGGGGTTCGAGCACGGTTAGAAGTATGATGCTTTCGATTTTGTTCTTCGATTGCGATGCCCTCGCCACAGGATTTTCGCTCTTGCAGAGAGAAAATTTCAGCTCGCTTGTCGGGAGCGTGTCGCTGTGCCACGCATAACCTCCTTCGACTTGTTCAAAGTCGTATTGCGAGGACGTAACGTAATAATTCGTGTTTATTTTTACGTTCAAATTCTTAAATCCCGCCCACGTCGATGCAGGCGACACGAGATATGTAAAACGGTACACCGTCGGCACATATCTGTCGTCTATATCCGGATAAAGAGGTGCGACGACTTCGTTGATTATCGTTTGCCCGGGCTCGAAAGTCATATCGTATTCGAACCAACCGAACAAGTCGTTCAAGATATTGAAGTTATACGAGGTTGCAACGGTGTCGGTGTTGTCAAGGCTTGCCAAAACGGCGTTGTACCAATCTGTTTCGCTCACGCCGTACGACTCGTCGAAATAGGAAAACGCAAGTTGTTCGAAGTTGATTTGTTGCTTGCTTTGCAACTTAAACAAGCCCATTGCGGTGTCTTTCATCGAGTAGTCCGAATAGAACTTCGCTCTTTCGGCAACGTCGATTTCCTCCCCTATCGAATAAAAAACGTACGGATGATTCTCCGTCCAAAACGAAATTCTTGCCGCGCCGTCGTAAAACTGTTCATATCCCGTATATCCGCTCTCGCACACGATTTTCCTTTGGTCGATATTGCCCAAATAAATGCTGCAATACGCATTCTGTGCGGTGCAAGAATAGGTGTATTTGTAAACCACGGTATCCCTCTTGTAAAACTCGTGGTCTATTTTCTCGTCCTTAATGAGTTTTACGTTGTCAACCGAAAAATCTTTCCCCCTTTCGAGATAGGAAAAACGAATCTTCGTCGTCGCTTGCTCGCCGTCGATTTTGACGCCGTATGCCGCTGACAAATCCGACGTTCCGCGCATTTCTCCAAGGCGCGCGATAGGGAAAATCACGTTTGTTTTTGCGATGATTTCGCTTGGATTTTTGAATGTATATTTTGCGCTTACGCTGCCGATTTGAAGTCCGTTGAGATAATCCTCGTCAAACTGAATATCGAAAGTCAAGTCCTCTCTTTCAACGACGACGGGGCTGTTCTCGGTGGTGAGAATTGCGCCGGAAACGTCCCTTCCCTCGTAATATCTCATTGCGGAATTTGCCTCACAAACGGAAGACGGCAAAAGGACGGACAGCAACGCAAACGTTGCCACAAACACGGCGATCGCAATGCCGCATACGGCACTTTTTCGTCTTGTTGAAAACAGTGTGTTTTTCATAATAACCGTTTTACCTCCGCATTTAGATATTATAAAATTGCTTTTGTGCAAACAACGTTTTATTCGTTTATCGCACGGCAACGTCTTTCAATTGAAACGTAATCGCCTTTTTCAGCTCGTCGAGAGTGGTTTCGATTTGAAAGCCTATACGTCCGCCCGAAAAGAAAATTCTATCCACGTCAAGCGCGCTTTGGTCAATCGTCGTCTTGAAAAACTTTTTCATTCCTATCGGAGAGCAACCGCCGTGCACGTAGCCGGTGAGTGCAAGAAGGTCTTTCGATTTGACCATTTCGACGCTCTTTTCGTTTACGCATGCCGCCGCCTTTTTCAAGTCCAGTTCGCATGCCACGGGGATGACGAAAACGTAGTGTTCCAAACTTTTTCCGACCGTCACCAACGTTTTGAAAACAAGGCTCTCGTCCACACCCAAAAGCGATGCCGCTTCAACGCCGCTCACTGCGTCGGTTATGCCGAGCGTATGTTCTTTGTATGCGACTTTTTTTTGATCGAGGATACGCATTGCGTTGGTTTTTTCAAGTTTTTCTTTTGCCATATTCTTATTATTCCTCGCTCGTTTGCTCGTCCACTTTGAGCATAATGGCGCACTCTATACGCTTTTTAAAAAGGTCGCAACCGTATGCATACACGCCGTTGACGTCCCCGGTTGCGTTGTATGCGTTTGCCGCGCAACCGCCCGAGCAATAGAGCCTTGCCCAGCAATCGTCGCACTCCTTTCTCGAATACGCGTTGCATTTTTTGAACTTGGACTGAATATCGAGGTTTGTCACGCCCTTCCATATGTCGCCCATAAGGTATTCTTTGTTGCCAACAAATTGGTGGCAAGGATAGAGTTCTCCCGTCGGTGTTACGGCAAGATATTCCGTGCCGCTTCCGCAACCGGATATGCGCTTGTAAATGCACGGACCGCCTTCGAGGTTGAGCATGTAGTGATAGAACGTAAACGGTTTGCCTTGTTTGCGTCTTTCGATCATCATGTCGGCAAGTTTCTCGTATTCATTGAAAATCACCTTTTTGTCGTCCTCGGTGAGTGCGTACTTGTCGGTGGGCGGACACACGACGGGTTCCATGCTGAGCTCGTCGAAACCGAGGTCGAGCATTGTTTGAATGTCTTTTGTAAAGTCGGGATTTCTATGCGTGAAAGTGCCGCGCATATAATAGTTTTTTCCGCCTCTCGCCTTTACGAACTTTTGAAATTTCGGCACGATTATATCGTAGCTTCCCACACCGCCTATAGTGTGACGGAAATGGTCGTTGATTTCCTTTCTGCCATCAAGGGACAGCACGACGTTGTCCATCTCCTTGTTCGCAAACTCTATCACGTCCTCGTCGACGAGCATGCCGTTGGTCGTGAGCGTAAAACGGAAATTTTTGCCGTGTTCTTTTTCAATCGAGCGAGCGTAGGCAACGAGATCTTTGACCACTTGCCAGTTCATAAGCGGTTCGCCGCCGAAAAAGTCCACTTCGAGATTGCGACGAGTGCCGCTGTTTTCAACGAGAAAATCAAGCGCGCGTTTGCCCACTTCGTATGACATCAAGGCTCTTTCGCCGTTATATTTGCCTTGCGAGGCAAAGCAATATTCGCAGTTGAGATTGCAAGTGTGCGCCACGTGCAAACACATTGCTTTAAGCACCGTGTTGCGCTTTGCAAGCACGTCGACGTCGGGTTTGAAGTTGTCAACCGAAAAGAGTTTGCCTTCCGCTTTGAGTTCTTCGACGTCGGCTATGCACTCTCTGACGTCCTCTTCGCTCACGCCCTCGTCTTTATACTTGTTTGCAACCTCCCTGACGATTTGCTCGCAAGGAGTGTTTTCGTACATATCGATAACGTCGTACGCCACGTCGTCCACGCTGTGCACGCTTCCGCTTGCCGTGTCGAGCACGATGTTGTATCCGTTAAGTTTGAAAGAATGAATCATGTCGTTTCGTCCTAATTTCTTTCGTATTTTCACGCCGCAACGCGACGTTTAATTGTTTTGCGTTTTTACACAAAAAACGCCTAGCATAACTAGGCGGTCTTTGCAAAAATTGTTTTTGCTATAAATTACTTTGCAGCCTTTTCGCACTTTTGGTTTGCAACGCCGCAGGAAGTTTTGCAAGCGGATTGGCAAGAAGTTTGGCATTCGCCGCAGCCGCCGTTCTTTTTGCTTTCGTTGAGATCGCGCGTTTTCAAAGTTGTGATTCTTTTCATTGTTTACGACTCCTTACTATTGATATTCTTATTATATTGACTTATATCCGCTTTGTCAAGGCAATTTGCCAAAAGCATAAAGCGGTTTGTCGAGTTCGTTTTATTGTTTTTCAACGAGAATTTGAGAGGGGAAACGCCTCGTTTCGCTTGAAACGCTCACGCCGTTTTCATACATAAGCGTCAGGTTTTTTATATCGTCCTGACACACGATTTCCCCCTTCACGATTATGGGAGATCCCGGCGGATACGCCCACACGTTTTCAAGACTTATTTTGCCCGACGATTTGTCAAAATCGACGTATTCTCCGCTTAAACCGTTCGTTTTGCACGGATCAACCGCCTTTTGCGGCAAAATAGGAGTTATCGTCTTTGTAAGTCCGTTGCGCTCGGACAGGGTATCGTCGATTGCGAACAGAGCGTTTTCAAGCGCGGAAAAATTATCTCTCGTATCCCCCGCTCCGCTCATTGCAACGGCATAGTTTACCCCCGCCATTTCAAGCTCTATATCGTACACGTTGCGCAAAACTTTTTTGAGTTCCACACCGCTTATCGCGCCGCCCGTGCACAAAATCACGAGTTTGGACTTGTCGTAGGCAAACACTCTGCCGTCTTTTTTTGCGTCGAACAGCGCAAGTTTTTTTAAGCGAGCAAGCGATTTTTTGCACAAATCGATATTTTTGCTCCACTCCGAGCACAACTCGTTTGCTCTATCTTCGAGCATACGCACGCAACCGTCCATAGACGCCATAAGCACGTACGAGGGCGAACTTGTCTGAAAAACCGCAAGGTTTTTGTCCACGATTGCCGTGTCCACTCTGTCCGTACACACCGACAGCAAGGCGGTTTGCGTGAGAGACGGAAGCGTTTTGTGCAAGCTGTTGACAACTATGTCCGCACCCAAAGTCCTTGCGCTTTCGTGAAACTTTTTGCAAAGCCCCAAATGCGCGCCGTGCGCCTCGTCCACAAACAATATCGCGCCATGTTCGCGGCAAATTTCCGCAATGGATTTTATATCGCTGATTATGCCCTCGTAGGTCGGCGAAGTGACGACGACAAGTTTTATATCGGGGTTTTCCTCAAACGCATTCTTCACGCTCGAGGGATAAACCGAGCCGTAAAAGCCGTATTCTTCAAAATACGTCGGCATGACGTACACGGGATTCAAGCCGAACACTTCGACGGCATTGAAAACGGACTTGTGGCAGTTTCTCGCAACGAGGATTTTGTCGCCCTCTTTACACACCGAGCGTATTGCGGCAAGCACTCCGCCCGTGCTTCCGTTGACCAAATATCTTGCGTGCTTCACGCAAAAAACGTCGGCGGCAAGGTTTTCGGAATCTAAAATTATTCCGTTTGCGTCGTTGAGGTTGTCAAAGCCCTCTATCTCGGTTATGTCGATTTTTTGCGCGCCGTACAAATAGTCGAAATCCGCGCGCTTGTGTCCGGGCATGTGAAAGGGCACGATTCTGTTGTCGTCGTGCTTTTCAAGCAGTTTTGCAAGGCTTGTTTCGTCGTGCTTTTTGACGTCGGAAGCGCAAAAGCCCTTTTTCAATCCCGAAATAACGTTTTTTATTTTTTCTTTCATAATTCGATTATAACATTATATATTCAAAAATGCTATGGAAAATCTTTTGGGAGTGTGATATAATATGCTCGCTTGCAAAATTTGCTCAAAAAATCTGAAATTTTAGGCAAAAAAACGCAAGGAAAATTCCGCATTTTTTCGCAAAGCGTTGCAAGCGATGCGGCAAATCGTCAACTCGAGGTGCGTATGAAGAACAAACTTTCAATCATATCGGCAATTTTGGTTTTAGTTTTGTCGGCGACATTTCTATTTGCGTGCGCACAAAAAGACGACGCACCCGTTGCGGTTGACTACAAACAAGACAACTCCTTTGCCGTCAACACCATTGAGGACGACTCCGCACTTGTTTTCGAGCCGATTGCCGACCTCGTTTACAGCGAAAACGGCAAATCCTACAAAAAAGTTGACTACCGCTACGGCGTAGTGTTTTATACCGGGCTTAACATAGACGCAAACGAATATAGTTACCTCGGCAATGCGCTTGCAAAGCAAGGTTATCTTGTGATAATAAAAAAAGACAAAACCTCGTTTTACAACTATACCGCACCCGAAGAAGCTTTCAACAAATATCCGACCGTCAAATTTTTTATAGGTGGTCATTCCTCCGAAGGCGGAGCAACGGCTATTCGCAGGGCAAGCGAAAACGAACAACTAATCGTCGGTGCGCTTCTATTCTCCCCCGTAAGCAGACAACACAAAGTTCTTGACGAAAACGGCAATCCCCAAAAGGACGAAAACGGCATTGAAATTCAAATTGCCGACACTCTTGCAAACTCATCTCTGCCCACCCTTCTTCTTCTCGGTGATTCCGACAAAGTTCTAACCGAAAGCCAAATTGCCGACACACTATCGAAAATGCCGTCTAACCACATAAAACATGTCATCGAAGGTGGCACGCATATAGGTTTCACAAGCATTGACAGTGTGGACGATATACCAATCAAACTTCCCAATTATCAAGCAGATTTCGAAGCGTCGGATAACATTCAAAAAGAAAACCAACGCGCGCTTACAATTCAATATTCGCTTGAATTTATGAAAAATCTGACGAAATAGCCGCTCGTTTTATATCAAAAAAGACGCCGAAAAGGCGTCTTTTTTATATGTTTTTTCGTTTATTTTTCATATGTTTTACGTTTGTTTTTTCGTATTCTTCTTTGTTTCCGTCGTATAAACTTTGCTTTCAACGCACGGCACAAATTTGATACGTTTTTAACGCTTCACTCGCACGATTTCGGTTGACGTTTCTCTGACGTATCTCTCTTGAAGCAATCTTTGAGATATTCCGTCGATTGCGTCCTCGTGCTTATCGTTTTGGCAAGAAAGTTCAAGCACGTAAGTCATCACCGCAACGAGCATCATGTTCGGGAAGGGGATCATCGTGCCGGTATCTATCATCGAATAGCCTTCAAAGCCAATCCACGCAACGCACACGAAAAACGCGAATTTGAATTGTTTTGTCATCATCTTCACGCACAATCCCAAACGCACGACGTAATAATACACGTATGCGGCAATGCCGACGATTCCCATACATCCAAGCACTTGGAACAGCGTGGAATGGAACCAGTATTGTTTCATATCGTTGAACATACCGGGGCCGTAGCCGACGTAGCCCATGCCCGCACCGAAGATAGGATGTTGTTTAAACAGCTCCCACGCCTCTTTGTACAGGTCGCTTCTGCCCGACGTCATATCGCCCTCGCCTACGTGAATTCTGTTGCCGAGGCTCTCGATAAGCCCTCTTACGACGTCTTTTCCTATCGCACATAATATGACGGCGACGACGATGCAAGCGGCAAAATATATCGCTTGACGTTTGCGGTTTGGTGCTTTGCAGATTGAAAACGCAATGCCGAATACGAGCGCGATAAATCCGCAAAGTATTCCGCCTCTTGAAAGAGTCATGCAAAGGCAGAAGTATTGGAAAAACGCCATAAGAATGTACGTCCACCCTTTCGTCGACCTTGTGGAAAGATAAAGAGCCATAGGCGCGGAAAAGAGCAAAAACGTTGCGATGTTGTTGCGATTGCCCCAACCGACGTTCCAGTACGCACTTGCCCAATCGCTCGGTGAAACGTTCGAACGAGCAATAATCACGGCCATCTCGACGCATACGGCAAAGCCTATCCACATCACGACCTTTGCAAAATACTTTGCATAGTCCCTGTTTTCGTCCTGTTTTATGAAGTTTGCAAAGAGCAAATACACAACCAACACGCCTATGCCCAGCGCAAGCACGTTTGGAAGCGCGGTGAGATAATTTTCTTTTGCGATTACGCCCACTCCGCCGAGCAACAGCGCGACGCTGATTGCGATTTGCGGACAAAACATCCTTCCGAATACGAAACGCTGTTTTTGTTTGACTTTTGAAATCGTGTTTCTGACAACGAAAATTACGATTGCGACGCCCAGCGGAATAAAAGTCGGCCAAAGGTACGCAAACTCGTCCACTTTGTCCTTGTAAATCATCAGCATTGCTCCGAACGCATTGACCGAAAGGGGCAAAATATCGTCCGAAAACACCAAAACTATGCTCGACACCAGTATGAGAGCGACAAAACCGAAAGTCGCATTTTGCGTTGTCCACGCCGTGACCACGATTGCCAAAACGAGAAGAATATACAAATCCGTGTACGCAAACTTGCGTACGCCCTCTTGCGCAAATAACAATGCGCTTTTGACTTTTTTCAAGTTTTCTTTCATCAAAAGTAATCTACGCGCGAAACCCCAACAGTTTTCCCCTGCGCGTCCGCCGAAAAAAATCGGTGCGTTTATCCTTTGAATTATTCACGCAAAAATGCGTGTTTTTCGTGCGATTTTTTGTGTTTATCGCAATTATATTTTGTGTGTTTCGACAAAAGTTTTTGCACGTTCCGTCGATATTTTATCCAAAATTATGCAAAAAAGCGAACATGCAATTATGCCGTCCGCTTCGCACAATCAGTCGATATTGACGACGATTTTGCTGTATTGATAGGGATATTTCACGCAATTTTCCACAACTTGCGGCACTTCCTCGAAGTTTGCCGCCGCGCTGATAATACCGCTTGTTTTCACAATCTTGTTTGCAAGAAGGTTGATTGCCGACGACATGCTACCCTCGCCGTTCGAAACGCCTTTCACTTTGAGTTGCTTTTTCAAAATGGGGTATGCGTCGATTGCGTGCTTTGCGCGGGTTGCGTAACCTGCGATAATCACGTCGCCCTCGTTTTTGACAAGACGGATTGCGGAATTTATATCCACGCTTTCGCCTGCGAACACCGCCGCCTCGCTCATTCTTCCGCCCGTGATTTCCTCGACTCTGCGTTCGAGATTGTCGTAGGTAGGATTGAGCGTATAGCAAACGCCCCATTTTTGAGCAAGCGCGAGCTTGTCCGAATCCAAATCTATGAGAATCGGCACAAACTGATAATAGTTTGCCATTTGCGAGATGATAAGGCCGAGAGTGCTTGCGCCCAAAATCACGATATAATCGCCTTTTTCAAGGTCGAGAGCTTCGAACACGTTGTCGCCCATAGCGATGTACTCTGCAAACAACGCCTCCTCGTCGCTCACTCCGTCGGGGAGCGGAAAAACGTTTTCGAAAGGCACGCAAACGAAATCTCTGAGCAAACCGTCAACGTCAACGCCCATGGTTTTCACGACGTCCACGCCGTGATCCTGCGCTTTGACGTATGGGCTTACGACAACGCGCGCGCCCAATTTGAGCCCGCTCTCTTCGTCCGCCTCCGAAACGTACGCCACCGCCGAATGTCCCGGCGTAATCGCATTGTCTTTTGAACGGGTTGCGAAATTTGACATATCCTGCGATGATACGGCAACTTTGGACAATTTGAGTTTGACTTGCCCCTCTTCTCTGACGCTGGTGCTTTCAACGAGCACTGCGCCTTCGTCTTTGTTTATAAACCATTGTTTCATAATTGTCGTTATTATATCACATAATGATAAGGAACGCAAGGACAAAACCTAATCGAAGATTGCGACGTCGGTTTTGACGGCAATAACTCAATCATTTTGCCAGCACTCTTACATAGCTTTTCAACCCTTCGGGCTTATCCTTGGATATCTGCCACTTTTCTCTTGCGATCGAGTCGTCCGCATAGAAATAAATCTGTTTGTTTGTCCAGGCGTTTTCAAGTTGACGGTTCATAATGCCCGACTCGAACACCATATCGAACACGTCGCTATGCGTGCCCACGTACACGATGTCGCACTTGTTTTCGATGATGAAATCCACAAGGTCGTCGCGAAGCATGAACGCAAGTTGCGAATCGCTTATCACAAAGCCGCCGGCACACTCCTTGCAAGGCTGCAACATAAATTCGTCAAGGGGCGCGCGCGTCTTTTTGCGCGTAAGTTCCACAAGTCCGAGCGACGTAAAACCGATTGTAGACGTTTTCATTCTGTCGCGTTTCAACGCCTCTTTCAGCGTTTCCAGCACGCTTTGACGATGCTCTTCGACGGTCATGTCGATAAAGTCTATTATCACTATTCCGCTGATGTTGCGAAGTCTGAGTTGAACGGCAATGCTCTCCGCCGCCGCAAGATTCGTTCTATAAACGGTGTCTTCGAGATGGCTCGTGCCCACGAATTTGCCCGTGTTTACATCTATCGATGTCAATGCTTCCGTCTTGTCTATCACAAGATACGCGCCGTTTTGCAACCACACTTTTCTGTCGCAAAGGTGGTTTATCTGCGCCGACACGCCGTAGTATTTCATTATGTTGCGCTCGCCCTCGTACAGCACGACGGGTTTGCCGATTTTTCCGGACAGCTTTTTTACGACCGTTGCATCGTTTGTCACAACCTCGTCGACGTCCTCGTACATTGTTTCGCGCACCGCTCTTTCGAAAAGGCTTGCCTCTTCGAACACCAACTCACCCTCTTTTGCCGCCGCATAATCTTTGCGGATTTGCTCCCAACGCTCTTTGAGAGCGTCCATCTCGTTTGACAAATCGTCGTCGCTCGCCTTGTCCGCTGCGGTGCGGATGATATATCCCATACCATCGGGGCATATCGAGGAAACGTACTCTTCGAGATAAGCTCTTCTCTTTCCGTCCTCGATTTTTCTCGACGCGCCCGTGAACGAGGACAGCGGAAGCAACACGAGATAAAATCCCGGTATCGTAACGTCCGTCGTAAGTCTTGCGCCCTTTTGCCCCAAAGGCTCTTTTACGGCTTGGCACATAATGACGTCGCCGGGAGAAACGTTGAAAGTTTTGTTGCCTTGCGGCATATCTCTTTCAAGTCCTCTGCTGTCCACGAGCGAATCGCCCGTGTACAAAAAACCGTTGCGTTCCTCGCCGATGTTGACGAAAGCCGCCTGCATGCCGCATATGACGTTTTCCACTTTGCCCTTGTAGATATTGCCTACAATGCCTCTGAAATTTGCACGTTCGACGGAAAAATCTTCAAGGTTTCCGTCTTCGACAACAGCCGCGCGCGTACAATACGGCGTGTAGTCGAGAATGAGTTGTTTCATTTTGATATATTCCTAAAAAATTGATATCTTTTAAGAGCGCAAAAACGCAAAAACGAACTATACGCCCAAAAGGCGCAAGTCCGTTTTTATTTTTGCAGATACCGGTCGACTTCCACGAGTTTTCCATCGACGTCGACGTATTGAGCGACTTTTTCAACATCGCAAAGTTTCAAATCCTCACCGAGAATTTCGTTGAGTTTTTGAAGTATTCTGTCGGGGCGCAGATTGACGCTTCCCGACGCAAGGCGCGCTACGAGTTTTCCGTCCTTTTCAAAGAAAGAGAAAATCTTGCTCGCCACGTTTTCGGTGACGATTTCGCCCTTCTTTTCGTAGCTTATTTCAAACTTATCGCCTACTTCTATTTGTCTGTAAGGCGTATTGAAAACAAAGTCTGCGCAAACCACTTTCGCTTGCAAATTGGGATTTTTCTCACAAGCAAACACCTTGCTTGCTTTCAGGTCGTCGGGCACTGCCGCGTTGAACTTTTCAAACACGACGTCCGCGCTCTCGTTCGTATCCAGCGTAAGATATTCCGCAATCGACGAAATACCCAACGAAAGAGGTGGTGAAAAATACATCAGAGCATTAGGGTTGAAGCCTTGCGAATAATTTATGCTGATTTTGCCGCGTCTTATAACCCTGTCCATATGGCGCAAAAGATCGATGTGCGATATAAAGCATACGCTGCCCGTTTTTCGATATTTGAGGACTATCATATCGTACACCTCCCAAGTCTGTTTGCGCCGCATCCGTTGCAGCCTTCGCGACAATTTTTGGTGGTTACGCCCTCGTATGCAAGCTCACGTTGTTTGAGCAAATATTTTTTGCTTACACCCGAGTCGATAAACTCCCACGGCAAAGTTTTGTCAAGGGGGATCGCTCCGTAATAATCTTCCATTTTAAGATTGCAATCGGCAAAGGCTTTTTGCCATACGTCCCACTTGAAATGCTCGCTCCAACCGTCGAATTTCGCGCCGAGATTATACGCTCTTTCGATGACGTAGGATTGTCTTCTGTCCCCTCTTGCCAAAGCGGCTTCCAGCACCGACGTTTCCGCGCCGTGCCATGAGAAAGTTACGCCCTTAATTTCGCGCAAAAGCCCTCTCAAATAGTTTTGTTTGCGTTTCATCTCGTCCATTGAAATTTGCGCTTCCCATTGGAAAGGCGTGCAGGGCTTGGGAATGAACACCGCACAACTGACGGATATGTTCAAACCGCGCTTTGAGCGTTTTTGCCAATAGAGTTGTTTAAGGCGTTTGCAAATTTCGGCAATGCCTTGAATATCCTCGTCCGTTTCGGTGGGAAGTCCCATCATAAAATAGAGCTTTACGCTGTCGTAACCTGCCTCGAACGCAACGGAAATTTTGTCGATTTCCTCTTCGGTTACGTTTTTGTTGATGACGTTGCGCAATCTTTGCGTGCCTGCTTCGGGGGCAAACGTGAGTGAGCTGCGACGAGAATTGTTTGCCATATCCGGCTTGAAACTGCTTATTCTCAAACTCGGCAAAGCAAGATTTATGCGCTTTTGTTTGCAATACTCTCCAAGCTCCGCTTCCAGCTCTTCGAGTCCCGTATAATCGCTTGTGGACAGCGAGCAAAGCGAAATCTCGTTGAATCCCGTGCTATCTACCATTTCTTTTGCTATTTCGGCGCAACGCTTTGCACTGCGCTCCCTTATGGGACGATACCAAAAACCTGCCTGACAAAATCTGCAACCGCTTGCGCAACCGCGATAAAGTTCGAGCGTGGCTCTGTCGTGTACCGCCTCTATGTTGGCAACCAGCGGACGCGTGGGATATTCGGCGTTTTCAAAGTCTTGAACGACTGCTTTCACAACCGTTTCTCCCTCTTGATGCAAGGACGGGACGTATGCGCCCTCCATACCCTTGACTTTTTTCAAAATCTCTTGTTTGGAAAGCCCTTGCTCTCTGCCCTCGGTGACGACTTTGAGAATCGCTATGTCCGCATCCTCGCCCTCGCCCACGAGAATTATGTCGAAAAAGTCCGCAAACGGTTCGGGATTCACCGAGCAAGGTCCGCCGGCAAGCAATATGGGATAGGAATCGTCCCTGTCCTTTGCTCTGAAAGGAATCTGCGCCAAATCGAGCATATAAAGCACGTTTGTGTACAAAAGTTCGAAGCCGACGGAAAAACCGACGACGGTGAAATCTTTGAGCGGTTTTTTCGTTTCGAGAGATAAAAGCGGAATGTTGTTTTCTTTGAGTTTTTGCGCAAAATCGGGCGCGGGAGCATAGCAACGCTCCGCAACGTAACCGTCGGTCTTGTTGACGATATCATAAAGAATCGCAACGCCGAGATTGCTCATTCCGATTTCGTAAAGTTCGGGAAAACAAAACACCATATCCCCCTTGCGATGTTTGTTCATATCGGGGATATTCCACTCACCGCCCGCATATCTCGCGGGCTTTTCGACTTCGCCGAGCAAAGCGAAATATTTTTGTTTGTAATCTTGATTTTGCATCGCTGTATCTTAGTTGTTTTTATTAGGTTCAAATAAAGTTCTTTGCCTCGTTTGTCCGCTTGCGCACGAAATGCGCACCACCAAGCAGATAATTCGGCGAAATTGCAATTCAAATTCACCTGCGTGCAAAGCACACACCCACCAAACAAGCACTCTCGCGGATTTACGGTTTGAGGCTTTATCCGTCTTATTTTGAGAGCAAAGAGGGCTTGCGCAGTTAGTGATTGCGAGAACAAATACGGCTATAGCAATCGCCCAAAAGATTTTCGTTTCTATTTAGGGGATTCCCACGCTTGCGCTCTGAATGACGATGTGGGCGATTGCCTTTGCCGCAACGCCGTTTGAGCAATGGCCTTAGCAATGGTTTATGCATAGAGCGGCGGCGCCGATGATGCCGGCGTCGTTTTTGAGGGTTGCCGCAACCACCTTGACTTTGGGCGTATATTCCGCGCCGTACTTGTTTCTCGACACGTATCTTTGCAACGGTTTGATGATGTTGTCGCCTTGATTTGAAATGCCTCCGCCGATGATTATGACCTCGGGCGCAAAGATATTCGCGTAGTTGACAAGCCCCACACCGACATACTTGATATAGCGTTTTACCACCGCAATCGCCACTTTATCTCCCTCTTTCGCGCAGTCAAACACTATTTTTCCGCTGTTTCCGTCTTCCTCGACTTTTTTTGCAAGCAAGCTGTCGGGGTGCTTTTCGCAAGCGGTCTGAATCTGATTCATAAGCGCGGTTGCAGACGCATACGCTTCGTAACAGCCTTTCTTTCCACAGCCGCACACCGCTCCGCCGAGATTGATTTGGATATGTCCGCCTTCCGCTCCCGCCGAGCGATTGCCCGTGATAAGTTTGCCGTCCGCGACGATGCCCGTCCCCACGCCCGTGCCGAGCGTAACCATAACGGAATTTTTCGCTCCGTTGCCCGCTCCGAACATAGTTTCTCCGAGTGCGGCGCAGTTTGCGTCGTTTGAGAGTTTTACGTTTTTGATTTGCGTCTTTTCGGCAATCATTCTCGCCATCGGCGTATTGCGGAAATTGATGTTGCAGGAATAGCGCACTATGCCCTTTTCGTCGTAGATCGAACCGGGACAACCTATGCCGATGCCCTCGATTTCGTCCTTGCAATCTTTCACCAAATCTTCGATGAGATTTGCGATGTCTTGCACGATAAGGAAGTCTTCTTTGCCCGGGGACGTGACAACCACTTTTCTTGCAATAATGTTGCCCTTTTCGTCAACGATGCCGCCCTTTATGGTCATGCCGCCGATGTCGATGCCAACGTATTTCATAAAACGCCTCGTGTAAGTTTATTATTAATATTTTATTATATACTCATATAAAAGTCAAGAAGTGTAAAGGGCGAACTTATAGCATGAATTTTGTCAAAAACTCGTTCGGAGCGTTCTTATACGCGGTATGTGCCTGTTTGAAGACGGATTTGACATCTAAAAGCTAACGAAAATTTATTCAAGGGGCACTTATATACGTAATGTGCCTATTCTAAGACGGAATTGGAGTCGCAAGGCGACGACCGGTCGCTCGAGCGTCATTGCGGTCAAGGCAATCGTCCTATGTCATTCCGAGGAGTGAAACGACGTGGGAATCCCCTAAATAGAAACAAAAACCGTTTGACGATTGCCACAAACCGCATTAGCCCTCGCGCCTACTACCGCACAGAGAATTTGCGCTATCAGTTCGAGCAAGGACAAGAACTCCTGCCACAGTTGCGCCAAATTATCTGCTTGGTGGAAGTCGGGCGGAACACCCACACCCGATTAGAATGAACGGCGGTGTGGGCAGCGTTAAGCAACACATCCAGTGAATGTGTTGTAGCCAAAGCGAACGAGGTGGATTGCTTTGCAAACGCCGAAGTCCAAACACGTGAGGAAGGGGGAAAATTGCAATTTAGTAGTTATATGGTGGGAGAAAAGCCCGGAAGGGAAAGAGGGGCAAATCTAATTTAAAAGTATGCGACGTACACTCTTGTAGAGGACGAACATACACTTGGGAAAGGAAGTAATTTTTAAATTTTAGTGTTTTGCAGCACGTCGCCTATCATCGTAGTAAGCTTATTTTTCACGGCAATCTTTTTCAAATCCTGCTCGGATAAAGTGCAAAGAACGTTTCCACTATCGTCAACGACTTCGAACGAGGTTTGCGTAAGCCTGCCGACGTGATGAAAAAGCCGCAAAATCGGCACGTTTTTCGAGATTTTTATACGCTTTTGTTCGACGCCGAGAGAATAGTTTTTGCTATCCACGTCAAGCGCGCTCGAATAGGTTTCGTCTTTGCTTGCGAAAGTCGCGCCGTAAAAAAGGAATACCGCCATTATCCCGAAAGTGAAATTCAATCCGAAGAAGAAAGACGAGACAAACAGTCCCAAAAACAAAAAAGAACACGCTATGCCGGCGATTTGCAAGCCTTTGATTGCTTTGAGTTTGTTTTTGCAAAAGCCCAAAACCACGCGCGAACCGTCAAGCGGATAGACGGGCAAAAGATTGAACAGACCAAGCGACAAGTTTGCATACAGAAACGCAATCGTATAGGGATACGACGCAGGATACAGCCACCATAAACCGAGGGTGACGAGCGCAAGCACGATGTTGCAACAAGGGCCGGCAAGTCCTATAAGCACGCTTGAAGTCTTGTCGAAATTTTCGCCCGCGCTCATCATTGCCCCGTACGGCAAAAGCACAATCTTTTTGACGACGTATCCCCTTGCTCTCGCCATAAGCGCGTGCGCCCCTTCGTGAAAGAGGAGCGCAAGCAAAGTCCATACGAAATCAAGCGCATGCCCGAATGCCACAAGCGCAAGAGCAAGCGCAAAAAACAGAGGATTAACCTTGAATTTCATAAGGATAAACCTCTTGTTTTGTCAAATTGAAGATACTATGCTTGAAATGTTAGACAGAGTTTCCACAATGGAAGTCGCCCTGAAAATGTTTGCGAAAAGAAAACCGAGCGACACGAAAACGCCGATTGCAACGGGGATTATCGCAACGTCCAAAGCATCCAGAACGCCCTTCTTAAATCTGTGTTTTTTGCCGACGCGATTTTCGACAAATTCGTTTTGAGAGATTTCAACGTCGAGTTTTTTGCTTTCATCAAATTCCATATTTGCCACCTCGCATATACTTTATTCTTGCAAGCGACAAAATATAACAACGCAAAAAAAAATAAGTAGGCTCATTGACCCGAAGCCAATACCTTTGCCTACTTACGTCGGATAATTCCAACGACGATAGCGTATGCAACTGCTTGATTATTGTCAAGCGAAAAACCTGAAATTTAATATCTCGGCATGTCGAGAGTCGTTTGAAACTGCTTCACCCTTGTTGCCACAGCCTCGATTGCAATTTTATACTCTCCTTTTTCGCTCTGTTCGACTTTGATTTTTGCCCTGCCGTCAAGCGCAAAATAATCGCGCAACACGTTGTTGACGTCGTTTTCGAGCGCGGTTGAAAATCCTTGTTTTACGCCCACTTTGTCCTGTGTGAGCATATCTCTCATTCTGCTTACAATCTGTTTGGACGCTTTCATCTGAACCACCTCAATCGCCTTTTGGGCGCAATATCCACGAAAACTTTGCTGTTTTGCGCCACGTTTTTGGCAAGCACGTCATAGGCGCGGTTGGATATTGCGTGCTGCGGTATCGTGCCGAGTTGCTGATAGAGCGTGATCATATCGTCGTCGGGAATCACGCCGATGGGCGCAAGATGCAACAGTGAGCTTATTTCGCTTGCCGACAGCATTTCACCCCTTGCAATCATATCCGAGCGCACTCTGTTGACGACAAGCGAAACGTCTTTCAAACGATAACTTGCAAGCAGGCTTATCACCTTGTCCGCATCTCGTATCGCTGACGCCGAGGGAGTTGTGACAACGATTGCCTCGTCGCAAGCCGACACCGCCCTGTGAAAGCCGTGTTCTATGCCTGCCGGACAATCGACGATCACAAAATCGAACTCGCAAAGTCCGTCCACAACGTTTCTGAACGCTTGCGCCGTGATTTGAGCGCAATCTTTTGACGACGGCAGTATCTTCATCGGGCTTTCCGAATCGTTTACGAGAGCTTGAAACGCCCTGCAACGACCTTGCAACACGTCGCCTATATCGTAGACCACTCGTTTTTCTATGCCCGTCACGACGTCGAGATTGTTCAGCCCGACGTCGCCGTCCACAAGCGCGACTTTGTATCCTGCAAGCGCAAGTTTTCGCCCAAGCGTCGCCGTGACGGTGGTTTTCCCTACACCGCCCTTTCCTGAAGTAACAACGATTTTTCTCATATTCTAATAATAAAAAACAGACACCGTATATAGATGTCTGCTTGTGTCGATTTTGGATTTTCTTTGTCAAAAGATTATCGCTTCGAGGTGCTTCCGATTATTCTATGGATTCTTTTTCGTCGCTGTTGAATACGCTTGTGTCAAAAAACTCTGTAAGCGTGATTCCGAACCCGTCGCAAAGCATTTTTATGGTTACGATTCCCGGATTGACGCTCTTTCCGTACAAAATATTTTTTATCGTAGACGGCGCAACGGCAGATTCGATGGCAAGTTTGTGAATCGACATTCTCTTGTCATCGAGCAAAAAGAGTATTCTATCCCTCACTGCCTCGTACGTTTTCATAGTTTAACTCTACCATATCAGCATTGACAATGTGGGCTATATATGATACTATTAGGCTATAAATAGACTTATTGGGAGGATTAAATATGCAAAAATTCAATGATCATACTGAATATGACAATTACAGAAAAAAAACAGCACAAAATTCGTATGCTGCTGTCATTAGTCTTTTATTGATAGCGTATGTTTCATATATTTTATTTTGTCTTATCGGTGGTAATTATTTCGCAATGGTACAACTAATTTCGCCAATAGTCCTTTTTATTATAGTAGGTATATTTTTGTCTTTGAATAAGTCGCAATTCGAAGCGTTTGTAATAGATTATAAGAGATTTAGACCAAAATGGCATAGGTTTTGTATTTTTATTGTTGTAATTGACATATTGAATATTCTCTATCTCATTTCCGACTTTTCTCGAATGTATGCTTTTGGCTTTTTCGATACTACCTATACTGCTTTTGATACTGTTAATAAAATTATGGTTATACTCTATTACGTTGCTTCATTCATTGCACTTTGTTGGCTCGCAAATTATATGTGTTGCTGGCTAAAAACTTATCGTTGGGAATACGAAGAATTAACGCTAACACGAACAGAAAAGCGTATGATAATTCAAGAAGAAAGAAAAGCATATAAGCAATATAAGGCCGAAACGCGGAAACGTAATCATGTTGAAAGAAAAAATAAAATGGAAAACTCTTGGAATAATTTTAAGAATAATTTATCAGAAGAAATCGATTCTATCAAAAGCAAGTGTGTTCCTAAAAAAACGACAAATCCCGTTACGAAATACGATAAGCTTCAAGAACTCAACAATTTATATAACAATGGCGTTATAAGCAAAGAAGAACTTGAAAAGGCACGAGCCGATATATTGGGAAAATAAAAGAAAAAGCCACGCAAAGCGTGGTTTTTTATATGTTTTTTCGGCTTAATACAATTTAACACCGAGCATATCGCTTAATAGGTTCTTCTCGTCAAAGAACCTTGCGCCGCCTATGGCAATTGCGTTTTCGACGTCTTTGAGAGGCGTAACGGGGAGTTCGAGAGCTTGTTCGAGATACTCGATAAGTCCGGGGATGTGGAGAGAACCGCCCGAAACGAATATGCCCTTGCGCAAAATTTCCGCCGACAGTTCGGGAGGAGTTTGATTGAGGACGGACATTATGACTTCTATGATGTCGTCAACAAGCGGAATCACGGCGTCGCGCATTTGCTCTGCCGTGACATAGAGAGAGCGAGGCGAACCGTCCGCACTGCCGCCGCTGACGGCATAACTGCCCTCGTCGTTGACGTAGAAAGAAAGCGCAGATTTTTTGAGATTTTCGATGGTAAATTCGCCCACTTTCACGCCGTAATTCATATACAAGCTGTCAATGATTGCATTGTTAAAAGCGTCGCCCGCTATATTGACCGAGCAGCCCGTTGCTATGCCGTGGTTGGTGACTGCGGAAATTTCGGTTTTTCCGCCGCCGATGTCAACGAAAAGTCCGCCGATGCTGTTGGTGTAGGCAAGAAGGCTCAATCCCGACTCCACGAGCGTAACTTCCTTTATGCCTGCTTTTATGCAGCACTTTTCCACCGCGCGCCTGTCCGAACCCGACGAGGATTCGCAAATGGACACGATAGCTTTGATTCTGGGCATAAAAATGCCTTCGGGGATAATCTTTTTGAGGAAGTAATTGAGGAGCATGGTTGCCATTTCTTCGTCAACGATGATGCCCTCTTTTATAGGCGCAATGACTCTTGCGCCGCCGAGCGAACCCGTCATAACGCTTTCCGCTCTGTAACCTGCGTCGCGGATTTCGAGGCGGTTGCGCGATTTGGTCGCAATGGCGATTGCAGGCTCGCGCAAAACGAGCCCTATGCCCTTTTGATAAATGGTGATAAACTTGCTTCCAAGGTCAATCGATAATTCTATTGTTGCCATTGATAACTCCGACTCGAACGAGAATATCGCCGAGTTTTTCTTTGGGCAGTCCCATTATGTTCGAGTAACTGCCGCTGTATTTTTTCACTATTCTTTTATCTTGAATCCCGTATGCGCCCGCCTTGTCAAAGGGTTTGCAATCGTCAATATACGCATAGATTTGCTCGTCCGTGAGGGTTTTGAAAGTGACGAGCGACTTTACGCAAGCCACAACTTTTTTGCCCTCGCACGTCACGCAAACGCCCGTATATACGACATGCGTGCGTCCGTTGAGGCTTTTTATCATCTCGAAAGCACGCGCTCTGTCGTGCGGTTTGCCGTACACTTTGCCGTCAAGCACGACGATTGTGTCCGCCGCAATGACCGTGTCGCTTCTATGCTCGCAAGCGATATGCTCCGCCTTTGCTTTTGCGAGTTTTTCGACGAGCAAAAACGGGAAACGGGATTTTATCTCGCTCTCGTCTATATTTGCGGGGATAACCTCGTATTTTACGCCCATATCCGCAAGAATTTCCATGCGACGAGGCGAAGACGAGGCGAGAATCACGTTGTTTGAAAACTTGTTCATTTCGTGCCGATTTCGATTAGATTTTTCTAATCTTTCGCTTTGGTATTTGCAATCATTATTCCGATTACAGAATTTCGAGGTTCTTGCCGTATGCCGCCTTAAATTCTGCCGCCGCGCCCATTGCATCCTTGACTTCGAGCGCGCAATCTCCGCCGTTTTCGCATTCGGTCTTGACAATTACGCTGTCACCCAAAACATCGCAGTTGATGCCCGTGACCACACCGCTTTGGCTTCTGTCAAAGCTCTCGGCAATGCGCAAAATGACGCTGAGCTTTCTGATTGCGTCCACGTCCTCCTGGGTGAGCATATCCTTGTACTTGATGATTTCGTCACGCGCGTTTTCGGCTTTTCTATGCCCTGCGGCAACGAACGCCGCAACGACTATATCCTTGTGCGGCACACCGTAGAGGTTGCTGTTGAGGATGATGTACGCCGAGTGGAGTTGGTGATTGTAGAACTTGATTCTCATACCGCTGTCGTGCAAAAGTGCGGCGATTTTGAGCACTCTGACGTAAACTCTGGGCATCTTGTGAAGCACTTTGAGTTGTTTGAAAAGCTGTATGGAGAGATTGTAAACATGCTCTGCGTGCGCAATATTGAGGTCGTGATACTTCATTTGCGTGTAAATGGAGTGTCCCAAAACGTCCGAAAGAGGTCTTTCGTTGACGCCCGGCACAGCATAGCGGAACATTGCGCCCTCTCTCAAACCGCAACCGCTGATTGTGATTTTTTGGAAGTCGAAGCGAGAAAGCACCGCTTTCATAACGGCAAGCGCGCTCGGGAAGATGTCCGCGCGTCCGCTCGAAAGTCCCTTGATCTTCATCGTGCTGTTGAGGTCGAGTTTCTTTATCGTATTGTAGATGTTTTCGAACTCCGAAACGGGCAATTCGTAATTGTGCGTCATGTTGAAAGGATATTTCTTGATAAGACGGCTGATTCTGCCGAGGTTTCTGAAACTTCCGCCCACACCGACAAACGCCGTATCCGGCTCGATACCGTCAAGCCAGGGGATTTTTTCAAGTTGTTCGCCGATGAAGTCCTCGATCTTCTTTGCGCGCTCTTGCGGCGTAGAGGAATCGTTTTTGAACAAATCCGTAAGCGTAACCGCGCCGAAAGGCAAGGTTTCGAAATGGATTAGGTTTCTTCTGTTGTAATAGATGAGGTTTGTAGAGCCGCCGCCCATCTCCATAATCAAGCCCTTGGGGATATCCATAGAGTTGATTACGCCTTGATAGACGAGCATTGCTTGCTCATCGGGAGAAAGCACTTTGATTTTGATGCCACAAGTCATTGCGACTTCGTCGAGGAAACTCTTTTGATTTTTTGCACGTCTGACCGCCGCCGTCGCATACGCAAAGATTTTGTCAACCTTGTTTGCGTCGCACAAACGACGGAACATTGTAAGCGTTTTTATCGTCTGCGCAATGCGCTGCGGCTTGATGAAACCGTCCCAGTCCATATCTTGTCCGAGTCGCACCATTTCTTTGAGTTCGTCAAAAACAACAAAGTAGCCTCCGTCCAAAACGTTGACCAGCACGAGTCTTGCAGAGTTTGAGCCAATGTCGATAATCGCTATTTTTTCCATATAATTCTCCTAGCGGCTTTCGCCGTGTCCTTTTGAGGACGATTGTTCAATTCTTATTTCTTTCTTTTCCCGCTTATATATTCAAATATTTTCAGTACGTTTTATTTGCCGAGATTTGCTTTGCAAATCATTTGTCTTGCGGTTTTGTTTCCAAAATGCATTTGGAGGGGCATTTCGACGCGCATATTCCGCAACCGGTGCATTTGGAGTAGTCTATGACGGCAAGGTTGTTTTGAAGAGTTATTGCGCCGTTGGGGCATACCTTTGCACAAAGTCCGCAACCGAGGCACCCCACCGTGCATACCGCGCGCACTTCCTTTGCGCCTCTCAAGCAGTTGGAGCATGCCACGTAGTATTTTGCGCTTGCAGGCACTCTCTTGACAAGACGCTTGGGGCAAGAGTTGATGCATCTTCCGCAAGCGACGCACTTTTCTCTGTCCACCTGCGCGTATCCGTCCTCGCCCACTTTCATTGCGCTGAACGGGCAAGAATCCACGCACGAGCCCATGCCCAAGCAACCCCATTTGCATTGTTTTCTGCCGCCGCCGAGCAATTCCATACTTCTGCAATTGCCGTAGCCCATATATTCGTACTTGTCAACGGCGTATTTTCCGCCTCGGCAAGCAACCACTATCATGGTTTCTTCCGCGTCGATGCTTTGTCCCATGATGTCCGCAATCGCTTTTTTGTTTTCCGCAGACGTTGCCGCGCATGCGTTGATGTCCGCTTTGCCCTCTACGACGGCCTTTGCAAAAGCGTCGCAGCCTGCGTATCCGCATCCGCCGCAGTTTGCGCCCGAGAGTTTTTCACGCACTTGTTTGATGCGTTCGTCCTCGTGTACGGCAAGTTTTTTCCCGAGCACCGCAAGCGTCACGCCGAATACCAACGCAAGCACGAGCAACACCAGTGTCGAATACAATATCGTCATCGGATTTACAGCCGAAATAAAGTTAAGCATAAAGCATCACCTCCCTCAAGGAAACATGAGCGTCACCGCGCCCGACGTCGAAATAAGACCGCCGAAGGCAACGAACGCCATGCTGAGTATGCTCGCCGATATGAGCGTGATCGGGAAACCTCTGAACGGCTTCGGAACGGCGTCCAAATCCATCTTTTCGCGCACGCCCGCAAGGAGCATAATCGCAATGAGGAAGCCCACGCCGCTGAACGTACCGTTGAGGAATGCTTGAAGCAAGCTTATGCCGCTCGCAACGCCGTAAGTGTCGATATTGAGTATCGCAACGCCGAGAACCGCACAGTTTGTTGTGATAAGAGGAAGATATACGCCGAGTGCGCTGTAAAGCGCAGGCATATACTTTTTGAGCACCATTTCGATGAGTTGCACGAGTGCCGCGATGACGAGAATAAACGCAATGGTTTGCAAATACTCCACGCCGAGCGCAACGAGTGCTTTTTGCACGCACCAGGTTATGACGCTCGCAACGCCCATAACGAAGGTGACCGCAAGCCCCATTCCGAGAGCCGTGTCCGTCTTTTTGGAAACGCCGAGGAACGGGCATATACCGAGAAACTGACTGAGGACGAAGTTGTTGACGAACATCGCTCCGATTATAAGCAAAAAGTATTCCATCATTCAGCCTCCCCTTCTTTTTGTTCGAGCGCGGATTTTGCGTTTTCGATATTCTGTGCGGCTTTTTCCGCTTCAAGTTGTTTCTTTTTCGCTCTTTGGTCGCTCACCAGATTGACGAGTGCCATCGCAAGACCGAGCGTAAGGAATCCGCCTGCGGGAAGAACGAATATCGCAAGCGAATAATCTCTTGCCGCGCCGAGCGATATGCCGAATGTCAGAGAGCCGAGCGAGCCTGCAAATATCGTGCCGCTGCCGATAAGCTCTCTCACGAAGCCGAGGCAAGTGAGCGCAAGCGTAAAGCCGAGTCCCATGCCCAAACCGTCGAGAATGCTGTCGCCAACTTTGTTTGAGCTTGCAAACGCTTCCGCTCTTGCCAGAATGATGCAGTTGACGACGATAAGCGGCAAATATATACCGAGCGCGCTGTAAAGCGTCGGGATAAACTTTTTGAGTATCATTTCAAGCAACGTAACGAAAGTTGCGATGATGAGGACGTATGCGGGGATACGCACTTTGTCGGGGATAACCTTTCTCAAAAGAGAAACGAGAGCGTTGGAGCAGATGAGTATAAGCGTTGCCGCAAGTCCCATGCCCAAGCCGTTGAACGCGCTTGTGGTGATTGCAAGCGTCGGGCACATGCCAAGCACCAATCTGAACGTCGGGTTTTGCGCGAAAATGCCGTTGGACACTATTTGAAGTTTGGAGTTGCTCTTCATATCACGCCTCCTCGATATACGTTCTGTATGCGTACACCGCCGCCGCTATCGCATTGTGATAACCCGTCGAAGTGTAGGTTGCCGAACTCACCGCACTAACCTCGCCTTCTTGAAGGTCGGATTTGTTTTTTACGAGTTCGAGTTTCTTTATTGTTTTCAAATCCAAGCCGACGTACTTCGACTTGTTGGCTTTTTCGACTTTGTCGAAATAACCTGCCGTTTCGCCCTGCTCATAAACCGAAATATCTTTGATAATGCCGTCTTTGTCTACAAACACAAGCAGTTCGATAGAGCCGTCCTTTGCGCCGCCGCCCACCGTGTAGTAGCAATATCCGACAACTTCATCGCCGTTTTTCGCCACAAAGCAAGATTCCACGTAATTGTTTTTGTCGTAGTCGTAGGACGCAAGTTTTTCGTCCTTGACGGACGTTTCCGAGCCGAAAGCCGCCGTACATTTGTCTGCGATAACTCCGTCGGGATCGACGTAAGTCACCCAGTTGACGATTCCGAGCAAAAGTCCTGCGACAAGCGCAATGACGGTGAGCACCAACGTGCATTTTGCAACGTCGCCGAGCTTGAATTTCTTTTTGTTCTTTTCCTTTTGGGAATCCTCTTGCGCTACGTCCGCTTTTACGTCCGTTGCATCCGCCTTAACATCGGATACGACCTCGCCCGCTTTTTGTTGCTCAGGTGTAGCGACGTTTTCCTCGGTGGATTCCACTTTTGTTTCCTCGTTTGAAATCGAGGCATTTTTCAACGTATCGTCAGTCATTTTTGCCTCCTTCCAAAGCTTCTTTGTTTTTGCTCTTGACAAGTTTTGCCACATTGAGTTTCTTCGGTGCGCCGAACACTCTGGGCATAATCTTGTCAAGAAGCGGCGTGAGTATGTTCATAAGCAATATCGCAAAAGACACTCCCTCGTTCATAGTGCCGAATTTTCTGAATATAACCGTCAAAAAGCCGAGCCCCACGCCGTATATCACAACCGCAAGGCAGGACTTGGGCGAAGTTGCGTAGTCGGTTGCCATAAAGAACGCACCGAACATAAGACCGCCGCCGAGAAGGTACGTCCAGATGTATTCGCCGACGTAACCCGTGTTTGCAAAGAATATTGCTGTAAACACGACCACCGAGCCGATATAAAGTGCGGGGATACGCCAGTCGATAACTCTGCGAACGAGCAAATACACGCCGCCGATGAGGATTGCAAGCGTGCTGACCTCGCCCGCGCTTCCGCCGATACGTCCGAGGAACATATCCAAAGCGTTGAGCCCTGCTGCAGGATTCGAGCCGTTTGCAATCGAGCTTTTTACGCCTGCCATAGGCGTTGCGCTCGTGATTGCGCTGATGTCGATGTCGACTGCGTGTCCGAAGAACGAGAACAGATTTGCGCCGTTGTCAAGAGTGATGGGAGATACGAAACTCGTCATAACGCCCGTCCAGCACAAAAGCAGGAATATACGAGCGGTGATTGCAGGGTTTGCGAAGTTTTTGCCGATGCCGCCGAAGAGCATTTTTACAATGACTATCGCAAAGAATCCGCCGACGATTGGAACGTAAAACGGAACGACGGGCGGCAGGTTGAGCGACAATATCATGCCCGTAACGACCGCCGACAAATCGCCCACGCTTTGAAAGCGTTTGCCGATGACGTTGAAAAGCCATTCCGAGAAAACGCAAGTGCCGACGCACAAAATCATCATGCAAAGCGGATAAAATCCGTAAAGCAAAACGCTTGCAATCGTCGCGGGAATAAGCGCGATGATGACGTCGAGCATCATCTTTCTCGTGGTGAACGTGGTTGATATATGCGGGGACGACGAAACTATGTACTTTGCCATATCACTTTATCCCCCTTGCTTTGATTTCTTTTTTCGCAAGGCGCATAGCCTGAACGAGCGGACGCTTTGCGGGACAGGAATACGAGCATGCGCCGCATTCTATGCAGTTGAGCACTCCCATTTTGAAAGTGCTTTCGAAGTCGTCTTTTTCAACCGCTTTTTCGATTTCTCTCGGCACGAGGGACATTGGACAGTTGATGATGCACTTGCCGCAACTTATGCACGGCGTCGTCGGATTGAGATTGAACTCTTTGTCCGTCATAAACAACAAGCAGGACGAACCTTTGGTGCAAGCAGGAGTCAAAGACGCTTGCGCAAATCCCATCATAGGACCGCCGCTGACGACTTTTCTTGTCAGCTCCTCGCTCTTGTTGCCTCGGCACACGTCGTAAATGTATTGATACTGCACGCCGTTGCGCACCCAGAAATTGCCTCTCTTTTTGACGCCGCCGCCCGATACGGTCATTGCGCGCTTGTAGCAAGGTTCGCCTTCGTACACCGCTTTTGCGATTGCGTACGCAGTGTGAGCATTGCACACCACGCAACCCACTTTTGCGGGAAGCTCGCCCGTTGGTACGATTCTGTGCGTGGTTGCGTAAATAAGTTGTTTTTCCGCGCCTTGCGGATATTTCGCTTTGAGGCGCATGACGTCCACGTTTTCGGGAACTATGTCGGCAAGATGCTTGATTGCAAGCGGCTTGTTTGCCTCGATGCCGATATAAGCATGATTTATTTCAAGCGCGGTGAGCAAAAGCTCGACGCCTTTCAGAACGGTGTCCGCCTCTTCCATGAAAAGACGATAGTCGCAAGTAATGTACGGCTCGCACTCCGCTCCGTTGATAATGAGCGTGTCAACTTTGTCTTTGGGCATAAGTTTGACGTGCGTTGGGAAAGTCGCGCCGCCCATACCTACGATGCCGGCGTCCTTCACTCTCTTGATAATGTCGTCTTTTGTGGGATTTTTGAGAGGAGGAAGAGTGCGCTTTGTGTACAAATAATCGTTTTCGATTTCGATATGCGTTGCCTCTCCGCCCGTTGCGGTGGGAAGAGTGCAAATGCTCTTAACCGTACCCGATACCGAAGAAAACACGTTTGCCGAAACAAATCCGTTCGCCTCGCCGATGAGTTGTCCCTCGTCAACGTGGTCGCCGACGGCTACGACTGCCTTTGCCGGTGCGCCGATATGTTGCGACAAAGAAACGAAAACCCTCTCAGGCGTCGGAAACTGCTCAAGAGGTACGTCTTTTGTAAACTTGTTCGCCGGCGGATGTATTCCTCGACGAAAAGTCCTAAGCGGAATTGTCATAACGAAAAGTCCTTCAAGTCCTTTAATAAATAATTGTGAGTTAATTATACATTAGAAAAGTTACAATGTAAATACCCCTTTTTTGATTTTTTAAGGTTTTTTAACCTCTTTTACGATTTTAGCGGCGAGAGAAAACACTGCCACCAGCACCAAAAATCCTCCGAAAAGTTTTTTGAGCAGATCCCCGTTTGCTTCGCTTGCCCAAAACGAGCAAAAAACACATGCCGCGAGCGAGGGTAAAAGCATGAAAATCAGGTTGTCTTTTCTTATCAAACCGTTTTTTGCATGCACCAAAAGAGCGGCGCTGCCCGACGGCAAAAAGGCGATTAGATTTGCGAATTGCGCAGTGATTTGTTCAACCCCCATCACAAGCACGAGTATGGGCAAAGTGAGCGTACCGCCACCCATTCCCATACCTGCAAGCACACCGCCCAAAACGCCTGCCAACACAAAATACAAAAATTGCATATTCACCTCATATTGATACATAAGCGACACTTTATCGGTTTAATTTTATCGATAAAATGCCGTTTTAGTCAAAAATCATTTTAAATCCGGCAAACGTCATAAGCGCGTAAAACAAGAAAGACAACGCGTTGGGCGAGATTTTTTTGAGGAATAACGCGCCCAGAATTCCGCCTATCGTAACTCCTATTACGACGGGCAAAATCACTTCTTTTCGATAGTTTCCTCCGATGGCGTAAACGATTGTCGAAACGAGGCACAAGGGCAAAATCACAGCGATTGCCGTGGCGTGTGCGCTCTTTTCGTCAAGGCCGCAAATATAATTAAGACACGGCACGGCAAGCATACCTCCGCCCGCCCCGAAAAGTCCGTTGACAATACCTATGAATATAGAACAAAAACACGTCAAAATCTTCTTTTTTACGGATAAAGTTTGCGCTTGTAGGTCATATTTGAAATAGTTTTGCGCACTCGGCGCACCGATATAGATATTATTCTGCACGAATTTAGTTTTATTAATTTGCGCGAAAATATGAATTTCGATTGCCAAAATATTGTTTTTGTATTAGGATAAGAAAGCATATTGATTTATATGGTGCGCGTATATATGCGTGCGACGTGTATTTCAAACATCAATCGGACGCAAGTCCAAGCAAAATAAATCTCTTTATAGGTTTGGTATGAACAAGAAGAAATTTGCAGTATTAGCACTATTGATGATCGCACTCGTCGTGCTTTCTTCGGCTATGCTCGTTGCTTGCAACAAAGACGCCGACAACGGAAACGACGATACGACTAAAACGATCGAAGCCACCAAGGGACTTCTCATCTCCAACGGCGACTTCAAAGTCGTTGACACATCCGTCAAGACTTACCCCCGCACACTCACTTCCTGGACGGGCGGCAAGACCTACTCCTCCGGCAACTACAAGGACGACGTCACCGCAGGCGCAATCAGCCTCGACAAAGCCCTCTACGACGCCAACAAGAGCAAGTGGGACGACAACGACGATACGCTTTACAACAAGCTTATCGCGGGCGGCAGATACGGTGACGACGACAAAATCAAAAACGCACTTATGGTCTACATGCCCGAGGAATCCGAAAAGGACGGCAAGAAAGTGCACGGCCCGACGGCTTACGGCTATACTTCCACCTCTTTCACCATCTCCAAGGGCGGTTACTACAAGCTCTCGGTGGACGTGTTGACTCACAACATCAAGGGTACGGACAAGGGCACTCCCGGCGCACGTATTTACGTCAGCTCCAACACTTATGCGGAATACGAAGCAATCAACACCAACGGCGAGTGGAAAACTTACACCTTCATCATCGAAGGTTCTCCCTCCTCCGCATCCACGCTCAACGTGATGCTTGCGCTCGGCAAATACTCCACCTCTTACACCACCGGTCTTACCACCGGTTATGCGGTGTTTGACAACCTCAGCCTCACCAAGCTCGACGACGGCGAAGAATACAAGGCGGCAGTCGAAAGCGAAAGAAACGCAACCGACCTTGCAACTCTCACCACAAGAACGACAACCCTCAAAGTTTCCAACGGACGCTTCGATTTCGGCACGACCACTCTTTCCTCTTCGGGCACGCCGAACGGTTGGTCTCTCGTGACGGGCAACAGCGGCAACAACGATTCCGCTCCGTCCTCTTTGGGCTACAACGCAGTCATCGACGTAAGCAAATTTGCCGATAACTACGAAAAATATTCGACGACCTACTACACAAAGGCGAACTCCACTGCGGAAAAACGTTCCTACGTCCCCGCAGGCAGCCTCGAAGCAATCACGGACGCAATCCAAAATCTTCCGACGTCCGCAGTAGGCACAAACGTCTTTATGCTTTCGCAACAACTTATGACTGCGCAAGGCATCAAGTCCTCTCGTTCAATCACCATTGAAAAGAACAAGACCTACGCTCTTTCCATCAACGTTTATACCTATGGTATTCACGGTGCGGGCGCATCTTTGGTGCTTTCGGGCAGCGACGGCAAGGACATCACCATCAAAGGTATCTCTTCCAACCCCTCCGAAAAAACTTATATCGGCGGTCAGGCTATCGACTCCAACAGTTATGAGGACGGCGCGGTAGATCCCGGTCAAACCACAAACGGTTGGAAGACTTACACCTTCTATATCCAAGGCAACCAATTCAAAGATTTCAGCTACAACATGACGGTATGGCTCGGCACGGAAGGCACTTCCAGCAACAAGGCTGTCGAATACACCAACTGGGGTTCGGACAAGACTCAAACCACATACACCGCAAACGGCACGTTTGCAAACGGATGGGTGTTTGTTGACGAACTCAACCTTGCGGAAATCGAAAACCTCCCCACCGCAGGCAGCGGCATCGAAGCAAGCAACGCAAATCAAACTCTCGACTTGGCAGTTGCAGGCAAAACCGACTATCAAGGTCTTATCGTTGACCTTACAAGCTCCAACATGCTTGCAGACATCCTCGAAGCAGGCGACGCAACCTACCCCGAAGGCATCGGACAACTCGGCGCAGGCATCCCGAAGGAATGGGTGCCCAGCTTTGACACGACCAACGCAAAGAACCCGATTGTCAAAGACCTCATTTCTCACGGCGTGATCAACCTCGGCGAAGAAGGCACTCCCGCAGCGCCCTACTCAATCGTCGACACTCGCGCATACCAAATCAAAGCAAGCGGCGACAGCCGTTATGAAATAGAAACGTACAAAATCACCGTCGAGAAAAACAAATTCTATCGCTTCTCTGTTTGGGTAAAAACAGAAGACGTCAAAGATACGAGCGGCGCATACGTTTCTCTCGTCAAGAAAGGCGACACCGTCAAAGACGATTCGACTTTGACAACGTTCTCTCAAATCAACACCAACTCCGACAAGGACGGCTTCGACCCCTACCTCAACAATTGGTGCGAACTCACCATGTTTGTCAAAGGCAGTGAGAAAGAAGACACCGACGTCACTTTGAAATTTGCTCTCGGCACCGGCGATCGCTGGGCATCTAGCACTCTCACGAGCGGTTCTATGTACGTTGCAAACGTCAACGGCGCAGAAATCACTCAATCGGTATACGACAGTGCAAGCACGGGAACTTATGTCAAAACCGTAAACCTTGCTTCCGCTTCGTCAAGCTACACCTTCACAAACGGTGCGTTCGACGATTACGACACCAAGGACGAGAACCTCGAAAGCGGCAAATCTCTCAAAGAACAATCTATCGCGGCAACTCCTTCCAACTGGACGTTCAGCGACAAGACTTTGAAGCCCAACACCTCCGATTCCAAACTCGTTGCAGGTACGATTGCTTTGAGCACGGACGACAACAAGTCATTTGCGCACTCCCATCAAACGACGACAGTGTTCCCCAACGTGAACGCAAGCGTGTTTGACAATCTCTACGGCAACTTCTACGACGAGAACACCGACCTCAACTCCTTCCCCGGAAAGAAAGCTCAACTTCTCGCAATCGGTTCAAACGACGGCACAACGGCTTATGCGGCAGGCTTCTCTTCAAACAGCGTGACACTCTCTGCAAACAGCTACTATGCGCTCTCCGTGTATGCAAGAACAATCGGCAACACCAAGTTCTCCGTATTCCTCACCGGTGAATCTTCCGTTGACTCCGACAGCAGCGAAAGCCCGTTTGTAGTGACAAGCTCCGATGCAGAGTGGACAAAATACACCTTCTACATCCGCACCGGTCACGCAAGCGTTTCCGTCAAGCTCAATCTCTGGCTCGGCGAGGACGTCAAGTACGGCACCCATGCCGCGAGCGAGGACGATGCAAAATCCAACGGTACCGTTTTGTTCGACAACGTCACCTACAACACCATCGACGAGGACAAATACGAAGCAGCAACCTCTGACACTACAAATCACAAAATCTCCTTCCTCACCGATAGCTTTGACTCGCTCTCGTCCACCGTCGAATCGAGAAAGAGCCTTTCCACCCCCAGCGGATGGACGGGTACGGTAAGCGGTACGACTTCTTCAAAGGCGACAAAAGGCGGCATCGTTTATGCAGACCGCAACTTCTATGAGGTCGAAACGGTTGACGGCACCGACTATGCGCGCATCCTCGGTGCAGACTACACCGTCGACAGCGACAAAGCAACTCCCACCGACGAAGAAATCGCAGCTGCAAAAGCAGACTCAAGATTCGAAGGCAAATCCGATGACGAAATCATCGCAACCCTCAAAGAAGAAAAAGTCGTCAAACTCAAAAAGGAAAATTGGATTCCCGTCAGCGAACTTGCCGCTCACAGCGGAAATCAAATGCTTGTGATCAACAACACCGAAAAGAGCGCATACACATACACAAGCTCTTCCCTCACTCTCAAAGAAGCGTCCTTCTACGAAGTGTCCGTTTGGGTGAAAACTTACGGTATGTCCTCCGACGATGACATCAGCGGCGCAAACATCGAGCTTTATCTCGGCTCTGCAAACGAATCCGACAAGCCCTTCTCCTTCACCGCAATCAAGGCGAACGACGGTTGGACGAAATACACCTTCTACGTCAAGACGATGGACGACGACGTGACGAGCGTCACCGTCAAACTCTCCCTCGGCAAGTACGAGTCCGAAACCGTTGACGGCGAAACAAAGGTCACGGGCATCACAAGCGGATACGCAATGTTCGACGACGTAACCGTCAAGACCGTTGACGAAAGCGTTTACGACGGCGCAACCGAAGGCGACACCGTGCTCAAACGTCAAGTTTCCAACGAAACTTCCGGCAAGGGCGACGATGACAACAACGGCGGCAACGAAACTCCCTCCAAGACCTTCAACACCGAAGCTTTGTGGTGGATGGTGCCCACGATAGTTCTTGCAGTGCTCATCATCGTGGTTGTGATCGTCTATATCGTGCGCAAGGTCAGAAAGCCGATTGCAAAGAAGAAAGAAAAGAAAGCGGCATCACCCGTTGAAACTCCTTCCCTCGATGCAAAGCACAACAAGTACGACGACAACAAAGAATAATCGCCGATAAAGCAAAACGCTCGCAAGCAAAAACTTGCGAGCGTTTTTTTATAAAAACATACGGAACATAAAAATATTTACGGAGCGCAACTTTCATTTCGGGAGATATAAGTTCCGTTTTATATTCTTATATAATTAATTATAAGTTGTTTTCATATTATTCAATATGAACAAAACGGCAAAATCTTTCGGCATAGTCACAAGTTTTTCGGTTGCGACAAGGCTTGCTTCTTTCATTTTCAAGATGTGGATGTCGCGCTCGCTAGGCGCGGAAATCGTCGGACTTTATCAAATTGCGCTCAGCACTCTCTTGATGCTCTTTACAATCACCGCAGGCGCACCGACAGTGCTCTCGCGCAAGATTGCGGAAGCAAGCGGAAACCTCAAAAAACAAAATTCGCTCGCGACGGCTTCGATGATTATGGGGCTTTGCATATCGGCGGCAATCTGCGCGCTGTTTTTCGGGCTGGGAAAGAAAATATCTCCCCTGTTTTCAAATCCCGACTGCTTGCCTATTTTCTTCATTATGCTTCCCACCCTTTTGACGTCAACGCTGTATGCGTCTTTGCGAAGTTGGTTTTGGGGGCGCAAGAAATTCGTTGCGTTTTCGTCCACCGAACTCGTCGACGAAATCGTCAAAATCGTGCTTTCAATCGTATTTACGGGCGGTTTGCTCTCTTGGCTCGACGGCGCGCAAAGCATTGCTTTGGCAATGACGATTTCCGACCTAGCGTGCGTAGTAATTTTGATAATACTGTTTTTCCTATCGGGCGGACGATTGACAAAACCGAGCGGATTCAAGGATTTGACGCTCAAAACAATTCCCCTTTCCGCAACGCGTATAATCACGTCTTTGGGCGCGTCTTTGACCGCCTATATTCTGCCCAAAATGCTTGTAAAATCGGGACTTACGCTTGCGGAAGCGACGGCGCAGTACGGCAGAGTGTCGGGCATGGCTCTTCCGCTCATCATGGCGCCCGTGGCGTTTATAAGCGCGCTGTCCGTGGTGTTCGTTCCCGACGTTGCCGAATCGCGCTCAAAAGGCGATATGGACGCCGTGCGTGCGAAAATGGCAACCTCTATGCTGTTTGCAATCGTCATTGCGTGTTTGTTTTTTGCGGTTTATTTGCCGCTCGGGCAAAGCCTCGGCTTGCTTCTTTTCAAAGACAAAGAGGCGGGCAAGTTCGTGTCTTACTGTTCGTTTATGCTCTTTCCAATCGCCACGGCGCAAGCGACCACGCCTATGCTAAACTCGCTCGGCAAAGAGCAAAACACACTTCTCAACACGATTGTGGGAGCGGTGGCAATGATTCCGTGCGTGCTGTTTATGCCAAAATACATAGGCGTGTACGCAATGGCGCTCTCAACTGGCACTTGCTTTTTGCTCATTGCGATTTTAAATCTGATAGTCCTCAAAAAAGAAGTCGGCTCGTTTATCAACCACAAGAAAAACGTGCCTATGATTTTGCTTTCCGTTCCGCTTGCCGTTACGGGACTTTTCGCGGCGAAACTGCTTTGCAATTATGCCGATTATATCACCGCAATCGTGGTTGTGGGCGTGTACGTACTTTTCTTTTTCTTCCTCATCGTATCCGCTTTCAACGTGGTTGACGTCACCGCTTGCGTCAAAATGTTTGCTCCAAGCCATGAAAAACCCGCAAAAATCACGAGAAAAACACATAAAAAACGCAAGGAAAAACGTGAAAAATCGCTATGCGATTTCAAGAGTAAGCACCATACGCGCGCAAAGGCGCATAAGTGTGGTTTGCAAAAATCGAGAGGAGCAAAAACGCCCAAATCCGCAAAATCGGCATAAAAAACACGCCTTGTATGCAAACTATGCGTATGCTGAATTTGTTTATAAGGTGTTTGATTTTATACTTCGTTTTGCTCATCGCCATGCGGCTTATGGGCAAACGACAGCTGGGAGAGTTGCAACCCTTCGAACTTGCGATAACGCTTGTGGCAAGCGACCTTGTGTGCATACCTATGGCGGACTCGTCAATTCCCATTTTGTACGGAATAATTCCCGTTTTTTCGCTGTTTTTGGTGCATATCATCATCACGAAACTTGCCACGAAAAGCATCAAATTCCGCAAATTTCTCAACGGTAAGCCTATTATCATCATACAAAACGGCAATATTATGCCCGACGTCATGAAAGAGTTGAATCTCAACATCGACGACATTATGGAAGCGTTACGCGGCGCGGGATGCTTCAATCCATCCGAAGTCGAATACGCAATTCTCGAAACCAACGGCAATATGAGCGTGTTGCAAAAGTCGGCAAACAGACCGCTCTCTCCCTCCGACGTGCAGCTAAATCCTCCCAAAGCCGAAATCCCCGTCACCGTCATTATGGAAGGGGAATTCGTTGCGGAAAACGTTGCGACGCTAGAGGGTAACGTCAAAGAGGACGTGCTTGCCTATCTCAACGATATAGAGATGAAGCAAGAGGACATACTCGTGCTTTTGCTTGCAGGGCAAGACGTTTTCATCCAGCCGTATAAGGGACACTTTATCACCGCAACGATAAACTCAAGTGCAGATTCAAGCGACGACGGCAACGATAGCAACAACGGTTGCAACAACGATAGCAACGGCGATTGCGAGCAGCAAAATTCTTGTGCGGAAAAGCAAGACGAGCTTTGCGATTCGCAAAAAGCGGACAAAGCTTTTTCTCTATTTCACGGAGGCGAAAAGCAATGAAAAAAGTTGTGCTTGCAATCGTAATTCTTGTCATAATCGTAACGGGCGGAGTGCTTGAAGATTTTTATATTCACAAGACTTTTTCCTCTCTAAACGAAAAGCTCGTATCTCTTGAAAACTCCATAAAATCGCAGAGCGACGACTGCATCGACAAAGCGAACGAGATATTCGACTGGTGGGAGAAAAAGCGCATGTATATGGAATTGTTTGCATTCTCGCCGGATGTACGCTCGTTCTCCGTCGCACTTGCCGAAACACAAGGCTCGATCGAATGTGAGGACTATCAGAACGCACTGTCCAAGTGCCGCTCGCTCATAGTTATGGCAGACAACATCAAACGCCTTTTGGACTTCAATGCCGAGGATATAATATAAGCAAGGATATCAAAAACGCCACTCCGATATGCGTATTTTTGCATATCGGGTATCCTCGTTTTCGTGTATGCACATATGCGCACTTTTGCATATGGTATCACCTTAACATGTCCTTCAAATCATAAATATCGCCTGCGCCGATCATCAGAATCACGTCATGTGATTTTGCGCGACTTTTTACGAAATCAATAGTTGATTGCGCTCCTTTGAGAAGATAAATGCCTCGTTTGCGATATTTGTCGAAAATAGCATTGAACAACACATCGCTGTCTACGCCGTCGGAAAGTCTTTCTCGCGCGGCATACGTAGGCATAATCGCAACGGTTTTGACGCCGTTCCGTTTTGCACCCAATACGCTTGCGAAATCGTCAAGATACGCCTTTGTTCTCGAATACGTGTGCGGCTGAAAAACGACCATGATTTTGCCGAGATTTCGCGCACGTTTTATCACCTCGGCAATTTCGCTCGGATGATGTGCAAAGTCGAAGTACACCTTCGTTTTTCCGATATCGGCGGCACGCTCGAAACGCCTTTTCACGCCTTGATAACTTTCAAGCGCACGTACGCAGTTTTCAAAGTCCATTCCGCACGCAACGCCTGCGGCAATTGCGAACGTTGCGTTTTTATAGTTGTATTCCCCCTCGTCTTTCATTTTGAGCTTAACGACTTTTTTGCCGTCGGACACCATTGCGCCGTCTGCCTTGAAAAAGCACTGTATTCTTTTCTCTTTGCCGTTTTCAACGCACACGCAAAACGAGTTTTTGCTATTTTGTTTTTTCGTTTTGTCAATGAGTTCGAGGTTGTTTTCGCAAACGATTTTTACACTGCTTTTTTGCAAAAACTTTGAAAAAGTCGCTTTGACGCTTTTCAAATCATCGTAGCAATCGGGATGATCGCATTCCGCATTAAGCACCACGCTTACACGGGGATCGAGCGCAAGCAAATTGCGTTTGTACTCGCACGCTTCGCACAAAAATACGCAATCTTTCAAATCTTCGATTTGACTTACACCCGTATTGTTGACGTAATTTGAAAATTCTATACTTTCACCGCCTATCATTGCGGCAAATTTCACGTCGTTTTGTTTGAGAATATGCGCGAGCATAGCGGTTGTCGTGGTTTTGCCGTGCGTGCCTGCGATTGCGACCCTTTGACCGAACAAGTTTGAAACCCGCGCCAAAAATTCGTGCCTTTCAAAAACGGGAATATCCTTTTCTCTCGCTTTTGCTATTTCGGGATTATCGCTCGGAATTGCCGAAGAAAACACCAAAAAATCCGCATTTTCAAGCTCGAAAAAGTCGGGAATTTTGCCGATTTTCGCACCGTTTTTTATAAGTCCGTTGCACAGCCCGTTTATTTTTGCGTCGCTGCCGCTAATCTGTATGCCGAAATCCGCAACGAATTTCGCAAGCGCGTTCACCCCGACTCCGCCTATCCCGACAAAATACCCTCTTTTTGCTTTTGACAAATCCATATTTCAATATATGAAACAAAACGTCGATTGCAACACTTTGTTCACGTTTGCGTTTTCGGTTTTATCGCCGTTTGGTTGCAACTTTCACACGCAAAAACGCTTGTTTTTTTCTCAAAATTCCGCTGCGTTTTGCCATATATAATCAACATAAACATCAAATTTGTGCCGTTTTGTTTCATTTTTTAAAATATGTATTGTTTATTTTCATACAAAGTGTTATAATATTTAAAACCATACCAGGAGGGAGATATGGAACTTTCGGACGTAAAAATCAGACTTGTAAATCAAGACGGCAAACTCAAAGGGGTTGCGTCCCTTGTTATTGACGGTTGTTTTGCCGTGCACGACATCAAAATCGTAGAGGGAGAAGGCGGAGTTTTCGTTGCAATGCCGTCAAGAAAAACGCCGGACGGCGAATACAAGGACATCGTCCACCCCATAAATTCGCAAACGCGCGAACTTTTCAAGAACAAAGTGCTCGAAGCCTATCGTCTGGCACTCGAAGAAGAACAATAATTTTTGTTTCAAACGCTATTAAATCGTCAAAAACAGATATCCGTCAATCGACGCATACATGCCAGTCGAGCCGACGCATATTCACCGCCCCGACGGATATGTTTTTGCATATCGTCATATGGGCATATTCGCATATGAACGCATGTCGTTTTTCGCAAATAATATTTTTGCTCATATGCGCACTTGAAGTTGACAAAAAACAACGCCTGCAAATATTTGCAAGCGTTGTTTTTTGTTGATTTCTTGCGATTTTATCGTGTACTTACGCCAATTTTTGCAGTCGCACTCCCCCTAATCAGAAGTTTGCGGGATGTTCGTCAAGCGCAAGCGTGCCGCCGGGATTGAGCGTATTGTTGGGATCGAAATACGCTTTGAGTGCCTTGAACACTTTGAGTTGCTCGCTTCCGATCGAGTCTTCGAGGAAGGGCGCAAAAAGTTTGCCGATGCCGTGATGGTGCGAAAGCGCAGCGCCCGATTTCATGATTGCTTCCAAAATTGAGCTGTGATACTTTCTGAAAGCGTCGAGATCGGTGGTCTTGATGATGAAGATGAAGTATAGATTTGCGCCTTGCGGATAACTGTGCGAAATGTGGCAAGTGCAAATTGCGTTAGGCCATGCTTTGACGACTTTCCTGACCTCGTCGTGAACTTTGGGCATATTGTCCCAGTTGACGGCGCACTCGAGAGTGTCGATGATGATGCCGTAGTCCTGAATGGTGTCGCGAAGATACGGGTCGGAGAATCTGCCGTGCTCCCACGAAGTCGTTACGTAGCCGGTGAGATACAGTCCGTGATACTTTCTTGCAATCTTGCGGATGTTGCGATAGATGTTTCTTTGCAGTCCGCTTTCGCCGTCGCAGAAGCCGAGAAGCAAGCATCTGGAATGTTGTTTGTAGCCCTTTGCCGCAAGAAGCGGTTCGAGCGGAGAACCGATGATGCCGTACATATGCGACATCATATCCGTTTCTTCGGCGTCCGAAAGACGGAATGCCGACGGATGTCCGAATTCACCTTGCATAACCTCTCTCATAACCGCCATACCGTCCTCCCACGTCGGGAACATAAACGAGAACTTCTTGTGTTTTTTGGAGAGATTGAACACTTTGAGCGTAACTTCCGTGAGGATGCCGAAGCAACCTTCGCTGCCCATCATGATTTGGTCGATATCGGGACCGGTTGCCTTTCTCGGTGCGCCGTCCGACTTGATTACGCCGATGGGCGTGACGTACTCTTGTTTAAGCACGATGTCCGCCGCACAGCCGTAATAGGTGGAGTTTTGCCCGGAACCTCTCGTGACAACCCAGCCGCCTACGCAGGAATACTCGAAAGATTGCGGGAAGTGTCCGCAAGTGTAACGCTTTGTCGTGCCGAAGTTTTCGGGAGCGTGGTTGAGGATGTCTTCGAGTTGCGGACCGCTGATGCCCGGTTGAACGGTGATGGTTTGGTTGACTTCGTTGAAAGCGATGACTTTGTTGAAGTTTTTGCTGATGTCAATCATGATGTTGGGGCTGACCATAGGTTCCGTGCCGCGCGTGACGGACGATCCGCCTGCGTGCATGTACACCTTGATTCCGTTGTTGTCCGCATACTTGACAAGGCTTTCGATTTGCGCTTTGTCGGTGGGATAAACGACGATGTCGGGCACGTTTTCGACGATACCTTTTCTCAATCTCATGATGTCGATCATGGTTTTTCCGTAAGCAAGACGCACTCTTTCAAAATCGTCCGTAGTTGCGTTTTCGGGACCGACAATGACGGTGATTGCCTCGATTTGTTCTTTTGTAAGCGCGCTTTCGACATGTACGTCGACAAGTTGTTCGCCGGTGTCGACCATAGTTTTGAAGTCGTCGTCGCTCAAAGAGAATATGCTCTTGATGAGTTTGTAAAGGCCTTCTTTGGGGGCTTTATACTTGTTGGGATCGCCCCATTTCATGATGGAACGGAAGGATCTGGGATTGGGTGCTTCGGTGATCCATTTGGGTTCGTAGTCTTTGTAGGGTTTTGACATAGTTTTCCTCCAAACTGCCGTTTTATCTGTCGAAAATTGTCGGATAAAACCGCGATTTATTCATATTTTGTATTTTTTATTATTTGTTCTCTTCCGCTTTCGCTTCATGGAGAATATGTTTCAAATCGTCGTAAAGACGCTTGTTGTTGGGATAAATTCTGCGATATATTCTGCTGTACAATTTTTCATAGAGCGCATGCTCTTTCATATCGGGCTTAAACTCTGCCGCAACGTGGACCATGTTTTTTGCCGCCTCTTCGAAGGACTTGTAAACTCCGAGCCCCGTGAACGCGGTGATTGCCGCGCCGAGCGAAGACGTTTCGTAGGTTTGCGCACGCCTTACGGGAATACCCATAATATTTGACGTGATTTGGCAAATCTCGTCGCTTTCGCTTCCGCCGCCCGAAACCGCGATAAACTTGACGTCGATTTTGGTTTTACGCTGTATGGACAAAAGTCCGTCGTAAAGTCCGTAGGCAATACCTTCGATGATTGCTCTGTAAATGTGGATTCTCGTATGGCAATCCGCAAAGCCGAGGATTGCGCCTCTTGCCGTGGGATGCTTGATACCGGGCGTCCAATATGGTTGAAGAATTAGACCTTCGCAACCTGCCGGGACGTCTTTGAGGTGTCTGTTCAAAAGCTCCTCCGCAGAAATGCCGATTTCTTGCGCCTCTTTGACTTCCTTGTGAGCAAACTCGTTTTTGAACCAGGATATCATCCAGTATCCGCGATAAATCTCTATTTCGGGGTTATACTTGCCGGGCAGCACTGCGGGATATGTTGGCACGAACGGCTCGGTTTCGATATACTTGTCGGTGGTCATCTGCACGGTTGCCGTCGTGCCGAGAGAGAGCGACGCTCCCGTTGAATCGACGCAACCCGATCCGAGCGTTTCGCAACCTTTGTCCGATCCGGATGCTATAACGGGTGTTCCTTCCTTGATGCCGAGGTCGAGGCTTGCCTCTTTTGTTATGTAGCCGACAATCTCGCCCGGTTCGATGAGATCGCACATGTTCTCCGCTTTGAGATCGAATATCGGTGCGGTGATTGCCTTTGGCGATTGCCACGTTTTGTTTTTGTAATCGAACGGAATATGTCCGATTTGGTTTGCGACGGAATCTTTCATAACGCCCGTAAGACGATATGTAATCCATCCCGAAAACATCAAAAACTTGTGCATTTTCGCCCATACTTCCGGCTCGTATTCGTGCACCCAGTTGCATGCCGACGCTTTGCATTGCGCCGCCGCAAGGTCGTATAGGTTGAGCATACGAAGAAGGGATTTGAAGCCTTTGCTGAATCTCGTTTTGTCGGCATCCTTGACTTCTCTTTGGTCGAGCCAAAGAATGATATCGCGCAGCGGTTTTCCGTCCTTGTCGACAATGACCGCCGTATCTCGTATGGTAGTTACGGCAACGCCTTGTATGTCGTCCCATAGGTCGGGACATTTTTCTTTAAGTCCGTTTGTGGCTTCTTTGAGCCTGTCCCAATAGAACTCCGGGGTTTGCTCCGCCCAACCTATGTCCTTTGAAAAATAAGGCTGTTTGAAGTGGACTTTCATTTTCCCGTAGTCCTTGCCGTGCTTGTCGAAAAGCATTGCTCGCACGCTCTGCGTGCCGAAATCAATTGTTAGTACAAGTGGTTCTCTCATAATTTTCCTTTATGGTTGCGCAAAACGGTTTCCCGTCCGCTTTGCGACAAAATTCAATAAATGCTTGCCGTTGCGATGAGGTTGACGTCCGTGCCGCATACGCCTTTGAGCACCACGTCCCCTCTATGCAGTTTTTCGCTTACTACTACGGCGTTGATTTGCTTCATAAGTTCGTCGATTTTGTCTTTCGGGATTTCGCCGTCCGTCCTGACGGGAAGCACGGGATAATCCTTGAAAGTCGTTGCGACGGTGGAGCATACCGAGCGCATGGGGCAAGTTGTTTCACTCACCGCAAAAGCCTCGCCTCTTTTGCAACCGTTGCCGCTCACTATGCCGTTTTCTATTTTGATTCTGCACCCGCGCGGGCACACGATACATACAAGTTCCATTATCTCTCCTCCACTCTGACTTCGACTTTGCTTCCCTCTTTTATGCCGAAAGAAGAGAAATCGAGCTCGATTCTCTGCATCTCCGGCGGACGAAGGAATGCAAAATTCTTTTTGAACGCTTCGTTGCCGTCGACGCTCACGTAAAGCGTGGCTTTGTCCATATCCTTTGCGGCACGGAAGAAAAACACGACTTTGTCGCAAGGCTTGCCAAGGTCGATTCTGTGCGGCACGTAGCTCAAAAGTCCTTTGCCTTTTTCTATGCGCACGCTCTTGCCGGACGGTTTGAAATCCACCGCGTTTGCGCCTGCGTCTTTTGCACATTCGGACACATAATCCACCAAATCGAACACGTTAAGTGCGTTTCCTGCCGAAAACACACCGTCAATCGACGACATGTAGGTCTGGTCACAGTCCGCGCCTTTCGTAAACGGATTTATCTTTACGCCTATGGATTCGGCAAGTTCGTTTTCGGGGATAAGTCCGACGGAAAGAATGAGTGCGTCGCAATCGATACGTCTTTGAGTGCCGTCGACAGGTTGCATTTTGTCGTCTACCTTTGCAACCTCAACCGCTTCGAGCCTGTCCGTGCCGAACACTCTCGTAACGGTGTGAGATAGGTGAAGAGGTATGTTGAAATCGTGCAAGCACTGATGTATGTTTCTCGTAAGTCCGCTCGGCGTGGGCTTGACTTCGTAAACGCCCTCGACTGTTGCGCCTTCGAGAGTAAGACGTCTTGCCATGATAAGTCCGATGTCGCCGCTGCCCAAAATAACGCACTTTTTGGTGGGCAACTTGCCTTGCAGGTTGACGAAGTTTTGAGCCGTACCTGCGGTAAACACGCCTGCCGGACGAGTGCCCTGAATAAGCACTTGTTTTGCCGTGCGTTCCCTGCATCCCGTGGCAAGCACGAGTGCTTTGGCAAAGAATTTTTCAATGCCGTCCTTGGACACTGCGGTGATTTCAAAACCGCCGTCCTTCTTTTCTATTCTAGTCACAAAGGTGAAAGTAAAGGTGTCTATGTCGAGTTCTCTGACAAAATCTATATATCTCTCGCTGTATTCGGGGCCTGCGAGTTTTTCGCCGAAGCGGATAAGCCCGAACCCGTCGTGAACGCATTGTTTCAAAATTCCGCCGAGGCGCGCTTCTCTTTCTATAATTGCGACCTTGCCGCCTTTAAGGCACGCGCTTTGCGCCGCCGAAAGACCTGCGGGGCCGCCGCCGATAACCACTACGTCATAATTGCGCATATCAGTTTTCCTCCTTGGCATTGCCCTTGGTGTTTCCGTAAACGATGACGCTGCCCTCGTCGCCTTTGAGAACGTCCTCTATTTCGATTCCCTCGTGCTCGGCAATGATTTTCGCAACGAGCGGCGAGCAAAAACCGCCTTGACATCTGCCCATACCGGGGCGTACTCTTCTCTTTATGCCGTCTATGGTTGCGACTTTGAGGGGGCTTTCGAGCGCGTCGACGATCTCGCCCTTGCTCACTTCTTCGCAGCGGCAAATAATCTCGCCGTATTCGGGATTTTTTGCGATATACTTCGCTCTTTCCTCGTCGGGAAGATTTGCAAGCCTCGGAGTGTGCTTGTAAACGGGATTGAAATTCGTCTTTTCTTCCGCCTTCAAGTCTTCTTTAATCCAGTTTGCTATGTCAACCGCAATTGCGGGAGCAGCGGTGATACCCGGTGATTGAATACCTGCCGCCTCATAGATATTCTTGGTAAACATACCGCGTCTGACCACGAAATCTTCTTCGTAAGTCGCCGCGCGCGTACCCGAAAAATAGGTTATGATATCGCCCTTGTTGAGCATAGGTTGGGCGAGTTTTTGCTTTTTGATGATATTGTCGATGTCTTTTATGCTTGTGGAATAATCTTCTCTCGACGGCACTTCGTGTGCATCGGGGCCTACGAGGATATTGCCGTCTATGGTGCGCATAACGCCGCCGCCCTTGGTGTGACCGACTTCCTCTTGCTTGTCGGGTTGAGCCTCTTTGGGCAGAGGTGCGAAATAACTTCTTGCATAGGACGAGAGCGCATACCCGACTTTCTTTTTGTCCAGAATGATGTCCGTGCCTTTTCTCGGGTGAATGGTAAACGTTCTGTCCCCTGCCATATCGGCGATGACGTCGCTGTACACGCCGGCGCAGTTGACAACCGCACGAGGATATATATCGCCGCGATTTGTATGCACGCAAACCACTTTGTCGCCCTTGACGTCCATACCGTCAACATAGGTATTGAGCGACACTCTCGCACCGTTTTGAATTGCGTTGTCGCAAAGCGCGATAGTCGTCTTGTAGGGCGAAACCATGCCTGCGCTTGCCATATACATACCGCCCTTTGCCCACGCCGGAGGATTGGGTTCGATTCTTTTGATTTCCTCTTTGCCGACGTACCTTACGCCTTCAACGCCGAGGATTTTTGCTTTCAAAAGGAAAAGAGGCGGAATAATCGTATTTTCCCAACCGGTTGAGAAAATGAACATCTGCGCCCAACGCTTGAAAGACAAGCCGAGGTCTTTTGCAAGCTGAGTGTACATTCTGTTGCCTTCAAGGACATATTTGAGCTTTTGCTGACCTTTGTGCAAGTCAATGCCGGGGTGTATGCACCCGTCGTTGCGAGAGGACGCGCCGCATGCCACGTCGTTTGACTTTTCAACAAGCAAAACGTCGAGTTTGAGGCGAGAAAGCTCTCTTGCCACGGCGCAACCGACAATACCGCCACCGACGATAAGCACATCGGGTTTTTGTCCCGAAAGCGCATCGTCTTTGAGCGTGGGCTTTTTGGGTTCTTCGTGAAAGCCTTTGAGCCTTATGTCGTTGACAACGCCCAGCGAGCCTTTGCATACGGCCGCTTTGCCGCACTTGTAAATGTCCGTCCAATTGTCAAGCTCTCCCGTGAGCCTTACGCACCCGCGGTAGTTTTCGACTTTGACGGACGGGGCGATTTTATTGACCGCCCTGCGTATCTTTGCCAAATTCATAATTTAATCCCTCTATATTTATTTTTCCTATTTTAGTGCGCGGAAATTTGTCCACGCATTGCACCACGCGAGGTCTGTTCCAATGCGACATGCGCTTTGCGATATGATTTATCACCGCTTGTTTTTGAGCGTCGGTAAGCTGTCCTTCCACAAGCAATTTGATGTAGGGTTTGCCGTTCACTCTGTATTCGATACAAGCGCAATCGTCCACAAACGGCAACTCGCTTGCAACTCGTTCTATTTCGCTCGGAAAAACGTTGATACCCGAAATTTTTATAAGGCGTTTTTTTCTGCCCATAAAGAACAGTCTGCCCGTTTCGTCTTGTCTGAAATAATCGCCCGTGCGCACCCACGTTTTGCCGTCGATGGATATAAGAGCTTTTTTCGTCGCTTCCTCGTCGTAGACGTATCCGCTCATAATCTGGTCGCCCGCAACAAGCAGTTCGCCCACGCTTCCGCAAGGCACTTCTTGCAAATTTTCGTCGACGACTCTCACTTCGACGGCGTTTATCGGTTTCCCGACAGAACCCGACAAGAAGTCTGATTTTGACACCGTGCAAACGCTCGACGTTTCGGTGAGTCCGTAACCGGGCGAAAGCACGCCTTTTCCGCCGCACTCTTTCATACGCGCGTCGAATTTACCGACAAGTTCTTCGCTCACGAGGTCACCGCCAACGTAAATGTCCTCTATACAAGAAACGTTTTCGCCCGAAAATTCGTCAAGCGCAAGCAACTTTTGCACCATACGCGGCACCGCAATCATTGTGGTTATACGATTTTTTGCAATGACTTTGACGGCCTTTTTCGCTTTGAATATCGGAAGCAACACCGAGCGCATATTTGTGGATATGGACGCGTGTACGCCAACGCAAAGTCCGAAACCGTGGAACATGGGAAGAGCGGCAAGCATTGCGTTTTTTTCCGAAAATTTGTCGCCGAGATATTGCAAAAGATTGCCTGCCATGGCGTTTGCCGCGCGAGAAGAAAGCGCAACCGTTTTTGGCTCGCCGGTGGTTCCGCCCGACTGCATGTAAAAAACGATTTCTTCGCCGTCGCCGTGAAAAGCCTGAAATTTTGCTTTGCGGGGAAGCCCCACAAAGTCGTAAATGCCGAAATGGCAAATTATGCGTCTTGCGCCCTTCGATTTGGGATAATACGCACATTGATTGATGTCGCTCAAAAAAACTGCTTTGGGTTTTAGTTTGTCAAACGCCGCTCCGAATTCGTCTGCGGAAAGTTTCGGATGAATCATCGACGCAATCGCGCCTATTCTGGAACACGCATACGTTGCCACAACCGCTTGAATAATGTTGGGAAGCGCAATCATAACGACGTCGCCTTTGCCCACTCCCAAACGAGCAAGCCCGCCGGCGACTCTGTCGATTTGTTTGAAAAAGGTTGCGAAGTTCATTTTGCGCGCACCGTGAACGACGGCAATATCGTTGTCGTGCTTTTCGCGGTATGTGCGCATGAAGTCGTATAAGCTTTTGTGAACGTCAACCATATCGAAATTATACCTTATCAAACACTTGTAGTCAATACGGATTTTAATCGAAAACTGCCTTTTTGGTACATTTTTCGGTAAAAGTTCCGCCACATCGAAAAAAGTTTATCGATATATGTATAAACCTTATCGATTGAGGGCATAATCGAGGCAACTTGGAGGTAATACAATGAGCAAATTTTCAGTTGCAATGAAGCGTTTTGGCGGTTTCGTTAAGCGCAACGCAGTCTATTTTCTTATCATTTTGTGCATAGCCTCGGTTGCCACGGTCATCGCCCTAGCGGTCACTCGCAACTCCGCTCTGCAAAATCCCGACGCGTCTATCGGTGACAACACGCAAGACGAGCCGGTCGTAAAACCCGACGATCCGGTTATCAAGCCCGACGATCCGACGCCCACCGTCGAAAAGCAAAAGTTTTACGCACCATGCAACGACGGCAAAGTCAGCAAAAACTTTTCGGATGCGACTCTCGTTTGGAACCCGACTTTGAAGCAATACTCGACTCACCTCGCACTCGACTTTACGTCGGAGGATAAAAACGTGTACGCCTCCTGCGACGGCAACGTGAAAGAAGTCGGCTACAATGCTCTTGACGGCTACTACGTGGTCATCAACCACAAAGACGGATACGTAACGAAGTATCTTTCTTTGGAAGCGGCAAGCACCTTAAAACAAGGCGCAACGGTGAAACAAGGTCAGCTCCTCGGCAAGATGTCTACGTCGCAAGGAAGCGAAAGTCTTGACGGCGATCACGTACACTTCGAAATAATCAAAGACGGCGTGAATATCAATCCGCTTGAAATCATGGTGTCGAGCGAAAAGTGAGCAAAATCTTTATCGAAAAAAACAAATCAACGCAAAAGCCCCCCGTCTATGCGACGAGGGACTTTGATTTTTAGCGTTTTTTATTTTGATTGAGTCATCAAGGGAATGATGTCTTTCACCTTGTCAAGCACGTAATCGGGCTTGATTTTCGAGCCGGGAAGCATATCCGCGGTGGTTTCGCCCGAAAGTACGAGCACGGACACGAATCCGCAATTTTTGCCGAATGCAACGTCGGTATAAAGTCTGTCGCCCACCATTGCGATTTTCTTTGCGGGAAGATTGTACTTCATCGCAAGACGCTCGCCTGCCGTGGTGTGCGGTTTGCCCATAATTATGTCGGGCGTGCGCCCCACCGTCAACCTGATTGCCTCTATAAGCGCACCGACGTCGGGCATCGGGCACTCGGGTGCAGGACAGAAAAAGTCGGGGTGCGTAGAGATGTACGGAAGCCCTTTGTGGACGAATTTGCAAAATCTATACAACTTGTCGTAAGTGAGCGAAGTGTCGAAGCCGATCACGCACAAATCGGGATTTTCCTCGTCAAGCTCAATGCCGTAAAGCTCGAACTCGCTTTTGAGCCTGTCGTTGCCCAGCAAAAACACTTTTTTGCCGCGGTAGTTGTCCAAAAGATATTCGCAAGTGACTTGACCGCTCGTGTAAATTTCGTCGGCATAGGTACGCAATCCGAGATTGTTGAGCCTTGCGATATAATCGGTGTGCATTCTCGACGAATTGTTGGTGAAAAAGCAAATGCGTTTGCCCATTGCTCTCAACTCGTTTATCGCGGCAAAAGAGCCTTCGATTTCGTTGTCGCCGATATAAACCGTGCCGTCAAGGTCGAACACGAACAATTCTACGTCTTTAATGTTTTTCATTTTGTCCTCTGTGTCGTTTTGTCTTTGTTTAGGATGCCGCGATATCCAACATACCGCTTGCAAAAGCATATCCTGCAAGGGAGCGGCTTTCGACGCTTGCAAGGCGCATACATTCGAGCACCTCGCTTGCGGTGATTTCGCTCTTCAACCAATAGCCTGCGTCTATATACAAACGCCGCCAAAAACGTTGCATGCCGTGAAGGTCGATGCTTGCAAGTTTTTCGAGCAAATCAAGGCGATATTCTCCAAGAATATAACCAATTCTAAAATAACCGTTTATATCGAAAAAGTCAACAACTTCGCCCCTATCGACTTCGATGCCGAGCGATTGCAATTTATCTACGGAGTCAAAGACGCAAGCCGGCGGAGCGCAGTCTATGGACGGAGAGGACAGATACGCCGAATAAAACGAAGTCAAAACCGCGCTTGCCAGAAATCTGTATTCTCCCGTCAATCTCGGAGTTTTTCCCTTTGACAAAGCGAGCGCGCTCATAACTTCCGCCATACGCTCGGCAGTGTCTTTTCCCTGTTTTCGAGAGGATATTTCAATCAGGCGATACGCAAGTTCGGACAGCGGACAAGAGGAAGTTTCCACGGCAAACTGTTTTACTTTTTCTCCGAGTACGGTCTTTTGAAAAGCCCTTTCGAATTCTGCGAATTTTTGAGAAAGCAAAATTCCGTACCCTGCCGCAATTTGCTCGTTTTTGCACTTTATCAATATATTTTCGTCGATAAACACTTGATTCGGACATTTTCCACACGTTATATCGTCGCTGTCGGGCGCACAAAAAAGCATAGACCACCCCGTGTCTATACTCGTTGAAATTTCTTTTGCTTTTTCCGCCGCGGCGTGCGCACCCACCGCAAAAACGTAGCGCACGTATTCGGGCACGTCTTGTATTTTGCCTTGGTATGCGTTTGTCAAAAAAACGCGATAACCGCCCCTTTTCAACTCTTGACAAAGTGCGGTTGCGACGTCTTCGTATTCATTTTCATACACGACGCAAAGCGCGCCTTCTTCAAACACGGAGCGCAATCTAGGCAAAATTTGAGGTATCAAATCTTTGCCCGAAAATACGTACGCGCCGCAAACGACGCGCTTTTCGATTATCGAATTATCCATACTCGCCTCCATGCAAACTCTAACATGTGCGCGAGAGAGTATTCCGACTTTCTTTGTTTTTTTTTCGCCTATCTCGTCGAATTATTTTTTAAGATAGGTTTTGCATTTGGTTGCAAACGCAGTGTCCTTCACGTCGATTTGAGCGTTTGCGCAAAGACCGTTGTTGTTGAACGCACACTCGCCTGCGGCACATTGCACCAGACTTTCGAGGTCCTTGTCGAACACGTCCTCGCCCGCTTCGACGTCGGCAAAGTTTTGCGCAAGCGGTCCGCCCTCGCGCTTGATACGGCTAAGGCATTTTGCGTTTTCGCCGATAGAAATGACGCCTGCAAGGCACACGCCTTTGATGTTATGCTCGCAATTTGACGTTGCACAGTTGATTTTTTCCATAATAGCCTCCTGAGGTTTTGTTGCATTTAGTATGCCCCGCTTTTGAATTTTTACACAAAAAGACGCGTATATCGTCCATTCTTTTCGTTTTTATTGAAAAATTTGCGGCGGTGTGCTAATATATTGTCAACAAAAGTTTATAAGGAGACGGATATGAAAGTCATTCTTCTCAAAGACGTCAAAGGCACGGGCAAAAAAGGACAAATCGTCGAAGTAAACGACGGTTACGCTCGCAATTTCCTCATCAAAAAAGGGCTTGCGCAAGAAGGCACGCAACAAAATATCTACGTTGCGGAGCAACGCAAAAAAGCCTACGAAGCAAAGATTGCCTCCGAGCGCCAAGAAGCAAGAGAGCTTGCAAACAAACTTAAAGAAATCACCGTCAAAGTCAGCGCGAAAGGCGGCGAAAACAATGGCAAAATGTTCGGTTCGGTCACAAGCGAAATGATAAGCAACGCACTCAAAGACCTCGGCTTCGACGTGGACAAAAAGAAAATCGAAATCAAGGACAGCATCCGCGATTTCGGCGAATTTGAAGTTGTGCTTCGCCTTTACTCCGAAGTCACTCAAACTTTGAAAATCCAAGTCGTAAGAGCATAAGATGGTCTACCCCACCTCTTTGGACATCGACGATTACGTAATTTTGCAAGACACCGACGACTATGCGTTTTCGCAAGACTCGGTGTTTTTGGCAAATACGGCAAAAATCGCAAAAGAGGACAGGGTGCTTGATTTGGGATGCGGAACGGGGATTTTGGCAACGCTTGCGCTTGTCAAAAAACGCGCATCCGCCGCCGTCGGAATAGAGCTTCAACCCTCCGTTGCCAATCTGGCAAGAGAGAGCGCAAAACGCAACGGGCTCGAAGGCAAATTCGATATAATAACCGGCGACGTAAAGGATATAAAAAATCTTGTCGAAGCGGAAAGTTTCGACAAAGTGCTTTGCAATCCGCCCTACTTTCAAGGCGAGCAAATCACAAAGAAGAATTTGTCAAGGATAGAGAGCACCGCAACTTTGTCCGATTTTGCCAAAGCGGCAAGCTACGCTTTGCGATTTGGCGGCGACGCTTGGTTCGTTTCGAAAATCGACAGGCTTTCACCGCTTATTTGCGCCCTCGTGCAATCCAAACTCGAACCCAAAGAAATGACAATCGTCTATCCCAAACTTTCGTCGGAAGCGGACGTTGTGATAATCAAGGCAAGAAAAGGCGGCAAAGTCGGACTTAAAACTCACACGCTTATCGTCATGGACGAAGAGGGCAACTACACGCAAACTTACAAGGAGATGTACCAATAATGGCAAAACTCTATATTGTCGGAACTCCTATCGGCAACATGTCGGACATCACGCTTCGTGCGCTCGAAACGCTCAGAAATGTTGACGTTATAGCTTGCGAGGACACGCGTCACTCTCTGCCCCTCCTTGCAAAATACGACGTTCACGCAAAGCTCGTAGCCTATCACAAATTCAACGAACAGGACTGTTCCGACCGTCTTATAGAGATGATAAAGAGCGGTCAAAACGTTGCGATAATCACGGACGCAGGCATGCCGTCCATCAGCGATCCCGGTGCGGAAGTGATCGCAAAGTGCCACTCGCAAGGCGTAGAAGTGGAAACCGTCCCCGGTCCTACCGCCCTCGCAACTGCGGTTGCGCTCAGCGGAATAAAAGCAAGCGGATTTACGTTTTTGGGGTTTTTGCCCGAAAAATCATCGGATAAAGTGTCGATTTTGTCAAAATGCGCTAATACGGGGCTTCCTATAATCCTGTATGTTGCGCCGCACGATTTGACAAAAACGGCAAAGACGTTGCTTGACGTGCTGGGAGACAGAACGGTGTACGTGGCAAGAGAGCTCACAAAAATTCACGAGAGCGTAACGACAACTTCTCTCGCGAATTTCGAGTGCGAGGAGCGAGGTGAAATCGTGATGATTGTAGATTCCGTCGCATCCGAAAATCCCCTCAATTCCCTCTCGGTTGCCGAGCATCTCAATCATTATCTCGATTTGGGCATGGACAAAAAGGACGCTGTCAAGCAAGTTGCAAAAGACAGAGGCATTCCCAAAAACGAAGTCTACCAACAAGCATTAAATATGTGAAAGAATAGGAATGCAAAATACTGCAAATTTTCTCATCGAGTTTTTTTTCATTATTTTTCGTTGTTTGTGATATTACCTAATTTGGCAATATTCACAACCTCTTTGTTGCACCTTATCGCATGTAAGAAAAAAGGCAATCGATAGGAATGTATACATTCTTAAAATATTTTTTTGACAATATATACTAAATTATGCAAGTATTCATTCATAATTTGGAGTAGATAATGACTGTCAACGATGCGGTTGCAACTAGAATTTTGCAACTCCTTACCCAAAAGAATATGACACAGTATCGGTTGGAACAGCAATCGGGCATACAACACGGACATATGCAATGGCTTTTGAATAGAAAAAGCAAAACCGTTACGCTTTCTACCGTGATGATAATTGCCAATGGTTTCGGAATGACTGTGCTTGAGTTTTTGGACGACGATTTGTTTTTGTACAAAAATCTCGATGTTGAATAATTAACATAAAAAAATCGGCGAGAAGAACACCTCTCGCCGATTTTTCTTTGTAAATTATGTCTTATTCTTGCGTGAACGAGTCTTTGCCAAGTCCGCAAATCGGGCAGGTAAAGTCCTCGGGGACATCTTCCCATTTCGTGCCGGGAGCGATTCCGTTTTCCTCGTCGCCGAGGTCTTCGTCATAGATATAACCGCATACGCAAACGTATTTCATAGTTGTTTCTCCTTGTTGTTTGTCGATTGTTTTTCAATCGTTGTCGTTTCTTATTTGAAATAGCGGTTGAGAAGTCCCTCAAATGCCTTGCCGTGACGAGCCTCGTCGCGAGCCATCTCGTGTACGGTGTCGTGAATTGCGTCGAGTCCTTCTTCTTTTGCGCGTTTTGCAAGCTCGAATTTGCCGCTGGTTGCGCCGTTTTCTGCCTCAACGCGTTTTTGGAGGTTTACTTTTGTGGAGGGGCTGACGAGTTCGCCAAGCATTTCGCAGAATTTTGCAGCATGCTCTGCTTCTTCATAGGCTGCCTTTTCCCAGTAAAGACCGATTTCGGGATATCCCTCACGGTGTGCGGCTCTTGCCATTGCAAGATACATACCGACTTCGGTGCATTCGCCTTCGAAGTTTGCCTTCAATCCGTCGTAGATGTCTTGAGGGACGCCTTGACCGACTCCGATCACATGTTCTGCCGCCCAGACCTTTTCAGATCCGTCGTCTTTGATAAATTTGCTGCCGGGGCAACCGCATTGTGGGCATTTTTCGGGTGCCGAATCGCCCTCATGAACGTATCCGCATACGGGACATATAAATTTTGCCATAGTTTTTTCTCCTTTAATATCTTCTATTTTTTCCGCCGTGGCGGTTGTTTCAAGTTTTTCGAAATCGCTTGCGGGATGCTTGCAAATCGGACAGATAAAATCGCTCGGAAGCGGACCTTCGTGAACATATCCGCATATTTTGCACACCCATTTTTCCTTTGAGTCGGCACTTGCTTGCGGCTTGGGCTTAACAAACGTCTGATAATAGTCATATGTCAATGCGTCGCCGTCGTCCGCAAAGTTCTGCGTCTGAACAGACTCCAGAACAAACATCGTATGCGTACCCATATCTATGCTTTTTTGCACTTTGAGTGCGAAATATCCGAGTACGCCCTTGCATTTGGGAACTCTTACGCCGTTTTTTGCAACGACGCTCTCGATGCCCTCGAACTTGTCCGTGTCGCGCCCCGATTGCATTCCGAATCTCTTGATAAAATCAAAGTCCGTCTTTTGCGACAGCACTGCAACGGCACATTCACCGCTCCTGACAATAAGCTCATGCGTAAAGTTCTGTTTGTTAAGCGTCACGCTGAACGTTTCGGGAGTTGCGGTCTGCTGTGCAAACGTGTTGATAATGCAACCGCTTTCCTTGCCGCCGTCTCCGGCACATAGAGTGTACAAGCCGTAGCTTATCTTAAACAGTAAATTCATTTTTTCTTCCTCCTGCAATCTTTGCATATACCTCTGAAAAAGAGCTGGCTTTCAAGCACTAGATTGCCGCCGAAATCCACTATGCTCTCGTCGATTTTGTCGAGATTGAAAAACACGTCCTCAACCTTGCCGCACTCGACGCATTGAAAGTGTCCGTGATTCATAGTCGTTTTGTCAAACCTCGACGGAGCGTCTTTGCATGTCACTTCCCTTATTTCGCCTTCGTTTGCCATGTCTTTGAGGATGCGATACACCGTGCCCAAACTCAAATTGGGCAACTCTTTTTTTGCCTCGGCAAGCACCATGTCTGCCGTAGGGTGATTGCATGCGTCCTTGACTATCCTTGCAACCACTTCTTTTTGTATCGTGTTCCTCTTCGTCATGCTATCCTTTGAATTATTTTGATTTCTTATTGATAATAATTCTTGTTAGCTATAATATACGATAAACGAATACCTTTGTCAATACTTTTTTTGAAAATTTTTATATTTTTTCATTCCGCACTTCGTTTCCCCCTTTTTTACGGGATATGTATTATATATTTATATATTAATATCATATCAATAAACGATTATTAAAAACGCACCCGAAGGCGCGCTTTTAATCTTACTTTTCGGAATCGGAATTGTCGTCGTCGTTTTTTCGGTCGTTCTCTTTGTCAAAATCACAATCGTTTGAATCCGAGAACTCGTCAAAAGGAGTGTTCCCGTCGGGATGGCTGTCGTCGTCCTCGTCGTTTTCGTCGCCACGTCGTTTTGTGCGCCTCTCGTTTTTACGCAAGGCTTTGCCAACCAAAATCGCAATGCGCTTGTAGATAAACTGCAATGCGTAATCGAGCGCAACGAGTATTATGGTTCCGAACAGCGCAATCATCCAGTACTGCACTTTGTCTACGATTGATGAATCTAGCACAATGTTGTGGCACACGAAATACAAAAGCGCAAGCGCGCCGTTGATGTAAACGATTTTGACAATGAGCTGAACCCACCGGTTGATTTTGTCGCTATGGTTAAGCATTATGCCCGAAATGATTGCCATAGGCCCGAAATACACCACGTAACCCATCACCGAAAACACGTCACCCGCCACCGCAAACGACAGCCCTGCGGACACGACGTAAGCCAAAACGGAAGACAGATAATACTTTTGCGACAGCGGCACCATAAGCGCAACCGAAGCGGCAATAAAAAACGCAATCGTGCTGAATCTCACCACAACTCCGAGCCAAACCATAAGAAGCGCCACCGCCGCGCTTATGCCTGCAAGCGCAACTCTGTACACCGCCTCTTGTCGTGAAATTTTTATACGATTACGTTTCATAGATTTTTATAGTGTTTTTGCAAAACCGATATACAATGCAGCATCACGTGCCAATAGCGACTTTGCAAAAAGCAATATTCGGATGAATGACAAGGAAGAACTCACTTTTGGACAAGGAACGCACTAAATTGTGAATTGCGGAAAAGCGCATCTACACAGCATCCACCTATTTTGAATTTGTAAAAAGTCGATATTTGTGCGGCAGACAAGGAAGACGTCGCTTTTTGAACAAGGAGCGTACTATGTCGTATGTGACTTGTGAAAAAACGATGTCTGACGCAGTATCACGTGCAAATAGCGACTTTTTAGCAGCAGCGAATGAGGTCGCCCCCCATACACTCGCAACAACAATCCGCACACCAAAGCGCTTGACAGGCGGTGCAAAGTCCGTCGGCAACGTCACTGTCGCGTTGGGAGTAGGTGCGGTTGGAGGTTTGGTCGGACTTGCCGTAAACGCCCTTTTCGCCTTGTTTGTCATAGGGGCGCGAACCGTCGATTTTCTTTTTGAGGTTGTCGAGAGCGCGAGAGTACTTGTCGTTGGACGGATCCATTTGGATTGCCATTTCAAGTTGCTTTTTGCTGTCGTTGAGCCAGTTTTTTTCGTAAAAAACGATGGACTGATAGTAGTGCCATTCCGCGCCGCGATAGGATATTTCGTCAAGAGCGCGTTGCGCGCCTTCAACGTCCTTGTTGCGAATTGAGTCGCGTACGGACTCGAAAGACGATTCACCCTCGCCCGAAACCGTTGCGGATTCGTGGGAGAGCTCCATCGCTTGTTGATATGCGTCGTCAAGTTGACCGAGCATGCGCGCCGCTTGCGCGCCTTGGTCGCCCTCGTCGAAAACGTGTTCTTGATAATACGCACGTTTTGTCTTGTACGCTTCTAGTATTTCGCTTTGAGATGAGTCTTTGCTTATGCCAAGAATCACAAACGGGTCAATCGGCATTTGTCGTCTCCTTTGAGCAGTCGCTCCACTTGCATTTTTATGCCAAGGTAAATGGTGTTGCTCAACACGCCCTCGTACATTTTTATGTCCATTGCGTTGTATGAGCCAACCATCTTATTGTAGGTTGAATTGAGCAAAAACGACAGTTCGTCTGCGTTTTTTGCAAGATAATCTTTCTTTTCGGCACATTTGCCGTAATTCAGAACGAGCGGATTATACTCGCCTGACTTGCTGTCCTTTTCAACGTCGTCAACCGCGTCGAGCAAATATATGAGGCGGCCGAGGTTGTAGCAAAACGTGTCAACGTTGTCGTCGGTTTTTATAAGTTGCCTCGTCATATCGCGCATTAGCGTTGCAAAAGTGTCGGCAACTCTGTCTATGCTGTCGCACTTTTCTTTTTCGAGCTTGCGCAAATCCGCAAAACTTTTTTGCATGATTTTGTCGATTTTGCAAAGCCTTTTCGCCGCCTTTTTCTTGCGCGGAGCAAGCATACCTTTGACTATCGCTCGTGATTTTTTGCCGTCGTACACGTCGTCCTCAACGTTGTAGTAGACAAGCATAACGGCAATATCGGCAATCTTTTTTGACAGCTCGTCGGTTTTTACAACCACTTTTTTCTTGCCGTTGTAGGCGCAAAGTTTGCGTTCGAACTCAACGGGCGTGTTTGTGAGCGAATGCAAAAGCACGTTGTAAAATGTCACGTCGTAGTTGGTGCAAAGCCTTGTGAACTCCGCTCCTGTTTCGCCCAGCGTTTTGCAAAGTCCGCAATAAAAGGATTGGAATACGTTGAAATCCTTGATATACATATTAAGTTTATCGGGTATCACGTATCCGAACATTTTGTTGCCTCTTTGTTTAATAATATACGCTTTGTCTTAAACTATCCTTAAAACGCAACGCCTTTTCTTCTCGATACGAACAAAACGGATATTGCGTTTCGATTTTCATTTTGTAATTTGTTTCGCAACGTCCAAAACCACGTTTTTGACGTCCCTTCTATCAACGACGTCGGTGTGAATCTCTTTTGCCTCTTCCAGCTCCAAAATGCAATCCGGACATTCGAGCGCGGTGAGATTGTACAGTTTTATTATTGCCTTATACGGATTTTTTTCTCTTGAACCGAGCGCGCCGAGCACATCAACGGGGAACTTGTACGGATTTGCAGTGGACACGATTACGGTGGGCGTTTCGTCGTCCGTTTCGCAAGAATAGTCGTTGTAAACGCTTGCGGCAACGGCGGTGTGAGTGTCCATTATATAATCGTCGAGGTCGAAAAACGTTGCTATCGCGTTTTTGGTGTCCTCTTCGTCCGCCCATCCTGCGACGAATTTGTCAACGTTCACTTCATCGAAATCTATCTCGAATCTGCCCGTCTTTTTGAGGCTGTCGTAAACTTCCCTTACCTTTTCGTCGTCCCTGCCGTACAACTCGTAAATAAGTCTTTCGAGGTTGCTGGACACCAAAATGTCCATGGACGGCGACATTGTCTTGAAAAAATCGCGATTTATATCGTACTCTCCGTCGTTGAAAAAGTCGGTGAGGACGTTGTTTGCGTTGGATGCGACGATAAACTTTTCAACGGGCAAGCCCATGCGATAGGCGTAATAGCCTGCAAGCACGTTGCCGAAATTGCCGGTAGGCACGGCAAAATTTATCTTGTCGCCGAGCGCAATCTCTCCGCTGTCCACGAGGTCGCAGTACGCGGAGATATAATATGCGATTTGCGGAGCAAGCCTACCCCAATTTATAGAATTTGCGGACGACATTGCGATGCCGCTGTCTTTGAGACGTTTTACGACTTCTTCGTCGTTGAAAATACGCTTGACCGCCGTTTGTGCGTCGTCGAAATTGCCTTTTATACCGCAAACGTGAACGTTGGAGCCTTCTTGCGTGACCATTTGCATACGTTGCATCTCGCTCACTCCGTATGCAGGATAAAACACGAGCACGTGCGTGCCTTCGACGTCCTTAAATCCTTCGAGCGCGGCTTTGCCGGTGTCGCCGCTTGTTGCCGTCAAAACGAGAGTTTGCTCGTCAAGTCCGAGCTTTTTCTTGCTTGCGGTGAGCAGATATGGCAAAATCGTGAGCGCGACGTCCTTGAACGCACAAGTCGGGCCGTGCCACAATTCGAGCATATAAAGTCCGTCCTCGACTTTTACCAGAGGGCAAACGGAATCGTCGTCAAACCGATTGTACGCTCTTTTCGCGTAGCCCAAAAGTTCCTCGAAGGAAAACTCGTCCATATACAAAGACAAGATTTTCGCCGCACGTTCGGGATAATCGAGGGGAATGAGATTTTCTATGTCCGCAAGACTTAAAATCGGGAATGACGACGGAACGAAAAGTCCGCCGTCATCCGATATGCCCTTTACGATAGCCTCGCTTGCAGAAATCTCTATTTTGGAGTTTCTGGTACAAGTGTATTTCATATTTTATTTTTCGCGAATGAATTCAGGAAAATTTTCCTCGTTTTCACTCACGGTAATCACAAATTTGGTGTCCGTGTTTTTTGCGATTTCTCTGATATCGTCAAAGAAGTCTTTCATCTCGAAAACGGTTTTGCCGAGCATTCTGTGCGCACCGTCGATATAAAGAGTTTCGATATCGTGGTTGCCTGCAAGCAAACCTTTTATAAAACCGATAAGCGCTTCTTCGCTCACCGGTGCGTCGCCTCTTTTGAGTTGTTTGGCGTTGACCATGCGGACTCTGTAATTGAGAGAATACATATATCTGTCCGTATCCGTCACAAAAACGATGTCGCCCTTTGCTGTTGCGACGTTGTCGTTTGCCATATCGATGATGATTTTGGTTTTGCCGGTGCCCTTGGCACCCGTTATAAATTTGATCATAAGCACCTCCGCTTATATTATATTCGATTCTATTATATATAAAATATTATCCGATTTCAACCCGCAATTTTCAAATCCGCGCACTTTTTTCAAACGCCGGCAAAAAGCCTTTCAGTGCTTTGCCTCAAAAAACGCATGAATTTGCGGATTTAAGAGTCCTACCATTGTGTCGAGTTCTTTATCGCTGATGGCCGTAGTTCGTCCTAACGCATACTCTTTGTCTACAAACTCTTTGATTTTTACCACGATATCATCGGATTTTTGAACTTTGTTTTCGGTTGGCAATTCATAATAGGAGTTTATCCAATATGCGATTCCGGCAAGGCCGCTAAAAGAATCCACCACGACTCTCGGAGCTCTTCCCAATATCTTTTGCGTGTCGAAAATGTTGTAGATTTCCTGATCTTTGAGCATGCCGTCGGCGTGAATACCTGCTTTTGTGACATTGAAGTTTTTTCCTACAAACGGCGTTTGAGGGGGAATGCGATAACCCATTACATCCTCGAAATAATCTGCGATTTCGCTGATTACTTCAAGATTCATTCCGTTTGTAGTTCCCCTCAACGACGCATACTCTACAGCCATCGCTTCAAGCGGAGTATTTCCCGTGCGCTCCCCTATTCCGAGCAAAGTCGTATTGACGGTCGAACACCCGTACAGCCATGCGGTCGCACTATTTGTGACCGCCTTATAAAAATCGTTGTGACCGTGCCATTCGAGCTGTTCGCTCGGCACTTGCGCATAGTAGCGGAAGCCGTAAATTACGCCTTGCACGCTGCGTGGCATTGCGGTACCCGGATAAGTTACGCCATACCCCATAGTGTCGCACGCACGAATTTTTATCGGGATTCCGCTTTCTCTTGAAAGTCTCATCAACTCGATTGCAAACGGAACGACAAATCCGAAATAATCCGCTCTGGTTATATCTTCGAAGTGACAACGAGGCACGATTCCTCTGTCAAGTGCCATTTTTACGACGGACAAATACTTGTCCATTGCCTGACGGCGAGTCATATTCATTTTTTTGAAAATATGATAATCCGAGCAGCTCACCAAAATTCCGGTTTCTTTTATGCCGAATTCCTTTACGAGCTCAAAATCTTTTTCGTTTGCTCTAATCCAACTTGTAACTTCGGGAAATTCATATCCCAAATCAAGGCATTTTTTTACGGCGTCTTTATCTTTATCGCTATAAAGGAAAAATTCGCTTTGTCTTATAATTCCGTTCTTGCCGCCGAGCCTATGCAACATTTTGAACAGTTCGACAATGTTATCGACGCTAAACGGCTCCATAGCTTGCTGTCCGTCACGAAAAGTCGTGTCGGAAATATACAACTCTTTGGGGCACTCCATCGGCACATGTCGCATATTAAATGCGATTTTAGGGATTTTACCATATGTAAAAATCTGTCTGTGCAAGTTGGGACGAGACACGTCTTGCAAAGACGGTTTGTACGTATGTTCTTCAAGCAGATGGTTGCGTTTGTTGTATTCAACTATCATTTTCCCTCCGTCACTCGATATTTTCGAGCATTTTGTTTTGCACGGCGATTTGAAGCGCGGAAATCATCTCGTCCAAATCTCCCAGCATAAACTTGTCGATATTGTAAAGCGTCAAGCCTATGCGGTGATCGGTCACTCTTCCTTGCGGAAAATTGTACGTCCTTATTCTCTCGCTTCTGTCACCCGTACCCACTTGCGCGCGACGGTTTTCGGCATATTCCTTTTCCGCTTGCGACTGATAGAAATCGTACACTCTGGATTTGAGCACTTTGAGTGCTTTTTCGCGGTTTTTGATTTGGCTTCTTTCGTCCTGACATTCAACGACGATACCCGTAGGGATATGCGTCATACGGATTGCGGACTCGGTTTTGTTGACGTGCTGTCCGCCAGCTCCGCCCGAACGATAGGTGTCCACTTTTATATCGTTTTCGTTGAGATTGACTTCGACGTTTTGTGCTTCGGGGAGCACCGCAACGGTAACCGTCGAGGTGTGAACTCTGCCCTGCGACTCGGTTTCGGGAACGCGTTGCACTCTATGCACGCCGCTCTCGAATTTGAGTTTGCCCCAAACGCCTTTGCCGGTTATCATAAACACAAGTTCTTTTGCGCCGCCGAGTTCGGTGTAGTTCATATTGACTTCCTCGACTTTCCAGCGGTTGTTTTCGGCATAATGGCGGTACATTTTCATAAGTTCCGTACCGAAAAGAGCAGCCTCGTCGCCGCCCGCGCCCGCGCGTATTTCCATAATGACGTTATTGTCCTCGTTGGGATCTTTTGGCAAAAGCGAAATTTTGAGATCGTTTCCGTCCTTGTCGAGTGCGTCGCGCAAGTCGTCGAGTTCGCCTTTTAACAACGCTTTCATATCGGGATCGGTTTCCGCCGCCGCCATACTCTCGCAATCTTCGAAATCGCTCTTGTGCTTTTTGTAGACGGAATATATCTCGCAAATCGGCATCAGATCGGAATGTTCCTTTGACAATGCCTTAAATTTTTCTTGATCGGAAATATTCTCGGGCATAGACAAAAGTTGACCCACTTCGTTGCAGCGAGCCTCGATTTTGTCGAGTTTTTGAATCATACCGTCCGATATTTTCATTTTTTCACCACTGCGATGCGGTCGAGTCCTTCGATATCTTTGAGGATTTCGACATCGTATTTTTCAAATATATCCTTTATATCGTCCGCTTGATTTACGCCGAATTCCAACAGCAGCACGCCGCCATCTTTTAGATGCTCTTCAAGTTTATTTGCGATTATGCGATAAAATTTCAAGCCGTCGCTGTCGCCGTCAAGAGCGAGTTTCGGTTCGAAATCCTTGACTTTCGCATCGAGTTTTGCAACGTCGGACGTGGGAATATAAGGCGGATTTGACACGATGACGTCAAACGTCTTGTTTGCAACCGCGCTCCACATATCGCCCTTTGAAAAATCGACTCTGACGCCGGTGTTGAGCGAGTTTGCAAGCGCAACGTCGATTGCGCCTACACTGACGTCGCACGCGCTGACTTTTGCGTTGGTATTCTTTGCGATTGCCACGGCGATTGCGCCGCTTCCCGTACACAAATCAAGCACGTCGCACTGAGCGTCAACGCTCTTTTCTTTTATGACGGCAATTGCCTTTTCCACAAGCTCTTCGGTTTCGGGGCGAGGGATAAGCACGCTTTTGTTGACGGCGATTTTTATGCCGTAAAACTCGCAATATCCGAGCGCATATTGAAGAGGTGTGCCGTCGGACATCTTCTTTGCAATCGATTCCGCATTGTCGAACTGTTGCTTTGTGAGGGTTTTGAGGGATTGAAGTTCGCTTCTCTTCTTGCCCGTAACCTCGACGAGCAACCAATCTATATCGGCGTCGTCCGCGTCCTTTGCGATGTTTTGAAGTTTTGCTCTTGCAACGCCGTAAGGCACTTTAATATCGAATTTTCTTTCTTCGAGATTCGGATTTTCATCCATTGCAAGCACCGTTTTGAACGCGGTGATGGACACTTCGAGCATATCGTCGGTCGGCTCTTTCGTCGTAAGTTTTTGAAGAGCCATACCGGGCGCGCGGAGTATGCGCACAAAAAGGCAATCGCTCTTTGCAAGGAGTTTCAAAAGCTCGTAAGAAACGCCTGCCACGACGGGCAAAAACAGCAGTTTAAAACCGAGTTTTATGAGCGCGTTGAGCACTTTTGCGCCGCTCACGTCGGAGGACACGACGAGTCCGCACTTTTCAAGCATAAAGTTGACCAGCACAAACACCATTATGCTGACCGCAATCACGAAAAACAAAAAGGTCGTTCCGCAGCGAGAATGTTCTCTGGGCATATGCTTTGCGTTTTCGACGGTGAGATCGAGTCCTCTTTCATAGCAAGAGATGACTTTGTGTTCCGCTCCGTGATACATAAACACTCTGCGCACGTCTTTCATCATCGTGACAAGCAGAATGTAGCAAATGAAAATCGCAAGCATCAAACCGCCTTCGATAAGGCTGTACCAAAGGCTTTTGAGCGACGAGGACGCAATTGCGGCGATATTGTCGCAAACAAGGGATGCAAGGAAGTTTGGCAAAAACACGAACAAACCGACCGCAAGCAGCACGCCGAGCACCACAGAAAAGCCCATAAGGATGTTCATGGGATTGATTTTGAGCTTGTCGGCAACCCACTTGTCAAACTTGGACGGCTCGGCATAATCGCCGTAAACTTCCGCCGAACGCATCATTATGCCCGTGCCTTGAAAAAGTTGTGTGACAAGATTTACGACGCCGCGAACAAACGGCAAACGTAAAAAAGCATTGCGCTGTTTTGCGTCCTTTGTGTACTTGCTCTCAACGGTAATATCGCCGTCGGGAGTGCGGACTGCGGTTGCAATTGAGCGCGCGCCTTTCATCATGACGCCTTCGAGCACGGCTTGACCTCCGATGTTCGTTCTGCGCACGATTTTGGTTTTTCTGTCGATAACGTTTTTAGGTTTCGGCTCTTTGACTTTTTTCGATTTCTTATCTTCCATAATTTGTCGGGTGAAATAGTAAAATGCAGACACGCCTGACGTGTCTGCATTTTCCTTTTCTTGTTAGTCGAGATTGTATCTCTTCTTGAATTTGTCGACGCGTCCACCGGTGTCAACAAGTTTTTGTTTGCCCGTGAAGTACGGATGGCACTTGGAGCAAATTTCAACACGAAGTTCGTTGACGTTCTTGGTTGTACCCGTCTGGAATGTGTTTCCGCATGCACACACGACAGTTACGTCATGGTAATCGGGATGGATTCCTTCTTTCATTTTGATTCTCCTAACTCGTTTTTCTATACCCACACGCGCCAGTAAGTTACGCGAATATGATATAAAGTTTCTTTATTATATAAACTGCGCACGCAAAAGTCAAGCAATCGTGACAGGCAATTTTTATTAATGGGATTTTAATGTTTAATGTCTCTAAACTATTGCTTGAAGCAACGAGTTTCTTGTTTCTTCCAACGCTTTGTCGGTAAGTTTGCGCTCGCTCTTTTTTGAGTTTATTTTTCCTTGCAAAACTATTTTGACGGGGGCGTCGTCAAACACGAAATAGTCGTCTGCCAAAAGCAAACACTCGTCGATTGCGTGCGTGACGAAAACAACGGTCTTATTTTTCTTTTCTTGCAATGCCGCAAATTGCTTTATAAGCCTTGTTTTCAGCGCGGTGTCGAGTGCCTTGAACGGTTCGTCCAATAGCATGACGTCGGACGGATACAAAAACGCTCGTGCCATACTCACCCTTTGCGCCTGCCCTCCGCTTATCTCGCTCGGAAGGCTTTTCAGAACGTCGAAAATTTCAAGGTCGACGGCGGTTTGTTCAATCATTCTTTTGCGTTCCGCTTTATCCTTTACTACTCCTTTTAATATCAAATCAAGGTTTTTATACACCGAAATCGATGGGATTAACCTGTCTTTTTGAAAAATATAGCTCACTCCGCCCTCGCAACCTTCGATTTGTCCTTCATATGATTTTATGCCTGCGATAGCGTTTAAAAGTGTAGTTTTGCCAACGCCGCTTCCTCCCAAAATCACGTTGATTTTGCCTTGCTCAAAAGTGACGTCGAAGTTGTCGAATATGGTCTTTTGTTCATATGAACACGTGAAATTTTTGACACGAATATCGCTCATCTTGACACCTCCCACACCTTTTTGAAAATCGCCACGACGCCTTCGAGTACAAAACCGAACACGATTGCAACAAGCGTCCACGCAAGCAGATATTCAATCTCGAAAGTCGAATTTGCAGTTTGAATTTTGCCGCCTATGCTCTTTGACACGCATGCCAGAATCTCCGCCGCCACAACCACTTTGAGCGTAAGCGAAAGCGTTGATTTGCTCGTGTCGAAAAGACAAGGCGCAATCGAGGGCAAATATATGCTCCGCACCACGTTCCACGGCTTGACTTTGTACACCTTTGCCATTTCCAAAAGGTCTTTGTCAACGCCGACTATTGCCGAATAGAACGAGGAATACATAATGGGAAACGCAATCAAAAATCCAACTGCTATCGCCATTTGATTGCTTGACATAAACGCATAGAAAACAAGGATCACAGCCACCGTCGGAGCGGAGCGCAACAATGACACAATCGGTGAAATCACCCTGTGCAAAGGCGTGAAAATTCCCCCTAGCACCGCAAGCAACATTGCGATTGCAAACGAGTTTACAAAGCAAATGAGCGTGCGCAAAAGCGTTGAGCCGACGCTTGCCCAAAATCCTTTTTCGCCGCCGAGGGCAAAAAATCTTGCAAGCACCGCCGACGGCATGGGCAGCACCAAAGGATTGTCCTTTGCTTTTGCCCATATCGCCCACACGGCAAGCACGATACCCAATGCAATAAGCGGATATACGATGTTTTCTATGAGCCGCTTTGCGACTTTTTTGTCAACGTTTATTTTTTTCACTTCGTTTCGATTTCAATGCCGTTTTGTTGCATAATATAGCGGAAAACAAGTCCGGGGACACCGGTTTGTCCTATACACGCAATATTTTTACCCACAAGGTCGTCCATTGAGATTTGACCGCCTTTTTCAGTATTTCCGACAACATACAAACTACCGTCCACAGCAATGCTTACGAGTTTATAGTCTGCCCCTTGTCTTATAAGATTTGCGCCGGCATTGACAGGCATAATTACTACGTCGCTTGCCTTCGTTGCCATTTCGGAAGCTATATTTGCAGGATTGACAACCTTATATTCGACATCATAATCGGCTATTTTTTTACCATTGCTCGCAAGTGTAAGCATAGCAAGCGCAGGAGTCCCCTCAGGTGCGGAAAACTTTATTTGTTTACTGTTTTCCGTTGTGCTTGTTGGAATATCGAAAATCTTTGATTTGTTTGTAGTCCAATCAATCGAATTGCCTTTGCTATCTTTCGGCATTACGTTTGAGAGGAACAACATTATATCTCGCATACTTTCTTCCGTAAGTTTTGCACCGTTAATTGCACATCTATCAATCGCAATAGCCGGGAAATTTGCACTTTCGTATACTTTTTTCGCTTCTGCGGTTACGCTTGCTTTGTTTTGAGCAACCCACTCTTTGTTGGCTGCCAATTCCTCAAAAAGCGATTTCATAAAAGCTTCGTCGCTTGCAAGCGCTGATTTTACAAATATGCCTGCCTGTGGAAAACTTGTTGCTCCGCTTACTTTTGAATACTCTGTCTGAATGTTCATTTCGGCATTGAGAGAAAGCCTCTTCGTTTGAGCTGTTGCGGCAGGTTCGCCGACGACGATAAAATCAACCTGTCCTCCGGAAAGCAACATTGCCGCCGCCGCACCGTCGGCAACGTATCTTACCGACACCTTTTTAACCGTACCAACATCTTCTTTATTGTTGCATGCGACAAACGATACGCACACAATCAAAACAAGTGCCAAAACCGCAATTATTGCGAAAAATTTATTGGTTTTTTTCATAGTTTTATACCTCAAAAAATTTATTTTTCCATCTTTACATATGCTTCGAGCGCATGAACTTTAAATGCAGTGTCCCCCTTCCTCACGTGTTTGGACTTCGGCGTTTGCAATGCAATCCGCCTCGT